>JAAUYD010028998.1_pt1 | contig 34764 bp, 33 predicted proteins | sample 7278101 | NCBI WGS metagenome assembly JAAUYD01 (sample SAMN14350128, study PRJNA611818) | marine sediment metagenome | isolation source: surface marine sediment (0.6m) | place: French Polynesia: Moorea | collected 2018-08
CTGCTGATGACCAGGGTTTTCTGCACTCCCCGCCGGCGGTACGGTTCGGCGCTGCTCAGCTCTCTGGCGATTTTCTCCAGCACCTCCGCGTCGGCGACCAACTGATCAAACAGCGATTTCTGCTTCACCCCCAACTGATTCGACACGACGCTCAGCGTGGAGATGGTGTCTTTGGAGAGCTTGAAGGTTGCTCGAACTGATTGTTTGGACCGGAGTTCATTTGTGTCGGCTTCCGGCAAATCGAAGGGGTAGGCGTCTCGGTGTTCGGTTTTTTCCATCATTTTAGACCCCCTAGAATCAGGCATCTCAGGATTGTCGATCGAGTTTCATTACTAAATTCTAAAACAATATTAAAGTAATTCAACAAAAAATTAATAAACACTATTGACACGGCCCAATTGATTTTTAAATTGTTGGCAAATGGCGTTGGCACCAACAACAATTAATGAATGATAGGGAGGTGTTACAATGATTTATCGTCGCGTTTACAACTATCCTGGAGGTGGCCTTTGGAACGCATTTGATCAGCTGAACAGGATGCGTCGTCAGCTCGATCAGGTGTTCTCTTCCGATTACGACAAGCTGCCTGGTGTGGTGGGCTCGGGCGTGTTCCCCGCCATCAATCTCACCGAAGATGCTGATCGATTCTATATTCGGGCGGAGTTGCCGGGCGTACCGTCGGACGCACTCCAGATGCAGGCCACCGGAAAGAATCTGAGCATCTCCGGTGAGCGAAAGATCGCAGCGGAGAAGGAGGGTGTGCGCTACCATCGCCGCGAGCGGGAAGCGGGTAAATTCTCCAGGGTCATTGCGATGCCGACGCAGATCGACCCGGATCGCATCGAGGCCAAACTTGAGGATGGCATCCTCACCATTCGCGTTCCCAAGGCGGATGCGGTGAAACCGCGTCAGATCTCTATCAACTGAACTGTTTCGTGATCAGATTAGGAGGTGAAAATCATGACCACCATTTCGTCCAAAGATCTTCAAGTGAAGGAGAAGCAAGAGGTGACCACGCCGGCCGAGCAAACGACCCCTGGGCTGGTATTCACGCCTTCCGTCGATATTTTTGAAACGGAGACCGAGCTGGTACTGCTGGCCGATATGCCGGGTGTGAAGGCTGCAGACCTGAACATCGATCTACGCGACAACACTTTGACCTTGAACGGCGGGATCGAAACCTTCGAGATTCCCGGCGAGGAAGCTGTGCTGATGGAGTACGATGTGGGAAAATACTATCGCCAATTCACGCTCTCTGAGGTTATCGATCAAGAGAAGATTGATGCACAACTCAAGGACGGTGTGCTGCGGCTTACCTTGCCGAAAGTGGAAAAAGCCACACCGCGAACCATCATGGTCCAAGCTGGCTAGCCTGCAAGGGGGACCGGTAGCTGAACCAATTCCGACACCGGTCCCCATTCATCTTTGAGACCGTCAAAATCTGCAGCGGATTTTAGCTAAATGGGGAAGCGCCGTGAGCGATAATTACTACCTCATCCTTGGTGTTCCGCGCAGTGCCAGTGCTGCGAAAATTAAACGCGCCTACCGCGACCTTGCCAAACGCTACCATCCAGACCACGCCGGCGTGCAACAGAACGGCAGACGGTTTCGCTTGATTCAAGAAGCTTATGACACTTTGCGGCACGGAGAACGGCGTGCCGCTTACGACGATCAACTGCGGCGGGCGCAGATACCACCATCCCCCCAGCACTACCCCCCAAAGGAACAGCAACTGCAGGAGACCGCGGCCTCTTCGCAGAACCTGGCCGACCCTCTAACGCCGTATTCTGCCCATATCCAGCACCGCTCCCAGGCGCAGTCGGTTTCACCGCTGCAGTTCGAGGTGATTCTCGAACCAGTGGAAGCGCTTCGGGGGGGACATTATCCGATGCGGATACCGCTAATGACGCCATGCACACGCTGCGGTGCATCCGGACAAATTTTGGCCTTTGCCTGCCCTCGCTGCCGGGGTAACGGTCATTTGCGTGAAAACAGGGAGGTGCTGATTCAGCTTCCGCCGAATCTGGCGGACGGTAGGCGAGTGATTCTTCCACTGGACGACATCGGTCAACCGGGCGTGGCGCTGCATCTTGAGATCCGCATCGCTTCCACCTCTTCCTTCTGACCCATCACCCCCATAGCCAGTGCGCGGTGCGACCGGAGAAACCTGCGGGCCTACGGTACGGTAGCGCCAAGCTCAGGAGTGAATGTGGAAGCAGATCAGATTCGGCGCCTGCGCCCGTCAGACGAATGCGCGGTCAGGGTCCAATCCACGCTATCGATGGATATGTGCCGGGGACCAGCGAACTGCGATGCGGGGAGTGCTCTGGGCGTGTGATCAGCCCTTGGCGGGCAATTTGGGGGGATGGTGGTATTGGCCCTTAAAAGCGCTGCATGCGCGCTACCATTGGGCATCTGGGATCATTCGTGGTGAATCAGATCGGCGGTGGCCAACACATCCGCTGTGGGAATGTAATTGATGATTTTGGCTGTCTGCAGATTCAATGAGAGGCTCAAGTTCTCCTCAAACACTTGTCGCAATTGGCCCGGTTCGGCACCATTGAACACCTTGGCCATGATGGCGGCTTCAAACCTGCCAACTTGCTTGAAACTCGCGCGGGACAGGCTCATCAACAAACCCTGAACCACTTCCTGTTCACCGGATTGGGAAAAGGTCGGCAGTCTCAGATAGCGGGCCCGTTTGGCAATCAATGGCAGGCTCTGCTCACTGACGCCCCCGTGCAGGGTGACATACAGAGCGTCGATCTGACGCGCGATGGTTTCCAGGCATTTGATGTAGGCGCCCTCCCGGGCCTGCTTGTCGGGGATATCGCTCTGCGCGTGACAGGTGATGATCTCGAAGTCGAGCTCATTGGACAGGCGCTTCACAGCGGAGATGCCGGCGTAACTCCGGCCCGCAACGCTGTCTTCGAAAATCATCCCGAGTTTCTTGAACTTCACGGTCTGGTGAAAGAGGCGAAGCTGGCGCTCGTTGAGGGACGGGTCGATGTGCGCGTGCAGATATCTGCGCCCCGATCTCTCAACATCCGGCACAATGCCGGCGGACACGGGATCGCTGGCCGTCATGACGAGTACGTTCGTGTCGAGATTGAGTCGGGCGAGATCCTGACCGGCCCATGTGCCCATGGCGATAATGAGGTCGAGATCCTTCGATGAACGCACCCGTTTGCGAATGGTGTCCGCCACCGATAGCCTGGCTGAAGAGATCCATCCGGCATCATAGAAGGCATCTGGGACAAACCGAAGATATTCGCTGCTATCCGCTACGGAGAGCCGCTCCCAGATCTCCGCGCTTTCAAGTTTTGCCCACTCCGCTGTGCGGATAGGGGGCATCCAGCCAAGATCAATCAGTCCGCGAACCGTGGCGAGGAGGGTCTCTTTGTAATCGATGTAGTCGCCACCCTGGAGGTAGCCGATCCGCCATTTCCGGACGGTTTCGGCGGGATGGGTGGGTGTGGTGCTGAACCTGCGTTCATCCGCATAGGCGCGAATGGAGAACAGGGCTGCCAGGATGAGGCCGACGATGAGGGATTTGTAGTAAAAATCTCTCGACAGCCCTTTCATATACTTTACCAAGGAAGACACTTCATCACCTTTCCCATCGACGATGATTAAAAAAAAGGATCATCAGGAGTGAAGACGTGTTCGGCGAATTTGGGCGGTACGGAGTTGGTGGCCGTCCACACAGGAATGGCTGCCTTGCGGTGCAAGGCAGCCATTTCTGGATGAATTGGTGGAGATGGTAGGAATTGAACCTACGGCCTTAGTGATAGAGATCACCACGCTCTCCCATTCTGAGCTACATCCCCATTTGTGTTCGGATGCCGGCGCCTGGCAGCACGCGTCGAATGAAGGTTCAGTCCGCTTCTGGGCGTGGCCGATGCCAGATTCGCTACCCGTATAGATTGGCGCTTCTCGGAGAATCTTTAGCCGCCGATCCACTATTGCCGAAACGGCGGTCGCATTGCCGATATCGGCGATTGGCCGTGGGTACCGCTGGTGAAGCGGCATTGGGTGGGACGCCAGCCGTGTATGTCGGTGATCAGGGCAGAAGGACGCCGCGCTTGAGCAGTACCTTGAAGTCCTGTCGGATGCGGCCGATGGGGAGGGCGTCGGGGGAGCCGGCCCACACCTCGAGGAGACGGCGCATGCCGCCGAAGAGGACGTGCCGGAAGGTGACGGCGGCGATGTGCGGGTTGAAGATGCCGGTCCGCTGACCCTCGCCCAGGAGGCTGTCGATGTCGGCAAAATAGCGTTCGAGGCAGGCGTTGAATCTGGCCTCGGCGAGTTGGCACCAGGTATAGTGTTCGTTGACGAGCACGCGGGCCAGTTCGGTCTCCAGGTGAAAGAGATCAAAATGCTGATCGACCATCAGGTCCAGCTTTTCCGGCGGCGTGAGATCCCTGCGGCGGGTGAGATCGCTGGTGATGGCGATCATCATCTCCCACGTCATTTCGAAAATGTGGGATAGTAGGCTGGCTTTATTCTTGTAGTAGAGGTAAATACTGCCTGCACTGACGCCGGCGACCTCGGCGATCTTGGCCATTTTTGCCTTGTGGTAGCCGTACTCGGCGAAGACGGCGATGGCCGCATTCAGGATCAACTCCGCTTTACCGTCGGACGCCCTGTCTCTTTTCATTCAACCCTGCAAAAGATCCCCGACCTGTGTGGTGCGCGACCGCGCAGCTTGGCCGGTTAAAATTTACCGTCTGATCGGCGCTGCAAAAACACTCCCTTGTAGCCAGGGGGGTAGGCTTTGTCAAGGCGGCTGCACCCGATCTTTTTCATGTGCGCCATTGCTGCAGCGGGCGATCGCCCGAGCCAGCGCCGCACGGTGCAGCTCACCGGCAAGATGAACGGGGCTGCGGCCGGATATGGGATCCCACCCGGCGGGATCGGCCACGCAGTAGAACTGCGCCTCCAGGCCGATCCTGGCCAATGCGGATTCCACCGGCGTGCCCGCCAACCGCTGCGGCAAGGCCCAGGTGGCGCCGCAGGGCGCGCCCCTTCGGACCGTGATGGCGCCGATGCGGCTGCCGGTAAGGGTGACCTCCAGCCTTGGCTGACCGAAGCGCTCCCCATATCTGCCCAGACCGACCGGTCCGGCCAGCGCACATCATGTGGGGGGGGCCATGACAGATGGCAGAGCGGCCTTTTTGCCGGACGCCACGATGGGGATTTTCTGGGCGGCGCACAGGGCGGCCAGATCGTGAGAAAGGTCCGGGTGGCTCAGGAAGTCCAGGACCAGGTCGGCCGCCAAACGGCCCGGAAGGTAGGCCCTGCCGTCATCGATGACGGCCGGCAGATGCGCTTCGATGGAGATGGCCTCCAGATGGAACGCCCGGCCGCCATATCGTCGAATGCCGGCGACTTTGGCGGCGGCGCGATCGCCCTGCAGAAAGGCCACAATCTGCTGGGGCGAGTGGTCTGTTGCGGTGGTATTATCGCTGTGCATGGCGCTCTTTCTAGTGTTCTATCGCCTGGAATCGGCGCATGAAGCGCCGGTCAATCCAATCTTTGAAGTGGAAGGCCAGTCGGCCGCCCAGGGTAATACCGGCTTTGTGGAGGATGCCGATCCCGCCGCCCATATTGAAAATCAAGAGGTAGCTGCCGCCTGGATCGAAGGGTGTCAGGGAGTCGTTGTTGAGGCTGGCAAGGAGGTTTTGGAAAAGGATGGGGTTTTGGCGGACGGCGAAGACGCCCACTTTGTCCAGGGGGCTGGGGGTGTAGTGGATGCAGTCCCCGCCACCGAAGATCTCGGGGTGTTCGGTGCATTGCAGGTAGGCATTGACCCGCAGGCCTCCGTCCGGCCCGATGGGCAGGTTGGAAGCCGCGAAAAGGTCTGACGGGCGGACGCCCAGCGCCAAAAACACTCTGTCAGCGGGGTGATGACCGCCGTCAGCGAGGGTCACGCCGTCTGCCCGGATGATCTTGGCATATCCGCTCTCCAGGACCAAGATCCCTCTCCTGGTCAGGGTGTTCATCGCCCGTCGACGGATCGCTTCGGGAAAGTCGGCCATGAAGCGATTGCCAGCCAAGATGGTGATATGCGGCGTGTGAAGGCCCTCTTCCTGGGCCAGCTGCCAGATGTTGCCGCCGATCTCTGCCGCCGAGGGCCCCCCTCCCACGATGACGATCTTTTCAGATCGGGTCTTCAAAGCGAGCCGTAACGCCTGTCGGGCGTCCATGAGCTTTTCGATGGGTTTGACCGAGACGATTCGCTCCGTGTCCTCGGCTACCAGATTTCGTGGGACGTAACTGCCCGCATTGACGGACAGCACATCGTAGGTCAGAGCGTCGCCCTCGGCCAACTCAAGCCGGCGGTTGGCGGCGTCGATGACCGTGACGCTGTCGCAGATGAATTGACCACCCTGTTTTTCAACCACATGTTGGGTGGCGAAGCGGATCTCGTCGGGGGTATAGGTGCCACCCAGCATACCGGGGCCCATGCCGGAGTAATAGTGGTGCGCCGATGGCCCTACAACGGTGACCCGGTGGCCTTGGGCGACGATCTCGTTCATGTGCGCCAGGGTCACCATGTGGGCGTGACCGCCGCCGATAAGGACGAGGTGCTTTCCCATGTATCCCTCCTTGGATGTGTCGATTAGACCTGGGCATCCATGAGATCTCCCAAGCGTCGCAGATGGGCTTTCTCTTCATTGGCGATCTGCCGGAACACCGCTTTGTTGTCGGCGGAGGCAGCGGTGTCGGCGGCGCGCTGGTAGAGATCGAGCGCCTGGGCTTCAATGGCCATGGCCATGCTGAGGACGTCGATGGTGGAGGAGATGTCGCTGGAGAAGCGCGCCAGGAATTCCTCCGTGGTGAGACCGCCTTCGACATGGCCCGTCACGGCAGCGTCAAAGCGTTTTCGATCCGCGGATTTACCGGTGATGTCGGCATAGGCGGCCAGCAATTGCTCCTGGTGCTTGATTTCAATCTCGGCGAGTTCCGTGAAAAGTGCCCGCACCGGTGCATCATAGGGCTTGCGCGTCATGGAGAGATAGAAATCGCGCAGGCCCACTTCGAGGCCGTAGGCCACCATGAGGGCCGCCTCCACAGATTCCTCCCCGCTGAAGAGCGCCAGTCCCTCGGTCTGATCCCCCACGGCCACCTCGCTTTGCCAGGCGTTGATGCCGCCGGAGAGGTTGTAGACCTTGGAGAAGCCCTTTCCGGCCAGCAACTGGGCAGCCACCCGGCTGCGCCCCCCAATCGCTCAGTAGACCAGTATGGGACTCGCGCTGTCCAATTCATCGAGACGGTCGCTCAGTTCGGGCAGGGGAATCAGGCGCGCACCGGGTAGATGTCCGGCCTTGTATTCGCTGGGCTGACGCACGTCCAGGATGGTGATGCCGTCGCTGGCGGCGGCATCGATCAATTGTTTGCCGGCCGCGGCATCCACCGAACTGACCGGTGTGAAAAATTGTCTCCAACGCATTGGACTCCTCCTGATTGGGGGCGACGCCGATCCCGTGGCGCCTCAAAGGTACTCGGTCTCAATAATCGCCAGCAGCTCTCGCCCGATAGTGAGCCCCAGGTCGATGAACTGGGGTCCGTAGTGACGCCCCGTATGGGTTCGAAAGGTGGTCTTGATCCTCTCGATGCCGGCCATTCCCTTGGGATAGCGGGTCACAAACTGCTCCAGGCTGGGCTGATGGTAGGCTACCATCTCCCAGACGGTGTCGGCGAAGTTGTCGGGCCCCCAGCGGAACTTGTCTGCGTCGTAGAGGCAGTCGGAGAGCAGTGATCCGCATGCCGAAGCGGCCGGTACCGGTGTCTTGAAGGCCTCGTGATTGCGAATGGCCAGGCTGACATCCTCGATCTCCATGCGCTGAAAGGGGTAGGCCTGGAGCAAATCGCGGGCGTGTCGCTCGCCTGCACGGGCGTGCTCTTTCTCCTTGCGCTTGAAGTCGTGCAACAGGCCGGCGCATTGCGCCAGCAGCATCCGCCGTTCCAGATAGGCGGGATGGTAGCCCGCATTTTTCCCCTCAATGTGAACCAGCGCCCCCGCGTCCAAGGTGACTTTGGTGAGGTGTTGCCACCCGTGACCGAAGTCCTCATCCACGTGCCGGTGAATATAGGCCTTTAGGCGGGAGATAATGGGATCGGTGTCGAACATCTGCCGCGAAGCGGTGCAGGCGGCGCGGCAATCGGTGTAGAAGGCAGGAGCTTCGCAGGTGGCGATGATGGCGCGGGCACGTTCACGCAGGCGGTCGTAAACATTGGGCATACGCAATCCCGGTTGTCGCTCCCGCCGGTACGGAATGATACCGGCGGGAACCGGATGGGCGGCGAGGCAATCGATCTTGGTGGTTAGATCCCCAATTCATACGGCGACCCGCAGACCTTCCACTGACCCTCCTCTTTGATCAGGTGCAGGACGGTTTCCACCTTTTGGGTTTCGCCGATGGAGAACAGCTTGGCCACATATGCAAAAACCGGATTGATGGAGACCCGCTTTTTGGCAGAGAGGTGAATCTCAGCGGAGGTCTCGTCTTGATGGATGGTCTCGGTATGGACGTGCTCGAGCTGGTGGCGGATATAGCCGACCGGAACACCACGGCGCTGTGCTTCGAGTGCCACCTGATGAATATGCAGTTCGACGCTGGTTTCATCCTCCTCACCCAATACCTCCGCGCAGACCAGGTCGGCCATGGCGGGGTCGGCCATGAAGTATGCTTTGGAGAAGGCCACCGCCGTTCCCGTCGCCGTCTGTTTGCCATCTACCAGAATGAGCGCCACTTGCAGCACAATGGCCAGCAGAAATAACGGTACAAATAGCAGCAAGCTCTTGTTCTGACCCATTCGTCCTCCTCCTTGCGGTCTAATGTCGCTGATCGTCGATCTGGTTGCGGATGGTTCGTGTGCACGCTGCCACCATTTGGCGTTGCTGGCACCAGGCTCGGACCCGCTGCAAGGTGACGCCGCGACACGAAATGATGGATCGGCACGCTTTGCCCAGATAGCACGCTTTGCTATCCAAGACAAGCCAAAGGGCCGCTGTCGGGGCAAGGATCCGGGTCCCCTCAAGCGCCGCTGCCAGCGGGGATCTGCGACCCCGTGACAATTGACCCGGCGCCCGTTTTAGGCTATTTCTCAACTAATATGGTCGAGAAAGTGGGGCCCATCCTCGACCGTGCCCGCCTTACGCGAAGGGATGCCATGAGGTCGCTGTCCCAGAGGTCGCCGCTTAGAACGCTGCGGGAGCGTCTGCTGTTCAAACTCACCCTTGCGGTGGGGCTGATTCTGCTGATCTCCCTGTCGCTTTGGGGCTACTTCAACGTTCGCCAACAGCGCCAGCAGCGGATGCAGGCCGTCATGGCGGCCACCGACCGCCTCAGCCACACCATCCGGCTCGGCACCCACTACGCCATGATGCTCAACTCGCGGGATGATATTCGCCAGATCATCAACAATATCGCGCGCCTCGAAGATATAGCGAGCATCCGAATCTACGACAAGAGTGGCGTGATCCAATTCTCCAACCGGAGCGAGGATCTGGGCACCGCTACCAATATCAAAGCGGAAGCTTGTTTTATCTGCCACCGCCAGGAACCGCCGACCGTCCATTTGGGGCTCAACGCCCGCAAGCGGATTTTCCACAACGCCGCCAATCAGCGCATGCTGGGAGTGATCAGCCCGATCTACAACGAACCCGGCTGCAGTACGGATGACTGCCACGTCCATCCTGCCGACAAGAAGGTTCTGGGCGCCCTCGATCTGGTGGTGCCGCTGGGCAGCGTCGATCGAGAGACGGCGGAATATCAGCGCAAATTCATCCTTTTGGCCGGGCTGATTTTCGCCGTCACGCTTGGCATGATCTGGATATTTTTTTTGCGCTTCATCAACCAGCCCATCCGCAGCCTGATCCAGGGCACCCGCCATATCGAACAGGGGCAGTACCACTATCCCATCGATGTGGCGCAGAGCGACGAGATGGGGCAGTTGGCAGAGGCGATCTTCCAAATGGGCGAGGCGATCAGTGCCAAGGAGTTCGAGCTCAATCGTCAACGCGACGAGTATCAAAACCTCTTCGAGCAGGTGCCCTGTATCGTCACGGTTCAGGACCGCAACTTCCGCCTGATCGGCTACAACCGCGAATTCGCGGAAAAATTCAATCCGTCCAAAGGCTGCCACTGCTACGAGGCCTACAAGGGGCGTACCGAAAAATGCCTGGTCTGTCCCGTGGAGAGGACCTTTGCCGATGGCCAATCCCACTACAGCGAGGAATCGGGCGTGGACAAGGATGGGACCCCCAAGCACTGGCTGGTAAAGACGGCCCCCATCCGCAATACCCGCGGTGAGGTCGTGGCCGCCATGGAGATGAACCTGGACATCAGCGAGCGCAAGAACCTGGAGACCCGTCTGGAGCGATCGGAGAAGAAATATCACGACATCTTCAACAACATCCCCAACCCGGTCTTCGTGCTGGATCGCGAGACCTTGGAGATCCTCGACTGCAACAGCAGCGCCGAACCACTCTACGGTTACCCTCAAACGGTACTGGTGGGACGCAGTTTCCTGACCCTCTTTGCCGAAGATGGTGAGCGATGGCGCGACACCCTTCAGCGCAGTCAGGCCCTCCAGCAGGTCAAGCACCTCACCCATGATGGGCAGCGCCTCTTCGTCAACATGCGTCTATCCCCCTCTGAGTACCCCGGACGCGAGGCGCTGCTCGTTACCATCAGCGACGTCACCAAGCGGCTCGAGACCGAGCAGCAGCTCATCCATGCCAGCAAGATGGCCACCCTGGGAGAGATGGCCACAGGGGTGGCCCATGAACTCAATCAGCCGCTGGCGGTGATCAAGACCGCCAGCAGTTTCTTCATGAAGAAGGTCAAAAAGGAGCAGGCGATCGATCCTGAAGTCCTGGCAACCCTCTCTATAGAGGTGGACAGCCACGTCGACCGCGCCACAAAGATCATCAACCACATGCGGCAGTTCGGCCGCATGCGTGATCCCGAATTGTCTCGGGTTTCCCTCAACAACGTCCTCCGGCGCGCCTTCGAGATCTTTCACCAGCAACTCAAGGTGCGCGGCATCGAGGTGACCTGGCAACTGACCGAAGAGCTGCCCGATATCATGGGGGATGCGGACCGCCTCGAGCAGGTGATGATCAACCTCCTGATCAACGCGCGTGACGCCATCGAGGAGGATCCAACGCCCGATCGAGACAAAGCGATCGAGATCGCCACCTGGCACACGGCTGACCAGGTATGCTGCCGGGTGTGTGACAGCGGGGTGGGCATACCACCCGCCGTGGCGAGCAAGATCTTCGATCCCTTCTATACGACCAAGAAGGTGGGCAAGGGCACCGGCCTGGGGCTCTCGATCAGTTACGGCATCGTCAAAGAGTGCGGGGGTACCATCCAGGCCGAGGAGAGCGCCCTGGGGGGTGCCTGTTTCGTCTGCCGCTTTCCGCACGGGGAAACGACCGCAGATGAGGCGACCTCCTGATGGCTCGACCGGATATCCAGACCCCCGACCTTCTTCTCGTCGACGACGAGGCCGGCATCCGCACCGTCCTGGGCATTGCCCTCGAGGAGATGGGGTACGCGGTCCGAAGGGCGGCCGATGCGGAGTCAGCGTTGCGCCTCATGGCCGATGATGCCCCCCAGATACTGCTCACCGACATCAAGATGCCGGGCATGGACGGCATCGCCCTACTCAAAGAGGTCAAAGCGCACTGGCCGGACACCGAGGTGATCATGCTCACCGGCCACGGCGACATCGACCTGGCCATCCGCAGCCTCAAGTACGATGCAACCGATTTCATCACCAAACCCATCCATGACGAGGTGCTGGAAGTTGCCCTCAAGCGGGCCCGCGAGCGCATTGAAATGCGGGCCCAACTCAACGCCCATACAGAGAACCTGGAACGCCTGGTGGCCGAGAAATCCCGACAATTGGTGGAAGCGGAACGCTTCGCCGCCATCGGCGAAACCGTAGCGGGACTGGCCCACGGCATCAAGAATATCGCCGGCGGTCTCAAGGGGGGCGCCTTTGTCTTGGAAAAGGGCCTGGAGCTGGACAACCGCGACTATCTCCTCAAAGGCTGGGAGATGATCCGGGGAAACGTGAAAAAGATCAAAAACCTGTCGCTGGATCTGCTTGACTTCTCCACGCCCGCCGATCCGCAGGTGAGGGTCTGCGACCCCAATCGACTGGCCGAAGAAGCGGTCGCCCTGATGATGCCGCGGGCCGACGCCCTCCATATTCCCCTCACCTGCGAAGCCACTCAGGCGGGGGGGCGCATCTCCTGCGACCCGGACGGGATTCAGCGCTGCCTGCTCAACCTCATCGCCAATGCCTTGGATGCCGGCAGTGACCCCAAGAATCTATGCGACGCGCCAAGTGTCGTGGTGCGTGTTGCCGCGGTGGAACCGGATCAGGTGGTTTTCACCGTGGAGGACACCTGCGGCGGCATGCCGGAGGACGTAAAGGCGCAGGCCTTGCGCCGCTTTTTCACCACCAAGGGCAGTCGCGGCACCGGCATCGGTCTCATGCTTTCCCAGAAGATCGTGGCCCAACACGGCGGTACGCTGCAGATCGCCTCGCAGTGGGGGCAGGGAACCCGAGTGGAAATCGTGCTGCCAAGCGGCCCACCCATCTGAAAACCGCCTCCCGATCAAATTGTCGGCCACCTGCCGACCCCCACTGCGCATCCCATTTCAAGACAGATCCGACGGTTGCCCGGACGGCACCGTCAGGCGCATGGTTGGGCGGATCTGTCCGGCGGGCCGTGACGGGGTATTGTGAGGTGGGATGAAGGGATTCAGGACGGCGCTTGATCCCGATCCAGGAGATCCTGCAGACTGGTTCGGCCGAAGACCCGCTCCACGGCGTTGTGCGCCTCTTCCCAGAGCGGCATGAAGACGCAGTTTTTCATGAATGGGCAGGTTGATTTGCCAACACAGGCGCTGCACGCTTCGGGTCGGTCCTTCTCATCCAAAGCGGTGAATAGGTCAGCCACGGAGATGTCGGCCGGTGGCCTGGCGAGGAGATACCCGCCGTGGAAGCCGCGTTTGGAGATAACCAAACCGCTGCGTTTCAATTTGGCCATGATCACCTCCAGAAATCGCGGGGGGATGGCCTGGGCTTCGGCGATTTCGCTGCTCTTGATCGGGGCCTGGTCGCTGCGACGGGCCAGTTCGAAGAGTGCCCGCAGGGCGTATTGTTTTTTCTGGGTTACCAGCATATGGGATCCGCCACAAAAACCGTATCTGTAACTGCTCGCTGATGCCACTATAGGGGGTCCGCCAGCGAGATTCAAGCCGCTCAGCTTCATCCGGCACCGCCTGAGTGGCCCAACCCACTGCCCGAAAGCCCCTCTGGGCCAACGGACCGAGGCCGCTTGCGTGATCCAGCAGACAATCTCGAGAGCCGTACAAATAGAGAATAAATATTTGAAAATATTATTATTATAAGGATTTTCAAAATGTTCAAAAAAAGGTTGACTTCATTTTGTCTTCCCGACTATTAAGATCGAGAAACTTTCCGATCCAATTAGTCGAGAAATTTCTTGATGAAAATGGTCGAGAAATAGCCTGGATGCTGCTACCCCCTAAAAAAGAGCAATACGCTGTGCGCGCCATCTACGAGCTGGCCAAGCGCAGTACCTGCGGCCCCACCAAGATATCCGATATCGCCGATGCCCAGTCGATCCCCGTTCGATTCCTGGAGGTGATCCTCGGCCAACTGAAAAAAAGCGGTCTGGTGGCCTCCAAGCGCGGTTTCTATGGCGGCTACTATCTGCTGAAGCCGCCGGAAGATGTCAGTGTTGGCGAGGTTCTGCGCTTTCTCCAGCGCAGGGTCCACAAGGGGCTGCGGGATGCGGAGCGCACGGCTGAGGAGAGCGACGGGGCGGCGACCGCCGCTGCCAAGGGTGCCGCACTGGAGGGCCACGCGGCGAAGGGCGTGCCGGCAGGGGAGGGCGGCGAGGACAATCCCGCCCTTGAGCAGCTTTGGCGGAAGGTAAAGGCGGCCGCCTACGGCATTTACGACGATACGACCATGAAGGATCTGCTGGACGTGAACACGGCCATGGAGGAGTGAACCCTCGCCGTGCCTGGATATGGGGTGCATGATTCTTTCATCGAAACTATGAACAAGGGCGAATTCGAATGCGCAACCAGACGGTAATGTCAAAAAAGCTCGGTATCTGGGCGACCACCCTGATATGCTGCGCGGCTCTTTTCACTGCGCTGGGTCAGGTGTGGGTGGACGCCGCCTCTACGCCTCCGCCGGCGGAAGCCGCCACGGCAGATCGGATCCTCATCGACGGCCTCAAACAATTCGGACCGCTGGAGCGCCCCGGTGTGGTGTACCTGCACACCAAACACACCGTGGCGCTGGAGAAGCAGGAGTTAAGCTGCCAGCGATGTCATCTGAATGAGGCGGAGCGTCCCGGTCCCGACGGGATGTCACTCAAGTTCAAGCGCCTCGCCGATACGGACAAAGCGATGGTCATGGAGGTCTATCACACCGAGTGCATCTCCTGCCACACGGAGATGACCGATAAGGGGACCGCCAGCGGCCCAGTGACCTGCGGCGGCTGCCATGTGGAGGATCTCGTTCCCCCTAAAGCCACTCGCTGGCGACCCATCGATCTGGACAGATCCCTGCACTACCGACACGTCAAAGTGATGGAGAACAAGTGCGAGACCTGCCACCACGCCTATGATGAAACCGCCAAGAAGCTCGTCTATCGGAAGGGTGAAGAGGGGGCCTGCCTTTATTGCCACAAGGCGCAAACCGAGGAAAATCGCATCTCCGGCCGGCTGGCGGCCCACCTGGACTGTGTCAGCTGCCACCGCGAACGCACCGCCGCCGGCAAGGACGCCGGTCCGGCGGACTGCCTCTCCTGCCACGATGTGGAAGCCCAGGCCGGCATTCGGGTGCTAAAGGAGATCCCCCGCATGCAGCGCAACCAGCCCGATGCGGTCCTGGTGCGCGCAACGCCGACGAATCCTGCGGCTGCCGAGAAAACCGGCGACTTTCAAATCCTGCAGGTCGCCTTCAATCATCAGGCCCATGAGGTGGGCAACAACACGTGCAAGGTGTGTCACCACGCCGCACTGGATGCCTGTGTCAGCTGTCATCGCAGCGAAGGCATCAAGGAGGGCGGCCGGGTGAAACTGGCCGACGCCATGCACCGGGCCAGCGCCGAAGCCAGCTGCATCGGCTGTCATCAGCAGCAGCAGCGGACCAAGCCGGAGTGTGCCGGTTGTCACTACCCGCTGGCAGCGATCGGCGGAAACAACAGCCAATCTTGCGAGGCCTGTCATCAGGTGCCGATCCCAGGTGCTGATCAACCGCCGCTCTCCGATACCGAGAATGCGGCCCTGGCACGCCAGTGGCTCGATGCACGGGTGATGGCCATCCCGGAACGCTCACCCGATCGGATTCCCGATAAAGTGACCATCGGGACGCTCAGTGATCAATACGAGCCCGCCATCCTGCCCCATCGCCAAATTGTATACAAACTGATGGACAATATTCAGGGCAACCAGCTCGCAGGGGCCTTCCATACCGACCCCTTGACCCTGTGCCAGGGATGTCATCACCAAAGTCCGGCAGCGGAGCGTCCCCCCGGCTGCGCCAGTTGTCACGATCGTCAAGTCGCCGCCAAGGATGCCGACCGGCCCAGTCTGGTGGCCGCCTACCATCAGCAATGCATGACGTGTCATGACCGCATGGGGATCGTGAAACCGGCCACCCAGGACTGCGTCGGCTGTCACAAGAAACGTCAGAACGGATAGGACCTATTCCGCAATCGAATATAAGGGAAGCTTCCATGTCGATCTCGAGAAGAAAATTTTTGGGTTGGATGAGCGCCGCCGGAACCGGTGCGTTGCTGCCGAAGCACCTTGGGGCGGCGACGACAGTGGATTTCAGCGGTTATCCTGATAGTATGGGCGTGCTGCACGATATCGTGCGCTGTATCGGTTGCCGGCGCTGCGAGGCGGCCTGCAACGCCGTGAACGAGCTGCCGGCGCCTGCAGAACCCTTCGACGATTTGAAGGTGTTGGAGCGGAAGCGACGCAGCTCGGCCGGCGTCTATACGGTGGTCAACCGTTACGGCGCCCCCCCCACCGCTGACAGCGCTCCCTTGTCGGGCGCATCGCCGGCATACGTGAAAAAGCAGTGCAACCACTGCCTCGAACCGGCCTGCGCCTCGGCCTGTTTTGTGAAGGCCTTTACCAAGACCCCCGAAGGCGCAGTGATCTACGACGCCAAGGTTTGTGTGGGCTGTCGCTACTGCATGATCGCCTGCCCCTTCGAGATCCCCGCCTACGAGTACGACAACCCCCTGACGCCTGAGGTGACCAAGTGCACCATGTGCCACCCGCGGATTGTGGAGGGGCTCCTGCCCGGCTGCGTCGAAGCCTGCCCCACCGAGGCCCTCATTTACGGCAAGCGCGAGGATCTGCTGGCCATGGCCCGCCGGCGGATCGGCAAACATCCTGACCAGTACGTGGAGCACATCTATGGCGAGCGGGAGATGGGTGGCACCAACTGGCTCTATCTGGCCGGCGAACCCTTTGAAAACCTCGGCTTGCGCACCGATTTGGGCACCACCTCGGCCCCCAAGCTCACCTCCGGCGCCTTGGGGGCGGTCCCCATCGTCGTTGGATTGTGGCCAGTGCTGCTCACCGGCGTCTACGCGATGAACAAGCGCAAGGAGAAGTTGGCCGCCGAAGCCCAGGCTGCTGCGGTTGCCGCTGCCGAAAGCGCTGCCGCCCAGACCCTCACCGAGGCCAAGGAGAAGGCCGCTGCCGATCAGAAGGCGGCCTTGGAAAAATTGAAGGGGGAACATGAGAAGGCGGTTGCCGAGGCCGTCGAAAAGGCCGTGTCCGATGCCCTGGCGGAGGCCGCCGCAAAAGCCGATTCACCAGCCGATGCGGCCGATGGCGATGGCGACGCGACCCCCGACGGCGAAACCGGTGCGGCTCCCGATGTAAAACCGACCAGCGATGAGGAGGATGCCTGATGTCCGAGATGGTTCATCCAGAAGATAACAAACGCTTCTCACGCTTCAACATTGTTGCCGGCGCCATCGTGGTGATGGGCCTCATCCTAACCGTCCTGCGTTTCACCAAGGGGCTGGGACCGGTTTCCAACCTGTCGGATTACAATCCCTGGGGGATCTGGATCGGCTTTGACCTCCTGGTGGGCGTGGCCTTGGCTGCCGGCGGATACGTCACATCGGCGGCCGTCTATCTGTTTGGCATGAAACGCTATCATGCTGCCGTGCGGCCGGCCATCCTGACCGGATTCCTCGGATACGCGCTGGTGGTCCTGGCCCTGCATTACGACGTTGGCCGGCCCTGGCGGTTGCCCTATCCCTTTATCGTTCAGCCGGGAACCACCTCCCTGCTCTTCGAAGTGGGTGCCTGCGTGGCCCTTTACCTGACGGTGCTCTTCATTGAGTTCTCCCCCGCCCCCATGGAGTGGCTGGGGCTCAAAAAGGCCCGCGCCATCGTGGTGAAGCTCACCATCCTGTTGACCATCTTCGGTGTGGTGCTCTCCACCCTGCACCAGAGTTCCCTGGGGGCCCTGTTCCTCATCGCCCCCTCCAAACTCCACCCGCTGTGGTACTCCAGTTATCTGCCGGTATACTTTTTTATCACCAGTGTGATCGCCGGCCTCTCAATGGTGATCTTCGAAAGCACCCTTTCGCACCAATACTTCGCCCACAAGATGGATGCCGAGCACCTGGCCGAGAAAGACACGCTGCCCCTGGGATTCGGCAAAGCGGCCGCCTTTGTTTTGGCCGGCTATTTCATGATCAAGGTGGTCGGCATCGCCGCCGACAACAACTGGCACTATCTGGCCACAGGCTACGGCGCCTGGTTTTTGGTGGAACTGCTCGGTTTCGTGGCCCTACCGGCCTTTCTATACGCCGTGGGGGTTCGCGAGAAGAACGTGCGCCTGATCCGTTGGACCGCCGGTTTGACCGTGCTCGGGGTGGTGGTGAACCGGTTCAACGTCAGCATGGTGGCCTTCAACTACCATCTGCCGGCGGCGGATCGATACTTCCCGAGTTGGATGGAGATCGGCATATCGGTCTTCATCGTCACGATCGGTATCATCGCCTACCGCTTCATTGTCACCCGGATGCCGATACTATACGCCCATCCGGATTATGACGCCCACTAGAAATGGAGAGCGCCGTCCGCCAGACAACTGGCGGGACGACCACTGGGGGAGAAAAACGCTATGGAGTCCATCTATTCGCTGCAGCAGTTTATGGCATTCACCAAGTCGGTGATCTATGGTCTGGTCGTTCTGACCCTGATTGCCATGCCTGCCTTCTGGTATTTTTTGACCGAACGCGATGATGATTAGGCCGATCGCCTGGATTGGCCGGTGGTTGTGAAACACGAACGAACGTCGGTAAACTGACACTAGCTAAGGAGCCATAGAAGATGTACGCTTTTGTTACCGGACCGCTCGCGTGGCTGAGTTTCGGCATCTTTTTTGTGGGGATCCTGGTGAGGATCGTCATCTACATCAGGGGCCTCAACTGGCAGATGGACCGGGTGGCCTATCAGGCCTTCCCCGCAGCGGGCATCCGCGGCGCCGTAAGGTCTGTCGTTTACTGGCTGTTGCCTTACGGCACGCACAGCTGGCGCTATTACCCTTTTTTCACCCTGCTGGTGTTCGTATTCCACATCTGCCTCCTGGTGACGCCCGTTTTCCTGCTGGGGCACAATCTGCTCCTGCAGGAGCGCTGGGGTTTCTCCCTGTGGACCCTGCCGGAAGGCGTTGCCGACGGCATGACGGTGGCCCTTATTATTGCGGGCGTGTTCATCCTGCTACGGCGCATCGCGCTGCCCGAAGTTCGCATCCTCACCAAACCTTATGATATACTGGTACTGGTCATCGCCGTGGCCCCCTTTGTCACCGGTTTCTGCGCCTATCACCAGTTGGGCAACTACGATGCCTGGTTGATCGCCCATATTCTCAGCGGAGAGCTGATGCTGGTCGCCATTCCCCTGACCAAGCTCTCCCATTTTGCGCTCTTCTTCCTCTCACGGATCCAGCTGGGCATGGACTTTGGCATCAAGCGCGGCGGCATGAAGAACAAAGGCATGGCCTGGTAGCAGACAGTGGGTCACATGAACCAACCTAGACGTCTTATCAATGAAATGCGGGGGAGATATGCCCGAAGGTAAACTCTGCAATAAACAGACGGTGGACACCAAGGAACAGCTGAACGCGCTTCTGGCGGACAAGAGCGGCAAACAATACTACCAAGAGCTGAAGGCGCTCGACGTGGACGGGGACGCCCTCTGGGCCACACTCCAGAAGACCTGCAAATCACGGCTGCGTACCTGGCTGGAGATCTGCGCCCACTGCGGTATGTGTGCCGACTCCTGCTACTTCTATCTGGCCAACAACAAAGATCCCAAGCAAGTGCCCTCCTACAAGATCCAATCGACCCTGGGCGAGCTGGTGAAACGCAAAGGACAGGTGGATGCCGCCTTCATGGAGCATGTCATGGACGTGGCCTGGAGTCAGTGCAGCTGCTGCAACCGATGCGGTATGTACTGCCCCTTCGGCATCGATATGGGGGTCATGTTCGGCTACTTGAGGGGATTGTGCTTCTCGCAAGGCTTTGTTCCCTGGGAACTCAAGATCGGCTCCGGCATGCACCGTATCTACCGGGCCCAGATGGATGTTACCACCGAGGACTGGGTCGAGACCTGTGAGTGGATGGTGGAGGAGTACGAGGATGACTGGCCCAAGCTGGAGATCCCGGTGGACAAGCCCAACGCGGATTTCATTTACACCGTGAACGCCCGAGAGGTGAAGCACTATCCCGAGGATTTGGCGGAAGCGGCCATTCTCTTCCACATCGCCGGCGAAAACTGGACCGTTCCCAGCGAAGGGTGGGAGGAGACCAGTCTGGCCATGTTCGCCGGAGATTGGGCGGCCTGCAAGATGCAGGTTGAGAGCGTGTACGACGCCATGGACCGACTCAAACCCAAGCGCATGGTGGTCACCGAGTGCGGCCACGCCTATCGGGCCACCGTCATCGAAGGGCCTTACTGGGCGGGCCTTAAAAACGGCCAAACGCCGGTGGAGTCCATCCATTACGTGGAGTGGGTCGCCGAGGCCCTGCGGTCGGGCAAGCTGAAGATCGACCCCTCCAAGCGGATCAAGGAGCCGGTGACCTATCAGGACTCCTGCAACTATATCCGCAATGCCGGCCTCAAAGAGAGCGCCCGTGAGATCATGAGCCATATTGCCGAGGATTTCATCGAGATGAAGCCCTGCAAGGAGCACAACTTCTGTTGTGGCGGCGGGGGCGGTCTGAACGGTATCGGCCGCTACCGGGAGCAGCGCAATATCGGGCTCAAAGTCAAGCGGGATCAGATTCTGGCGACCGGCGCCAAGCTGGTGGTGGCGCCTTGCCATAATTGCTGGGATGCCATAAGGGATCTAGAGGAGATCTTCCACATCGGGATCCGCTGGAGCTTCTTAAAGCCATTGCTACTCAAGATGGTGGAGGTGCCTGAGCATCTAAAACCAGAGGAGTAAGTTCGGCGATTGACCGCAACGCAGCGCGGCATCACTTTCAAAGGTGGTGGGGGTGGTGGAGCAGGTCATCTTAGACGAGGACGGTGGTCTCAACAGCTCAGACGGACGGGCGGTGACGGACGCCCTTACGGTGCTCGGCCACGCCTTGGCGTTGGCGGAGGCCGTCACCCTGCGCAGCTATTTTCGCATGCTCCATCGCTATCCACTCCTGACCCGCACCAGCCCTTTTTTTCCCGATCTGTTGGACCAGTATAAAAAACTGCCCGCGGCGGACTGCCGCTATGCCGATTGCGACCGGATATCGTTCTGCAAAACCATCGAGATGATCGGTTTTCCCGGTGAGCCCAAATTGGAAATTTATCTCTCTTTGTCAGGCTGTAAGGCGGAGGGGGAGGACCGCCTCGACCTGAAGCTGGTGCCCCTGGGCCGCCTGCTCGATATGCCCCTCGACCTGGGGCAGCTGCGACATGTGATCTTTGGCGACAACATCGACACGTTTGTGTTTGACACGGTTTACACCCTCTTTGAATTTGTCGACGGCGTGGCGTGGCAGCTGGGATTCCAGAGCGCGCCGGAAGCCTGCCACATTTAGGAGAAGACCTATGTTTAAGAAATTGTTGTTTGCCACAACGGCCTCACCGGTTTGCGATAATGCCGCCAAGGTCGCCTTCGATTTGGAGCTCAAGTGGGATGCCGAGCTGATCCTCTTCCACGTTCTGGGTGTTCCGACGCGCGGTTACAGTCCCTTCATCACCGACGTGCGCACCGGCGAGACCGAACAGATCGACAATGATTACGTGGATTGGGTGCGCGAAGAGATGAAGCACACCTATGCCGACCTGCTCAAGGACAGCGAAAACAACCGCATCGAGGCCGTTGTCGGGGCACCCCACCGGGAGATTCTCCGCAAGGCACGGACGGAGAACGCCGACATGATCATCATGGGCTCCCACACCCGCGAAGAGGATGTGGGCGCCAGCCGTTATCGCCAGATTGTGGGCTCCACCATGCAGAAGGTCGCCAAAGGGGCGCGCTGCCCGGTAGTGGTGATCAGCCGCCCCTGCACCACCTGCTGGAAACTCTTCTCCAATATTGTGGTCGGGACCGATTTTTCCAAGGCCGCCGATTCGGCCTTTGGCTGGGCCTATCGGCTCGCCAAGAACGTCGATGCCCGCCTGCATCTCTTCCACGCCGTCGATATCACCAAGGACGCCATCGGCGCGGACCATGGACAGGTGGAGATCGAAACCCGTCTGGAAGAGGCGCGCGACAAGATCGAGAACCATCACCTCAGCAAGGTCACCGATTACGACAATTACACCGTCGAGGTCTGGGAGGGGACGCCCTATGTGGAGATCCTCAAGTTTGCCCGGGAGGTCCAGGCCGATCTCATCGTGATGGCCCACCATACCCGCGAGATTGACCCGGAAAAGGCGCTGTTGGGCAGCACTGTTGAGCAAGTGGTGCTGCGCTCTGCCTGTCCGGTGGCCAGCGTCAACCGGCCCGACAAAGCCTGGGAGATCGACCCCGATTAGGCCCGATGACCGGCGCCGGTGGGCCACACAAGCGCCCCAATCGCCCGGGTTCAGCGGCTGCTCCAACGAGAGGGTTCAGATGCCTGAGGCTGCCCCAAAGCGGGTCCTGATTGTCGATGACGAGATGGACATGCGCATCTTCATGAAGACCCTATTTGAAACCAGCGGCTGGCAGCCGGTGGTGACGCGAGACGGCGCCCAGGGGCTCGCCCAGGCCCAGCAGTCACCGCCGGACCTCATCGTCCTGGATGTGATGATGCCTGGAGAGGGCGGTGCCCTCATGTACCGGGCCGTCAAGCGTGACGCCCGCTTGGCCAAGGTTCCCGTCATCATGCTCTCGGCAGTTAAACCGGAAGTCTTCCACCACTACCTCAAGATGCTCAACGCCCGCAGTCAGGCGCCTATCCCGCCGCCCGACGCATACATGGAGAAGCCCCCCGAAACAGATGCCCTATTGGATCTGGCCAACCGGTTGGTGACATCGTGAACCGACTGCAGCAGCCTGACGACCAACCGTCCATGACGAAGCCCGGGGATCAGCGGCTTCTGCTGGTGGATGACGAGGACGGATTACGCACCGTCCTCGGCATCAGTCTCACGGATGCGGGCTATGAGGTCCTCAGCGCCGGCGATGGCCAGCAGGCCCTGGACCTCTTTCGATTGCATAGACCCCCCATCGTCCTCACCGACATCAAGATGCCCGTCATGGACGGCGTCGAACTCCTCAAACAGATCAAACGGATCGCCCCCGAGACGGAAGTGATCATGCTGACCGGTCACGGGGATATGGAGCTGGCCATCGAATGCCTCAAGCTGGAGGCCACCGACTTCATCACCAAGCCGATTCGCGACGAAATTCTCGAAATCGCCCTTCAGCGGGCTTCCGAAAAGATTCAGATGGGCCGATTGCTGCGGCAATACACCGAGAACCTGGAGCGCCTGGTGGAGGAGAAATCGGCTCAGTTGGTGGCCCGCGAACGCCTGGCAGCGGTGGGGCAGGCGGTGGAACAGCTGGTCACCGCCTTCCAAGATCTGGCCGACGATCTGGGGGGGGATATCACCTTTTTTAACGAGTTGCCCTGCTTGGTTTCGGTACACAACCGCCAGCTGCAGGTCATCGCCAGCAATCCCCTTTACGAGACGCGGCTGGGCAGGCGTCTCGGAGAGCCCGGCTGGAGCGTTTACGGCGTCGACCGCAACGGCGCCGAGGAAACCCCCGTAGCCCTCACCTTCAACTCCGGTAACGCCCAGCGCCAGCGCTCCGAACTGGTCAAATCCGATGGCAGCAAGCTCCCGGTCACAGTGTACACCGCTCCCATCCGCGGGGAGGGGGGCGAGATCGAGCTCGTCCTCGAAATCGCCGCGGACATGGGCGAGGTCCAACGGCTGCAGGAGGAGCTGCGGACCACTCGTGAGCGCTACCAGCAGCTGTTCGATGAAGCGCCCTGCTACATCACCGTCCAGGATCGCGATCACCGCATCTTGGCCGCCAATCGGCGCTTTCGCAGAGATTTTCCCATGGAGGAGCAGCACCCCTGCTACCGGGTTTACCGACAGAGTGAACACCCCTGCAATCCCTGCCCGGTGATCGAGACCTTTGGCGACGGTCAACCACACCAGTGCGAGGTGACGGTCGCCACCGCTGACGGCGGCCAAAAGTACCTGCTCGTCTGGACGGCGCCGCTCATGGACGCCGCCGGAAATATCAGCCAAGTGATGGAGATGTCCACCGATATCACCCGTGTACGCCAGCTGCAGGAACAGCTCAGCTCCATCGGACTGCTCATCGGATCGGTTTCCCACGGCATCAAAGGGCTGCTCACCGGTCTGGATGCCGGCATGTACATGCTCAGCAAGGGGTACCAAGATTCGGACGCCGCCCAACTCGAAGAGGGCATTGAGATGGTGGGGTTTATGGTGGGCCGCATTCGACGCATGGTGCTGGATATCCTGCACTACGCCAAAGTTCAGGACTTTCAGTGGCAACGTCAGGATGTGACGCTATTCGTGCGCGAATTGGCCGCCGCCTTTGCACCAAAAAGCGCTGATCGCGGCATCAGCTTCGATGACCGCTTCGATGCGGATTTGGGCGAATTCGAAGTGGACGCCGGGGTTGTCCGCTCCATCATCACCAATTTGCTGGAAAATGCCATCGACGCCTGCGATGCAGATACCTCTGGGCGCTCCCACGCCATCACTTTCCGCGTGAGTGGCGCGCCGGAGGCGGTTCGCATCGCCGTACAGGACAATGGTATCGGCATGGATGCCGACACGCGGGCCAAGATCTTCACCCCCTTCTACACCTCCAAAGGCACTCGCGGGACCGGTCTGGGGCTCTACATCTCCAAAAAGCTGCTGGCCCAGCACGGCGGGTCCATCCGCCTGGACAGCAGCGCCGGACAGGGCACCACCTTCACCCTCTCCATCCCGCGCAGGCCTACCTTGGCCGCCAACTGAGCGTCGCGCCATCTAGTTGCCCGACCGTCGACCATCTTTTTATTGAGTTTTATCTCATTTCGCGGCATATGTGCACACATGGATGGGGTCTACCAATGGGCCCGCTGGGCGAGGTGCCGGCGCCCGGTCCGCAATGGCCGATCCATTTGAGGATTGCCAGTTGATCGCTTAATTGGTATCACTATTGCTTAAGGCACCTCGATTAACCCCACTCAATATACATTGCCGCGTTACATCTTTTATGGTTGGCTTCCGCATTGCTGGCCCGTTGGGCATTCGCTCGCCAAATGGGCCTTGAGAATCGCTAGCTGTGAATGTGGTTGAGATGCCCCCCAAGGGAGACGGTATGACGGACAGTGCAAACTGGGATTGGGACAGCGGTGCAAAGCAGATTCCCATCACCCCCTGGCGCGAGCGATTCCGTTGGGTGGAGGAGCCGAACGCCAGCCCGGATGGTGAAAGGGTCGGCGCCGTCGTCAATCTGGATGAAGGCGAGTTCGCCATCTGCATCAACGGCGAGACCGGAGACCAGGTATTCGATAAGGCCTGGCATCTGCGCTTTACACCGAGCGGAAAGTGGTACGCCCTGGTCTCCGAAATGGCGGAGTGGACCGTCGTCGTGGATGGTCAAACCTGGGCGCAAAATTTCGGCTATGTCTGGAATCCGTTGACGTGTGTCAGCGGTGACCATCTGGCCGTGGCCGTGCAGCAGGAGATGCAGTACGGCATGGCGTTGGATGGCGTGCTCTGGGAAACCACCTACGCCAATGCCACCTACTTCGCCCTCAGCGCCGACGGACAGGTCACCGCTGCCGCTGTGCAGGTCGCGGCCTGCGACAGTGCCGAAGTGCACAAATTTCAGGAGGGCACTTTCTCCGCCGCCATCGCAGGCAACGCCTGGGAGAATCGCTTCGTCAATGTCTGGCAACCCGTGCTGTCGGCCGATGGCAGCCGCCTGGCGGCCGAGGTGCGCCTCAATCTCTACGATTACACCATCGCCGTTGACGGCTCACCATGGCCCCAAACCTTCACCAGCGTCTGGGAACCCAGTTTCCATCCCAGCTCCGGGGCGGTGGTGGCACCGGTGCGTATCAAGGGCAAATGGGGCATGGCCCAAGACGGCGATCTCATCTGGCAGCCCGATTTCGTCCAGGTCTGGCGCCAGGTCTTTCGCCCGGACGGCGGCAAACTGGCCGCCGTGGTGGCGCCCAAGTATGGCCGCTGGACACTGGCGGTGGATGGCAGGGCGTGGGGTACCCTCTTCCGTGACATGGTCACCGATGTGGTCTGGAGCCCCAATGGCGATCGCCTGGCGGCCCTCGGCAAGAACGGTGCGTCGTGGCACATCATCGTCGACGACAAAATCTGGCAGCGTCCCTTCGCCATGGCCTGGACCCCCGTCTTCAGCCCCGCCGGCGATCATGTCGCCGCCAAGGTGGAGATCGACGGACACTATTCCATCGCCGTCGATGGCCGCCTTTGGTCCGGTCGCTGCGAGGCGGCCTGGAACCCGGTCTTCAGCCCGGCCGGCGACAAGCTGCTGGTGAAGACCATCGAGGAGGGAATCTATCATCGCCGCGTGCTGCCACTCACAGAATTCGCGGACTGAGGAGGGCGAAATCAAATGCATGCTGTCTACGCTTTTGTCAGTGGCCCCCTGGCCTGGTTGGCCTTCCTGCTCTTTTTCGGCGGGATCTGTTACCGCCTGGTCCGACTGCTCTGGGAGGTGAACCGGACCGAAAAGTTCATTTTTTCCTATATGAGTTGGAAGTACAGCTTGCGCTCCATCGGGCGTTGGCTGATCCCCTTCGGGACCGCGAACTGGCGACTGCACCCGGGGCTCACCGTGGCGACCTTCACCTTTCACATCTGTCTGTTGGTCACGCCGGTGTTCCTGCTCTCCCATGTGGTCCTCTGGGATGAGGCCTTTGATGTGAGCTGGTGGACCCTGCCAGACGGCGTGGCCGACGTCATGACGGTACTGGTAATCGTCTGTTGCGCCTATTTTTTGATACGGCGCCTGGTGACGCCCGAGGTCAAGTTTGTCACGACAGCGTCGGACTTTGTAATTCTGGCCATCGTGGCGGCGCCGTTTATCACCGGCTTTCTGGCCTATCACCAGTGGTTTGCCTATCCTGTCATGGCGATCGCCCATATCGTCAGCGGAGAGATCATGCTGGCCGCCATACCCTTCACCCGATTGAGCCACATGATCTTCTCACCCCTGACGCGGGCCTACATGGGATCTGAATTTGGCAAGGTGCGCCACGCCCGCGACTGGTAGTTGGGTGCGTGGCGTCACCGTCTGAAACCATCAACATCCCAGCGCCGCCGCTCCGTCGGCGGGGCTGTCACCCAATCGAAGGAGCTGTCACCATGGCGAAGGCGCCTGCCAAGACCGAACCCTCCCAGGCCCTGGATCAGGGGCTGGCCGTGGGCGTAGCGCGGCTGACCCCCGAGAAGATCGAATCCACCATCCGTACGGTCCTGAAGAGCGAAACCGGCGCCCGGCTCTCCACCTACGTTGAGACCTGCATTCACTGCGGTTTGTGTGCCGAGGCCTGTCACTACTATCTTTCACATGACAATGATCCCCACTATGCACCGGTGGGAAAGGTCAAACAGACCCTCTGGGAGATGATCAAACAGAAGGGCCGCGTCACACCGGAGTTCATCGAGAAAGCCGCCATCATCGCCCACACCGAATGCAATCTGTGTAAACGGTGCGCCCAGTACTGCCCATTCGGTATCGACATCGCCTATCTCATGCTGGTCGTGCGCCGCATCATTCACAAGCTGGGCTGCACCCCGCTATACATCCAGGACACGGCCCACAGCCACAGCGTCACCATGAACCAGATGTGGGTGAAGGGCGACGAGTGGCCCGACACCCTGCAGTGGCAGGAGGAGGAGGCCCAGGCCGAGTTCGAGGACCTGCGCATCCCCTTAGACGTGGAGGGGGCCGAGATCATGTATTCGGTGATTGCACCGGAGCCCAAGTTCCAGGCCCAGCTGATCTATCAAGCGGCCGCCATTTTCCACGCCGCAGGCGTCAGCTGGACCATGCCGTCTGAACTGGGTTGGGACAACAGCGATATGGCCATGTTCACGGGGGACAACGAGATCATGGGGCGCATCAAACGCGCCCACTACGATGCCGCCATTCGGCTCAAGGTCAAACGCATCGTCATGGGCGAGTGCGGCCATGCCTTCCGCTCGGTGTACGACGTGGGCAACCGCTGGCTGGGCTGGGAGATGCCGCCCATTCCCATCGTGCACGCCATCGATTTCTACTACGAACTGCTCAAGGAGGGGCGGATCAAGATCACCAAGAAGTATCCGACGCCCATCACCCTGCATGATCCCTGCAACGTGGTCCGGGGCGGTGGGTTGCATGAGAAAGCCCGCTATGTGGCCCATACACTTTGCGAATCGGTGGTCGAGATGACGCCCAACCGGGAGCACAACTACTGCTGCGCAGCCGGCGGCGGGGCCATCAATTGTGGTCCGCCGTACAAACAGACACGGATCTCCGGCAACCGCATCAAGGCCGAGCAACTCTTCGCCGCCAAAACCCGGGGCGCTCAGGTGCTGATCGCCCCTTGCCACAATTGCCATAGCGGTCTGCACGACATCGTGCATCATTACGGCGTGGGACTTGACATCAAATTTTTCGGTGACCTGATTTACGAGCTCATGGAAAAACCGGCGTGAAAGGAAATGGTCCGATGAAGGGTATCGCATGCGTCGCCATGGCAGTGCTGCTGGGCGTAGGTTTTTTCAGTGTTTCGGCCTTCTCCCAGGAGGAGATGGTGGTGGTCGACAACCGCGTCTTCGACGCCCCCCAGCGCCCCTCCTCCCGGTTCGAACACGACGCCCACAACGAGGCGGCCGAAATCGAGGACTGCGCCGTGTGCCATCATGTCTACGACGATGACGGCGTCCTGGTCGAAGATGAATCGTCGGAAGATTCGAGCTGCAGCGAGTGCCATGGCATCGCGGACGAGGGACGGATTCCCAATTTACGGAAGGCCTATCACCGCAACTGCAAGGGCTGCCATCGCGAGCAGGGGGCCGGTCCGGTGCTGTGTGGCGAATGCCATCCGTGGTGATCCGCCATCGCAAAGCGCATCATCTCCCGAAGGCCTATTCCAATTGCGGCGGGACCATTCAGATGTGTCATCATCCCAAGGAGGGTGAGAATGCCCAAAAAAATCCTGATCATTGACGACGATCCGGTCATTGTCAAATACCTCGAAGCCGTCTTCAGCGACAATGGATATGCGACCTGCAGCGCTTCGAGCAGTATGGAGGGCCTCGCCGTGGTGAAGCGGGAGAAACCGGACCTCATCACGCTGGATCTGCAGATGCCGGGTGAGTGGGGACCTCGCTTCAATCGCAAGCTGCGGCAGGATAAAGCGCTTCGTGAAACGCCTGTGATTGTGGTGAGCGGCATCGACGGGGACCACGCCATCAAGGATGCCATCGCCTTCGTCTCCAAACCCTTCGATCCAGAGAAGCTTATCGGCATCGTCAAGAACACCATCGGCTGAGCGAGATGGTCCATCGGCGGTGGCCCCAATCCCATCGCCCTTCGCTACTGCGATCACCCGGTTTCCGCCACCCGGCCGTCCGGGCCGGTTCTCCGACGGACCGGGATAGGCGGCATCCCCATCCCAACCGTTCTGGGCACCCGCAAGTGCAGACCCCTCCGAATCGACGGGTCACCGCGAAGCGCAGTCCTGTGGACAGGGTTTGAGGACGCAGCCCCCCCGATCCTCCCTTTCCCCCGAGTAATCCGCTGCGCATGCGGTGCCATTTCCGGGCACTGCAGGGGGTAAATGGGGATGTGGCCGCTGTAAATGTCTTGACATCAAGATATATGGGCTTACCCTTTTTCTCAGCAACCGATGGATTGCCTTCCGATGTGGGGCGGCCCTATTGGCCCGCGGCGCCCATATTGAAGCCAATCAACACCAAAACCAAGATCATTGAGGTGAACCCATGCGATCCGATATCGACATTCACGGCATTCATCATATTACGGCCATCACCAACGCGGCGGCGGAAAACCTCGCTTTTTACGAGCAGATTCTGGGGCTGCGGCTGGTGAAGCAAACGGTCAATTTCGATGACCCCACCACCTACCATCTCTATTACGGGGATGCCGCTGGAACACCAGGTACGATTTTGACCTTCTTTCCCTGGGAAGGGCTGCCCCGGGGTCGGCAGGGCGCTGGCATGGTGACGGCCGTCGGCTTTGCCATCCCCGACGGCGCCATCGATTTTTGGATGGCCCGTTTGCGCTCCCATGGGGTGAAGGCGCATTTGGCGGATAGATTTGGTGCACCTGTCATCCGCTTCAGCGATCCCCACGGGTTACCGCTTGAACTCACCGGCGTGGCGGGTCCTTCCTCAGTGGTCCACTGGGAAAAGGGGCCGGTTGAGCCAGCGTATGCGCTGGGAGGGTTTCATGCCGCCACCGCTACGCTCACATCCGATGAACAGATCAGACCGCTCTTGACAGATCACATGGGAATGCAACTGCAGCAGCATGCGGGGCATCGCTTTCGCTTTTCGGCAGGTGGGCTAGACGCGCCCGGCCCCTACTATGATATTCTGATCGATCCAACGGCACCGGCGGCCAGACCGGGCAGCGGTACCGTCCACCATATCGCCTTTCGCGCCGCTGATGCGGAGACGCTCGCTGGCTGGCAAGCGACCCTGCGTCGGGCGGGCTTTGCCGTCACGGAGCAGCGGGATCGAAAGTACTTCCGATCCATATACTTCCCGACGCCGGGTGGCGTGTTGTTTGAAATTGCCACTGACCCGCCCGGATTCGGCGTCGACGAAGCGGTGCACCAACTGGGTACCTCCCTGATGCTACCAGACGCTCTGGAAGTTCACCGGAGGGATATCGAAAAGCAACTGCCGGTCTTGCGGCCGTACAGCTACACGCATCTCTATGAGGTGCCGCAAACTACTTCGGACGGCGGCGAGACCCTGGTCACCCTGCATGGAACGGGGGGCAATGAGCGCGACCTCATCCCGCTGGCCAGGTCGATCCAGCCAGCGGCCGCGATCTTGAGTCCGCGCGGGGACGTAAGTGAAAACGGCATGGCGCGGTTCTTCACGCGGCTGGCGAACAACGTCTTCGACGAGGCCGATATCGCCCGCCGGGTGGACACTTTGGCGGATTTCATCACGGCCGCTATCCGCCAATATGATCGAAAGCCCGACCGTCTCACGGCGATGGGATACTCCAACGGGGCCAACATGGCGGCGGCGATCCTTTTGCTGCGGCCGGAGGTGTTCGCTGGGGCGGTGCTCCTGCGGCCCATGCTGCCCCTTCAGCATCTGACGCCACCAGACCTGAAGGGCAAGCCGATCCTGGTCCTGCGGGGAAGCCGTGACCGGGTCATTCCGGCGGATAGCACCGATCGGCTCATCTCGGTCTTGGTCGCCGCCGGCGCCCGTGTTACCACGCGATCCATCGACGCCGGGCATGAGATCACGCAGGCGGATATCGATGCCGCCACCCGTTGGGTTGCGCAGCGGCTCGCCGAGCATGCGCCATACGGCGCTGAAGCCGACAACCGGCTGACCGCCTGATGGTGCGGCCAAGGCCCTGAGGGGTTTTCCCAATTCTGGGGATCGCGGCGGCACGCCGACGATCCCCAGATGGTGGGGCGGCGGCCGATACGCCAGGCGGGCGCCGAAGGTCCGCTAAAAGGCAAACCGTTCGGTGTGGGTGTGGCGTGGTCTAACGTCTATTCCGGCCAACAAGCGACTCACTGGCGCTACCGAGCTGCTATTCCGGTCTCTGGATCGCATCTTTTAGAACAGATCCAATTTTTTCGATGGCATAGGGCTTTCGAATATATTGTCCCGCGCCGAGCCGTTGTGCTTCCATTACACGCCGTGTCTCCGAGTAGCCACTGGCGATAACCGCTTTCTGGTATGGGTAAATCTCAAGGATCTTTTTATAGGTATCGAGCCCATCCATGCCCGGATCCATAATCATATCCAGCAAAATCAGATCAAACTGATGCCCCGCATTCAGCAGGTGCACCGCAGCTTCACCGCTCTTGGCCACCTGTGCTTTATAGCCCAATCGAATCAACATGTTCCGGGCGAGTTCTCTTTGCTCCTCCATGTCATCGACGACCAGGACGGATTCACCATTGCCCATCAAACGATGGATCGGAATTGATGATCGCGCTTTCTGCGGTGCTTCCCCGGTGCCTGGAAGCAGGAGGGTAAAGGTGGTTCCCTTGCCTTCCGCACTGACGACGTCTATATGCCCATGATGGTCGTGAACGGTGCCCCAAACGACGGTCATCCCCAGGCCGGTGCCACTCCTCCCCATCACCTTTTTGGAGTAGAACGGTTCAAAGATTCTGTCGAGATCCTTTTTGGGAATTCCAATGCCATCATCGGAGACCATGACGGCGGCGTACGCGCCTTTGCGAAAGTCCTGAAACCCTGGAATGGGATCTTCGATATAGCTGTTTTGGGTGGTGATATTGATCTCGCCTGCGCCATCGATGGCCTCTGCAGCGTTGGTGACGAGGTTCATGATGGTCTTGCTGAGGTTCAACGCAACGCCCTTCACATTCATGAGATCTTTTTCGGCCTTGAAGCGCACGTTGATTTTCGGGTGGAATGAGATCATCTTACGATACTCGGGCGATACCAGATATTCTTGGATGACTTCATTCATATTGACGATGGTTTTATCGGCCACATCCCGGCGAGACAATGTCAATAGGTCTTGTACGATGGCGGCTGCTTTAGTGCCGGAGTTGCGGATGGTCTCGATGGGTTTTCTAAGATGACTGTTTTCGGGCAGATCGAGTAAGATCAAATCGGGATAGCTGACGATGCCGGACAACACATTGTTCAAATCGTGCGCGACACCGCCAGCCAACAAACCCAGTGACTCCATTCGCTCCGATCGCGCAAGCTTCTCCTTCAAGATAATCTTTTCTTCCTCGGCTCGCCGCATCTCCGTTACGTCCATTATGGAGACAATAATCTGATCCGTGTTGGGGATCTTTCCAAACTTGCAGATCAGGTTCTTTTTACAGCCGGTTTTGGTAAAGAATACGAGCTCAAGGCTATTCTTATAGTGATGTACGTCATCTTTTAAATCGGTGATAAATTGCTCCAGTTTTTTCTTTTCGATACTCGTGAAAAGATCGCCCAGGTAAAGGACCTGACGAAGGTCAGCACTGTTGTAGCCAGTAACCCTCTCAAATTCCTCATTCATTAGCGATATTCGGTGGTCGGACTCGACAATGGCATTCGCCGTCGCAGTGTTGTCAAATAAGGAACGGTACCTTGATTCAGAACATGTGAGATCATCAATCAGACGGTCTCTTTCCCGCAGAGACCCTTCATATTCATTAATGACATCCTTGATTTCGTTTTTTACCCGCCATATCGAGGTTGCTTTGATCATTCTCCTGAGGAGGCCAGATTTCTTCCATCTCAATCGAAATTCACAGAACGCGTCTCCCTGCAGCACACACTGTACCTCTTCGGACTTAATACGATTGACGCCGGCCGTATGCAGCAGTTCGGTATAGATACCCAGGTTCCAATTGCAGACATCCTTGGTGATCCGCATCTCAGGATAGTAACATAATTTAAAGGCGATCTCTTTGCGATTTAATTTGTTGAAGATGACGTCTTTCGTTCGGTTGAAGCGGGCATTTATCTTGGATGCCTTACGGGCCAGGAAGAAGGGTCCAAAGAGCTTACCGATGAAGAGCGCATTTCTGGATAAACTTTCTCTTACCGCGCCTCTTCCGGCAAAGAGGAGGGGATTGGGTGCCGGTACTACCTTTTTGACATTGCCCAGCAGTTTAACGGAGAAATCATTTGATACCCAATAATTGCGATTCGTTAAATGGTGCTTTCGGACGGGCGTCACATGGGAAGGATCCGCTAGATCGTGAACAAGGTAGCTTGAATTGCCCACCAATCCCTTGATGACGGTATTGACCCCCCGTTGACCATATTGCTTTTCCAAAAAGGCAAACAATCCTCTGAAATTAAGACAATTGATCTCTTTCGGCATGGCGAGGTTCATGCGGAGATTCTCCAGCTTCATCAGGGAGTGGGAGATGGTGCAGCTACGCTTCAGAGCGTGAAATCGCGGCGCATCAAGATCTCTTTTTTTACGGTCCGGTTGTCGGCGTCAATATGTTCGATCAGGTAGCGGTTCAATCTGCTCAAATATACTTTTTCGAGTTTTCGGTAATCTTTGTTCAGTATCCTGGGGCTCTCCTTGGACCGCAACAATTGCAAAAGGGCGTCGTTGACCGCCGCCGATTGGGAGGCGATCGCATTTAAGATGCCATACTTGATCGTGTTGATTTCCATATGTTCATAGACCAGGTGCAGAACCATAGCTAACGTGAGCAAGGCAAAAATAGCAATAGCCATATGAACCACCCAATACGCGGCTGACTGTCGATTTTTATCAAAAAAGGCTGATGAGATGGATAGGTCTTGGCGAGACAGTGGAATTTTTAGCTCGCGAATTGAATATCGGCAGGTTTGTGCACTTCTTTAATAAAAGGCTAATTATCCTATATTAGTAATTAAAAATATAATAATATAGGATGGATAGATATGCGATGCGCTTCCAGCGCATGGGCATTCACCGCATCGCCCGGGACGCCTGATATGGTAAATGAGACTTGAGAAAGCGACCAAAACGCTATAAGTAAGTCGATGGATAGGATCCCTTGCCAGTCGTCACATCATCGTGCAAAATTCCGTTGCAGGCCTGCCCATCACCGCCTTGAAGGGGGGGGGGCGGGTCGTATCCGCCGGCGAAGTCGACAGCCGGCAACATCGCCCCTGTGGCGTTGTCAGCTTGAGGATCGTCCATCGCAGTGCCGGTCCCATGCGGATCAAATTCTGAGGCCACACGCCGAACACCACTCTCTCTCAACCGCGATAACAAATTGTGAATACTTCCCATTGAATCGAGAATCCTGAGGGCAGCTGATACGGGTCGCAGAGGAATGGTTATGGATTTTGATAGTGCAAGCGTGGAGAAAGATCTCAGCCGATTTCTTCAAAATCAACCCAGCACGTTTCTTGCCAGGTTCCTCCCCTTCTCCGTGTACCGCAAGTATATCTCCTTAATGGGCTTTTACTACTATGGAAAGCACCGTGAAAAACGAAG
>JAAUYD010095204.1_pt1 | contig 34701 bp, 36 predicted proteins | sample 7278101 | NCBI WGS metagenome assembly JAAUYD01 (sample SAMN14350128, study PRJNA611818) | marine sediment metagenome | isolation source: surface marine sediment (0.6m) | place: French Polynesia: Moorea | collected 2018-08
AATTCACCTGCTTTAAATCCATCAATGAATTTAATTTTACGTCTATCATCAGATAACTTGTAGCCTGTTAGTTTATACTCAACAGAACGACTATGCTTTTTAAACTTAGGAAACCCTTTCTTCCCTGGTATCTTAGCACGACAATTTTGATAAAATCTATTAATTGATTGCCATGCCCGATCAGCAGCCGATTGACGGGCTTGAGAGTTTAATTTTGTTACCCAAGGGGTGTCTTGATTTTTAGCTAATGTAGAGCAAAGTTTTTGGAGATCATTACGAGTTATTCCCTTATTGTCCATCCAATAACGAACACAGGAGTTTCGCACAAACTGAGATGTTCTAATGGCTTCATCTAGTCTCTGGTATTGTTTTGGTGTTCCGTTTTTAAGCTTAGCTTCTACGACTAGCATTTAATACCCCTCGACCTTGGTAGATTAATTTTAACATAGTTTACCCAGAGATGGTAAAATTAAATTGTTGCTACGCAGTTTGTTTTTGTTGGTCGCCATTCATGAGGGGCTTTTAAAGTGCGGAAGTGGTTCCGCACTTTAAAAGCCCCGTCCCACCGTCAATTTTGGTGAGTGTCTTGTCGAAAAATATGACGGGGGCATTCTGGCGACATTATAGGTAAATATTCACAAGGATGATTCCAAAAATAGGCTCAAAAATTAATTGATGAGTTCGTGTAAAATCAATTAGGATCAGGATCAGCACCAACCTATAGGATCAGTGTACCTATGGGTTATTGACATGGACAAGGAATTTAATGTGTGGGTAACATCATCAACAAGTAATGTTAAAACGCCAACGGCTATTGCTTTAGGAAATTTTGACGGTATTCATTTAGGCCATCGACAAGTTCTCAAACCGATCATCGAACGAAGGGAGGAGTATATCCCCACCATTGTCACCTTTACGCCTCACCCTCAAGAGTTTTTTAGTGGTAAAACACGACAATTACTGACTCCTCTGACGGAAAAAGTTAAACGTTTAGAATCTCTTAATATTAAACAGTTAGTGCTTTTACCCTTTGATCGTAGTTTAGCTGCTCTGAGCCCCCAAGCCTTTGTAGAAGACATTTTAGTTAAACAACTGAATGTTAAATACATCAGTGTGGGACAAGACTTCCATTTTGGGCAAGGAAGAAGAGGAAACGCCCAAATGTTGCAAGAATTAGCTCGAACTTTTGGCGTTTTTGTTCATATTACCAAGTTACAAACTTGTTTAAGTCAAGATGATCCTCTACGTATTAGCAGTTCCAGAATTCGCCAATGTTTAGCCGTTGGTAACGTTAAACAAGCTCGAGAAATGTTAAGTTATCCCTATTCATTAGAAGGGATGGTGGTTAAGGGACAACAGGTGGGGAGAACCATCGGGGTTCCTACTGCTAATCTACAGGTTCCCTCAGATAAATTGTTACCCCGTCGCGGGGTTTATTGTGTTCGTGTTGTTTTAGCGACACAAGAGGTCATTAACGGAGTTATTAATATAGGTAGTCGTCCTACGGTTAATGGTCAAGTTCCTACGGTGGAAGTCCATTTGTTAGATTGGTCAGGGAACTTGTATGGGACTTTTTTAACCGTTCATTTAGAAAAATTCTTACGCCCTGAACAAAAATTTCCCTCTTTGGATGCTCTCAAAAATCAAATTATGGAAGACTGTATTTTAGCTCGTAAAATATTAAGTTGACTTAAATTTTGTAACAATATTCTCAATTTTGTAACGATATCCTTTGCTGTCTAAAATGATATCAAATATCTACATCTATAATATAACCATAATAAACAATTAACAACTGATGTTCTTTTAACCTTTCAAAAAATAGAGTAGGGAGTTTGTGCAGAAAAAGCTGCCTACAAGACTGGTTTTCGTAGCTCCATTAATTAATATATCAAGGTTCAGGAGAGACTTATGCACACTTGTCACAATCCACTTCATTGCTACCTTCCTCCTTATGTTCTGAAGAATTTAGCTCAATGTGAAGATCCTGAAATTCGTCGCTTGGCCATTGAAGCACTAGAAGAATCAGCCCAAACACGAGCAATTCGGGCAACCATGGGGGTTATGGCAACTATGATGTTTTCCCCCACCCCCGTATCCACAGAAAAGAACCGTTTAGTTTACGACATGGAAGAAAGAAACCAAATTTTCTTACCTGGTAAATTGGTTCGCCTTGAGGGAGATGGTCCAACTGGTGATCCGGCGGTCGATGAAGCTTATGACCATTCTGGGATCACTTACGATTTCTATAAAGAGCATTTTAACCGCAATTCCATCGATAATCGGGGCATGAGTTTAATTTCTAGTGTTCATGTGGGTCGTCAATATAATAACGCTTTTTGGAACGGGCGACAGATGGCTTATGGGGATGGAGACGGACAAATCTTCATCCGATTCACAAAAGCACTGGATGTAGTTGGCCATGAGATTACTCACGGTGTCATTACCAGTGAAAGTAATCTAGAATATCAAGGAGAACCCGGCGCTCTCAATGAAAGTTTTGCCGATGTTATGGGGGCTTTGGTGCAACAATGGCATCTGGGTCAATCAGACCCGAAAACGGCGGACTGGGATATGGGTGAACTAATCATGGGATCGAGTCCAGCTACCCGACTCCGAACTTTCAAAGATGAAAAAGCTTATGTAGATGATCCCTATTTAGGCACTGATCGTCAACCTAAGCATCTCAGAGACAAATATACGGGCTTTGAGGATAACGGAGGGGTTCATATCAACTCTGGCATTCCTAATCATGCTTTCTATCTCATCGCCTTAGAGATGGGGGGACCGACTTGGGAAAAACCTGGAAGAATTTGGTATCAAACCCTACGCAATCTTAATTCTCAAAGCGATTTCCAAGAAGCTGCTGAAATGACTTATCAAGTTGCTGGCCAATTCTTTGGTAATGGTAGCTTAGAACAACAAGCGGTTAAGCGAGGTTGGGATGGAGTGGGGATTAACATCTCTAGCGGTAGCTCATCACAACCCGTTAGAAAAGCTGTTGGGGTTAGTCGTTAAGCAGGTTAAGATAGCAGTTGCCATACTTGTGAGGTATGAACTCTTCTAGTTTTAGGAGTTAGGAGTTCAGGAGTTCGCGAGTTTAGGAGTTCAGAAGTTGAAGATTAGGGATACCTCATGAGTCCAGGAAATGCTATAAGAACTGATATGTAGGTTTTGAGATGAGGATCAGCGATCCCTTAAGATCGCCTCATCTTCCCCCCGAGTGGAGCAACTGGCGTTTTAATACCCCAACTTCTACAAGTTGCGAGAAATAGATTGGGGTTTGAATACACATTCTATTTCTCTCCTGACTCCTGACTCCTGACTTCTGACTCCTGACTCCTGACTCCTGACTCCTTTTTCAATTTTCCTAACCTGAATTTTGTCTTATATTGAACTTAGTTTTCCTAAGCTTAATTAACAGAAATTACGATGAAAATTACATTTCGTCAATCAGGAGGGTTTGCTGGCTTAATTAGAGGCTGCACAATCGATACTGCCAATTTATCTGAGTCTGAAGCAGCCCAACTAGAAAGTCTGATCAAACAAAGCAACATTCTTGAAGCAACCAGTCAGTTGACCTCACAAGCTAGAGATCTTGGGCAATATCAGGTCATCGTAGAGACTGAAAAGGGGACGGTTCAAGTCTCTTTTGATGATATGACTGTGCCTGAAACGGCTCAAACACTTCTACAGTATCTTCAAGAACTCAGTAAACCCCAACCTCTCAGTTAATATAGCAGTTCCCATGCTTGTGAGGTACAGAGGTTATCGCTTTGAGGCAGGAGGTAGGTGTCCTCATGATTTCGAGAAATGCTATGAGTAAGTACACAAAATAAATTACACAATTTAGAAATGAGTAGTTTAACGTTTGATCAATTAAAAACTGGGGATATCTTGATATTTACGGCCGCCAGCGATCCAACTTCGCAAGCAATTCTTCGGTTGACCAATTCTACTGTCTCCCATGCAGCAATCTATGATGCAACCAAGGGAAGCATCATTGAAGCAACCCCTCCTATGGTTCAATATTATTCTTTGAGCATCCCAGATGAGCGTTTTCGAGAACGTACAATGTATGTCAATCGCCTTATGCAACAACCTGAATCGATGGAACCTGTGATCAATGCAGCGACGGTTTATCTGAATTATGAAACACCCTACGGCCAGAGTAATTTGTATTTATTGGGACTAATTTTACTGTACAAAAAATTAAGACCCAATAGTTTAGTTAAACAAGTCATGATCAAAATTTATAAGAAATTAATCCTAGAAATTTATGAATATATTAGTAATAAAACCAGTCCAGGAAAAAGCCCTATGGTTTGTTCTGACTTTATCTATAAGTGTTTTGAAGATGCGGGTGAACCCTACAAACTAAAAATTAAAAACGGTGTTTTACTTAATTCTACTTTATCGGTAACAGCAGAACCGTTGAGTCCTCTGGATAGGGTAATTGAGCGAGTAAAAGGTTCATCGTATCAATCTCAACCAACCCTAACCAGTCTCGCTGATTTAACTATTAGTCAACCCCCTTCTGAAAACGCACAAGAATTGGGACAAGAATTAATAGAAGCACTCTGCCAAACTGAAGTAATGAGTTCAGAAGAGTTAGAGGAGGAACTCACTTTTGCTATAGAGGAATTTGCCAAAGCAACCTATTTAGCAGAGGGGACTGAGGATAAGGCTATACCTTCTTTATTAGCCAAAACTAATGAATTAACCAGTCAGTTCAATATATCTCCTTATCTTAGTTTTCTTAAGGCAAAAGAAGCCTTTTTTGTCACACCAGAAGATTTACTAAACAACTGTGAAAATTTAATGAGAGTGGGAAGTATGGTCTTATAATGTAGATTCATTAACAACTAAGATAGCTTGATAATCTGACATTTCTACTGTTTCATTGTTTTTTGGTAAGGGGGTGACTTCCATTAATTCAACCCCATAGTTTTTAAAGGTTTTAACGGGGTTTTCTCCCACTCGACTAATTAAATTAAAGTCTCCTAAATCTTGGTTTTTATGAATAATCTTGACAACAATCTTAACTTGTCCTGGCCAGACACATTGCATATTTAAAGGACAGCGAGAGTCTTCTTTGACTGTTAAAAATTTGATGTTGATGTCCTCAGATACAATCAAAGCTTCTTGGTTAATTTTAAGGTTAAATGGTTCCCCCAAATTAACAGTAATGGGTTGGGAGTTGGATAGATTGGTTAGGGGATGACATCCTAATATAAGTATGCCAATGAGAATAATAGAAAACAATTTTTTATTCATTATAATATTTTATTTTTTCTACAAATTAATTGATTATAACCAGTGGATTTGTTTAGCTTGTTCTGATAATTTAGCTGTTTTTTGCCCTTGACTTCTAGCATAAAAATTAAATAAATCAATGGGCATTTTTATTAAATCAATAGGACTTCCTTTACCTTGTAATATTTTCATGCTATCTCTTGGTATTTCTTTTAATATCCAACGTCCGAAGCGATAAATTGCTTCTTTTGTGGTTAAATTTCGCATTAAATCTACACCATATAATTCATGTAAATAGAGATTAGAACGACCATAACGTTGCCATTGACTTCTTAGTTCTTTAAAATTAGAACGATGACGATGACGAATAATTGCACTAGCTGCAAAGGTTAATTGGTAGTTTGTTTGTTGTTGAATTCTCCAGCAAATATCGGCATCTCCTCCTGTAGTTAAATAGGGACGAAATAAACCAATTTTTGTAAAAATAATGCGGCGAATTCCTAAATTAGCTGTCTGTCCATAGGGTAAAAAAGGATGTTCTAATAGAAATTTTTGGGATAAAATACTATTTCGTTCTGCATATTGTTCTAAAAATGTATTCCCTGGTAAAGCTTCTATTTCTCCAACAACAATGCCTATTTTATCATCTATAAATGACTTCACTAATTCTTCCACCCACGTTTTTAATGGTCGACAGTCAGCATCGGTGAAAGCTAAAATTTCCCCTGTTGCTTGACGAATTCCTTGATTACGGGCAGCATACGAACTTTGAATATTATTCTCGTTTAATGTTTGTAGGTTAATGCCTATTTTTTGAGATTCAATGGTTGCTTCATTGAGAATGTGAACCGCATTATCTTGACTATTATTATTAACTAATAAATACTCGACTTTTTCCTTGGGGTAAGTTTGGGATTGTAAACAGTTAATTAAATCAGGTAAGTCTTGTTCACCATTGTAAACAGGAACAATAACAGAAACTTTTGGTAAAAAATTAGTATCTTTATTCATCATTTTTGCCTATTTTTAAATCAAGTATTTATGGGTTCTTAAATTTAATTATTTATGATGTTAATCGCTGTTTTAAAATAAATTCTGCAATAGCTAAATCAACAGGGGTTGTGACTTTTAAATTTGTTTCTTCCCCTTCTACAATTTTAACAGGTAATTGGCATTTTTCAAATAAAGCAGCATCATCTGTAACTTGCCAACCCAGTTGATGTCCTTTTTGATGACATTCTTTTAATAAATTTACATCAAATCCTTGGGGGGTTTGGGCAGCCCATAAATTAGAACGATTTGGAGTATCTTGAATAAATTGATTATTATCAACAATTTTGATGGTATCTTTCACAGGAATAGCAGCAATTAATCCTTGACAATTTAAAAGTTCTTCTGCACATCTATCCAATAAATTGGGAGTTACTAAACATCTTGCGCCATCATGAATTAAAACATTTTCTGCTTCTTGAGGTAATGCTTTTAAACCATTAAAAACCGACCCTTGACGGGTTTCTCCTCCCTGAATTAATTCAACGGTTTTGTTGATAGAAGTCATCTCTAAAATGCTTTTAAATTCAGGGAAATCGTAGGGTTGTCCAATGATGCCAATCCAATCAATTTTTTGAGAGGTTTCTGCTGCTATCAATGTCCAACTTAATAAAGGTTTACCTAAAAGGGTAAGCAGGAGTTTATTGCGATCGCTTCCCATTCGCTTTCCCATTCCTGCTGCTGGAATCAATAAATACATATTTAGAAACTCTCATGACTAATTTACTGCATTGTATCAAAAAAATGTCCTTAAGTAGACATAATAATTTTGCTTATTTTTTCTACTTTTTGATAATAATTATCTTCAGATATAACAGGCTGACTTTTTAATAAGCAAATATCTTGATTAAGTTGAATCCAAGAACGACACCCTCCGTAAGTTAATTGATAAGGAATCGTGACAGGTTTAGGTAGTAAAAAAACACGCAATAATAAGACAGAAAGGGGTTGGGTTCGTTTCCAGTTAAATCGTTCTTCAACAAAGCTTTCTATCCAAATGTGATAAGGATAAAGTTCTTTGATTATTGAATATTCTTTGACTTGAAAAATATTAGTAATATTAGCCCAACTACTAATGGTAATAGTTTCGGGATGCCATCCTGAGGGGACAGGATTAACAAAAGTACCATAATCTGATTTTAAGAGATGGGGTTTTTGATGTTCATAAGTAGGGTATAATAAAACGGGATTATGATTAATTTCAAACTGTCCTGAAACTTCTTTGATCCCTCCTTTACGTAGGAGTAAAATGCTTTTACCTTTTTCCAAAGCTTTAATAGCAACTTCCCATTCTTTTAAAGCAGTATTTAGGGTCGTTAACATTAGTAAAAATCCTCAATAATAATCATTCATCTTTATTGTAAAATAATCAAGAATTCACAGTAAACATGATATGCTTAGATAGCTTTTATCTGATTATTCATCAAAGTTAACCCATTGCCAACATTGATATTGTACTAAAATCTATCTATGAATGACATTGCAGCCGTAATTCTAGCAGGAGGGTATGGAACGAGAGTTAAACACCTACTTCCTAATATTCCTAAACCGATGGCTTCCGTTGTTAATAAACCTTTTTTAGAATGGATAATTCGTTACCTTAAACAACAAGGAATTACTCAAGAAATTTTATCCACTGGTTATTTAGGAGAAGTGATTGAGGAACATTTTAAAACCCATCAGGTCAAAGGAGTAGACATTTACTGTTGTCCTGAAGATGAACCATTAGGAACAGCAGGAGGGTTTATCAATGCCGTTCGACAAGTTAAGTTATCTCCCAAAGCATGGTTAGTTATGAATGGGGACTCTTTAATTGTAGCTAATTTTCAGCAATTAGTGAATTATTTAGATGACAAAGCAGTAGGAGGTATCATTTTAGGCGTATCGGTTGATGATGCGTCTCGCTATGGTTCCCTGGTGTTTGATGAGTCAAATACTCTTTTGAACTTTGCTGAAAAAAAAGCGGGTAAAGGGGTTATTAATGGAGGGGTTTATTTATTTCGCCATCAAACTTTAGAACAGTTTCCTTCCCAGTTTCCTTTAAGTTTTGAATACGATGTTTTTCCTACTTTACTCAAGAAAAATATTACCATCAAAGTACATCCAATTGAAGCTCCATTTTTAGATATTGGGACTCCAGAAACCTTACCACAAGCTGAAACATTTATCAAAGAAAACTTTACTAATTTATTAGAACCATGTTAATTTCACGCGCCCCAGTTAGGATTAGTTTTTTTGGAGGTGGAACCGACTATCCAGAGTATTTCTTACAGCATGGAGGGGCTGTTTTAGCCACAGCAATTGATAAATTTTCTTATGTTACAGCCAGTCCTTTTCCTAGTCATTTATTTGACTATTTAATTCGAGTATCTTATCGTAAAGTTGAGTTAGTTAAAACCGTTGAGGATATTGAACATAAAGTTTATCGTGAATGTTTAAAATTTTGCGGTTTAGATAAAGATATTGAACTGCACAATGTTGCTGACTTACCTGCATTTACAGGGTTAGGTTCATCCTCTGCTTTTACAGTATCATTATTACAAGCATTACATAGCTTTAAAGGGGAATTTGTTAAACCCTTAGACTTAGCTTATGAAGCGATTTATGTGGAACGTCATTTAGTTAATGATCGCGTTGGTTGCCAAGATCAATTAATGTCTGCAATGGGAGGATTTAACTTAGTTGAATTTAGGACAGAAGAAGATATTGTTGTTAACCGTGTTGCTATTTCTCCTCAAAGATTAGCAGAATTTGAGTCCCATATTTTTATTGTTTTTACAGGAATTAAACGACGGGCTGCTAAAGTAGTTGAAAAACAATTAAAACGGGTAGGTGATAATACAGAAACCTTGAAGAAAATGAGAAAAATGGTAGATCAAGGTTGGAATATTTTAACCAGTAATCAATCTTTATCGGCTTTTGGTGAATTATTAGATAAAGCTTGGGTAGCTAAAAGAAGTTTAGATACAGTCATTTCTAATCCAGAAATTGATCGTATGTATCAATTAGGGCAAGAAGCAGGGGCTTGGGGTGGTAAACTATTAGGGGCTGGTGCAGGGGGATTTATGTTATTTTTTGCCCCTCCAGAAGTTCACCCTAAATTAGCCGAAACTTTTGCCGATCATCAGGTACTTTCTATTAAAATTAATGCACCTGGTTCTCAAATTATTTTTTCATAAATTGATAGAAAATAAAAGTTTATAAGATGATAATTTTTGCCTATTTTTATAGTGAATCTTTGCTAGAAAATGATGTAGAAACTGCGATTAATGAATTAAAAATAGAACGAGTTTATCATGATTTAGGGAAAAGATATGAATTAGAAAAGTTGCTTAATGACTGTCAAGAAAATCCTCCGAACTATCTCTTAATTCGTCACTTACATGAGTTAGGACATGATGTTGAAAATGTCAATAGTAATTATCAAAAATTAACAGATTTAGGAATAAAAATACTTATTTTAGATGACCTAGAATTGTTAGAAAATTCAAGAACAATTGATATTAATGATCCCAATATTTTAGAAATTATTAAGCAAAATCAAAGACATTTATCACTAAAAAAAGGACAAGCTTCAAGACGAATTAAAGCCTTACCACCCCCAGGAAAAGCCCCTTATGGATACCGTAGAGGAAAAGACTGCTATATTATAGATCGTAGTACCGCCCCTATTATTAAAGACTTCTTTGAACAATTTTTACTATTTGGTTCTTTACGGGGTGCTGTTAATTATTTAGCGAAAAGATATGGTAAAAAAATCTCGGTTTCAACGGCAAGTCGTTGGTTAAAAAATCCTGTTTATCGAGGAGATTTAAGATATAGGAATAATCAAATTATTTCTAATACCCATCTACCAATTATTTCACGAGAAGAAGCAGCGCAAATTGATCGATTATTGGGAAGAAACCGAAAATTATCCTCAAAAACAGCCAGTGCAAAACATTCGTTGGTGGGTTTAGTCAGTTGTCAAAAATGCCATAATTCAATGATAATTAACCAGGTGACACAAAGAAACAAAAAAAAAGAATATCTCTATGTTCGCCCTCAAAATTGTCCCTTAAACCCCCCATGTAAAGCGATTCCTTATCAAGAGGTTTTAACTCGAACCATTGAATATATTTGTGATAATTTTCCGACAAAGGTAAAAAGTTTTGATCCGAAACAAATAGAACTTTACAAAAATAATATTCAAAAGCAAATTATTAAAAAACAAGAAATTAGTGAGCAATTATCTTCTTTAGTCCAAGAGACAATTCTTGATGAACAAACAGCCCAACTAAGACGCTATAATTTAAACATAGAAATCAGTCAATTACGTTCTCAACTCGAACAACTCCCCCCAGAAAACCTAAAAAATATTGCAGAAGCTGTATCCTTACCGAGATTTTGGGAAGATTTATCAGAAGCAGAAAGACGATTTTACTTTCGAGAATTTATTCGTCAGATTTATATTGAACAAACCTCAAAAGTAGAATGGAATTTAGAAATTACTTTTATTGTTTAAGAAAATGTTGGTAGAAGTACTCATCTATAAATTCTCTTAATCAGATTCAGACATAGACTATTCGGATATTTCTAAGCTTGATGAAGAATTTGTAAATTTTCAGGCAGCTTTCTGCGTCATTGAATTATTGACTAAATTACCATCTTCCATATGAATGATGCGATCAGCAATGTCGAGAATGCGGTCATCATGAGTAACTAATAAGATTGTGCTACCCTGTTCCCTGGCTAGTTTTTGCATAATGTTAACCACATCTCGCCCCGATTTACTGTCTAACGCTGCTGTTGGTTCATCAGCGAGAATGATGGCAGGATGAGAGACTAAAGCACGGGCGATCGCCACTCGTTGTTTTTGTCCACCCGACAACTTATCGGGATAATAGTCAACTCGATCGCCCAAACCAACTTCTTTTAACATAGCAGTAGCACGATCGCGCATTTCTTTTCGGGAATATTTACCCTGTACCTCCAAACCCATTTGCACATTTTGTCGGGCTGTAAGGCTAAAGTGTAAATTATGTGCTTGAAAGATATAGCCGTTATTGCGCCTAGCTTTTACCAATTCAGCAGAACTCGCCCCACACAGTTCTTTCCCCAGTATTTTGCAACTTCCCGATTGGGGCGATCGCAAGCCACTTATCAGGGTTAATAAAGTAGTTTTACCCGAACCAGAAGGGCCAGTCATTAAGACAATTTCACCGCGATCAATTTTTAGATTGATATTGAATAATACTTGTTTGCGGAGTTCTCCTTGACCAAAAAAATGGTTTAAGTTTTTGATATTAATAACTGGTTGTCGTAATAATTGTTTATTGTTCATAATTAGCTTTTAGTAAAAGTTTGTCTAAAATATATCCGCAGGATCGGCTGATTGTAACTTACGAGTGGCGATCGCCCCTGAAATACCGCACATAATTATCGTTAAAATTAGGACAAAAATAGCTCTGGAAACAGGTAACACAATGGGCAAGGCTGTCGCTGCTGCGGTCACTTGGTACAGTCCCATTGCTAGGATCACACTGGGAAAAAAGCCTGTAATCGACAGAATGATCGCTTCTTCAAACACGACAAACAAGAAATAGGAATTTTTGTATCCCATCGCTTTAAAAGTGGCGTATTCTGCCATATGGTCGTTTACATCGGTAGAAAGTACCTGATAAACAATCACAATACCTACAATAAAACCCATCGTTGTTCCCAATGTAAACACAAAGCCAATGGGGGAACGATTTTGGAGATAAGTGACTTCTTTCTCAACATATTCTTCATGGGTATAAGCTTGTACATCATCAGGAAGATAAGTATTTAAGTAAAGCCTTGCTTGAACAGGATCTTGCCCCGATTCGAGATGAATAATGCCCAGACTAACTGTTCCTTGCGCTTTTTTGGGAAATAAACGCAAAAAATTATCATCGCTGGTAATTAACGCCCCATCATCAGCAAAAGATGCCCCTACCTCAAATAAACCAGCAATGGTTAGGGTAGTGCGATCGCTTTCTGTGGTTATGGTTTTACCTTGTTCGATTTGACTAATGACCTCTCCATACTTTCCTCTAGAAGCGCGATCAAATAGTACCGTATTGGGCATTTTTACTTTATGTAGCTGATGATCAACATCAGGTATATTAAATGCAGGTCGTTCTGGATCGAAACCGATAATCATCATTGAGGTTTTTTCTCTGGTTTGAGGATTGCGCCAATCAAGAGAACCAAGATAGACAGGTTCTGCTAATGCTACTCCAGGTACATCCATTGCCTGATAAAGTCGCCGTCGTGGGAAGGTGAATAACTTGTTAAAGTTGGTCGCTTGGGTACTGAGGAGAATAATGTCGCCGGCGATCGCTCGCGGATACTGAGTATTGGTAGTAAATAAAGCATCTTTAAATCCCAACTGCATAAACATTAGAATGTCAGCAAAGGCGATTCCTGCTAAGGCGGTCAGCATTTTCATCTTGTCGTGTTTGAGTTGTAACCAACCCAAAGGGGTACGGTTTTTTAAAGTCTGAAACATTTTTTGTTAGTGGTTAGGGGTTACTCAGAAACATCTATCTGTACGTTGACCTGCAAGTTAGTTAATCCCACCACTTGTTTAGTAGACTCCTCATCGAGTTTGACTTCGACTTCAACGATTCTGGCATCGATATTGGCTGTGGGATCGGTGTTGATGACGTTTTGGCGTTCTATTTCTAAACCAATGTTTTCAACTATTCCTGTTAATTTTTCTGAAATGGCACTACTGGTAACGATTGCCGGTTGTCCTATGGTAACTTTTTGGATATCGCTTTCATAGACTTCTGCTACTGCACACATCTGGTCGATCTGTCCGATTCTGGCAATTCCTTCATCGCTGGATACGACTTCTCCAGGATGAGTTAAAATTTTAATGACCGTACCTGCTTGGGGCGATCTGATATACGCGCGATCAAGGTCGGCTTGGGCAGTTTTGACTGCTGCTTGGGCTTCTCTGACTTCAGCTTCAGCAACGGCTACATCCACAGGACGAACTTCAGCGATTCTATCTAAGGTGGCTTTGGCTTCTGCAATTTGTTCTTCTTGGGCAGATTTGATGCGGTTTAAATTGGCTTTGGCTTCGGCGAGTTGCTCCTTTGCAGTGGCTAAAGTTAAGTATTTACTATCTTTCTCAGATGCAGAGATTGCTCCTTCTTGATAGAGTTGTTCGTAGCGTTGATATTCGACTTGAGCGTTGTTTACTTCTGCTTCAATCCGTGCTACTGTTGCTGTTTGCGCGGTAATATCGTTACTTCTTTCAGCTTCGATGCGAGCGATCGCAGCTTCTTGGGCTTTAATTTCTCCCGTTTTTGCCCCTGCTTTTACTTGTGCCAAGTTTGCCTGAGCAACGCTTACCTGTTCTTTGGCTTGATTCAAAGCAGCCTTTAGGCGATCACGACTATCTAAGATGGCAATGGTTTGACCTTTTTGGAGTTCATCTCCTTCTTTGATTAAAAGTTCTTCAATCCGATTTCCTTCTGCACTAGAAGATACGGATATTTGGATAATTTCTCCACTGGGTTCTAATCTCCCCAATGCCGTTACTGTTGTAATTTCTGGCATTGGTTGAATAGTTACTTCTGTTTGAGCCTTATTTACTGGTCGCAGTCTATAAACTGTTATTCCACCTAGAATTAAAGCCAAACCTATCATTAGTAAAGGGAGTTTTTTTACCAAAGGGTTGACAGATTTGGGTGGGGAATCTGTATATTGCATGATAAATTAACCTATTAGTTTAATATTGGTGTTATATAACGAAAAATCAAGCTGACCATTTCATCCTACGCTTTTATCAATTTAATCGCTTCGATCTAATGTCCAGTATTCGATTGGACTAAAGTACATAATCCTTTAACCATCAAAATTGGACTACAGTACGTAGAAATAATTCATTGTTTAGGATTACCATATTTACTAAATCATGAATAGACTGTAGGAAATAGTAATTAAAAACAAATAAACAATTAACAATTAATGTTTAACATGATGATGATTTTTTCTAATCGACTCAAAGCCAATCCTTTACGATTATTACTTTATCTAGAATGGATTTTATTTGCTTTAAGTATGACAATGGAGTTTCTAATAGTAAAAAATGTCCATCCAATTTTTTTTAAATTTCCACCTGTTTTTCCCGAAATTAATACTAATTTTTTCCCTCTATCAATGCTTTGTATAATTGTTTTTTTGATTATGGGTTTGTGGTATCCACAAGGAAATAATTGGTCTAGTTATGGTTATCTAGGATTAGAATTTATTTTAATTGGTGTCATTGTATTAATGAGTAATGCAACCGTCCGTTTGTTTCCACCGCTACTATTGATTATGGTAATCAGAGGATGCTTGAGTTTCAATTTAATTGGTTCTCTCTTGGTAGCCATCGTTTCTCTCGGCTGGTTTTTTACTTCTTTGTATTTCACAGTCTTTAAACATATTAATAGTAATAATATTCAGCAATTATCAGCAATTCTCCCTCCAAGAATTGAGCCAGAAATCATTGCTCAAATTCAATCTAATGAAGAACAACTAAAATTTTTAATTACCCTAATGGCAACCAATATTAGTTTTTTCTTTTGTTTGATTTCTTTATTTGTATTTTTATTAGTTAATGCTTTAAAATCAGAATATTTATCCCAGTTAAAATTAAGAAAAGTTAATCAGCAATTAAGAGAATATGCTTTACTCATTGAAGATCGAGCAATGTTACAAGAACGCAATCGTATTGCCCGCGAAATTCACGATTCTTTAGGACATTCTTTAACGGCTCAAAATATTCAATTAGCTAATGCTTTGATGTATTTACATTCTGATTTTAAACGTACTAAAGATTTTTTATTAGAAGCCAAACAATTAACGTCTAATGCACTCAAAGAAGTACGCCAATCTGTATCTACTCTGCGTTTAGATCCCTTACAGGGCAAATTACTGAGTGTAGCCATTGCTGATCTCATCAAAGATTGTGAATATCGCACTGAAATTACATTTAATTATCAAAGTAATCTTCCAAAAACGATTTCGCGGGAGACTACAACGGCAGTTTATCGAATCGTACAGGAGGCATTAACTAATATGCTGAAATACTCTGAGGCAACTGAAGTTAATCTCTCTCTCCAAATAATCGGTCAACATTTGCGATTAACGATGACTGACAATGGAATAGGCTTTGATCCGCAAGAAAATACCACTGGATTTGGGATTCAAGGAATGCGAGAGAGAACTAATGCTTTGGGAGGAGAATTTAAAATAGAGAGTATGCTAAGCAAAGGGTGCAAAATTACTGTGATTATTCCTTTATTTCGCTCTACTTTACACTCAAATATTTAATTTTTGATTATGATTCGTATTTTGTTAGTAGACGACCAAAAAATTATCCGTCAAGGATTAAAAAGTTTATTGGAATCTCAAACAGATTTTCAGATAGTAGGGGAAGCAGAAAACGGTAAACGGGCGATCGCATTGTTTGAAGAATTAAGGAACACCTCCCAACAACCAGATTTAATTTTGATGGATGTCAGAATGCCTGTGATGGATGGTGTTGCAGCCACAAAAAAGCTAACTCAACAGTTTAGTAACGTTTCAGTTTTGGTATTAAGTACCTTTGATGATGATGAATATGTTACTCAAGCGATGAAGTTTGGCGCACAAGGTTACTTACTAAAAGATACACCTATCGAAGAAATTTCCGATGCGATTCGAGCAGCTACTAAAGGGTATACTCACTTAGGACCAGGTTTATTTCAAAAGTTTTTAACTCAACCTAAAGTAACATCAGAAAATACCAACGCAGCATTACCTTCTGCTTTACAAAAACTTAGCCCCAGAGAAAAAGAAGTTCTAGCATTAATTGCTAAAGGAGCAAGCAACAAAGAAATTGCTCGTGAATTATATATTTCAGAAAGGACAGTTAAAGCCCATATAACCAGTATTCTCAGCCAATTAGAATTACGTGATCGCACTCAAGTCGCAATTTTGGCTATCCAATACGGATTTACCTGATTTTAATGTTTAACTTTTTTCTATTTTCTCCCTTTAAAAGAGTTAATTTGTTAACTTTTTTATCAATTATTAGTTAGAAAGAAGTAGAAATAGCTTGTACGGGACAAGCAGGAATACACTGTTCACATACGACACAAAGTGAACGTCTAAAGGTTAACTTAAATGTATTTGAATCAAGCATTAACGCTTCAGTAGGACATACCCCTGTACATAACCCACAGTCCACACATTGTTGCTCATTGATACTAATTTCACGACTGGCTAAAGATACATCAATATCTTGCGCTTGCATCCATTCAATCGCTGCTTCAATGGCATCAATATCTCCTAATAATTCTAACACTAATTTACCCACTTGATTAGGGGCAACCTGCGCCCTGATAATATTAGAAGCAATGTTAAAATCTTTAGCTAAACGATAGGTTAATGGCGTTTGTACTGTCCGCTTGGGGAAAGTAAGCGTAACTCGTTTTTTCATAATTTAACCTAAATATAATACACTATTTTAACATTTTTTATAGGATCTGCCAAAATCTTTACATTGATTAGTTAATATAAGTCCTCTTTTTATTTTTTAGCGGATGATAAATCAAAAAATATGTTAATATATTAGCAAATTAGTGAATGACTAGAACATGATTGAAATCTATCCTAGCTTAGTTACAGTTATCGCATTATTCGTGTATTTTCTTATTACCATTAATGTTGGCCGTGTAAGAGGAAAGTATCAAGTTAAACCCCCTGCTACCACCGGTGATCCTAATTTTGAAAGAGCTTTAAGAGTTCAACAAAATACCTTAGAACAGATGATTTTCTTTTTACCTTTATTATGGTTATTCTGTTTCTATATTGACTCAATTTGGGGATCAGTCATTGGAGGTTTTTGGATAATTGGCCGCATTTTATATGCTGTGGGATATTATCAAGCTGCTGAAAAAAGAATGATTGGTTTTGCAATTGGTTCGTTAAGTAGTTTAATTTTATTAATTGGTTCTTTAGTGGGTATGATTTTAGTATTAATTAAATAGTTTTAAGCCAAATTACAACATACAAACATCTTTAGATTGGTAGAAGAGTGTTTGTTTTTTATACATTAGAATAAAGTCATTTTAGAGTTTTAAAATAATGGAATCTTTATTTATTGTTTTAGAAGGAATTGATAAAGCGGGAAAAACTACCCAAGCAGAACGATTAAAGCAGTATTTGATTAATCAAGGTAACTCAGCAATTATTAGTTCTGAACCCACAGAAGGAGTAATTGGTCAGTTAATCAGAAAAGCCATGCAAAATCAAGTTTTTGTGATGAAAGATAAAACAAAATTTGACCAACAAATGGCCTATTTATTTGCTGCGGATAGACATTATCATTTATATAATGAAGTGGATGGAGTTTATAAATTAATTAAACAGGATCGTTATCATGTAATTGCCACTCGTTACTATTTTTCATCCTTGGCTTATAATTGTAATAATCAAGAAGAATTTAACTTTGTCTATGGATTAAATAAATGCTTTCCTAACCCTGATTTAGTTATTTATTTAGATATTCCCCTAGATATTGCTTTATCTCGTCTTGAAAATTCTCTCTGTAAAGAGATTTATGAAACTGAAGAAAAATTACAACAAGTAAAAGATAATTATCAGCAAATTTTTCAATCTTATGATGGAGAAATACTAAAAATAGATGGGAAAGATAGCATCGAACAAATTCACCAACAAATTACAGCTTACCTTGAAAAATATTTTAGTTAACGTTATAGTAAAAATAATATTTATATAGCTATATCAAGTTAAATCTTTTATGACCCCAATCTCTAATCTTTCCTATTTACCAGAAAAGACTCGTAAAGGATTAAAATTTGCTGACAGTCTTTGGCAAGATTTGCGAAATAACCAGCTAACAACTTCAACGGTTGTTACTGAAAGCAATGAATCGTTAAATGAGTTTGATGCAGATATTATTATTGCTGGAGGAACCCTAGGAATTTTAATCGCTACAACCCTACAAAAACAAGGATACAGTATTATTTTAATTGAAAAAGGAAAATTAAGAGGAAGAGAACAAGAATGGAATATTTCCCGTCAAGAACTGGATACCTTCGTGGAACTTGATTTATTATCTCCCAAAGAATTAGAACAAGCGATCGCAACGGAATATAATCCAGGAAGAGTGAGTTTTCATAAGGGATATGAATTATGGGTTGAAGATGTTTTAAATATTGGCGTTGATCCTGTTTTTTTACTGGAAACCCTTAAGCAGAAATTTTTAGAAGCAGGGGGAAGGTTATTAGAAAATACCCCATTTAATTCAGGAATTATTTATAATGATGGGGTGTCAGTCAATGCAGGTGATACTGTCTTAAAATCTCGCTTACTGATGGATGGAATGGGACACTTTTCTCCTATTGTTCGACAAGCAAGAAATGGAAATAAACCCGATGGAATTTGTCTTGTAGTTGGTAGCTGTGCCAAAGGTTATACTAATAACGATACGGGAGATTTAATTGCTTCATTCACACCCATTTTGAACCAGTGTCAATACTTTTGGGAAGCGTTTCCAGCAAGGGACGGAAGAACAACTTATTTATTTACTTATGTTGATGCTCATCCTGATCGTTTTAGTTTAGAATTTTTTATGGAAGAATATCTAAGATTACTACCAGAATACCAAAATATAGAATTAGAACAATTAGACTTTAAACGGTTTTTATTTGGATTTTTTCCTGCTTATAAAAATAGTCCTTTAAAAATGCCTTGGGATAGAATTTTACCCATTGGAGATAGTGCTGGTGGTCAATCTCCTGTTAGTTTTGGTGGGTTTGGATCGATGGTTCGTCATTTGAAACGATTAAGTTTAGGGATAGATGAAGCATTAAAAGTTGATGTTTTAGATAAAAATTCTTTATCTTTATTGCAACCTTATCAACCCAATATTTCCGTAACTTGGTTATTTCAAAAAACCATGAGTGTTGGGATAAATCAAAAGGTTTCTCCTAACCAAATTAACAACTTAATGAGTGGTGTTTTTCAAGTTATGGATCAATTGGGAGATGAAGTTTTAAAACCTTTTTTACAAGATGTGATCCAGTTTCCTGCCTTAATGAAAACTTTACCTTTAGTTAACCCTAAGTTAGTGTTACCTATTTTACCTCAAGTGGGTATGCAACCTCTATTAGATTGGACAGTACACTACTTCAATTTAGCTGTCTATAGTGGGTTATATCCTGTTGGAAAATGGGTAAAACCTATCACAGATAACTTATCCCCACAACAACAATATTATTATCATCGTTGGTTAGATGCGTGGAAATATGGCTCAGGAGGGGATTATAATGGAAATTAAGGATAAGATAAAAGGGGACTTTGATGAAAATTCTAGATCATAAACAGGTGAAATATTGCAACTTAGTACAGCATCAACAAGATATACCCCAATATTTACCTGGTTTAATCTTTAAAAATAAACTGTTTATCAAAGACAAAATTTTTACTAGAGAAGAACAAAAAGAAGCACAAGATTATGGAAAAAAGCAATTTTTGGACAATAAAGGACAAATAGAATACTTATTATTAGAGGATGTCACAGGATTTATTATTTGGAAAGAAAGTAATCAAGTAGAATTGTTGAAAAGTAACTCTAAAAATAATCTATTAAAAACGAACAATTTAGAAGAAATTGTGAACAAAATAAGAGGAAATAATGGGGTTGAAATAAAAGATCGTCGCCATCGTCTTAAACTATATTCTAAATGTTTTATTGGCAGTGATTTAGTGGATTGGATGATGAAAGATTTATCGATTTCTTTAGAGCAAGCTATTAAAATTGGCCAACAGTTAATTGATAAAAAAATTATCCATCATGTCCATGATCAACATGATTTTGAAAATAAATATCTATTTTATCGCTTTTATGTTGATGAGTAATTCATTTTTTTGTTATTCTATAGATAAATATCATAGATTTAGTGAAAAATATTTACTTTGTATGCAATCTTTTTTACAAGAAACCAATAAACCCGATCCCCAAATAAATCTAGCAAAAGCAGCGTTAATTTATGCAAAATATGAATATCCTAAACTGAAAATACAAGACTACTTAACAACTCTAGATAAAATTTCTCAAAGAATAAAAGATAAGTTACCTGAAAATTTATATCCATTAAAAGTCATAAAAACCATCAATCAACATTTATTTCAAGAGTTAGAATTCAAAGGAAATAAAACCAATTATTATGATCCTGATAATAGTTATTTGAATCAGGTTATTGATAAAAAAACAGGAATTCCTATTACTTTATCAGTGATCTATTTGGAAATAGCAAAACGTCTTGATTTTCCTATGGTTGGTATTGGAATGCCAGGTCATTTTATCATTCGTCCTGAGTTTGAAAATGTGGGAATTTTTGTGGATGTTTTTAATCAAGGAGAGATTTTATTTAAAGAAGATTGTGAGATAAAATTACAGGAGATTTATCAACAACCCGTTACCTTAGAAAATCACTTTTTAATCCCTCTGAGTAATCAACAAATTTTAGGAAGAATGCTAACTAATTTAAAATATATCTATCTCAATCGTCAAGAATACCCTAAAATGTTGAGAATCATAGAATTACTGCTGCAATTATTTCCTAATCATCCTCTGGAAATACGCGATCGCGGTCTATTATATTATCAATTGCGACAATGGGAAAAAGCAACCACCGATCTACAATTATACTTATCTATTTTACCCACCGCAGAAGATGCTCAAACGATTCGTCAACTTCTGCAACAAATGCGCTAAACTAAAACCAATTATCCTATCTTTTTATTATTGAAGCTGTGTATATAAGTGTTGTCATTCCTACTTACAATCGTAAACCCATTTTAGAAAAATGTCTGAAGGCGTTAGAAAAACAAGAATTCGATGATGCTATAATTGATAATTATGAAGTGGTTTTAGTGGATGATGGATCGACAGATGGAACCTTGGAATGGTTAAAAGAAAATGAACAAGTCTTTTCCCATGTTTGTTGTTTTTCTCAAGATCATCTAGGTCCAGCAGCAGCTAGAAACTTAGGGGTAAATAAGGCAAAAGGTGATACAATTATCTTTATAGATAGTGATTTAGTGGTAACTGAAACCTTTTTACAGTGCCACGCTGGTGCTTTAATTAAGGGAGAAAAAGAATTAGGTAGCGATCGCTTATTTACCTATGGCGCAGTTATTAATACTTGTAACTTTGACGATCCAACTTCAGAACCTTATAAAATAACCGATTTTTCGGCTGCTTATTTTGCTACAGGGAACGTAGCGATCGCCCGAAAATGGTTAGAAAAAGTAGGACTATTTGATACAAGTTTTCAACTCTATGGATGGGAAGATTTAGAACTAGGCGTAAGGTTAAAACAGTTAGGATTAAAATTAATTAAATGTCCTGAAGCAGTGGGTTATCATTGGCATCCTCCCTTCAATTTAGCACAAATTCCTAACTTAATCGATAAAGAAATTCAACGGGGAAGAATGGGGGTTTTATTTTATCAAAAACATCCCACTTTTGAAGTGCGTTTAATGATCCAAATGACATTATTACACCGCATTTTATGGGGAATCTTATCATTAGGTGGTAGGTTAAACGAGCGTACCCTAGCCCCTATTTTACAATGGTTAATCGATCAAGGAAAACCCCAATTAGCCTTAGAAATTGCCCGAATTTTTCTCAATTGGTATAATGTTAAAGGGGTTTATTCTGCTTATCAAGAAATGGTTAAAAATTAATCCCAGTACGGGTAGAGATCAACACTGTTGACCCCTACTTTTTTCCTTAGTTTTTTAGATAGTAATGTTGGGGAATAATTTGTATTTTTTCCCAAGCCGTAATAGCATGATAAAGGGTTTCTGCTAAGACAGTATTAGACTTTTCCGTTAAATGAACAGTATCAGTAAACATGGGAGTCGGAAAATTAGAATTGCTTTGATAAAAATTCAAAACTTTAACATTTTTGGGATAAGCTTGTCCTAACGCTTGAGTTGCTTTAACAAACTCTGTGTAAGCTTTAGGAAACGTCTCAATATATTCTTTTCCTAAGCGATCGCGGATAGCTTTCTCTTCAGAAGAAAGCTTCTCAAGGGGACGAGACGTAATCTCAGGTTGAATCGCAAGAACGACAGGAATACCCAACCTAGCAGACATTTGAATTAACCGTTTATGGTTTTCTTTGTAGCGATCAACCCGACGTTTTAACTCATCTTCATTATCAGGTAAATAATGATTCAAAGCCTTACCATCTGTATTGATAGGTAAGCTGGTATCCACCGCAGGACGAGCATTCTGGTTAGGATTGGTAAAAGAATTATAGGTTCTTACTAACCCTATATTTTGTATCCATTCATCAGCAGAAAAATTCAAAGAATTTTTAAAATGTGCCTTAGCATCGGCTAAAAATTCATCAATATGAGGAACATCTGTTTGTGACTGATTACTGGGTAACATGATATCTCCGTACCCATCTAAGACCACAATTAAATCTGGTTGATAGGGGAGAATTTTTAAGGTTAATTGAGACAATTCATTCCCCGAAGTATAACCCGGAACCGCAGCATTAATCACCCGATAATTGCCTGCCCGAATTTTAGGGGGTAACTTCATTAATTTTTGTCGTGAAGGAACAAAAAAGGGAAAGACATCAGGACGATAGGTGTTGGGGGAACTTTTTTGTTGTTTAACCCGTTGTTGCAGACGGGCTTCTAATTGATGACTAATGGTACTGTTATTATTAGGGTTTAACTGTCCAAAAGCCGTTGAACCTCCTAAAACAAAGATACGAATCTCATTTTTAGGTTTCGCCAAAGGAACCGGATCATTATCCCGTAACCCCTGTTCATTGATGTAGAAAAATTCGCTTTTTTGGGGACTGACAAATTCATACCCAGTGGTTGAACTTCGTTGCATCACCAAATTGCCTTGATTTTTCAGTCCTTCAATGGGTTTATCGGTAGCTGTGCGAAACTGTAACTTATAAGCTTCCATCAAGGGAGACGTTCCTTTGCTAGTTTCTCCTTTTCCCGTCATCCCTAAATAAGCTTGGGCTAAAAATTCTGAGAGAATAATTAACACTGGTAAAGCGATAATAATCCCCAATAAAGATATTTTAGGCCGTGTTTTTCCGTTGTTATAGTAAGAACCCTTGTAATAAGAACCGTAAGAGCGAGTTTTTTTCCGTAATTTCAGCATTAAATTGTTCCTCTGTAAAAATAGGTTTACAAAATTATTGGTCAAACCTTAGCATTGAATAGGATCAACAATCCATCGGAGATTTTTAAGAGTGGTTTCCACTGTAGATTTACTGATTCTTTAGTTTAACCATCATTTGTAAAATTTATGACGTATAAATTACTATTTGTTTGCTTGGGTAACATTTGCCGTTCTCCCTCCGCAGAAAATATTATGAACTATTTAATCGAACAAAGAGGGTTAGAAGGCAAAATTATCTGTGATTCTGCCGGAACATCCAGTTATCACATTGGGGCTTCTCCTGATCGACGAATGCAAGCGGCCGCAGCCCGTCGGGGGATAAAATTAGTGGGACAAGCCAGACAATTTGCTCCCTCTGATTTTGAAACATTTGACTTGATTTTGGCCATGGATCGTTCCAATTATCGAGATATTGTTAGACTGGATCGAGAGAATCGCTATGAAGACAAAGTTCGTTTAATGTGTGATTTTGCCAGTCAACATAGAGATAGGGAAGTCCCCGATCCCTATTACGGAGGAGAAGCGGGGTTTGATCATGTAATTAATTTATTATTAGATGCTTGTGACGGTCTGTTAGAGGACGTTTTAAAGTAATGAATGAACAACCAATTACTGTGGGTAGTAAAGTTTCTTTAATTAGCAAACCCCCCTATCTCAAAACTGCCGATCCCATGCCCATGTTACGTCCGGCTGACATTTTAGATGTTGGCGATGAAGGAATTATTCTGGATCGTCGTCCTGGGGGTTATTGGGGGGTAAAGTTTGCCCAAGGAACGTTTTTAATAGAAAGTCAATACATTGCAATTGCGACTACCCAAGAATCGTCTAATTTGGATTGACATACTCTGCGAAATTTAGGAAATTTATTGACTCGCTCTATCCACCTTAAGATATTAGGATAAGAATTAAGCGCGATTTTCCCGTCTTTTGCTAACGCTATATAAGAGAAAACAGCAATATCGGCAATGGTAGGATGTTTTTGTTCTAACCAGATTTAAAGTTTAAGGACAAAAAGGCTTAATTTAATGAAGATATGGAGATTCCATCATGTCTTATATTCAACGCCGTCAATTTTTTAAGTTTTTCGGAGGAACTTTAGCCGCTCTTGGTTTAAGAAAAAGCATTATAGAGTCCCAGGCTATTAACTATGCCAAAGTTTTAGCACAAAATACCCCTCGAAAACGCGCTTTATTAGTGGGAATCAATGGTTATGTTGATTTAGGATATCAATGGTCAAAACTACGTGGTGCCATTAATGACACCAAACTTCAGCAAGAATTATTGATACATCGTTTTGGTTTTGAGCGTAATGCTATTCGCTCACTAACCGATGAAGCAGCTACCCGTGACAACATCTTGCAAGCATTTCAAGAGCATCTCATTCAATGGGCCAAACCAGGGGACGTAGTGGTATTCCACTTTTCAGGCCATGGTTCCCAAGTTAGAGATCCCGATATGATCTTTTCTAATGGGCGCGTTAGTACCATCGTTCCTATTGATAGTGATTTGCCACAAGGATATCCCAATAAAGGGGGAACCGTACAAGATATTACAGGCCACACCTTATGGTTGCTGATGCAAAAAATTAATACAGAGAATATCACTGTTGTCTTAGATAGCTGTTATTCAGGAGGCGCAAGAAATGGAATTTTAACAGTGCGATCGCGGCCAGGTGACAGAGAGTTAAATCGTATCACCGACTCGACAATTGAATTATTAGCCAGTCCACAAGAACAAGAATATCAACAACAATTGATGTCTGAGCTTAATCTTAGTGCATCAGCATTGGCCAAAGCCCGTCAACAAGGCGTTCCTAAAGGGGTTTTGTTAGCAGCAGCCAAAGCCGATCAAGCAGCCATTGATACTTCTTTTGGGGATACAGCAGCCGGTGTCTTTACTTACGTTTTGACCCGTTACCTTTGGCAACAAACAGGGGATAAATCTGTCAGCCAAGTCATGGTTAATACCAACGCTGCAACCGATCGCATCTTAAAAGACTATTTCCCAACCATCGGTTTATTACAACAACCAGAATTCAACGTTACCCAAGGCAGTCAAAATAGTCAGCAATTGGTTTATTTTCTCAGAGGATCATTTACAATACCAGCAGAAGCAGTGGTAACTGAAGTGCAGGGAAATCAGGTGAATCTCTTTTTAGGGGGGATCGATCCACGCACCCTAGAAGCCTTTGGCCGAGGGGCTACTTTAACCCTAGTGGATGAATCTGGACAAGAAAAGGGTGAGGTTCAAATTAAGTCTCGTCAAGCACTTATAGCCAAAGGAACCGTCATTCAGACAGAAGGGGAGATCACCTCTGGGACTCTACTTCAAGAGCGATCGCGGGCAATTCCAGCAGACTTAACCCTACGTATTGGCTTAGATGCTTCCTTAAAAACAGAACGAGCAACAGCCAAAGAAGAATTACAAAAGATTAAGCGCATTCAAGGGGTTTGTCTGGATGAGGATAACATACACTATATTCTTGGTCGCGTAACCCCTGATTACTATCAACAATTACAACAGCGCAACGTATCTCCTTTACCGGAAGTAGATAGTCTTGCCTTATTTTCTCCTGCACTGGATCTTATTCCAGGATCATCTGGTATTTCTGGAGAAAATGTAACCGATGGAATCAAGCGATTACAAGGAAAATTGAAGTCATTATTAGCAGCTAGACTAATTAAGTTAACCCTCAACGCCACCTCCTCCCGTTTAAACTTAGCAGCAGCTATGGAAACCGTAGAGGGTAGCCAATTGGTCGCAGAATCGTTTACGGTGAGAGGGACAAAACCCAGCAGTTTCAGCCAATTTAGGGGAGTCAGGGGATTAACCAATACTGCTCAAAAAATTAACACAGGCACTCAGATACAATTCCTGATTCAAAATAACGAGTCCTCACCTTTATATATAACTGTTTTACTGATCAGTGTAGATGGAAAATTGAAAGTTCTTTCCCCGTTATCAGGGACTGGAAATAACCTTTCAGTGCCTCCAGGAGAAAGGATTCAAATTCCTGATCTTGATCGGGGCGATCGCTATAAATTTAAGGTAGCTGGAGAAACCGGAACCGCCGAAGTATTGGTCATTGCAAGTATGACTCCTCTAACCAAAGCAGTTGAATTATTGCAGGTTTTGGCAGCAGAGAGAGGGGATAATTTGCGAGGGACACCTGTAGATTTAATTGAACCCGATGAAGCAATTGTTAGCCTTCTTGATGATTTGGGGCAAGAAAGTCGGGGAAGTAGTGCAACCGTTTCTAAGGGAGTGCATAACATTGATACTCGACAGATGGCGGGTATGTCCATTACGTTTGAGGTGGTGAGTTAAATTTTATCTCAAAATTTGGAAAAAAATCTGCATAAAATCTTAGGTTTCTGAAAAGCTATGCTAAAAACGGAAGATATAGCACTCGAAGTATAGGTTAAGACATAAGCAATCTCTGAAACCTAATTATAATTTACTGTTCCCTTTCCTTGTTCCCTGTCACTTAGCACATAGTGCGATCAATATTCTAATCCCAAAGACTGGATTTCATGTACTCAAATTAAGCTAATTAATTTAGATAGATAATTATGCGACTTTTAAAATTCTGCTTAATTGTACTTCTAACATTCTTGATTATCGTAGGAATTCCTGACTTAATTAATACAGTATTCTTTTCTACCTCACCAGTTTTATCTCAAACAAAAACAGAAAGAACTATGGAAGCGGATAGGTTATTAAACGAAGGAATTGAGAAGTTAGCGAAGATGGAACCTCATCAAGCTGATTCAATTTTAACCCTTTTTCAACAAGCTCTGGCAATTTATCAAGAAGAAAATGATCAAAATGGAGAAGGACAAGTTTTTAAGAATCTTGGCGTTTTTTATTATCAATTACAAGATTACTCCCAATCTCTAGATTATACACAAAAAGCACTCAAAATTGCTCAAGAAATCAATAATCTTGATTTAGAAACAAGAGCATTCATTAATCAAGGAGTTGTTTACTATACTCAAAAAAATTATCCTTTAGCCATTGATTCATATCAGGAAGGGTTATCGGTTTTGCAAAAGATAGATAGTCCAGAACTAGAGTCCAAACTTAACCATAATTTAGCCAATGCTTACAAAGATTCAAGCAACTTTTCTCAGGCGATCGCTCACTATGAAAAAGCATTAGTAGCAGCACGTGAAATTAATAGTCTTCCTGGACAATATCTCATTTTAGATAGTTTGGCTGAAGTTCATAAAAACTTAGGAAATAATCGTCAAGCAAATGAATATGAACAGCAAGCTTTTGAAATACTTGGGCAAATAGAAACTAACCAAACTAATAACCTACCAAAACAAGAAATAGAAGGGATTATGGTTCCTTCTAAATATAGTATTTCTCTGGAAGGAGAAGTAGATGGTAACCCGTTTAATGTTCTTTCTGGAACCTTAGAAATTCTACCTGCTTCTAAAGGAGATCCTAATCCATTTTTAGTGGCACTTTATATGGATAAAAGAAATCCTGAAGATCTCAAAATTGGTAGTTTATTTTGGCAATCTTATTCTCCAGGTCATCCTCAAGAAAAAGAACATTATAGTCGTATTTCTGTTAATAATAGTCAAGTGCGTATGGAGATTAATCCTAGTCAGGGTTTCCGAAGTGATGTCACATGGTTTACTCAAGGATTACTTGGAGAAAATCTTCAACAAATGCAAGAAGAATTGGATCAAATTGAGCAACAAATTAATCAAGCTCTTGAAGAACAGGGTCTACCTACAACAGAAAGAGGTTCTTCCTATGAAATGCCTAATCAACCTACTTTTCCTGGAGTTACTCCTACAAATGGAACACTAACTTTTTCAATTCAAAATAATCAAATTTCAGGAGAAATTGATGCTTCAGGACTTTCAGGTGAGGTTCAACCAAGTCGTTATCAAGCCCAATTTAGAGGACAATTAATAGAAGAACAGGCAAAGAAGAATAATGGGACTTCTTCTGTGACTAGCGAACCAAAAATTGAACCAACTAATCCCAAAAATCCCTTATGTTCTTTCTTTAATAAATTGCTAACAAAAACAACTGAAGTAAGTGTAAAAGATGATTTAGAAAAGAAAAAAATTAACGCTCTTTTTTCATTTTCAGGTATTAAAGAACCTCAATTGAAAAGTCTTCAGGGAGCTTGGTGGGGAACAGAAAACTTAACAGAAATGTTTGGGGAAGCAAATTGGATATTTTTAGAGAATAACACCTTTGTTTTCGTTCCTCCTTCAAATGCTGACGTTAGAAGTGATTTATTTCCATTATTGGGAACCTATTCTCAAGATAATAATACTTTGAAAATTAGTGGAGAACAAGCTTCTTTCGGTGCAGCAAGTTCTCTCGATGGTATCATTCAATTACAAGGAGAACAAGCTTTTTTAGACGTGATCTATGCTGTTACAAGCATGGACTCTCAAAATATTGTAAGGGTTTCTCAATCACTCCTAAAAGGCAATCAAAATATTACTTATAAGTTACCTAAAACAGAAGTAGAAGGAATAAAAGTGCCTTCTACGTTTAAAATTTCTCTTCAAGGGGAAACAAACGGTCAATCTTTTGGCAAACTTTCTGGTGTTCTTAGAATAAAACCTAATGATTCAACTAATAATTCTTATCCCTTTATTGTAACATTAGAAACAGATTTTCGCAATAAAAATGGTAGTGTTTCTTGGATAGCTCAAGAATTTTTATCATCTGTAAACAGTCAAATAACAATAGATAATAATCAAGTTTCTTTACAGCTAAAACCAAATTCAACCGTTTTTTCTGATCTAAATTGGTGGACATTACCATCTAGTCAATCTCATGAATTAGATAATTCTCCTTTAATCTTTACTGGAACTGAAGGAGAGTTAACTTTTAGGATTCAAAATAATAAAATTTCAGGAACAATTAAAGGAACAGGAAATAGTTCAGGCTGGTATTCTAGCAGTTATTATGCAACATTTACAGGAGAAGTAGAAACCCTTCCCCCTGCTTTTCAAGGAGTTTGGGAGGAAAAATCTTCAGGAGATTTTCAAGAAGTTACTTTAGAACAAAAAGGAGAAAAAGTATATGGAACCTATAAAGGTAATGGTGGTGGAAAAATAGAAGGAATTGTACAAGGAAAACGATTAGATTTTACTTGGAAAGGTTCAGATCAAAAACAAGGAAAAGGATTTTTTAGAGCCGTTTCTAACGGTAGAACATTAACAGGTATTTGGGAGAATACAAACAGTTCAACTGATACAAAAAGTTTTCTTGCCGAACGAACCAAAGACTCTTATCGAAATCCTGAAATTGCCACAGAACTTGCTAAAGATAAATGGTATCTCAAAGATTTAGGAGCCGATTTAGTGCTTGAAGGTAGATGTGAACAAGCATTAAATCCCTTAAAAACATCACTAAATTTATACAAACAAGAAATCAAGAATACAAAAAGCAATAGTTCAATAATTTATGGCTATCTTTTAGATGAAGCAAATATTATTAGAAATCTTACTCATTGTCATTTTCAACTACAGGATTATGAGAGTTTAATAGCAAGTTTGGACAATTCATTAGAAGTCAGCAAAGCAATGATTGAAGAAGAATATTTACCGATTCCTACTGAGCAACAAGCTATTGATATTCGGAATGCCTTAGCAAATAATATAGAAAGTTGGAGAAGACGATTAACTAATGATTCAGATAAAATTATTGCATTGGATAAGGCACAACCATTCCTTCAAAAACTGACTGCATATCTAGTTGAATTAGATGCTAGAGAAGAAGCTTTATTAGCTTCAGAAACATCTAGAGCAAGAGCCTTTATTGATCTTTTAGAAAAACAAGTTTCTTCCTCTACATTAAAAACAACTATTAATGCTAAACCACCAAACATTCAACAAATCAAAAAAATTGCTAAGGAAAAAAATACCACTTTGGTAGAATATTCTATCATCGATGCCCTTAACTCTGCGGAAACTTTCCTTTATATTTGGCTAGTTAAACCCACAGGAGAAATTGCCTTTAAACAGGTTAATTTAACTCAATCTCCCAATAATACTTCTCTTTCAGAACTTGTTATAAATAGTCGTGAATCTATTGGCGTTAGGGGACGTAGTAGTATTATGGTTGAACCTTTGCCTGAACCAGATCAAACCTCAAATTTACAGCAACTTTACCAACTTTTAATTGAACCGATCGCAGATTTACTTCCTTCCGATCCTAACCAAGCAGTTATTTTTATCCCCCAAGGAGAATTATTTTTAGTGCCATTTCCTGCCTTACAAGATCAAGCAGGAACCTATCTCATTGGAAAACATACTATTTTGACTGCACCAGCTATTCAACTATTAGATTTAACTCAAAAACAACGGACTAACGTTCAACAAGCTAACTTACAAAATAAAGTTATTGTTGGCAATCCTACCATGCCCAAAGTAACAGTAAAAATAGGAGAACCCCCTGAACAACTTAAGCCCTTACCCGCAGCAAAAACCGAAGCCATAGAAATTGCTAAACTCTTCAATACTCAACCGTTAATTGGTAGTCAAGCAACCAAAAAAAACATCCTTTCTCAACTTCCTCAAGCCAGAATTATTCATTTAGCAACCCACGGATTATTAGATGACATTCAGGGATCTGGGGTTCCAGGAGCGATCGCTTTAGCACCCTCTGGAAATGATAACGGGTTACTAACAGCCAATGAAATTCTAGACTTAAAATTAAACGCAGAATTAGTAGTATTAAGTGCTTGTGATACAGGAAGAGGAAGAATTACAGGAGATGGAGTTATCGGGTTATCCCGTTCCTTAATTACCGCAGGAGTACCCAGTGTAATTGTTTCTTTATGGTCAGTTCCCGATGCACCAACAGCGAGTTTAATGACTGAATTTTACCGTAATTGGCAAGAGGAAAAAATGGACAAAGCACAAGCATTAAGACAAGCGATGTTAACCACTATGAAAACCGATCGTAATCCCAGAAATTGGGCAGCGTTTACCTTAATTGGAGAAACAGAGTAATGGGGAGCAGAGGAAGCAATTGTAGGGTGGGCAATGCCTATAAGTGTCTTTATATAAAAGTTTTAACTTTATTTAGCATTGCCCACATTATGCTTTTATACCAAATCCGCAATGAATACCGAATTAATCAAAACATTGGCACAGATTATTAAATCTTTATCTGAAGAAGAACGTAGTCTACTAGAAGCAGAATTAAGACCTAAAAATAATTGGAAAACGATTAAAAAGAGAATCATTGAACGAAATCAAAAGATTAATCAACAAGTAGGAGAAAATGACTGATGATTTAATTTGTATTGATGCTAACTTTATCGTTCGTTTAGAGACTGTTTATAAATAGAATCTTAAGACAGTAGGGTGGGCAAGTTAAAGACTTATCTAAACTAACTTCATCTTTAGAAACCTTGCCCACCCTACAAAATTCGTTGTTATTATTTCTTTAGGAATAGTCTCTTAGTAACTAGCCAATCAAGTAATTCTGCTTTTATCATTAATTTTGATACACTCAATTGAAAACTGCTGTTAGAGGAGATGATTAAATCCATGACTGAAATTATTTTCTTAGTTGAACCTGATGATGATGGGGGTTATGTTGCCCAAGCTTTAGGGGAATCAATTATTACCCAAGCTGATGATTTAGAAACATTAAAAAAAGAAGTCAAGGATGCGGTGTACTGTCACTTTACTGACGAAACTTTACGTCCTAAAATCATTCGTCTTCATAACGCCTGACTCCTGCTCCCCTGTTTTCTATTTTTTATAATTATGTCTAAACAATCAATCACTAATTTGCCAATTTTTCTAGATCAAAAGAAAATTAATCAGTTTTGTCAACGACATCAAATTTGTCAATTATCTTTGTTTGGTTCAGTGTTAAGGGAAGATTTTAGGGAAGACAGTGATGTGGATTTTTTAGTAGTTTTTGATCCAAAGAATATCCCTGGTTATATTCGTTTAGCCGGGATGGAAATGGAATTATCAGAACTAATTAAACGAAAGGCTGATTTAAGAACAATAGCCGAATTAAGTCGTTATTTTCGTCAGCAGGTTCAACAGGAAGCCTTAACGATTTATGTCAAAGATTAATATTACAAAAAAGATAGGAGACAATCACTAATGAATACCCAATTAATCAAAACATTAGCCCAGATTATTAAATCTTTATCTGAAGAAGAACGTAGTCAAGAATTGATGCAAGCTTGTTTTCCTGATTCTTTTTTAGGAGGAGAAAATGACTGATGATTTAATTTGTGTTGATGCTAATTTTGTCGTTCGTTTAGTAACTAGCCAATCAACCAATTCTGTTTTTGTCATTAATTTTGATACACTCAGAAGCAAGTTCTAGAGTATCTCCTTTAGATTTTAAATTTACGATTATGGATTAATATTAAACAAATTGCAGTCATTATTTAGTGATGGTTCGAGGATCGACAGGGATAATTTCTGAATATCGCAGAAAGTCGTCTGTGTTGAAGGTTAAAATATTATCAATATTATGGGTAATCATAGCTGCAACTAATCGAGCGTCATGAGACTGTTTTCCCATTACTTGATATTTTCTAATGACTCTTTCCCATTGAGGATAAATATCAGGAGTATCTTGGTAAAGAGAAAAAATCTGTTTAATATCTTCAATTTCTAAGGTAGCTTGTTCAAAACTTAATCCTAAGCCATTAACTTTTACAGGTCGTGTCGCTACAACCCAAAATTCAATTAAGTTCTGAGGAACAATATAGAGTTTTTCTGAACTTTTTTTTAGGGTTTTAACGCTTTCAAGCGCACTTAAGTGCATCGGATGAGTGGTTTGTTTCAACCGAAGAAGGATATTAGTATCAGCTAAATAGGTCATAGCATTTCATTCTCTCTGGTGTAAATGCTTTTTCGACTAATAGCTTCATTAGATAAGGGTTGAGCATGAATATTAGAAGGTCGATTAATGAAGTTAGTTAATTTTCTTTCCCATTCCTCATATTCTAAAATTTGGGAGCTTTTTTGAGGTTGATTTTTTAAGGTTTGTTCAATTATCTCTTGAAGATATTGTTCAATAGTTAAGCCTTTTGACTTGGCTTCTTCGTGTATTTTATTTTCTAGTTCTGGGTTAAGATTTAAGGTAATCATGATTGGGTTATTCTTGATTTTAATTAATCATAATAATCGATTATAATCCCTCTGCCATCATTCATACTCTAGAATTTAAGTAAAGCAATAACCTTCTGTTTCGTGTCTTTCTGCTATGGCTTCTTTCTCCAAACTTCTGATTACTGGTACTGTGTTGCTTTCAGCGCAGTTATTCTCCTTCACAATGGCCACAGAAACCCCCATTGTTCAAACAACCATTGCTCAAACCGATACTCGTACCCAAGCGCAACAACTGTTTGACGAAGGATGGGAATTATTTAAACAAGGAACCACCCAATCTTATCAACAGGCGATCAGCAAATGGGAAGCAGCATTACCCTTGTGGCGAGAAGTAGGAGATAAAGACAAAGAAGCCTTAATTAACTTAGGACTTGGTAGAGTTTATGGTTTACTAGGATTCAAACCGAAAGCCCTCGAATATTATAATCAGGCTTTACCCATTTATCGTACTCTAGGCGATCAGACATTTGAAGCGGTAACTCTCAACAATATAGGTTTAGTCTATTCAGACTTAGGAGAGAAAGAGCAGGCACTGGACTACTACCAACAGGCTTTACCTTTATGGCGTGCAGTGGGTGATCGCTCACGAGAAGCGGTAACCCTCAACAATATTGGTTCAGTCTATGATGACATAGGAGAGAAAGAGCAGGCACTGGACTACTTTCAACAAGCTTTACCTTTAAGGCGTGCAGTGGGCGATCGCACTGGAGAAGCCACCATTCTCAACAATATAGGTAAGATCTATTCAGACTTAGGAGAGAAAGAGCAGGCATTGGACTACTTTCAACAAGCTTTACCTTTAAGGCGTGCAGTGGGCGATCGCTCAGGAGAAGCGGTAACTCTCAACAATATTGGTAAGATCTATTCAGACTTAGGAGAGAAACAGCAGGCACTGGACTACTTGCAACAGGCTTTACCTTTAAGCCGTGCAGTAGGCGATCTCACTAATGAAGCTAGACTAATCAACAATATAGGTTTAGTCTATTCAGACTTAGGAGAGAAACAGCAGGCACT
>JAAUYD010013981.1_pt1 | contig 34605 bp, 26 predicted proteins | sample 7278101 | NCBI WGS metagenome assembly JAAUYD01 (sample SAMN14350128, study PRJNA611818) | marine sediment metagenome | isolation source: surface marine sediment (0.6m) | place: French Polynesia: Moorea | collected 2018-08
GGTCGCGTTCTCCGTGATCAGGTAGGCCATGACCTCGCACAGCGCCGCGATGTGGTCTTCGGGCTCGCGGACGTCGTCGTTGCGTTCGAATCCGAGCGTCGCGAGGTCGGCCCGCAGCTGGCCAAGTGGTTTCTCCATCAGGAAGCCGGTCTGGTACCACGAGCCGTACGGCACCAGCTCGCCGCGCCCGAGACCGATGAACAGGGCGTGGTACTCGTCACGCAGGCCCGCAGCGGGGGTATGACGCGCAGCCAGCGCCAGCATCGAGAACGCCAGGCCAAGTTCGGAGCGCGGTTCGTCGTTGGCTGTCGGCAGCTGTGCCGCGTAGTCGAGTGCGACCTGCTCGGGATAGTCGCGCAGCAGCGCGGCCAGCAGGCTGTACACGGCGGCGCGGTGCGCCTGCTCGTCGCTGTCGGCCGGCGCGGCTGTTGGCGCGTCGACGGTTTGCTGGATCTGCGGCTGGTGTGTGTTCATTGTCATTTGCTCGTGCTGGCGGGGTTGCGTGGCGGCAGCGTGATGCCGGACTGCATCGCGTCGTCGTCCTGGACCGCATCGACGACGCGGCAGTCTTCGCACATCTGCAGGCGGCGGCGCGCGCGGTCGCTGGCGAACATCGCATGTCCCGCGAGTTTGCCGAGGATGTTGTCGATCACCTTGCGGGTCGCGAACGGCTTGCCGCACTGCACGCAGCAGAACGGCGGCTCTTCGTTGAGCAGCTGCGGCCGGCGGCGGACTTCCGGGTCGGCGAGGTAGCGGGCCTCGAGCGTGATCGCCTGTTCCGGACAGGCCGCAGCGCACAGTCCGCACTGCACGCAGTTGCCCTCGAAGAAGTCGAGGCGTGGCGTCTCGTTGCCGGCGCTGAGCGCCTTGGCCGGGCACACCGACGTGCAACCCATGCACAGCGTACAGCGGTCGGCGTCGACGTGCAGCCGGCCATACGGCGCGCCGTCCGGTAGCCCGAACGACTGCGGCCGCGCGTCGCCGTGCAACCACAGGTGATCGAGCGCCAAGGTCGCCAGTTCGCGTTTGTCGGCGCTGGCCGCGAACGTGGCCGGCCCGGGCAGGCCGTCACACGCCCGGCAATCCGCCGTCACGCGAGCACTGTCGATGTAGCGCAGGGCCGCGCTGTCGAGCTGCATGCCGGCCAGCAGCGCGTGGCAGATGGCCACCTGGTGGGTCAGCGCCGCGTGAGACTTGGGCGGCACCGTACCGCCGTCGACCAGCACGACGCAGCGCGCACCCCAGGCCAGCGAGGCGAGCCAGATCTCGTGGCCGACGCTGGCCAGTTCCTCGACCGGCACCAGCAGCACGTGCGGTGGCGTGGTCGGCAGGTCGGCGGCGTCTTCGGCGTTTGCGAACATCACGACCGGCTCGGTGCCACCGGCGTCGAGGTAGCTGCGCAGCAGGGTTCGCACGTGGTCTGCGGTCTCGCCCGGATCCGGGTACGCGTAGCGGATCGCGCCGGTCGGGCAGGCGGTCGCACAGATGCCGCCACCCTGGCAGAGATTGGGATTGACCTCGATGCGCTCGCCGATCGACACGATCGCATCGGCGGGGCAGCTGTCGATACAGCGCGTGCAGCCGGGCTGGCCGGCGCGCGAATGCGCGCAGATCGACGGGTCGTAGGCGAAGTAGCGCGGCTTCTCGAACGTGCCGACCATGCCGTCGAGGGCGACCAGCGCGTTGTCGATGTCCGCGGGTTCGCGGCCGCTGCGCGTGTAGCCGGGTGGCAGGATCTCGCAGTCGAACAGCGCGGTCTCGCCGAGGTCGACCAGCAGATCGGCGTTCAGCACCTCGTGGTTGTGATGGCCGGGCTCGCCGAGCTCCAGGCGAAACGCGCCGAGGTGCCCGGATACCGCAATCCGCCGGCCGCCCAGCGGTGTCGTCGGCACGCCCGGTTCGACGGCACCCGTGGTCAGCAGCACCTCGGCGTGCAGCGGCTCCTGCACGCGTGCGGCCAGCCAGTAGGCCTCCTCGCCGCCAACAACGAGCACGCGACCGCGTGACGTGTAGGAGACCACGCCGGCCGGCGCGATGTGCCGCCCCTCGACGGCGCTGAGCGCGATGCTGCGGGCGCGCTGGTTGCGGCTTTCTTCAAGTGTGGCTTGTGGATTCGTCATGCGGATCGCTCGTCGGGTTGGGGTCGTTGTCGGGCGCACCGGCGTCGGTGATTTCGGTCACGCCGTCGTCGGCTGTGTCGTCGTCGGCCACGGCTTGCGCCTCGATCGGTTCGGCCGCCGCGTCGGCCTCGGCCTGCGCGGTTTCACGTTCGGCGATGCGGGCGGCCTCGCGCTGCGCCTCGATCTCCTGCTGGTGGCGCATGTCGGCGGTGACGATGTCACCGAGCGTCTCGAACGTCGTGAAGTCGTCGGCGTACTCGTCGAGTCCGTCGACGACGTTGAATGCCGACGAGTGGAACAGCTTGCGCAGCGCCGCGCGGCGCAGCGACTCGCTGACCTTCTCGGACAGGAAGCCACGGTAGTCGGACTCGTCGTCCAGCGACTCGAGCGGCGGCATGTCGGCGTCGGTCAGCGCCGGGCGGGCCTCGCCATCGGGCACGGTGACGTCGCTGGCGTCAGCGATCGGATCGGCCGGTCCTGCCAGACCAGCGGCGTCGGCCACGCTACCGCGGGCCTCGAGCTTGCGCCGATGAAAGCGCTGCAGGAAGGTCTCGTCCGGGCGCGGGCGTTCGCGATCCTGGGTATCGCTGGCCGTCATGACGGGTGGGCCCCGCCCGCCGGCTCGTCCGCGGTCCAGTCGCGCAGCTTGCGTTTCCGCTTCTTCTCCGGGAAGTAGTTGGCGATGACGAAGGCCTCGGTCCAGCGGTAGACCTCGGCCGGGACGTCGACGGCGAAGATCTCGTCGTCGCCTTCGAGGTAGGCGTGCGCCTCGTCGAAACTCATGCTGATTCGAAACGGCTCGGGCGCGCTGTCGGGATCGCCGACGTGGGCGACGACGTAAGCGCGCGGCGTCTCGCTGATGAGGTTGTAGTAGTAGCTCTCGCATTCGTCGGCGTAGAGCGTGACGTCGAGGCCGCCGACCAGGAACAGCGCGCTGTCGCCGTCGTCGCGCACGACGCGCGGGTCGGCCGCGTCGTCGCCCCGGCCCACCGCGATGCCCTTGGCCTGCCACGTGTAGTCGCACCACGGACTGCTGGCCTTGCGGCGTTCGAGAATCACCGCGACGGGAAACGTCGGGGTGGGATTGTCTGCGGGTGAGTCGCGCTCGGTCATCGCTGTGCCATGGTCCCTGTGGTGCGCCGGTTGACCGGCTACAGCAACTTACGGGCCAGATTCGCCGGGCACGCCGATGCGCGGCCGCTCGGGAATTGTCCGGGCATTTGTCGGCTGCGAGTGCGGCAATTTGTCGCAGTCGCGGCCAAACGCAGCGACAGAACGGCCCAACGCGCGCACGGCCAGGTCGTCGTAGCCGGCGCGGAGTCCGACCGATCCCTTGCCGCGTCGCCGCCACGGCGCCAGCCGGCATTGGCGGAACGGAATTTGCAGCGGTGGCGCAATCCGAGTCCCTGGGGCGACGCTGGAATCCGAACTGATGCTGATCGACCGATTCGACCGCCGTGTCTCTTACCTGCGCATCTCCGTGACCGATCGCTGCGACCTGCGCTGCGTGTATTGCATGTCGGAGAAGATGCAGTTCCTGCCGCGCGCGCAGCTGTTGTCGCTCGAGGAGATCATCCAGGTCGCCAGCTGTTTCGTGGCGCTGGGCGTCGAGAAGATCCGGATCACCGGTGGCGAGCCGCTGCACCGCAAGAACATCATCAAGGTATTCGACGCGCTCGGGGCGCTCGACGGCCTGCGTGATCTGACGCTGACGACCAACGGCACGCAGCTGCCGCGGTTTGCCGCGGCACTGAAGGCCGCCGGCGTCACGCGCGTCAACATCAGCCTCGACACCCTGCGCGAGGACCGCTACCGCGCGCTGACCCGCACCGGGCGTATCGAGCGCGTCATGCAGGGGCTCGACGCCGCGCTCGACGCCGGCTTCGAGCGGGTCAAGCTCAACGCGGTCGTGCTCAAGCATCGCAACCATGACGAGGTCGGAGATCTGGTCGCCTTCGCCATCGATCGCGGCGTCGACATCAGCTTCATCGAGGAGATGCCGCTGGGATTCGTCGGCGATCACGACCGCGCCGAGTGCTTCTACTCGTCGGATGATATCCGCCGCGACCTCGCGCAGCGCTACGAGCTGGTGCCGACGACGGAATCGACCGGTGGGCCGTCGCGCTACTTCCGGATCCCCGGCGTCGCGACCCGCGTCGGGTTCATTTCGCCGCACAGTCACAATTTCTGCGCGCAATGCAACCGTGTACGCCTGACGTCGGAAGGGCGTCTGCTGCTGTGCCTCGGTCAGGAACACAGCGTCGACCTGCGGCACGTGGTACGCGCACATCCCGGCGACGACGCGGCGTTGCAGGCGGCGATCGTCGACTCGATGGCGATCAAGCCGAAGGGCCACGACTTCGATCTGCAGGCCCAGCCGGTGATCTTCCGCCACATGAATCACACCGGAGGATGACGGCGATGGACGCTGCCACACCACGCACCGATGACGGCCGGCGCACCTACCGGCCGGAGATGACGGATGCCGGACTGCGGCCGGCCCACGAGGTCGACGCGGTCGACGAGTACGGCCAGCGCCGGACCGGGTTCATCGCCGGCGAGCGCGCGCTGACGCTGTTTCTCGACGACCGCGAGATCGTCACGCTGATGACGCTCGGCACGCACCCGGAGATGCTGACCCTCGGCTACCTGTTGAACCAGCGTCTGGTACCGTGCATCGAGTCGGTCGACGCGATCCGGGTCGATTGGGGCGCGGGTCGCGTCGACGTCGAGACCTTCGAACGGATCAGCGATCTCGATGACAAGCTCCGACACCGCACGGTCACGACCGGCTGCGGCCAGGGCACGGTGTTCGGCCGTATCGGCGACCAGATCGAGAAGATCCGGGTCCCCCGGGTAGCGGTGACGCAGTCGTCGATCTACCGCCTGCTGGCGGGCATCAGCGAGCACAACGAGGTCTACCGGCGCGCCGGCGCGGTGCACGGCTGCGCGCTGTGCGAGGTCACCGACGACAGCGACCCCCGGATCGACCTGTTCGTCGAGGATGTCGGCCGCCACAATGCCGCGGATGCGATTTCCGGCCACATGTGGCTGAACGCGATCGACGGCAGATCGAAATGGTTCTATACGACCGGGAGGCTGACGTCGGAGATGGTCATCAAGGTCGCGCAGATGCAGGTGCCGATCCTGTTGTCGCGGTCGGGCGTCACCCAACGTGGCCTCGAGCTGGCGCGCACGATCGGCGTCGTGCTGATCGCCCGCGCCAAGGGCCGGCATTTCCTGGTGTACAACGGCGCCGATCAGATAACGTTCGACGCGATCCCGGCGCAACGGCCCGGCACCGCCCGACAGGCCGGATCGTCGACATCGGCATGACCGTCAAGCCGGAAATCGACGCGGAGGCGCCGTAATGGCTGCGGTGATCGGCGAGGCCGCCGGGCATTTCCTCAGCGTCAAGCAGGTCGCGGCCTACCTGCAGCTCAACGAAAAGAAGATCTACGCGCTGGTCAACGAGGGCGGCATCCCGGCGACCAAGGTGACCGGAAAATGGATGTTTCCGCGCGAGCTGATCGACCGTTGGATGATGGATTCGGCGCACGGCGGCCTGTTGACCGACCGCCTCGTGATCGCCGGGAGCGACGATCCCCTGGTCTACCGCGTCGTCACCGCGTTCGCCCGCGACGTCGACGCGCATGCCCAGGTCAGTTACACGCCGACCGGTACGCGGCTCGGTCTCGAGCTGCTGCAGGCCAACCGGGTCGACGTCAGCGCGCTGCACTGGGGGCCGCTCGGCGAGAGCCACACCCGCCACCCGGCCCTGCTCCGGCAGCATCCGCAGCATCGCAACTGGGTGCTGATACGCGCGTTCAGCCGCGAACAGGGACTGATGCTGAAGCCGTCGCTGGCAGACCGGGTGCGCGACCTGGAAACGGTCATGAAGCAGGACCTGCGCTGGGTACAGCGTCAGTCGGGTGCCGGCGCCCAGCGTTTTCTGATGGAGGTCCGCAAGTCCGTCGTCGGGGTCAAGGCGCCGAATGTGACGACGACGGCGCTGTCGGAGCGCGAAGCGGCCGCCGCGATCGTTCTCGACCTCGCCGACGTCGCGCCGGGGGCGCGGGCCGCGGCGACCGAGGCCGGACTGGCGTTCGTGCCGTTCGGCGTCGAGGGATTCGACTTCGTGCTGCCGCGCAGCATCTGGTTCCGGCGGCTGTTCCAGGAGCTGCTGACACGCCTGCGTTCCGGCGAATGCCGGCAGACCGCCGACCTGCTCGGCGGCTACGACTTCAGCGAATGCGGCGATCTGATCTGGGGGCAGGAATAGGCGCGGTGGCGCGCGGCGGAGTATGAAGCTGCCTCACGATTGCCCCGACGCCGTCTTCATCGCTGCGGCGCCGACTCCAAGCCCGCCACGTCGTTGAATCGTCCAAGCAAACAGCGATCGGACTACCCGGGATTCGCCGGTTGCCGAATCGACAGGCGGTTTCGAGACAGCTGCTAGGTTGGCGCGCACACCGGACAGTCGGGGCGCCGCGGCACGCGGACCCGCTGCCAGCTCATGCTGTGGCCGTCGAATAACGACAGCACGCTGCGCAGGTCCTCGCCATGGCCGAGCAGCAGCTGGGTCGCCAGCAGGGCCTGCAGGCTGCCGATGACGCCTACCAGCGGTGCCAGCACGCCCTCCATCGCACAGGTCTCCTGGTGTTCGAGGGCCTCCGGGTAGAGGCACTGGTAGCAGGGTCCGCCGCCGGCCAGCACCGCCATCACCTGTCCCTCCTCGCGGATCGCAGCGCCGATCACCAGCGGGCGGCGTGCGTGCACCGCCGCACGATTGAGCTGGAAACGCGTCGCGAAGTTGTCGGTGCAGTCGAGCACGAGGTCGGCCGCACGGACCTGCGCGAGCAGTTCGTCGTCATCGAGCTGCCAGTCGAGGGCCTCGACCCGGCACGCCGCGTTGAGCCCGACGATCGTGGTGCGCGCCGATTGCGCCTTGAGTTCGCCGACATGGTCTTCGCGATGCGCGATCTGGCGTTGCAGGTTGGACGGCTCGACACGGTCGAAGTCGTTCAACACCAGGGTCCCGATGCCGGCCGCGGCCAGGTACATCGCGGCCGGTGAGCCCAGGCCGCCGAGGCCGACGATTAGGACGCGCGCGTTGAGCAGGCGCTGCTGACCGTCGGCGCCGATCGTGTCCAGTCGCACCTGGCGGGCGTAACGCTGCAGTTGCTCGGGCGACAGGGCCATGCCGGTCGCGCTGCCGCTTCAGCCGCGTCCGACGCTGCGCAGCTGTTGCGCCCCGGCGGCGTGCTCGTCGGCCTCGGCGACCTGCAGCTGCTCGGCGATCGTCTCGGCGTCTTCGATCAGGGTCGGTTCGGTCAGCAGCCAGACCCGGAACTCGCTGCCGGCACCGGGCGTCGACGACACCGTGAGGTTGCCGCCATAGCGGCGGATCAGGCCGTAGCTCACCGACAGTCCGAGTCCGGTGCCTTGGCCCTCGGGCTTGGTGCTGTAGAACGGATTGAAAATGCGGCTGCATTGATCCTGGCTCAAGCCGCTGCCGTTGTCGGCGACGATGATGCACGCGCCCCTGGTCTCCCAGTCCTGCGTGCTCAGGCGGACGCGGCCACCGCGTTCGGGCAGGGCATGTACGGCGTTGCTGATCAGGTTGACCAGTACCTGCTGCAGTTCCTGCGTGTTGATCGTCACCGGCAACGTCGCCTGCAGATCGAGCGTGATCTCGAAGGTCTTGTGCTTGCGCATGTGCGAGACCAGCGCCACGGTATCGTTGACGACCTGGTTGACGTCGACCTCGGCGAGGTAGCCCGCGTACTCGCCCGGCCGCGCGTACTTCAGCAGCTTCTCGATGATCGCCTGAATGCGGTAGATCTGTTCGATGACCAGGTTGACCTCGCCGCGCACCGGGTCGAGGCGCGCGCCGAGTTCGGCCATCAGGACATCGAGGTTGCCGAGCATGACCTGCGTGGGGTTGTTGATCTCATGCGCGACGCCGGCGGTGAGTTCGCCGAGCGCGGCCAGTTTCTCCGCCGTGACCAGCTGCCGGCGGGTGTCGCGCAGCACCGTGATCGTGCGCTGCAGTTCGTCGTTGCGCCGCTGCAGCTCCGCCGTGCGTTCCGTGACTTTGTCCTCGAGCTGCTCGGCCCATTTCTGCATGTCCGCGGCATGGCCCTCGAGGCGATCGAGCATCGCGTCGAACTCGCGGGCGAGTTCGGCGAGTTCGTCCTGGCTGTCGACCGCGCCGACACGCTGCGCCTCGCCGAGACGGGTCGCGCGGATCACCCGCGACATGCGTTCGACCGGGCGAAAGATGGACTTCGCGCCGCGGATCGCGAGCACGGCGTACAGCGCCAGCAACCCGAACAACAGCAGCAGCACGAGACCGAGGGTCTGCCAGAGCGCGGCGCGAAACGGTGCCTCGAGATAGCCCGCGTACAGGATTCCGACCCGCTTGCCGTCGATGTCGATGATCGGTTCGTAGGCCGAGATGTACCAGTCGTTGACGACGAACGCGCGATTGATCCATTTCTCGCCGTTGTCGAGGACGGCGCGACTGACTTCGTCGGAGACCCGCGTGCCAAGCGCACGGGTGCCGGCGACGCGCGGCACATTGGTCGAGATGCGAACCTCGTCGAGGAACACGGTCACGGTGCCGATGCTGCCGGCCGGCAGGCTGCCCGGGCCGTAGACGAGGTCGCGAATGGCGTCGACGAACGTGAAGTTGTTGTTGAGCAGTACGCCGCCGTCGAGCACGAAGCGGACCTGGCCGTCGCTGTCACTGACCGGGTGGCGGGCGCGGATCACCATGGCGCGGTCCTCGACGCGGCGCTCGGTCGGCCTGGCGCGGCGCGTCTGCACCAGCGGCAGGCGAACGGCATCGACGAGGCGTTCGTCGATCGCACGCAGAGCGTCGGGTCCGAGGATCTCGATACCGACGCCGCCGTCTCGCCAGCGCGCGCCTTCGCTATCGCCGACAGCGACGACACGCAGGAAGTTGAAGCCGGCCGAGTCCTTGAGCCGATCGACCTGCGCATTGACAGCGTCGATGTCGCCGCGCGCAATGGCGTCACGGAACGCATACGACTCGCCCAGTCTCGCGAGGTGATTGCGGTGGTCCTGCTGGATCCGCATGAACAGGTCGTGGGCAACGGCGAGATCGGTGTTGACCTTGATGTAGAGCTGTTCGTAGGTGAACGATGCGCCCCACGCGGTGAGGCCAGCCAGTGCAATCGGCAGCACGATCGCGACCGGCAGCAGGGCCAGCGCGAGCAGCTTGTGTCGGACGCTGCTGCGGATCTTGCGACTCAGGGTACCGACGCGGTACATGGGGTTGCGGCTGCGCAGTCGCCGCCTCAGGGCGCGGCGATCCGCCGCTCGCGTCGTCGTGCCGGCAAACGTGGCGGCGTCGTCACCCGTTGACGCCCCAGGCCTGGCACTTGCGTTCGAGTGTCTTGCGCGATACCCCGAGCACCCGGGCCGCGGCGGACTTGTTGCCTGCTTCCATGTCGAGCACGCGCAGGATGTGGCGTTTCTCGACGCTCTCCAGCGTCAGGTCGCCGGCGAGACTGTCGCCGAGCGGACAAGGCGTGTCGGCAGACATGCCGGCCAGGCTCTGGCTCGGCTGATGGTTGAGCAGCAGGCAGCGTTCGATGACGTTCTTGAGCTCGCGTATGTTGCCCGGCCAGTCGTACTGCGCGAGGCGTTGCAGCTCGTTGTCGTCGAGCTTGGGTACCGGCACACCCAGGTCGGCGGCTATCGATGTCGCAAAATGCTCGATGAGCTCCGGCAGGTCCTGGATGCGCTCGCGCAGCGCCGGCATCCGAATGCTCAGCACATTGAGCCGATAGAACAGGTCCTCGCGGAAATTGCCGTTCTCGACCTCGGCGTTTAGGTCGCGGTTGGTCGCGGCGATGATCCTGACGTCGACCGGTGTCTCGCGGTTGCCACCCACCGGGCGGACCGCCCGGTCTTCCATGACGCGCAGCAGCCGGGTCTGCATCGCCAGCGGCATTTCGCCGATCTCGTCGAGGAACAGCGTGCCGCCGTCGGCGTACGAGAACAGGCCGTCACGTGCCTTGATCGCGCCGGTGAACGCACCCTTGGTGTGGCCAAACAGCTCGCTCTCGAGCAGTTCGGCGTGGATCGCGCCGCAGTTGACCGGGACGAACGAACCGGTGCGGCCGCTGAAGCGGTGGATCGCGCGCGCGGCGAGCTCTTTGCCGGTTCCCGACTCGCCCTGTACCAGCACCGTCGACGGCATCGGCGCGACGCGCTTGATGACGTCGCAAACGCCCTTGATCAGGTCGCAGGAACCGATAATGCCGCTGTCGTCGTGGAGATGCGCGACCTGGCGGCGCAACAGGTAGTTCTCTTTCTGCAGCCGCAGGCGCTCGAGGCAGCGGGTCACCGCGGTCTGCATCTGTTCCATGCGAAACGGCTTGAGGATGAAGTCGGCGGCGCCGGCGCGCAGCGCGGTGATCGCCGTCTGCAGGTCGGCGTGCGCGGTCATGAAGACGACCGGCGTCTGCTGATCCTGCTCACGCATCTGCGCCACCCACTCGACCCCGGAACGCCCCGGCAGGCGGATGTCGGAGATGATCAGGTCGAAGTGGCAGCGGCTCAGCAGGGCGTCGGCGGCCTCGGTGTCGGCAGCGACCTCGACGAGGCTGAAAGACGAGGCCAGCCCCTTCTGCAGGAAGCTGAGTATGCCGGGTTCATCGTCGATGACCAGCACCGAGCTGAGGCGCTTGCGCGTCGCTTCGGCGGTGACATCGCTGACATCGTGGTCGGCGAACGTGGAGCGTAGGGTTTCAGAGCTGCAGGCCATGGTGTCTGTAGTCGGTCCTCATGCTGGGTAGGAGTTGACCACACCGTTCACGCACGACGGGAAAATAGACAGTCACTTTGGGGCTTTTACCCGAAGCCGGCAGCGCAAACGTATCGCGTTTGGTGCAATGTGTCGTGGGAGTCTAGTCAACTCTGGTACATTTTGTCCGCGCAGTGGACGCGGGTTGGCGGTTATTAGTATCCGGTGATTTACCGAGGATCGGCACGCGCGTCACTCATGGTCTCGGCTGGGCCGCGTGCCGTCCACGCGCAAGTAAAGCTGGCATCTGTCTTGCTTTCAACCTTCGTTCAACGTCGAGACATCTGCCAAGCACACGGGGAAGAGATGATTCAGCCGCGATTCTTGCGGGGCCTTGTTCACACACTGGTGGCTGCGCTGCTGGTTCTGTCGCTTGGCGCCGTGGCCGGCGACGCGGCGGAAGCGCGCGAACCCATTCGCCTCGCAACGACTACCAGTACCGAGAACTCGGGCCTGCTCGGCGATCTCCTGCCGCGTTTCGAGGCCGACACCGGTTACCGGGTGCACGTGATCGCGGTCGGCACCGGCAAGGCGCTGCGCATGGGCCGGGACGGCGATGTCGACGTCGTGCTCGTGCACGCACCTGCGGCCGAGCAGGCGTTCGTCGATGCCGGGTACGGTGAGCAGCGGCTGCCCGTGATGTACAACGACTTCGTCATCGTCGGGCCGCGCGCGGATCCTTCCGGACTGGCCGAGGCCGCCAGCGCCGCCGATGCACTGGCGCGAATCGCCGCATCCGGGCGCCTGTTCGTGTCGCGTGGCGACGACTCCGGTACGCACAAGAAAGAGCGCGCGCTGTGGCAGCGTGCCGGCGTGCAGCCAGACGGGCGGTGGTACCGCGAGGCCGGTCAGGGCATGGGCAAGGTGCTGCAGATCGCTGACGAACTCGACGGCTATGCACTGACCGACCGCGGCACCTGGCTGGCGTACCGCGACAAGAGCCGTTTGACGATCGCGTTCCAGGGCCACGATGAGCTGTTCAACCCGTACTCGATCGTTGCCGTCAGCGCCGAACGTTACCCGGACCTCAATCACGCCGGTGCGCACGCGCTGATTACCTGGGTTCGCGGCGACAAGGGCCAGCGGGCGATTGCCGCGTTCCGCCGCTCGGGTGAGCAGTTGTTCAAGCCTTCGGCGGGGACGCTTGCGCGACGTTAGCGCGACGATGGACGGCAAGACGTGGGATCGATCGGCGACAGCACACTGCAGGCGTTGACGCTGCTGTTCAGTGGAGACCGGGCGCTATGGGAAATCATCGGGATCTCGTTCAAGGTGTCGCTGACGGCGCTGGCGATCGCGACGCCGATCGCGCTGGCGCTGGCGTTTCTGCTGGCGTTCGGGCGGTTCCCGGGCAGGCGGCTGCTGATCGCGGTATTCAACACCCTGCTGTCGTTTCCTGCCGTGGTCGTCGGTCTGACCTTCTACCTGCTGCTGTCGCGGCAGGGACCGCTCGGGGATCTGCAGCTGCTGTTCACGCAGCCGGCCATGGTCATCGGCCAGATCGCGCTGGCGCTGCCGATTCTCGTCGCGATGGGCCATGCCGCGCTGCAGTCGGTGAGCCGTCGCGCCTGGGAGACGGCGCGCACGCTCGGCGCCAGTGTCTTGGGGGCCGTGTTCACGCTGGTGCGCGAGGCACGCTTCGCGTTGCTCGGCGCGATCCTGGCCGGCTTCGGTCGCATCATCGCCGAGGTCGGTGCATCGATGATGCTCGGCGGCAACATCCTGCACTACACACGCAACATTCCGACCGCGATCGCGCTGGAGACCAGCAAGGGCGAGTTCGCCCAGGGCATCGCCCTCGGCATCGTGTTGCTGCTGATGGCGTTCCTGCTGAACGGCTTGTTGCAGTTCCTACAAGGTAAGGGGAGACAGGTGGCATGACGGAGATCCGCTTCGAGCGCATCAGCAAGCGCTTCGGCGACCGCGACATCCTCGATGATGTCTGCGTATCGCTGGTCTCCGGCGAATGCCAGCTGCTGTGCGGTGCCAACGGCGCCGGCAAGTCGACACTGCTGCGGATACTCGCCGGCATGGAGGCGCCGAACGGCTGCGACGTCGTCGATGCCGGCCAGACGCGGCGCTGGCGGCGCGTCAAGGCTAACCTGTTGCGCGACGTCATCTACCTGCACCAGCTGCCGTACCTGTTCGCGGGTACGGTCGCCTACAACCTCAACTACCCGCTGCGTGGTTCGCGTGCGACGCGTGCCGCCCAGGTGCGCCGCGGGCTGGAATGGTCGGGTCTCACGGCGCTCGCCGATCAGCCGGTGCACCAGCTCTCCGGCGGGGAGCGGCAGCGCGTTGCGCTCGCAAGGGCCTGGCTGCGCGGGCCGAAGATCATGCTCCTCGACGAGCCGACGACCAACATGGACCAGGGGTGCCGGCGCCGTACCGTGGAGCTGCTGGCGTCGCTCAAGGAGACCGGCGTCGCGCTGGTCGTCGCAACGCATGACACCGGGCATTTCGCCGACATCGGCGACCGCGTACTGCGGCTCGAGAACGCCGTGTTGCGCGAGGAGTCTTCCGGTTCCACGCCCTACCCGGAAAAGGTCACGCCGATAACCGCGCGTGCGCGCACTGCTTGAGCCCGGCCGATGATCGACGCCCAGGACATCACGGCATTGATACTCGCAGGCGGCAAGAGCCGGCGTATGGGTGGACGCGACAAGGGACTGCTGCCGTTCGGCGACGGACTGCTGATCGGTCACATCATCGATGCCATACGCCCGCAGGTCGGCGCGGTCCTGATCAGCGCCAACCGCAACCACGATGCCTACGGCGAGTTCGGCGTTCCGGTGCTCGCCGATCCGCTGGACGATTTTCAGGGCCCGCTGGCCGGGTTCCTCGCCGGTCTCGAGGCCGTCGAAACCGACTACCTGTTGACGCTGCCGTGCGACGGTCCGGTTGTGGTCGACGATCTCGCCAGACGTCTCGCCAGCGCCCTCGACGCGGCGGGTGCCGATATCGCCGTGGCACACGACGGCCAGCGATTGCAGCCGGTCTACGCACTGCTGCACCGCCGCACGCTCGACAGTCTGCGCACGGCGCTCGACGACGGCGAGCGCAAAATCGATCGCTGGTATCCGCGACAGTCATGGGTCACGGTCGATTTCAGCGACGTTCCGCAACAGTTCGACAACATCAACACACCGGATGACTACGCCCGTTCGCAACCGGCGCATCCGAGGCGGTGAACCATGCACGAACGGCGCCCAGACGACACACAGATCCACTTCCCGGTGCCGCTGGTCGGCTTTGCCGCGTTCAGCGGCACCGGCAAGACGACACTGCTGTTGCAGCTCGTGCCGATGCTGAAACAGCGCGGCCTGCGCCTGGCCGTCGTCAAGCACGCGCACCACAGCTTCGACATGGACTACGCGGGCAAGGACAGCTACCGGCTGCGCGAGGCCGGCGCCGACGAAATGCTGGTCGCGGCGCGTTGTCGTTTCGGACTGATCCGCGAGTGTCGCGATGCGGTCGGCGAGCCGAGCCTGCGCGAGGCCCTGGGCATGCTCGACCCCGAGCGCCTCGACCTGGTGCTGGTAGAGGGCTTCAAGCATGAACCGATCCCCAAGATCGAGCTGCACCGGCCGGCGCTCGGCAGACCGTTGTTGTTTCCACACGATCCGCACATAATCGCGATTGCCAGCGATAACGATCATCTGGCGCAGGCACCGTTGCACATCCCGCGCCTGGCGTTGAACAGCGCGGAGCAGATCGCCGATTTCGTCCTCGACTTCATCGGACGCAGACCGCGCGCGGAGACGGGCCTCGCCGGGTAAAGGCCGAACGTGGTGAACGAGAAACGGGTTGACACACAGCCCTCCTGTGCCGATGCCAGCGACGACAACTCCCTGACCGTCGAGCAGGCGCGTGCCGCGATCCGCGCTGCGCTGTCGCCGCTCGTCGACCACGAATCGGTGCCGGTGCGCGCCGGCCTCGGCCGCGTGTTGGCCACTGACTGTATCTCGCCGATCGACGTGCCCAGCCATACCAACTCGGCGATGGACGGCTATGCCCTGGCCGGTGCGGAACTGCCGCCAGCGGGCGTGCGTGACTACCGGGTCAGTGCGACGGTCATGGCCGGACAGCGATCGACCGGCGCATGCGCCAGCGGGGAATGCGTGCGCATCATGACCGGTGCGCCGATGCCGGCCGGCACCGACACCGTGGTTATGCAGGAGCAGGTCGAGGTCATCGGCGACGGTGTCGTGCGCATCGACGCCCGGCACCGCGCCGGACAGAACGTCCGCCGGGCCGGCGAGGACATCACCCGCGGGGACTGCGTGTTCGCAGCCGGGCGCAGGCTGGGCGCCGCCGATATCGGCGTACTCGCGTCGCTGGGGTTTGCCGAGCTGCGTGTCGTAAGGCGTCCGCGCGTGGCGTTCTTCTCTACCGGCGACGAACTGCGCTCGCTCGGTGAGACCCTCGGTGAAGGCGAGATCTACGACAGCAATCGCTACACGCTGTTCGCGATGCTGACCGAGTCCGGCGCCGATATCACCGACCTCGGCGTCGTCGGTGACGATCCGGATGCACTGGCGGCGGCGTTCGCGTCTGCCGCGGCGATCGCCGACGTCGTCATCACGTCCGGCGGTGTCTCGGTCGGCGAGGCCGACTACACCAAGCGGATCCTCAGCGAATCGGGCGAGATGTCGTTCTGGACCATCGCGATGAAGCCGGGACGGCCGCTGACGTTCGGCCGCCTCGGCGACGCCCTGTTCTTCGGCCTGCCGGGTAACCCGGTCGCGGTGATGTTGACCTTTCAGCAGTTCGTTCGGCCGGCGCTGTCGATGCTGGCCGGTGCCGGCTGGCCGCAACGTCTCGTCGTGCCGGCACGCAGCGCCAAGTCACTGAAGAAGAAGCCGGGGCGCTTCGAGTTCGTGCGCGGCATTCTGCAGCGTGATGACGACGGCGGCCTGTCGGTGCGCCCGTCCGGCGCACAGGGCTCCGGGATCCTGACGTCGATGAGTCGCGCCAACTGCCTGATCCTGCTCGACGAGGCATGTGGCGGCGTCGACGCCGGTGAAACGGTGGCCGTCGAGCCATTCTCGACGCTGCTGTGAGCGCCGTCGGACTCGGTCGAGGCCGCGACCCGGCGCGCGGCAATCGGCTAGGATTGGCTTCCGCAGCCCGGCGGCGGATACCCATCGACAACAATGCCGGTTACGCCGGCGCCAGCGGCGCCCGTATGCACCCACTGCGACTCGACAAGGAGCCGAGATGAATTCGACGATCAGCCCGATGCAGTATCTCGACAAGGCGATGACGGCATTGCATGACATGGGCCTGGTGCCCAGCGACGGCAGCGGCGAGGAGGCGCCGATCATCGTGTTGCTGAACCTGATCTCCGACCTCGACGAGGAACGGGTCGCCGCGATTGCCCGCACGCTCGACAAGGCCTCGTTGTTCAACGACGTCGTGCGCGAGCAGGTTCAGGCCATGGAGATTGGCGAACGTTACGAAGAGATAACGAATTCATTCAATAGCATAAGGGAAGATGCTAAGAAGATGGTCGAACAAATTGAAGACGGCAAGATCGACACCTTCGAGCGCATCAGCAACGTCTGGATGAAGGTGACGCGCGGCGACATCGCGAGCCGTTTCGACGACATCAAGCAGACCTACCTCGACGTCACCGCGTCGACCAACGACCAGATCCAGCGCGAGAACAAGATCCTCGAGGCCTACCAGGACTTCCGCGGCGCGCTGAAGCAGTCCGAGGTTCTCGCGCTCGAGGTCTTGAAGAAGGGCGAGGAGCGCCTCGCCGCGGCCAAGCAGGACCTCGGCGACGCGATGCAGACCGTCGAGGCGTACAGCGGCGACGACGCGGCCGAGCGTGCACGCCTCGAGATGGCGCGCGACGAGAAGGTCCGCGCGTTGCAGAACGAGGACAAGCGCTACCAGATCGCCAAGGACCTGTCCGACAACCTGACGGTCAGCTACAACACGTCGGAGGTCGTCATGGCGCGGCTGCTGCAGACGACGACGGCCAAGGAGCGGGTCTACGGCCAGGCCGTGACCTTCTTCGGTACCAACGAGGTCGTGCTGACGGCGCTGAGCGCGTCGTTCACCGGCATGTTCGGTCTGCACGAAGGGACGCAGACCATCGAGGCGATGAAGGAGGGCGTCAGCCAGTCGCTCGAGGACCTCGCCGATATCGGCAACAAGGTACAGGATGCCGCGATCCGGGCCGGCTACGGGCCGACGATCCGCGCCGAGTCGGTCAAGAAGCTGGTCGACGCGGTCGTGACCTGGCAGGCACGCTCGCACGAGATCATCGCCGAAATGCGCCAGTTGGCCACGGCCAATGCGCAGGAGATCCGTGACGCCGTCGAGCAGGGCAAGCGCGAGCTGGCGCGCCTCGCCGAGGAGGGCAAGGGGCTTTCGCTCGAGCTCAAGGCATGAGCGATGCAGCGCCGCTGACCGGCGGCAGCGCGGAGCGGCCGCCGCTCGACGACATCATGCTGGCGATGGATGTCGTCGACACCCTGCGACGGCGCGAGCGGCTGGTCGCGCGCGAACTCGACGAGGCCGGGCGCGAGCAGGACCTGAAGCAGCGCCTGAGGCGCATCTACGCGCAGCAGGGCATCGACGTACCCGACCACGTCATCGAGCAGGGCGTGGCCGCGCTCGAGGAGGATCGATTCACCTACCAGCCGGCGCCGTCGGGCTTCGCCCGTCGCCTGGCGTTGATCTACGTGCGCCGCGGCAGCTGGGGCAAATGGGTCGGCGGTGGCGCCGCGGCGGCGCTGCTGGCGCTCGCGGTCAACTTCTTCGCGTTCGTGGTGCCGGAGCGGGCCCTGCCGGAGGACCTCGCGGCGCGCCACACCGAGGTCCAGGCGCTGGCGCGCTCTGAGCATGCGCGTGCGATCACGCGCCAGGTCTTCGACGGCGGGCGCGCCGCGATCGAGCGCGACGACAGCGACGCCGCCCGCGCGGCGATCGCGCGCCTCGATCAGCTCGCGGCGCTGCTGCGCCAGGAGTACGTCGTGCAGATCGTCAACCGGCCCGGCCAGCGCACCGGTGTCTGGCGGGTCCCCGACGTCAACGTGAACGCGCGCAACTACTACATCGTCGTCGAGGCCGTGACGCCGACCGGTGAACGCCTGGAGGTGCCGGTCGAGAACGAGGAAACCGGCGAGACCGAGACCGTCGACGCCTGGGCGCTGCGCGTCGATGAGGCGCTGTTCGAGGCCGTCAAACGCGACAAGCAGGACGACGGTATCGTCGCCAACGACCGTTTCGGCTACAAGAAGCCGGGCTTCCTGCGTCCCGAGTACGAGCTGCCGACCAGCGGCGGTGCGATTACGCGATGGTGAGGGCGGCAGCGTGATATCCGGACGTCAGGCACTCGGCTCGATCGACCAGTCGCTGAACGCGGCGCGTGCCGAGATCGCCGCGGTGCAGCAGCAGGTCACCGAGGCGTCGGAACGCGTGCTGGCATTGCAGCAGGCGCAGGCCGACGACTACCGCGCGCTGGCCCGGATCCGCGTCGACGAGCTGCGCGAACGCGACGTCATCGAGCACCTCGATGCCGCCGAACGCCAGGTCATCGCGCTGTTGGAAAAACGCACCGAGGCGTTCGACGAGCTGAAGCGTTCGGCCGACGAGAACCAGGCGCTGCGCGACACCCACGAGGCGCGGCGCCGCGAACAGGCCGCGCGACTCGATGCCGCGGTCGCGGCCGTCGACGAGGCCGAGCAGGTCACCCAGCGCGCGCTCGAAGCCGATCCGCAGTATCAGGCACAGCGCACGCGCGCCGAAGACGCCGAGCGCAAGGCCAGGCACGCGGCCGACAAGGCCGCGCGCAGTGCCGAGGAGCGCGAGCAGAAAGGGCGGGCCTACCAGAACGACCCGTTGTTCACCTACCTCTGGGAACGGTCCTACGGCCTGCCGGCCTACGCGGCAAGCGGCCTGGTGCGCTGGCTCGACGGCAAGGTCGCACGCCTGATCGGCTACGCCGATGCCCGTGCCAACTATGCGCGCCTCAACGAGATTCCCGCCCGCCTCGACGAGCACGCCGCGAACCTCAGGACAGTCGCGGACGGCGAGTTCGCGACCCTGCGCGAACGCGATGACGCCGCGCGTGCAGCCGACGGGATACCGGCACTCGACGCGCGGGTCGCCGCTGAACAACGCGCACTCGATGACATCGACAACATGATCGAGGAACGCGAACGGCGCCATGCAATGCTGCTCGAACAGATCGCCGCGTATGCGGCGGGCGAGGACGAACAGATGCGCCAGGCGGTCGAGTTCCTCGCCCGCGAGTTCCGCCGCGACGGGCTGGTCGAGCTGCGTGAGGCAGCACTGCGTACGCCGTATCCGGACGACGATCTCGTCGTCGGCCGCATGCTCGACCGTGACGACGAACGCCTGCAGACCGAGGCGCGCATCGACGGCCTGCGCAGCGCCCTCAAACAGCATCGCGACCGCGTCATCGAGCTCGAGCAGATCCGCGTCGACTTCAAGCGCAACCGCTATGACCGCGCCGGCTCGGTGTTCACCAACGATGCGATCGTGCCGATGCTGCTCAAGGAGTTCCTCGCCGGCATACTCGATCGCGGTACGCTGTGGAAAGTCCTGCGCGAACACCAACGCTATCGTGCGCGGCGATCGGATCCGGGTTTCGGCTCGGGCGGGTTCGGCCGCGGTACGGTCTGGAAGGGCGGTCTCGGCGACCTCGGCGACATCATCGGCGGTATCGGTCGTGGCGGTTTCGGTGGCCGTGGCGGCGGCGGGGGCTTTCGCACCGGCGGCGGGTTCTGATCCGCTTCGCAGGCTGTCGGCGTGCGCCGACGCCCCGGCCCGTAACGCTACGATCCGGTCGCACTGCCGAGCGTGACGATGATGCCGAGGAACAGGTTGTTCGCGAACGGCACGAAGGTGTCCTCGCCGCTGATGCGTACGCCGATCTTGCCGTCGTGCCACGCGAGCTTGAGGCTGAACGCCGTGTTGTCGAAACGGATCTGTCCGAGAGGCACATGGGTCGTCGTCAGGTCGGGGACGCGGAACAGCAGAGACGAGCTGTCTCCCTGCGTCGACAGCACCGGCACCGGCAAGGTCAGGGCGGGCATATCGACGTCGGTCTCTTCCTCGTAGAAGCTGATGATGCCGGGAATCACGAATGCCGGCTCGGCGTCGTCGTCCGGGGCTATCGGGGTCAGGTAGGTGACCGAGCCGCCGTCTTCGTCGACGTCAATCGTCAGGCCGTTACGCAGGTAGATTGCCTGGCCGCCGTCGGTGTCGAGCGTCGGCACCGGGATCTCGAACTGGGCGAGATCGAACAGCGTCAGGCCGTTGAACGTGACCAGATCGACCAGGTCGAACGGGCCGTCGCTGGCCGCGTGGCTGCCATTGACCTTGAGTTGCTGGGTCGCAATCGGCAGCGCCTGCTTGCCGTCGGTGCCGGGCAGGCGCACGGCCAACTGCCAGTCGAGATCGAACGACCAGTCGAGCAACTGGCCCGCGGCGTTCAGCGTGAAGCGGCCGGATACCGCGGCATGCAGGTGCAGCCCGGCGATCTCCACGCCGGCAGGGAGCTGGGTCGGCGTCAGACGGATGGCGAAATCCGCGCGTCCACTGAGCTCGATACGCCCGTCGGTCAACAACAGCGAGCCGTCGAGCCAGTTGCGGCCCTGCCAGAACAAGCGCCCGCTAGCGCCGATCAGCCAGTCGCTGCCGCGCGTCTCGATGCGGCAGGCGCCCTCGATCTGCGCGCCATGCAGCTTGAAGCCGCCGTCGCCGCTGAGTGCGAGCGCCGCTTGCGGTGCGCGGAAGTCGATGCGACCGTGCAGCGACATGCGGATCTGCTTCAGCGGCAGCCCGGCCGGTGACCAGCTTCCGACCCGCGACGTCGCGCCTATCTCGGCGCTCAGTTCGACGACCCGCTCGGCCAGTCGCAGCGTGCCCGCCGAGAAAGCGCGGCCGAACAGCGACAGGCTGCCGCTGCCGTGCAGCTCCAGCAGCCGGCCGGGGCCGATGCGGCCATGCACGTCGGCGTCGATCGCGACCAGCCGCTGGCCGGCGACGTAGACCTCCGGCATGAAGGTCAGCTCGCCAGCGATCGCGGCATGCGCATGGCTGACGTCGATATCGCCGTGCACGACCACCTGGTCGTCGAACAACCGCAGCTCGGCGCTGCCGGCGACTGCGAACTCGCGGTCCGACGCGAGACGCAGCGCTACCGGGTCGCTCGCTGTGCCGACCAGCACGCGGGCAATCGCACCCTGCCCGGGTGCACCGGGGAGGACGGTCCAGTCGCCGTGCACGTCGGCGCGGACCTCGACATACGAGTCGGCGCCGGCGCTGCGGCCATCGAGCGCGAGGCGGCCGCTGATCTCGAGCGGCAGCGGTAGCGTGATCCCGGCGATGTCGAGCTGCAGCGCCGGCACGTTCAACCGCGAGACCAGGCGGTAGCTGCCGTCGCTGGCGATCCAGCCGAGCATGCCCGCGAGCTGGCTGCCCGCCAGCCTGACGCGTGCGGCGACGACGACCGCAAACCCGGGCGCGCCACTCAGCGCGGCGTTGATGTCCTGGCGCGAGAAGCCCGCAATCGCCGGCGGCAGCTCGGCCGACCCCGGTGACAGCACCTCGCTCAGCGGCATCAGCAGGCCGGGGTCCACTGCCTCGCCGAGCGTCAGCTCGGGCTGCCAGCGGGCGAACAACTGCAGGTCGTCGAAATGCGCGCCGGTATTCCACCAGCTGTCGAGACCGATCGCGCCGTGGGTCAGCGCGGCGTCGCCGTCGTCGACGTCGCACCAGGCGGCACCGTTGACCCAGATGCGGATGCGGGTGCGCGACTCCGGCCCGCCGCGGCCGACGTCGAGCAGGCCGTCGATGTCGATCGGCCGCGCGCGCCGCGTCAGGTCGCGTGTGTCGAGATTGCGCGCGAGCCCGGCGCTGCTGCCGGCGAGGCTCGTGGCCTCGACGCGGATGTCGTAACGGGTGTTGCGGGCGAACTGGCGCGCGTCGCTGAACAATGTCGTGACTCTGCCGTCGACCAGCTTGTCGAGGCGCCATTCGTTCTGCTCCTCGGTCATGCGGAAACGGTAGAAGGTGCGCGCGTCCTGGACGTGAAACACGACACCCAGGCCGTCGTTGTCGGTCGAACTCGCGGTGACCAGCAGGCGCAGGTCGCCGATGTCCTCGGCCGTGTAGACCAGCATCGTGCCGTAGCGTGCGTAGGAGTTGTCGCCGACGTTCCGGTTCTGCGTCAGCTGGCCCTGGCTGGCCCGCCAGTTGCCCTTGCCGCGCTTGAGACCGTGGTTGAAGCGCTGCCAGCCGGGCAGGGTCGTGGTGCTGAAATCGTTCGCGTAGACGAGCTGGTAGGCCGGCGCCGGCGGTGGCGGCGGCGCCGCTTCGGCGGGGTCGCCATAGGCGGCGTCGATGTCGCCGGCGAGCGCCAGGAAAAAGGTCGCGCTGGCATCGAAATGCAGGAAACGGCCGTCGACCTCGAGTGTGCGCAGCGTGGCCGGCAGCGCGGCGAGCATGTCGCCGATCGCCAGCGACGGCGGGTCGTCGGCGAGGTCCTGCAGCAGATCGGCTGCGCTCAGCGTGCTGTCGGCGACACGCTCGCGCAACTGCGTGATCATGCCCTGCAGCTGCCGGAACAGCGCGATCACGGTCGTGACGTCGACGCGGGCCGCGAACGAGCGGTTGCTGACCTGCCCGGCGGCCGGGAACAGCGCCAGCACCGGTGCCGGCACGTCGATCCGCGCGTCGTGCAGTTCGGCATACATCAGTGCCGCGATCTGTCCGTTCGGGTCGATCGGTACCGTCGGGTCGGACAGGAATCCGAGGAGCTCGAAGATCAACAGCGGCCCCGGTTTCGGGAACGGCCGTGCCAGGTCGAAGCGCAGGCCGAAGCCGGCGAGCTGCAGCTGCATGCAGTAGCGCTCGAAGAACGGCACGGTGTCGGCGAGGAACGGTATCGGTAGCGTGCCGCCGAGCGGCGTGATCACGCGGTAGTCGGCGACGTGGCGCAGGCCGAGGTCGTCGTTGCCGAGCTCGACATCGAACGCGTACTCGAAGTTGGGCGCCGGCAGCGGGCCGAAGAACGGCGACAGCGCGTAGCGCTTGAGATCGGCGCGCACGACCCCGGGCACGTGCAATTGCAGGCCGTCCCAGGCGGGACGGCACGGGCCTTCTGCCGGGGCAGGCAGCCCGCCGTCGCTGCGCAGGTCGATGTCGAACGCGACCAGCGGGATCACGAAATCGACCTCGCCGAGCACGATCGGGATCAGGTCGAGCTTGAACTTCAGTTTGCTGTTGCGCGGCAGGCGGATGCCGGCGCCGAAGCGGTCGGACGTGTCGGCGTCGTCGATCAGCTGCTCGGACAGTATCAGCTCCCCGGCGAAATCCACTTTCAGGCTGTTCTTGCTATAGCCGTAGCCGATCGCCAGGCGGTCGAGATGCACGGCGCTGCCCGGGTAGCGGCCAAAGTCGGGCAGCGCGATCGGTGCCGCGCCGCCCTCGACGGCGAAGTAGATCGCGTCGGTGGAGATGCCGAGCTTGAATACCAGGTCGCCGAGCGGCGCCAGCGGATCGTCCGGCACGAAACCGGTGATCGCGGCGCCGCCCTCGACGCGGATGTCCGACGGGTCGTTGAACGGCAGCACGACGCGTACGTCGCTGATCTCGAACAGCAGCGCGCTGTCGACATGCAGCGAGCCGAAGACGATGTCGACGACATCCTGGTAGATCTCGACCGACTGCTGGTAGGTCTGCTGGCTGCCCTCGACGCCGAGCCGGCCGAGCATCTGGTGCACGGCAAGCGCCGCCTGATACAGGAACTTGCGGCCGACGACGTCGAACAGCCGCTTCTGGATGGCGGGGATGGTGCGGAACTCGAGTGCGAAGCGGTCGTACCCGTCGATGCCGTCGTCGCGGTACTGCTGCAGCACCTCGAGCGCGTCATCGAGCTCGCGGTTGCCGTCGTCGATCGCGCTGTCCAGCTCGGGTTCGATGACGGCCTGCCAGCGACCGGGGTAGTCCCAATGTCCGGACAGGTCGCGCAGGCGGTCGAGGTCGGCGCGCTTGAGCGGCAGCTTGGGGATCGCGATCGGGATGCGCAGCCGGTCGAGGCCGAAGCTCAGGCCGGCGTCGGTCAGCTCGAACACCAGGTCGGCGGTCTGCCCGGCAAAGGCCAACGTCGTCGCGATACCGAAAGCGAACGGCACGCCGTCACCGCTCGGCGTCGGGCTGCCGATCGACAGCGCGATGCGCGACAGTTCGATCGCGACATCGATATCGAGATCGATCTCGCTCGCCGAGTCGCTGGCGAACGCGTCGGATCCGCCGGTCAGCGTGCCGGCGAGCATGTCGAACAGGTCGATCTCCAGCCCGGCCTCGCTGAACCGGCACTCGGTCGCGAACCAGGCATTGTCGCCGTCGACGCCGAGTTCGAGGGTCGCGCTCCCCACCAGGTCGACCTGGCGCGCAAGATCGAGCAGGCGGTCGAGCTGCTGGGTGATCAGCGGCGGCGCCGCGCCGAGCGCGGTGTCGGGCAGGATCGGGTGCAGCGCGAAATCGCCGCCGAGCCTGAGTATGCCGGTCACGTCGCTGCCGTCGGCCGACAGTTCGATGCCGACGTCGGTGACGGCGATCTGCACAGGCGGCTCCGGCAACGGGATCCCGGGCAGCTGCAGTGCGAGCGCCAGCGGGTCGTCGAGCGCGGCGCTGAGGCTCGCGGCGCCGTCGTCGTCGAACGCCGCGGCGAAGCGCAGGTGCACGACCCCGTCGGCGTTGCCGGTGTCGATGCGCACGGCATCGGCCAGCCCGGCGGCCTGCAGCGGCGCGAGCGTGGCCAGGTCCGGAACCGTCAGGTCGAACGCCAGCCCGACCTCGCCGTCGAAGGCACTGCCGTTGAGCGTCAGCGCGATGTCGATGCTGGCATCGCTGACCCGCGGCCGTGCCGCGTCGGGTAGGAAACGCCACAGCCTGTCGACGTCGTCGAGCGCGGCCTCGATGCTGAGCTGCATCGTGTCGCCGAGCCACGAGGCGTGCAGCGTGACCTCGGCGTCGTCGGGCGGCATCGGCAGCAGCGGCAGCGTATCGTCGATGTGGATGCGGTCGGCGATGTCCTGCCACTGCATGCTCGCGATCAGTTCGAGCATCAACGGCGCATAGCCGCCCGAATCGTCGGCGCCGAACACCGCGATCAGCTGCGCCTGTTCGACCTGGCCGAAGTCGCCGATCTCGACCTGCTCGAGGTTGAGCCGCAGCACGTCCTGGGCGACGCCGTGTTCGATGCCGAATTCGGCCGCGGTCGCGTTCACGGCCAGGCCGGGCAGCGCGAGTCCGATGTCGGCGCGGCCGTCGATGTCGAACTCGCCGCTGCTCGTAAACATGCCTTCGAGGCGGGTATCCGCGATCTGGAGCGCGTAGTCGGGGTGACCGAGCGGGATGTCGACGGCCGGCCCCCCGGCCTGTTCGAGCAGCAGGTTGAAGCGATAGGCCTGCTCGCCGTCGTCGCGGTAACCGAGGGTCGCATGCAGGATCTGGCCCAGGAACGGCACGCGCAGGTAACCGCCCGCGCTGGTGCCGATCGGCACGTTGCGTTCGACGACCAGCTCGAACTGCTCGAACGCGAACTCCCAGCCGAACAGCTCGCCGAGGATCTCGGTCTGCGCGCCGTCGAACGCCTCGCCGTCGTGCACGACCGCCCAGCTCAGCGCGGCCGCGACCGACAGCCCCTGGTTGCCGAGCGCGAGATTGGTGAGGTCGGCGCGCAGGCCGGGCAGCTCGGCGCCGGCGGGCTGGAACGGGATGTCCCAGTAGCATTGCGCGCTGGCCGCATGGAAACCGCGGAATGCCGTGTCGAAGCCGAGCGCCGTGATGTCGTCGTCGACATCGGCATCCCGTGTGATGAGGCGGCATTCATCGAGTCCGAGCAGCAGCCCGGTGCCGACGATCGTGAACGGCGGCAGCGACAAGCCCTGCAGCTCGGCCGCGATCTCGAGGCTGGCGTCGATCGACAGCGCGCCCTCGATCTCGAACGAGAAGCCGCCCAGCGCGGGTGCGTCGTCGCCGTCGTCGGCTACCGGCAGCAACAGCGGGTTGTCGATGACGACGCGCAGCGGGAAGTGGCGTATCGCGACCCGTGGCGGCGCACCGGCGACGACCAGTTCGCCAAGGATCAGCGGCATGTCGTCGTCGCTGTCGCGGACCACGCCGAGCTGGATGTCGCTGAAGCCGGGGATGTCGAAAAGGATGCTCTGGCGGACGCCGACGACCAGCGTATAGCTGGTCAGGCCGTCTTCGTCGGATTCGAAGAAGTCCGCGACCTCGAGATGTGCGGCGACGTCGCCGAGCAGCGTGTCGAGCAGCGGCTGCAGCGGGCCGAGGTCTACCGTGGACGACAGGTTCTGCAGGGCATTGAGCGCGTCCGTGCTCATTCGATGTTCACCTGGACGAAACCGACCGGCACGATGCCGGCCTCGAGATCCGGTACGGCGATATTCTGGCCGAGGCCGATAATCACGGTAGGTTCGAAGAAGTGGCTGCTGTGCAACAGCAGCAGGGTCGCCTCGCCCTTGCCGAGGATGCTCAGGCTGGCCGACAGGGTGTTGTAGTTGAACGACTGCATGTCGTTGAACGACAGCCGCAGATCGGTCTCGAACTCGCCGCCCGTGGAGATGATGTCGACGCTGAAGCCGAGGTTCTGCAGCAGCGCCGAGGTCTTGGGGTAGTTGCCCGGCTTGTCCGGGTGCAGCAGGCCCAATGCGCGGCGCAGCTGCGGAAACTTCTTCAGGAACTTCGCCTTCTTGAGTTTCTCGAACAGGCCGATCGAGAAGCCGAGCTGCTCGAACGTGAACGGCTTGCTGATCGGGCCGGTCGGACTGCCGGACCCGCCGTCGGGCAGCATGGTCAGCGTACCGGCGCCGGCCTGCAGAAAGAAACCGGCGCCGGCCGGGCCGAAGTCGATCTTCCACAGCGTGCTGGTCGGACCGGTCGCCGCGTCTGCCTGCCGCTGCAGGTCTATCGTCAGCGTGTAGACGATCTCGACGCGACGGTTCAGCGGGTTGTCCTCGGACAGGTTGGTCGGATACGGCAGATCCGACTCGCCCTTGGCGACGACCGAGAAGCTGCCGGAGAAGAATTCATCGGGGTCGATACCGGCCTCGGTGATCTTCGTCGACAGGTGCTGGTGGACGGCATTGGCGCGCTGCTGCGACAGCACCAGGTTGTGCTGGCTGTCGCCGGACTTGCTCGCATAACCGATGATGCGCTTGACCCGGATCTGCAGGTTGCGGCGGCCGTGTTTCTCGACCAGCCGCTCGATCGCGCTGCGGTGCTCGTCGGTGAGCAGCTCGGGCAAGCCGTCGAACGGCAGGTCCTGGAGGATCGCGCGGTGGTGGTGCAGCAGGCGGTCGCCGAGGTTGGCCTTGTGCTGGATCTCGTCGTCGATCTTGTCGACGAGCTCGTCGCGCTGCTCGGCCATGGCGGCGTCGGTCGTCGCGGTCACCCGGCATCCCTCCGATGGGCTGTCGATGCCGGGCACTGCATGCAGCGACCGCGGCGCCGGCACGTCAATTGGGGGGTAAGTCTAGGCCGAGATTGGTCGGGTCACCAGTGAGGCCGGTACAGCGTTTTCAGACTGCGTGCACCGTGGCCGGTCCTTCGGAGGCGATGGGGGCGGGGACCGGGTGCCAGCGCACCCGGACTCACCGGCTATAGGCAGACGGACTTGCGCCGCTGCAGGACAGGGCCAGGCACGACTATTCCTTCATGCCTTTCCAGACCCTGGGCACGGTTCCCGCGGGCAGCTTCGAGTGGCAGGCGCCGCACGACTTGATCATGTCATTGATCGAGGCACGCATCAGCGCCTCGTTCTTGTCACGCACGTAGCGTTTCGCGGATCGCTTGATCTTTTCGATCGCGAGGCGGCTCTGTTCGGCGAGTTGTTCGAATTGCGCCTGGTTCAGCTTGTCTGCCGCGTCGGTCTTCTGCGCGTGACTGAACGCCTCGGCGATGTGCCACTCCATCGGCCCGATCATGCCGAATGTCCGCTCGAATGCCTCGGCATGTCGCACCATGTTGTCGGCATACTTGAGGTCGTCGTGATCGAGGATCATGCGCATTGACAGTACGTGCGAGCGCAGCACGCCGACAACCTGCTCGAGATAGGCCTGGTTCTGCGTCGGCGCCGCGTCTGCGGCAGTGCTGTTGACAGGTAGCGAAACCATCGAAGCGAGGACGAGGCCGAACATGGCCCGTGCAAGCGGCGATCGGTGAGTGGTCAGTCGCATTTCTTTTTTCCTCGGTCTAACCGGCGGTCCCTTCGCCCCGCCGCGCAAACAAACACAAATAGTCCAGCTATTTAACCATAGTGGCGTCATGGCCGCGACGCCCAGAATGAATCGTTGGCGACGCGGTCAACAGTCTCGGGGGCCGCGGCAGCTTGATCGCGGGTACGCCTCCGCGATCGGAACGGTGCCGTGACCGGCCTGCGACGCCGGCTGTCGCGGCCGCTGCCGGTTGATCGACGTCGGCCGGACGCGGCGGTGCGACACGGGCCCGGCAGATTCGGCCCGGATGCGCTAGGCTGGGGGCTGCTGCGACGACCGGGGGCTATGACAGCATGAAACGACAACGCTGGGTCGCGGCGATCGCGCTCGCGCTATGGCTGAGCGGTGCCGCTGCGGCGCCGATCCTGCAGTTCCAATCGCGGCCGTTCGATCTGAATCACGCCTTCGTGCAGCCGGCCGGGCTGGGTTTCTTGCCGTTCGACACCGCGCTCGGGACGCTGGAATCGGTCACCGTCGACGTGTCCGGCGTCGTCTCGCTGATCAGCCCGACCACGCCGAACCTGATCCCGACACCGCCATTGGGGCAGCTGCTGCCGACGCCGTACTTTTACCAGATCACGCATCGCTTCGATCTGGCCGCACTGGCTGGGTTCACGTTTGCGTTCCCGAACGAGGCCCAGTTCATCTTTGCCGGCGCGGCAAACGGTGATGAAGTGCTGCTGACCGCGGCGCCGCGACCGTACTCGTTGTCCGTCGCGTTCGACAATGTCTCCGATCTGACTGGATTCGGCATACCGTCGACCAGCAACATCGATATCCCGCCCGGACCGATCGCCGGGACCCGCGCCGGTTTCGAAGAGAACCTGATCACCGGGGCGCTCGGCCTGCAGTTTCAGCTGCTCAGTACCTGGCAGATCGTCGCGTCGACCGGCGCCGCCGCGGTGATCACACCCGCCGGCCGCAATCAGGGGGTCATGACACTGACCTACCAGTTCTCGCCGTTCGTGCAACAGATCCCGGTACCGCCGGCACTGCCGCTGATCTTGGCGGCGTCGTTGGCGATGCTCGGTGCGCGGCGGATGCGGCGCCGCGGTTGATACTGAGGCCGTCCGCCGCGACGCAGACGCCGCGCGGCCTCTGGGCCGCCGACACATTCGGTTCCGGCGTTCCGCACATTCACGATACCAGCCTGTCCATCAGGTCGATCATGGGCCCGGTGCCTCGCTGGCTGACCGGGCCTCAGCCGTCGAGCCGCGTACGGTCGAGCACGCCGGGGCCCTTCGCATCGGGGTCCATCGTCGTCAGCGGGGTCCCGATGTCGACCTGTCGCCCGACGGGCCGCGGTCCAATCGTCAGCAGGTGCCCGATGACGCGGATCTGACTGCGCACCAGCGCCCGCAGGTCCTTGTTGATCGCGTCGGACAGATCGTCCGCAGGCCTCGGCGAGGACGCATCCGATGTCCGCATCGCGCTGAAACAGCGCGTTGGCGCATGGCGCTACGAGTTGGCTGACCGATAGGCGCACCTTCGGGTGTGGCCGGACAACGCGACGACGGCCGATGGGGCGGGAAACGCAACCTCTGGCCATTGGCTAGACTGGGTGTCTGCCCCAGGCCAGCCGAGTTCGACACGACCACTGTCCGCGCCGATGATTCTCACCGATCCTCTCCTCGACCTGGTCTCATCGATTACGCGGAGGCTGCCCCCGTTTCGTGGCCTCCAGCGGATCTGGCGAGCGGTCAACGCCGCGATGCTGAAGCTCGGTGCCTCGCCGATTCGCACGGCGACGATGAACGACGGGACCCGATTGCGGGTCGACCTCAGGAGCAACACCGAGGCCGTGGCCTTCTACCGCGGACAGTACGACCCGGATCTCATCGAGGCCGTGATCGCACTGCTGGACCCGGATGCGACCTTCGTCGATATCGGCGCCAACATCGGCTTTTACACGGTGGCCGTCGGTGCGGCGATCCGCGATCGGGGTGGCGAGGGGCGGGTGGTCGCGTTCGAACCCTTCGCCGGCAACTACCGCCGGCTGAACGCAAACATCCAGCGCAACGCACTCGAGGGTGTCTGTGACGCGCAGATGATCGGGCTGTCGGACACCGGCACGGAGAGCGAGATCACGCTGCGCGAGGACTTCGCGCACGGATCGACGACGGGAAATGCTGCGATCGTCACCGACAGCGCGCTCGACGGCGGCTTCGAGCGGGCGACCGTGGAACTACAGACCCTCGATGCTTTTTGCGACGCACGCCCCGAGAACGACAGCGCCATCACGGTGATCAAGATGGACATCGAGGGCCACGAAGACTTCTGTTTGCGCGGCGCGCAGCGCACCCTCGCCAGCCACCGCCCGATCGTGCTGATGGAAGTGAACAAACCCTTCTACGTCGCCCGCAACGTCGATCTCGATGCGACGTTCCTGGCATTGCTGCCGCCGCGCTACCGGGTCTACCGACGCCAGTCGGGCGGATGGGTGGCGACGCGATCGCTCGACCATTGCCGGGAGATCGACAACGTCTTCCTGGTCGCCGAGGAAAGAGCGGCCGCGTTCGAGCAAGCCGTCGCCCGGCACTGAGCGACTAGCGATACCGATGTCATGTGCAGATCGCCGCATGCGATGAACGGGCGGCAACGACCCTGCGACCGATGGCCGCCCCGGGCTCAACCGTTCAGCCGACAGGAAAGATTGCCGACGCGCACCAGCGTACCGCTGCCGACTGCCGGCCAATTCCTCGGGAAAGGCGCGCTGCCGGGGTTTCGATACGCCGGTGTCGAATTGGAGTCGAACGATAGACTGCCGGACAGCCTACCGTCGGCATTCGGCGAGAGCTTCAGGGCACCGACCCGCCGCTGTCCGACCATGACGTTCCAGGTCCGTCCGAGCCGTCTGGCATTGCCGGCTGGTGCCTTGACCGTCACGTCGAACGTCTGGCGTTCGACGCCGGATACGAGCCTGGCCCACAGCGTCACGTCGGCATTGTTGTAACCGTCACAGCTCGCGACCGTGGGCGAGGCGACGGAGGTTGCCGACACGCCGATCAGCGTGCCCCAACACAGGGCCATTGTCAGGTTCCTGATTTTCATCGTCTGGGTTTCCTCTGTGATCCTATTGGTTTCTTCAGGACGCAGGAATCGCTACATCATGGCCCTGCCGTCAGTTGGTGCCGGTCTCGTGGTGCTGGTGATCGCCGTGGTCGTGATGCTTGTGCTGGCTGTGTTGATGTGACGCATCCTTGCTCTGCGCGATCGCTGCCAGGCGGCGACTGCGCAGACGCTCGGTCTCCTCAGCCATGTAGTCGATTAGCATCTCGATCTGGCCTTGATCCAGTCGAAAATTCGGCATTATGACCTTGTACTGCTCATACATTGCCGCGGCGATCGGGTCTCCCTCCTCGAGCATCTTGTCCGGTTCTTTCATCCAGCGCCTAAGCCAGGCCGGATCGCGCCGCTCTCCGACTGCAAACAGGTCCGGTCCGAGTTGCCGCGCGCTGCGAACCGGTGCGATGCCGCCGCTGATGACGTGACACGACGAACAACGGTCGCGGAAAAACATTTCGCCGGACGAAATCTGACGCAGCTTCGGCGCCTTGGCGTAGTCCTTTTCCGTGTGGTTGCTGGCGGTCTTCCAGCCGTGCAACCAGGTACCGAGCTGGTTGGCAAGAATGTAGGGGTTCTCGAAAGGCGACCGCCTCATCCATTGCCCAGTCGCCTGGTTGCCGATCATCAGGTTGATATTGTGGTTGGACAGGTCGGCTTCTTCGGCCGGCGTGCTGTATAGACCGAACTTGTCACGGATATGGTCGATCTCCTGCTTGTTGCCGGTCAAAAACTTCCAGTTCTTGCCATCGATTCCGTAGCGCTTCGCGTAATCGCGCAACACCTCGGCGGTGTCGTTCTCAGGATCGATGGTGATCGAATAGAAATGCACATCTTTACCGACCCGACCACCCAGCAGGTCATAGACCGAGGCCATGCGAGCGGTCTCCATCGGACAGACATCCGTGCAGCTGGTGAAGATGAAATTGACCGCGACCACCTTGCCGGCGATCATGTCGTCGAAGAAGCGTAGCTTTTCCCCGGTGTGGGCGGTCAGTTCGTAGTTGGGAAAATAATCCTTGCCCCATACCTCGCCGCCGCTGCGCCCCTGGGCCTGACCGGCGCCGAGCAGCAACATCAGCGACACGAGCAGGGCCGCATAGTTGATCGCTGCGGAGCGGCGACCGGATTCCATAGGTAGATTCATCGATGTCTCCCCCCATTTACGGCGCCCGCCGACCGGTTTGCGGACGGCGGGCTACCGACGTTGAGTTCAGTCCTGCAGGCCAAAACCGTCGCCGCTGCGGAAGGTCGGCAGTGCCACAGTGTCGACGTACTCGACGCCATCCCAGGTCGGGATCGGTGCCGGCATGATCTGCACCTGACCCGGCTGTTCCAGGTCCCAGCGCAACAACATCGCGTGGTCTTCGTGCTGCGTGTTGTGGCAGTGTTCGACGTAGCTGCCGGCGAACTCGCGGAAGTTGTAGAAGACGTCGATGTCGCGCGCGGCATCCTCTTCCGGACCGAGCCGGAATACGTCTTTGCGCGCCCAGCGATGCCACTCGGGCGGCAACTCGCCGTCCTCGCGAAGAATCACTCCCTCTTCGAAGTGCACATGAATCGGGTGGCTCCAGCCGCCTCCCGTCTCCATGCGCCAGATCTCCGCAGTCCCGTCACCGGCATAACCTGCCAGCGTCGGACCGGTGGCGAGCTGCGGTGCGGCGCTCAACCTGCGTGTGTCGGCCTTGTAGGCAGGCCCACCGTCGGTTTTTACGGTCCACGGCGCAGAGTCGGTCCCGGAGCTGCGGCCGAACGTGAAGGTGCGATGACGGGCATCGGCGAGTTGCGCCATCTGCACCGGGTCTTCGCGATCGATGACCAGGGGTATCATCTTCTGGCCACCGGGCTCGTAGTCGACCGGGTTCATGCTCAGGTCGATGCCGTCGTAGGGCTGGATGCGCAATTCGAGAAACTTGCCGACCACGGGGTCGCCATTTCTCCAGCGCACCGGCTCGCCGCCGTCGAAGTCGAGCTCGGCCTTGTAGGTCTCGCGCAACACGGCACCGATATCGACGCTGCCCTCGACCACCTTGCCGTTCTTGTGCTCCAGCAGGTTGACGAAGTACAACTTGTCGCCCGGCCTCAGCCCATGCGCGGCGAAATCGACGACGATGTCGAACCGCTCGGCGATGGCCTGGACCGGCAGCGCGCCCTTGTGTTCGTCGGCGTTGCCGTCACCGTCCAGATCGAGGCTTCCGTCGAACGGCACCGAGTGTTCCATGATGTTGCCGTCGTTGGCCACCAGATGGAACGGGATGCGGTTCCACGAGACGCCCTGCGACCGGCGTCCCGGGATCTCGCCGGTGGTGTGACCGGCCACTTCCTGGACCAGGGCCAGCTTGAAGTAGCGCGAGACGGAGCCGTTCAGCACGCGAAACCTGTAGCGCCGCGAGCGTACGTCGAGATAGGGCTTGTACAGCCAGTTGGTCAGCATCTGATCGCCAAGGAAGCCGTCCTTGTTGAAGATGTTGAACCACAGTTGACCCTCGTTATCCCATGCCTTGTCGGCCAACAGCAGGTTGACGTCGTAGTCACGGTTGCCCCACGGCAACGCGGATCCGCTCGGCAGGCGCAGGTTGACGCCGTCGTCGACCGCTTCGTTGCCGCGATCGATAGCGCTGTAGTAGTTCATCATCGCCGCGTTGCCCTTGTAGACATTTGGCGCGGTGAAATCGAGCATGTGGTCGTGGAACCAGTGGGTGCTCATCGTCTGGCGCCAGTCGCCGCGGATCTGGATCGTTCCGTTTTCACAGGTCTTGATGCCGGGTTCGAGGTCGTTGACGAACAAGGTCTCGCCCGGCTCGCACGGAAAGCCCGCGCGCGGGTCCGCGGCGTCGGTGTTGATCGAGTCGTAGCCGGCGAGCGCCAGCGGCCAGCGGTAGTCGTAGAATTGTCCGGGGAAGAAGAATGCACCCGCGAAGCCGTCGCTCTCGGCCGGCGAGTGGCCGTTGTGCTCGTGCGTCGTGATCGTGTGCATACCGAAACCGCGGTTGGCCGTGACGTCGATCGGCAGGGCATTGTAGTGCCGCATCAGGACCGGTTGACCGTTGCGGACGTTCAGCAGCTTGGGCGGGAGCGTGCCGTCGAACGTCCAGATCGACTTGTGGTCCTGCACCGGCATGTCGGGGTGAAAGCGGATATCCAAGCCTGCGGTCGTCCCGTCGAATCCAGGCTGACCGGTGGTGTTGTGATACAGGCCGCCCGGCCCGAACTCGCCGGCCGCGTAGCTGTGGCGCTGGCGGTCGTCGCGGAAACCGCTGTTGTCACGCGCGCCCGCCTGGGCGGTGACGAA
>JAAUYD010004721.1_pt1 | contig 34585 bp, 27 predicted proteins | sample 7278101 | NCBI WGS metagenome assembly JAAUYD01 (sample SAMN14350128, study PRJNA611818) | marine sediment metagenome | isolation source: surface marine sediment (0.6m) | place: French Polynesia: Moorea | collected 2018-08
ACGTGCTCGCCCTCGTCGCGGATGTACGACAGGTCGGTGATCCGGCCGATGTCGACCAGCACCGTCGGCTGCGCAAGACGGAGCTTCATCAGCGGCACGAGGCTGTGGCCGCCGGCGAGGAACTTGGCCTCGTCGCCGTGCTGGCCGATGAGGCTGATCGCCTCGTCGGCGGAACCGGCACGGACGTAGTCGAATGCTGCGGGGATCACTGTGAGCCTCCTCGGGCCTCGTTGATGGCGTTCCAGACGTTCAGCGGGCTGGCGGGCATCGGGACGTCGTGCACGCCCAGCCCGGACAGTGCGTCGACGACGGCGTTGATGACCGCGGGCGTGGCGCCGATCGTGCCGGCCTCGCCAACCCCCTTGACGCCGAGCTGGTTGGTGGGCGACGGCGTCACCGTGTGCCCGGTGGTCACCTGCGGCACATCGCTGGCCGCCGGCACCAGGTACTCGGCGAGCGTCGACGTCTGCAGGTTGCCGTCGCTGTCGTAGTGGGCGCCTTCGTACAGCGCCTGGGCGAGCCCCTGGATGACGCCGCCGTGCACCTGCCCGTCGACGATCAGCGGGTTGACCTGGTTGCCGCAGTCGTCGACGGCGACGTACTGCAACACGTCGACCTCACCGGTCTCGGTGTCGACCTCGACCACGCACATGTGGGTGCCGAACGGCCACGAGAAGTTGGGTGGGTCGTAGTGCGTGTGCGCCTCGAGGTTGGGCTCCATCCCGTCGGGCAGGTTGTGGTTGGTGAACGCCTCGAACGCGATCGCCGCGAGCGGCAGCTCCTTGTCGGGGGAACCGGCGACGCGGAACACGCCACCCGAGAACTCGATGTCGTCGGCCGACGCCTCGAGCTGGTGCGCGGCGATCTGCTTCGCCTTGTCGATCACGCCGTCGCATGCCTGGGCGAGCGCCACGCCGCCGACCGACAGCGACCGCGACCCGTACGTGTCCATGCCGTACGGCGCGATCGCGGTGTCGGAGTGCAACACGTCGACGTCGGCCGGGTCGACGCCGAGCTTCTCGGCGACGATCATCGACCACGACGTCTCGTGGCCCTGGCCGTGCGGCGACGAGCCGGTCACGACCTGCACCTTGCTGGTCGGCAGCACGCGGACCGTGGCGGCCTCCCAGCCGCCGGCGCCGTAGTTCAGCGACGCCAGCACCCGTGAAGGTGCGAGCCCGCACATCTCGAAGTAGGTCGAGATGCCGATGCCGAGCCGCTTGGTGGCTCCCTCGACGTTCTGCTCGGCCTGCCGGGCGCGGATCCCGTCGTAGTCGGCCATCTCGGCCGCCAGCGTCGCCGCTGCGTCGTGATCCCCCGAGTCGTACACGAGGCCGGTGAAGGCCTCGTAGGGGAACTTGTCCTTCGGGATGAAGTTCCGCCGGCGCAGCTCGAGCGGGTCGATGCCCATCTGCGAGGCGAGGGCGTCCATCGACCGCTCGATCGCGTACGTCGCCTCGGGGCGGCCGGCGCCGCGGTAGGCGTCGGTCGGGGTCATGTTGGTGAACACCGACGTGCACGAGAAGTCGTAGGCGTGGGGGAGCTCGTACACACCGGCGTAGAGGAACGCGCCGAGCAGCGGCACGCCGGGCGCGACCAGTTGGAGGTAGCCGCCCATGTCGCCGATCAGGCGGACCCGCATCGCGGTCAGCTTGCCGTCGGCGTCGGCGGCAAGCTCGATGTCCTGGATCTGGCCACGGCCGTGGATCGTCGACATCGATCCTTCCGAGCGCTCCTCGGTCCACCGCACCGGCACGCCGTGCTTGCGGGCGAGCGCCGTGCACAGCAGCTCCTCGGCGTAGACGTTCAGCTTGGATCCGAAGCCCCCGCCGACCGAGGGTGCGACCACGCGGAGCTGGTGCTCGGGGATGCCGAGCGTGAGGGCCACCATGACCTTGAGCACGTGCGGGATCTGCGTCGCCGAGTACAGCGTCATGTCGCCGCCGAACGGTTGCGGCATGGCCAGCACCGCCCGAGGCTCCATCGCCGTCGGGATCAGCCGCTGCTGGATGAACCGCTCTTTCGTGGTGTACGCCGCGGCGGCGAACGCCGCGTCGACCTGGCCCTCCTCGCCCTCGATCTTGAGGTCCCAGGTGTAGCTCTTGTTGGTGCCGAGCTCGTCGTGGATCACCACCCGGTCGGACAGGGCGTCCTCGAGGTCGATCACCGGATCGAGCGGTGTGTACGCGACGTCGATCAGTTCGATCGCGTCCTTGGCGGTGGTCTCGTCGTCGGCCAGCACGACCGCGACACCGTCGCCGGCGTAGGCGACCTTCGACACGGCCAGCGGGTAGTGGGTCGGGTTCTTCATGTCCTCGGTGACGGGCCAGGCGCACGGCATCGGGCCGGCCCAGTCGCCTTCGAGGTCGGCGCCCGAGTAGGCCGCCCGCACGCCGGGATGGGCGAGCGCGGCCGACAGGTCGACCGAGTCGATGGTGGCGTGTGCGTACGGGCTGCGCAGCACCGCCATGTGCAGCGCCCCGGGGACCGCCATGTCGGCGGTGTACTTGGCCTCGCCCGTGAGCAGGGCCGGGTCTTCCTTGCGCACCATCCGCGTCCCCAGCACGGTGCGCTCGCTGTCGGTCATCGTCATCGCAGGACCCCCATCCTGATGATCATTCGGTCGTCGCTGATCGATCGGCTCGTCGGCGGCCGCAGGTCACTTCGCCGCGGCCGCGAGGACCGACTGCACGATGTTGTGATAGCCCGTGCACCGGCACAGGTTGCCTTCGAGCCCGATCCGCACGTCCTGCTCGGTCGGGTTCGGGTTCTCGTCGAGCAGGCTGGTCGCCGCCATCACCATGCCCGGGGTGCAGTAGCCGCACTGCAGGCCGTGGTTCTCCATGAACGCCTGCTGCATCGGGTGCAGCGTGCCGTCGTCGGCGGCCATGCCCTCGATCGTGGTCAGCTCCTGGCCGTCGGCCTGGACGGCCAGGAGTGTGCAACTCTTCACCGCCTCACCGTTGAGATGGATGCTGCAGGCACCGCACGACGAGGTGTCGCAGCCGATGTTGGTGCCGGTCAACCCGACGTGCTCGCGGATGTACTGCACGAGCAGTGTGCGCGGTTCGACGTCGCCGGTGTGCGTGACCCCGTTGACGGTGACGCTGATCTCCACTGTGACTCCCCTCGGTCATTGAGCGATGCGTGATCGTGGACCGTAGCCGGTCCCGGAACACGGTGTCGCATCTGGCCTTCCCCACGCGGACAGGCCCATGCTTTCGGCGAAGGCGGCGGTCTCGCACTAGCTTTCGCGGCTGGTATGGCGACCGACCAAGAGGGCCCTGACGTACTGCGGTCGCGCTCCGAACCGGAGGGCCCGGCCGAGCCGACACCGGAATCGCCGGATGCTGCGGCGCCGGTGCTCCCGACGTTGCCGCCCGCCTCACCGCCGGCTCCGATCCTCGTGCCGCTGGCGCCGGAACCGTCGATCCCACCGTCGGCCGCGTCGGCACCGCCCGGGGCCCGAGCGGTCCCCATCGGTGCCCCCGTGCCGCCGCACCACGACGTGCAACGGGGCGACCAAGACATCCTCGCGATCCACCGCGCGACCCAGCAGCAGATGCGAACGACGCGTCGTCGTCCTCGCCCGAAGCGATCGCTGCCGGTCAGGATCGTTCGGGCTCTGGCTGTGGTGGCACTGCTCACCGTCACCGTCGTTGCGGTCGCGTCGTTCGCCGTCGGTTTCCGTCGGGCCGCCCAGGAACGGGCGCTGCCGACCTACGACGCGACCCGCCCCGAGTACGGCAGGTTGGTCATCGCCTACGACGAGCTCGACGAGTCGGGCACACCAAGTGCCGGAACGATCACCGCCGACCGTGAGCTGGTCAACTACGACATCGACGCCGTGCACGATGGCGAGCCGCTCCGGGTCGTCAGCAACGCGGCAGGCGTTCACCTCCTCGACGACGGAGTTTGGTACGAGCTCGAAGAGACGTCGGCCTTGCTCGAGTCGGTCGGACGGCTCGCCTTCCTGCCGCTGTTCGAGGACTACATCCCCGATGAGGCCCGTCGATTCACGGATGTGGTCGAGAAGCAACAGGTCGAGTTGAACGGTCGCGAGGTGACTCGGCTCGATCTCGAGGTCGGTTTCCGGCAGTTCCGTTCGGCCGAGCCCGACGCCTACGAGGAGTGGTTCGCCCGCTTCGGTGGAGTCGCAGGTGAGAACCCGGACGAGGCGCAGGTGCTCGCCATGACGTTGTGGGTCGACGGCGACGGCATCGTGTGGAGGTTCGACAGCCGGGTGCCCGACAAGCCCGCCTACGGCACGTACGACCTGGTCTCGTTCGATGCGGCGCCGTTCATCGCGTCGCTTCCGGCGGATGCGGTCCTCGATGCGGTCCGGCCCGTCCCGAGCGTGCCGTCTCCGGCGACCGAGCGCCCGGCCCCGGCGCAGCCCGCACCCCAGGTGCGGCTCGTCGTGCCGTGCGAGACACAGCGGCACATCTTGGAAACCGAGGTCGCCGAGCACATCAGTCGCACCGGCGTGGTCCCGGGCTCAGAGGCTGATCTCGGTCGCGCCGACCAACCCAACTTCGACATCGTCGGCGGGCAGGTCGTACCTGTGCCTGGTGGCGAGTGCGACGAGTGAAGTACGACTGATCACGAAACGACTCACCGATCGGCACGATCCATCTCGGCTGTCGGTGACAACTGGTGTGTGTCGGGCGAACTGTGGTCAGATGTCGCCCCAGCGAGCGAGGGGAGCGCGGCATGACTGCATCGGGTCAACACCCGTTGAACATGATGACGTTCGAGGAGGGCGAACCCGACGTCAGCACGCCGAAGTGGGGCGGCAACCGCCAGGACACGACCCCCTGGTACGACACGTTCCCCTGGTGGACGGTGCTGATCGCCGTGATCATCGGCTGGATGGGGGCGCTCGTCGCATGGGACGCCGGGTACAACCGGGCGTTCGATCGCATCATCCCGGGTATCTGGCTGACCATCCGGGCGACGTTGTGGTCGTTCTTCATCGCCTGCGTGATCGGGCTGGTCGTCGCTCTCGCACGCACGTCACGCAACGTGGTCGCGCGGAACGTCGCGAGGACCTACGTCGAGTTCATCCGCGGCATCCCGATCCTGGTGTTGATCTTCACGTTCGCGCTGGTCGTCGTGCCCGAGATCAGCGATGCCCTCGGGCAGAGCAACCGCGTCTCGCCGGAGTGGCGGGCGATCATCGCGCTGTCGTTGATCTACGGCGGCTACATCGCCGAGATCTTCCGGGCCGGCATCCAGGCGGTGGACGCCGGGCAGGTCGAGGCGGGCCGATCGCTCGGCCTGACGCGGCGTCAGACGACCCGATCGATCGTGCTCCCGCAGGCGGTCCGGGCCGTGGTCCCGCCGCTCGGCAACGACTTCATCGCGATCCTCAAGGACACGTCGTTGCTCTCGGTGCTCGGCGTGCTCGATCTCACCCTGCGGGCGCGCCAGTACGCGTCGGGCAGCTTCAAGTTCCGCGACAGCTACCTCGCGCTCTCGTTCGTCTACCTCACGCTCACCGTGGTGTTGTCGATCCTGCTGCAGTTCGTCGAGCGACGACTCAACCCCGATCGGATGGAGGCGCGGGCATGAGCGCGTACGGAACCGCTCCGCCACCCCCGCCGCCGGCCCGTCCGATGATCGAGATCCGCAACCTGTACAAGACGTTCGGCAAGTACGTGCACGCCGTGCGCGGCGTCGACCTCGACGTCGAGGCCGGCGAGGTCGTCGTCATCGTCGGGCCGAGCGGCAGCGGCAAGTCGACGGTGCTGCGCTGCCTCAACATGCTCGAGATCCCGACCTACGGCACGATCGTCATCGACGGGGTCGAAGTCACGGCGCGCGGCGCCGACCTCGACCTGATGCGGGCCGAGGTCGGCATGGTCTTCCAGCAGTTCAACCTGTTCCCGCATCTCACGGTGCTCGAGAACGTGACGCTCGCCCAGCGCAAGGTGCGCCAGCGCAGCAAGGAGGAGGCGCACGCGGTCGGCATGCGCCAGCTCGAGCGGGTCGGCATTCCCGAGAAGGCGGACACGTACCCGAGGCAGTTGTCGGGCGGCCAGCAGCAGCGGGTGGCGATCGCGCGGGCGTTGGCCATGGACCCCAAGGTGATGCTGTTCGACGAGCCCACGAGCGCGCTCGATCCCGAGATGGTGAAGGAGGTGCTCGACGTCATGCTCGAGCTCGCCGCCGACGGCATGACGATGGCGGTCGTGTCGCACGAGATGGGCTTCGCGCGCGCTGCGGCCGACCGGGTCGTGTTCATCGACGAGGGGGTGTTCGTCGAGACGGGCACGCCGGACGAGCTGTTCGACAACCCTCGTGAAGAGCGCACGATCGCCTTCTTCGACAAGATCCTGTCGCACTGACGCCCGGTGGTTGTCAGCGAGGCCCACCCGCGCATGCCAGGATGGGCGCCCGTGAGGAGGGGTCGGGCGCGATGGTTGTACGCGCTGCTGGTGATGGTGGGCGTCGCGCTGCTGCCGAGCCCGGCAGCAGCCCAGGACGATGCCCCCTCGTTCTCCGGCCAGTTGCTGTTCGAGGGTGAACCGGTCGAGGGGGTCGACGTGGTCGTCGCCGACGTCGACGGCAGCTTCTCCGCCACGGCGACCAGCGACGCCGACGGCAACTGGCGGGTCGAGGTGCCGTCCAAGCGGGCCACCTACGACGTGACGCTCGTCGTCGAGACCCTGCCCGAGGGCGTCGAGCTGGCTGCGGACTCGGCCGCGTCGCTCCAGATCGCCGTCACCCGCCCCGGGCAGGAGCGGCGCGCGACCTTCACGCTCGGCGAGCGCGTCAGCACCGGCACGCCGCTCGTCGAGCAGATCGCACAGGCCACGATCAACGGCATCAAGCTCGGCCTGATCCTGGCGATGTGCTCGGTCGGGCTCTCCCTGATCTTCGGCACGACCGGGCTGATCAACTTCGCCCACGGCGAGCTCGTCAGCTTCGGAGCGGTCGTGGCGTTCTACCTCAACACCGAGTCGCTCGAGCTGACGCTGATCCTCGCCGGCATCATCGGCGTCGTCGCAGCGGGGGCGCTCGGCGCCGGCATGGAGCTGGGGCTCATGCAACCGCTGCGACGCATGAAGCTCGGCGCGTTCCAGTTCGTCGTCGTCACGATCGGCCTCTCGCTCGTCGGTCGCCAGCTGATGCAGATGTGGGTCGGCGGCGAGCCGGAGTCGTACCGCGAGTACCAGGTGCAGGACCCCTGGGATCTCGGGCTGTTCCAGCTCACGCCCCGCGATCTCACGATCATGGTGATCTGCTTCGTCGGCCTGGTCGCCGCCGGCGCCGCACTCCAGTTGACCAAGACCGGCAAGGCCACCCGCGCGGTCGCCGACAACCCTGACCTCGCCTCGGCGTCGGGCATCCCGGTCGACGGCATCATCCTGCGGGTCTGGGTCGCGGGTGCTGCGTTGGCCGGCCTCGGTGGGGTCATGTTCGGGCTCAGCGAGGTCGTCCAGTTCGATGCCGGCTTCCGCCTGCTGCTGCTGATCTTCGCTGCGGTCGTGCTCGGCGGCCTGGGCACCGCGTACGGCGCGATGGTCGGCGGGCTCCTGATCGGCCTCGTCACCGAGGTCAGCACCGTCTGGGTGCAGAACGAGCTCAAGTTCGTGTGGGCGCTGCTGGCCCTCGTCGTGGCGTTGCTGATCCGGCCGCAGGGCCTGCTCGGGATCAAGGAGCGGGTGGGGTAGTGGACCTCCTGGACATCTTCGGTGACGCGTCGCGGGCGTCGATCGGCACGAATGCCGCGATCTACGCCCTGCTGGCGATCGGCCTCAACGTCCACTTCGGCTACGCCGGGCTCACCAACGTGGGCCAGGTCGGTTTCATGATGCTCGGTGCCTACGGCGCCGCCATCGCGGTGGGTACCTGGGGTTGGTCACTGTGGGCCGGGCTGCTCGTGTCGGTCCTGGCCTGCGTCGCGTTCGCGCTGGCGCTCGGCCTACCGACGTTGCGATTGCGCACCGACTACTTCGCGATCACCACCATCGCCGCGGCCGAGATCCTCCGGTTCCTCGTGCGCGCCCGCGCGTCCACCGATCTGACCGGCGGGCCGTTCGGCATCCAGGGCGTGACCGGCAGCTTCCGCGACCTGAACCCGTATCCCGCCGACTGGGACATCCGGTGGGGGAACTTCGGGTTCACGAACGAGCAGCTGTGGGTGATGACGGTCGCCTGGCTGTTGGTGGCGGCGTGCACGGGGCTCGTCCAGTTCCTGATGCGCAGCCCCTGGGGCCGCGTCGTGCGCGGCATCCGCGAGGACGAGGACGCGGTGCGCAGCCTCGGCAAGAACGTGGTGTCGTACAAGATGCAGGCGCTGATCCTCGGTGGCGTGATCGGCGGCTTCGCCGGGATCATCGACCTCTTCGACCAGGGCAGCGTCGACCCGGTCGGCTACCGGCCGCAGGTCACGTTCTTCGCCTATACGGCGTTGATCATGGGCGGTGCTGCCACCCGCTTCGGCCCGATCATCGGCGCGATGCTCTTCTGGTTCCTGCGGCAGGGCGTCGAGAGCATGTTCCGTGACCTCGCGCTCCGCGAGTGGCCACCGGGATGGCTGTCGGGGTTCCTCGACGGCCGTGAGGGGCTCCTCGCGACGACGTTGATGGGCGTCGCGCTCGTGTCGCTGATGATCTTCCGGCCACAGGGGTTGTTCGGGAATCGGGAGGAGATGGTGCTCGATGCCCGGTGACGGCGCGACCCCGGTCGCCCTCGACCCCGCCGTCTTCGACGACGTCGCCCGCGAGCCGGGCAGTCCCAAGCCCGACGCCGTGCTCGCCGCCGGCGGGGTCGAACGCCGCTTCGGTGGGCTGACGGCGGTCGAGGTCGACCGCCTCGAGATCCAGCGGGGTGCGATCACGGCCCTGATCGGGCCGAACGGCGCCGGCAAGACCACGCTGTTCAACGTGCTCACCGGCTTCGATGCCGCCGACGCGGGCGAGTGGCAACTGAACGGCGAGCGCATCGACCGGATGCCGGCCTACCGCGTGGCGCAGCGCGGGATGGTGCGCACGTTCCAGCTCACGAAGTCGCTCACGAAGCTGAGCGTGATCGACAACATGAAGCTCGGCGCCACCGGGCAGTCGGGCGAACGGCTCCTGCAGGGGCTGTGGCGGCCGTCCTGGATCCGTCAGGAGCGCGAGATCGAGGCGCGGGCCGAGGCGCTGCTCGAACGGTTCGGCCTCGCCCACATGCGCAACGAGTTCGCCGGCACGATGTCCGGCGGCCAGCGCAAGCTGCTCGAGATGGCGCGGGCGCTGATGTCCGAGCCCGAGCTCCTGATGCTCGACGAGCCGATGGCCGGCGTGAACCCCGCGCTGACGCAGTCCTTGCTCGCCCACATCACCGCACTGCGCGACGAGGGGATGACGGTCGTCTTCGTCGAGCACGACATGGACGTCGTCATGGAGATCAGCGACTGGGTCGTCGTGCTCGCCGAGGGGCAGGTGATCGCCGAGGGTCCGCCGTCGCACGTCGTCAGCTCACCCGAGGTCATCGACGCCTACCTCGGTCAGCCACTCGACGGGGTCGACCCATGAGACCGGTACTCGCGGCGGACACCCTGGTGGCGGGCTACCTGCCGGGCGTCAACATCCTGAACGACTGCTCGCTCGAGCTCTACCACGGCGAGATCGTCGGCATCATCGGGCCGAACGGCGCGGGCAAGTCGACGTTGCTCAAGGCGCTGCTGGGGCTCGTCGAGATCCGGTCGGGCGCGGTGCACCTCGGCACGGTCGAGATCACCGGGATGAAGCCGCACCAGCTCGTCGCCCGCGGCATCGGCTACGTCCCGCAGAACCAGAACGTCTTCCCCCGGCTCACGATCCGCGAGAACCTCGAGATGGGCGCGTTCCAGCGGCCCGAGCTGTTCGACCAGCAGTACGAGCGGGTCTCGAGCCTGTTCCCGCGCCTCGCCGAGCGCGCCGGCCAGCGTGCGGGCAGCCTGTCGGGCGGTGAGCGCCAGATGGTCGCGATGGGACGGGCGCTGATGGCCGATCCGTCGATCCTGATGTTGGACGAACCGTCGGCAGGACTGTCGCCGGCGCTGCAGAGCGACGTCTTCCGGAACGTGCAGGAGGTCAACGACGCCGGCGTGACGGTGCTGATGGTCGAGCAGAACGCTCGCCGCTGCCTCCAGATCGCCCACCGCGGCTACGTCCTCGACCAGGGCGCCAATGCCTACACGGGCACCGGCGACGAGCTGATGAACGACCCGAAGGTCATCGAGCTGTACCTCGGCACCCTCACCCGCTGACCGAGCGACCGCCGAGCCCGGTCCGACGCTCGGACAAGTCGGTGCGAGCGGCCGCGCGCCGTCACCTCCCGAACCGGCGCACGTACAGGCGCCGCACGACCCCGCGTTCGTCGTAGGTGCCCGGCCGGTAGCCGTGAGCCGACAGCACCGGGTCGAGCTCGTCGCCCGGCGGTGCCGGCGCCGGCATCCCGAGCAGGTGGATGGCGAGCCCGTCGACCTTCGTGACCCGTTCGACCTCTCGCAGCTCGGCATCGAGGCGCCATCCGATCGCCTGGCGGGTCATCAGCACGTCGGCGGTCGCGGCGGGGAGCGGGATCTGGTCGAGGCAGCCGTCGAGCACGAAGACGTTGCCGATGCCCTGGCGTGCGGCTCGCTCGCGCACGTGCCGACGCAGTGCCGCGACCGGCTCGACGGCGAACACGTGCCGCGCCGTCGGCGCCGCGAGGAACGTCAACCGCCCGGTGCCGGCTCCGGCGTCGACCACCACCTGGTCGTGCAGGTCGACACCGTGCCCTGCGGCGACGTCGGAGATGGCGGTCCAGCACGGATCGTGCGCCTCGTCGGGCTCGACGTCGAGGCGGTCGGGCGCACGCTGGTAGACGACCCAATCGGCGATCTCCCACATCAGCTCGTCCTCGCAGGCGGCCAACTCGTCCGGTCCGACCGGGCCGTGTTCGGCCGCGATGCGCCTCAGGAACTCCTCGATCGGCGGGCACCGGGCGACGAGGAAGCGCCGCAACCGGGGTCGGGCGTGCAGGACCGCGGCGAGCTCGCGGTCAGGTGCGCGGTCGGGCAGCTGCGCGACCTGATGGGCCTCGAGCAGGAACAGGTCGTCGGCCTCGGGATCGAGTCCCGGGAACTGCCCGCGCAACGTGTCGGCGTACCTCACCTCGAGCTCTCACGTCCGCCGCGGGTGCGCAGTTCCACCGTGGTCCTCCTCCGTGACGCGGCGCGGGCCTCGCGCGACGCAGTGCCCGTCACCGTCGGGCCGAGTCTCCCAGACGTCGAGCCCGATCGCTCGTGTCGGGACGCGCCAGGGGCCCGGTCCGACGACCGGGCCCCTGCCGTTCGATGATTCGGCGTCGTGCCGGATCAGAAGTTGAGGTCGATGTCCTGACTGTCGATGGTCACGAGCGCACCGTCCTGGAACTGTGCGATCGCGTACCGGCCGAACGTCGGGTCACCGCCGTCGTCGAGGTCGAGCGGACCGGCGACACCCTCGTAGTTGATGCCCTCACCGGCGTCGAGCGCGGCGACGCACTCCTCGTAGGTGCTGCAGGCGGTGTCGCCACCGTCGTCGCGGCTGACGGCGATCGCGGCCTCGTAGAGCGCCTGACCGTCGGTCGTGCCGGCCTGTGCGAACGCCAGCGACAGCATCATCATGCAGTCGTAACCCTGACCGCCGTAGATGAGGTTGCCGTCGGTGAGCGGGCTCAGACGGTCGTTGAAGTCCTTGCCGCCGGACGCACCGATCATGGTGAGACCGTCGAGGACGTTCGGGTTGCTCTCGTCGACGGCGGCGTTGAGCGCCGGGTCGAAGAGACCGTCCGGCACGTACATCGCCGATGCCGGGACGCCGGCCTCGAGCGCGGCCTGGATGATCGGGATGCCCTCGCCGAAGGCGATCAGCAGCACGCCGTCGGCGCCGACGGCGGCGATGTCCGAGACGACGGCGTCGGCGGCCGCATTCTCGGGATCGAACGTGACCACCGTGTTGGCGACGCCGAGCGCGGTGAGCTCGGAGGCGACCAGGTTGGCGAGCGCGTTGCCGTAGTCGTCGGCGCGAGCCGCGATGGCGACGTTGGTCAGGCCGTCACCGGCCATCACATCGGCGATGATCGGCGAGACGGCCTCATCCGGCGGGACCGCACGGAAGTAGAACGCCGCGTTCTCCTGGCCGGTGAAGGCCGGCGAGGTGTTGGACGCCGAGCACTGCGGGATCTGGTTGTCGAACAGGTTCTGGATGATCGACTGCGAGACGCCCGAGGCGGCCGCGCCCAGGATCGCGTTGGCACCCTCGCCGAGCAGGCGGTTGGCGGTCTCCTGCGCGACGTCGGGGTCGGTGCCCGAGTCACCGGTCAGGATCGTCACCGGCGCACCGGCGGCCGCGAGGTCTTCGCGTGCGAGCTCGACGGCCTGCAGCTGCGGCGGAGCGAGGAACGCGAGCGCGCCCGTCTCCGGCAGGATCGTGCCGATGATCAGCTCACCGGCGGCATCGTCGTCACCCGGGGCGTCGGGAAACTCGATGTCGTCGTAGGTGATGGTGAACGAGTCCCCGAAGTAGCGCGAGGAGATCTCCTCGAGCGTGCCGTCGGCCTTCATGCCATCGAGTGCGTGGTTGAACGCCGCGGTGAGCTCGCTGCCCGGCGTGAAGATGAAGCCGAGCTGGTCGGACGACAGCGAGTCGCCGATCAGCTGCACCTCGTCGGCGTTCGCACCGACGTAACCCTGGCCGGCGGTCTCGTCGATCACGGCGGCGCAGTTGTCGCCGGCGATGACCGACTGGACGACGAAGCCGAACTCCTCGAGCGCGACCACGCGGTCCTCGCCGAACGTGTCGATCGCGGTCTGCAGGTTGGTCGTGCCGACCTGGCTGGCGACCGAGCAGCCGTCGTCGATGACGTCCTGAATGCTCGTGAACGGGCTGTCGAGGCCGACCAGCAGGCGCTGCTCGATGGCGATGTAGCCGTCGGAGAAGTCGACGATCTGGGCGCGCTCCTCGGTGATGGTGATGCCGTCGGCGGCCATGTCGAACTGACCGTCGGCGACCGCCTGGATCATCGGCTCCCACGAGAACGTCTGGTAGTCGGGGACGCAGTTGAGGCGGTTGCAGATCTCGTCGATCGTCTCGTAGTCCCACCCGGTGGGCTCACCGGTCTCGGGGTCGAGGTAGTTGAACGGCAGGTAGGCGTTCTCGACGGCGACTGTGACGGTGCGACCGCCGAGGTCGAAGCCGTCGGCCATGTCGTCGCCCTCGTCCTCGGCCATGTCGTCGCCGTCGTCGTCGGGCGTGTCGCCCTCGTCGTCGGCCTCGGCTTCGGTCGTCTCGGACTCGTCGCCCGAGTCGTCGTCGTCATCACCGCATGCTGCGGCGACCAGGCCGAACGCCGCCAGTACGGCGACCGCTCGGATCGTGGACTTTCTCATCGTTGTATCCCTCCCCAGGATCGATCGGGTGGTGTCACGCCACCGGGAACCGGCCATCGGCCGGTTGCGACAGGTTACGGGGTGCAGGCGGCGCGGCCAAGGCATGGTGCGCGCCGGTGGCTCGGAGCGGACGCGCCCGGCCGTCGCACCTGGCCGTGACGGCGTCGCCGGCGCCGAGGCGTCAACCGCGATCGGCTCGGCGCAAGAAGCCCTGCAGCAGCGCCTGGAACGCCGTTTCGGCCTCGTCGTAGGTCTGGCGGAGCCGATCGACCGGCCAGCCCGCCGGCGTCAGCTCGACCGGCAGCAACGGCTCGCTGCGCAGGAAGCGGACGACGCTCGCCGACTCGACGAAGATCGCCGGGATCGAGCCGACGGTGGACCAGTCGACGGAACGACGGAGGTCATCGAGCCGCCCGGTCAGGCGGCGGGCGTCGGCCGCGATGGCCGGGAGGTCCCACAGCCGCGCGGCGAGCTCGTCGGCCGGGACACCGCTGAGCGATCCGGTCGTGACGATCCAGCCGGCCTCGACCGGGGGAGTGGGCAGGTTGGAGGGCCGCATCCAGATGTCGGGCCGGAGCTCGCCGAACCGGTGGTTGGCCATCCCGGTGCGGAACCGCCGCCGCTCGGTCACGTGGCGCTGGTCGGCGGCGACGACCACGCTGTGCCACTGCCCGTCCCAGGCCGCCTCGGGCGCTCGGCGACCGGCGTCCTGTGCGGTCTGCCGGGCGAGGAGCGACGGGCCCAACTCGTACCGGCCACCGTCGCCGACGAGCTCGCCGGTCGACACCATGCGGGAGAGCGCAGTCCGCATCGTGCCGGGGGCGATGCCGAAGAGATCGGCCAGCGCGACGAGGGCCCGCACGGGGAGCTCGGGAGGATGTGTGCCCAACAGCACCGACAGGGCCAGTGACCGGGCGTTGAGCGGTGCGGTGACCGTGACGGTCGACGACACGTCGCGCGTGCGCCCGGTGTTACCTGTCTTGCCCATGGCGAGCTTGCAGTGTAACATCTCGTCATGGCCGTGATCGACCGACCGAGCTCGCCCCCGTCGCCGACCAACATGGTGCCGGGGCCCGACGCACTGCCCGACGTCCTGCCGACCGATCGACTCAACGAGCGGGCGAAGCCGGTTCGCGAGCTGCGCGACGAGCTGCGACGGATCCCCAACGGCCGCAACGCCGTGGCCGTCGTGTCGACGCTGCTGCAGTCGTTCGGTGTCGTGACCGCTGCGGCGGTGATCAACACGTGGTGGTCCTACCTGCTGGCGTTCGTCCTCATGGCGCGGGGCCACGTGTGCCTGAACATCCTGGCCCACGAGGCCGCCCACCGCTTGCTGTTCACCAACCGGCGCGCCAACGACCTGGTCGGGCGGTTCCTGATGGGCTACCCCTCGTACCAGGCGATGCTGGCCTACCGGCGCGCCCACTTCGCCCACCATCGTGACGAGATGGGCCCCGACGAGCCCGACGCGTCGCTCTACGCCGGCTACCCGATCCCGCGCGATTCGTGGCGGCGCAAGCTGACCCGCGACGCCGTCGGCATCAGCGCCTACAAGAACTTCAAGGTGCTGTTCAGGGCGATCCGCAAGCGCCGGGCCGAAGCGCTGCAGATCGTCGCGGTCCACCTGGTGATGATCGGTCTGTCGATCGCATTCATGCGACCGCTCGCCTACGTCGTCTGGATCGTGTCGTGGTCGACGGTGTGGCGCGTGTCGAACCGCCTTCGTGCGATCGCCGAGCACGGCGGTCTCATCCGCTCGCGCGACCGGCGCGAGACGACCCACGTCATCCGCCAGTCCCTCGTCGCCCGCTACTGGATGGTGCCCTACCACACGGGCTGGCACCTGGCACACCACGTCGACATGGGCGTGCCGTGGCGCAACCTGCCCAGGCTCCACGACGAGCTCGTGGCGAGCGGCTGGGTGACACCGGCAATTGAGTACCCGAGCTATCGCGCCTTCTGGAAGGCAGCGTCGTCGGGCAGCCGTGGCGGCCGGAGCGAACAAGCAGCGGCGACCAGCTTCCTTGCGTTCGACGACTGAGCCACCAGACCGGGCTGCGCGCCGATCAGCCGAGCCGGAAGCGGGAGCAGAGGCCACCGGTCAACCGCATCGCATCGCGGGGATGGGCCGAGCCCGAAGGGCTCGCAGTCTCGACGCGGCGGCGCATCGCGTCGATGCGGAGACGGCGAGTTCGGGAGGCGAGACAGCGCCAGCCGGCCTCGTTGGCGTCGTCGTCTCGATGGCGCCCCGCGAGGAGCGGAGCGGAGCGAGGCCCGCAGCTCGGAGGGTCGAGCGATCAGCTCGACCGCGGCGCAGCCCGATCGCTACGTGAGCAGGTCGGCGATCGCGACGAAGTGGAGCGCGGCGGCGAGCACGGTCAGCGCATGCCAGATCTCGTGGTAGCCGAACGACCGGGGCCACGGGTCGGGTCGGCGGTGGAACAAGATGAGCACCCCGACCCCGTAGGTCAGGCCACCCGTCACGATCAGGGCGAGCTGGCCCGCAGAGAGGTGGCGGATCAGCATCGGCAGGACGATGATGCCGGCGCCCCCCATGATCGGGTACAGCGCATAGCCGAGCCACTCGGTGCGCTCGAAGGCGAAGACCCGCAATCCGATGCCGGCGGCGGCGACGGCGGCAGCGGCGACCAGCACCGGGATCCCCCAGCTCCTCGGCAGCGCGACGAGGCAGAGCGGGGCGTAGGTGCCGGCGATCAAGATGTAGATCATCGAGTGGTCGACACGCTGCATGATCCGCTTCGACCGCTCGGTGCGGGTCAGCCGGTGATAAGCGGCCGACGAGCCGAACAGCAGCACGACCGCCCCGGCGAACAACGCCGCCGCGACGGTCGGGATCTTGCCGTCGGCCAGCGCGATGAGCGCGACGGCGGCGGGCAGCGACACGACGAACGCCCACACGTGCAGGCGGCCCCGCCACGTCGGGCGCTCGTGGATGGCGGTCGCGCCGCGCGTCCGACCATCGCGCAGCGTGTCGCTCGAAGTGGTGGTCACCGACATGCTGGTGTATCGGCGCGCGGAGGCGCCACCGTGAGGTCGGCCATCGATGGATCAGCCGAGGAGCTCGGCGACGTCCTTGACGACGAGGTAGACGAGGAAGCCGATGACCGTCGTGCCGAGCACGGTGTAGTGCCAGCGCTTCGAGTGATCTGCACGCCAGAACCGGCGGATGCTCATGACGATCGCCGTGATCGCGACGATGCTGATCGGCAGGCCGATCCACGGCCCGACACCGCTGGCGACGCCGATCGCCGGGAGGACGAACGGGAACACGATGTACATCAGCAGGCAGCGCACCGTGGCGACCAGGATCGAGGTCTGGAAGGCCTTCTGGGCATCGGCGGCCGAGGCCTGCGGGCCGTCGACGGGTAGCCGCAGCAGCCGCCGCATGAACCGGTCGGCGTCCGAGCGGGGTGGGCCGAGCGGCGGCGGGTCGCAGACGGTGTACTCCTCCGCGCCTGAGTCGATCGGCTGGGTGCTCATGGCTCGTGCAAACGGTACGGCTGTGGCACGAGCACCGCAACATCGGCGCGCGAGTGGTTCGCGTGAGGTTTCTGCGGCGATAGTGCGCAGCAACCTCACGCGTTCGAGGTCGTGGTGGGTTCGGGCGGATCAGCCGTCGTGCAGGCGGAACGGCTGCAGCACGAGCTCGGCCACCTCGGCCGGCGAGTCCGCCAGGGCCACCGCCCCGGCCTTCAGGAGCTCCTCGGTCGACCCGTAGCCCCAGGTCACGCCGATGCACACGATGCCGTGGTGGCGCGCTCCGTGGACGTCGTGGTCACGGTCGCCGACCATGATCACGTGATCGCCGAGATCGGGGTCGGCGTGGATCTCGAGCTCGCGCAGCGCGTGGTCGATGACCTGGGCCTTCGTGCGGCGCTCCGATGTCAGCGACGCGCCGGCGCGGACGTCGAACCGGTCGCTGATGCCGAAGTAGTCGAGGATCGGGTGGGCGGTCTGCTCGGGCTTGGCGGTGGCGATCGAGAGCGACAACCCGGCGTCGGCCATCGAGTCGAGCATCTCGAGGATGCCGTCGTAGAGCGTGTTCTCGAACGCACCGATCGTCTTGTACCGCTCGCGGTAGGTGTTGATCACCCTGACCAGGGCATCGTCGGGGATCCCGATCGACGGCAGGCCGATCTCGAACGGCGGTCCGATGACGGATCGCACCTCGTCGTCGCTCGGGACCGGGAACCCCTCTCGCTCGCACGCCCACTGCAGCGACCGCCGGATTCCGGGCTCGGAGTCGCTGAGCGTCCCGTCGAGGTCGAGCAGCACGTGCGTGCGCGTCACGCACGTTCCTCGGAGATCGCGGCGACGGACCACCTCGTGCCGGCCGTGGTCCCCGTCACGCGCACACCTTCTGGAGACGGCTCAGCGCCTCGGCGGTGCCGACGGCGATGATGACGTGGCGCGGTTCGATGACCGTGTCGGGACCTGGATTGGTGTTGAAGGCGCCTTCGGCGTCACGGAGCGCCAGCACGAGGATGCCCGCCCGTTGGCGGAGGTCGGCCTCGCGCAGGGATTGGCCGGCGACCGGCGACCGCTCGGGCACGTCGACCTCCTGGATGCGGAACGACGTCGACCGCTCGTGCATCACGACGTCGACGAACTCGGCGACGTTCGGCTGCGAAACGAACGACGCCATCCGCGCCGCGCCGAGCTCCTGCGGGTTGACGACGCGATCCGCTCCGGCGTTGGCGAGCTTGGCGACGCTCTCCTCCTGCCGGGCCCTCGCCACGATGAACAGGTCGGGGTTGATCGACTTGCTCGACAGCGTCACGAACAGGTTCTCGGCGTCTCCCTCGAGCGCCGCGACCAGCGCCGACGCCTTCTCGATCCCGGCGGCCCGCAGGGTCGTGTCGAGCGTGGCGTCGCCGACCACGCCCGGGTAGGCGATGTCGGAGATCAGATTGGCGTCCTGGTCGACGATGACGACGTCCTTGCCGGTCAGCGCCAGGTCGTGTGCGACACCTTTGCCGACGCGGCCGAAGCCGCACACGATGACGTGGTTGCGCATGTGGGCGATCCTCCTGTCGTTGCGGCGTCTGCCGACGAAATCCCTGAGCTGGCCCTCGACGACGACCTGCACGCCGAGGGTGAAGGTGTAGAGCGCGGTACCGACGCCGGACACGATGATGAACATCGTGAACAAGATGTGCGCGTCGGACATGTCCTCGCCGCCCACCTCGCGGTAACCGACCGTCGTGATCGTGATGATCGTCATGTACGCGGCGTCGAGCAGGTTCAGACCGAACATCGCGAACCCCGCCGTGCCGATCACGAACACCGTCAGCACCATGGCGATGCCGAGGCGCAGGCGACCGATCGTCGAGCTCACAGCCCGTCACCGTAGTGGCGGGGTTGCCGCAGCGACCGGGTTCGTCGATGCGTCTCGTCGGCCTCGCTCGGAGCGACCGTCGCGCGGAACCGGTTCGCCCAGGGCGTTCGGCCCTACCGGCGCCCCGCGGGCGGACGGATGATGAATTTCGTGAGCGCAGAGCCATCGGTCGAGGCCGTCCCCACTCGCGTCGATGCCAGCGAGGGCCATCTCGGCACGCGCATCGATCTCGACGGGGTGTCGCGCCGATACCACGTCGGCGACGTCGACGTGGTCGCCCTCGACGGGGTCGACCTCCATGTCGACGAGTCGGCGTTCGTGGTGATCCTCGGCCCGTCGGGCAGCGGCAAGACCACGCTGCTCAACCTGATCGGAGCGCTCGACTCACCCAGCGGCGGTACGGTCCGCGTCAACGGGATCGACCTCAGCCGTGCCAGCCAGATGGAACGGGCCCGGTTCCGGCGCGCCGCCGTCAGCTTCATCTTCCAGACGTTCAACCTGTTCCCGGCGTTGACCGCCCTCGAGAACGTCCAATTCGGCGCCGACGCCGCCGGCCGCGACGATGCCGCCGCGCGGGCGTTGGACGCGCTCGGCAAGGTCGGCCTCGCCGACCGCAGCCGGCACTTTCCGCACCAGCTCTCCGGCGGCGAGCAGCAGCGCGTCGCGATCGCCCGGGCGCTGGCCAGCGACAACCCCATCCTGCTCGCCGACGAGCCGACGGGCGAGCTCGACTTCCGCACCGGGGTGCAGATCCTGCAGGTGCTCGAGGCCCAGGCCCGGGACGGGATGACGGTGCTGGTGGTCACCCACAACCGGGAGATCTCGCGCATCGCCGACCGGGTGATCGAGCTCAGCAGCGGCCACATCGTCGCCGACGGCCCTCCGGAAGGCGGCAAGGCCGACATCGGCGACCTCCAGTGGTGACGACGGCATGGTGACGCGATGACCGGTCTCCTGTTCCGCCTGTCGCTGCGCGACCTCCGCCGCCACTGGGTGGCGGTGATCGCGATCGCGCTCGTGATCGCGATCGGCACCGGCGTCTTCGCCGGGTTGCGGAGCACGTCGACGTGGCGACTCGAGTCGAACGACACCAGCTTCGCCCAGACGGCGATCCACGACCTTCGCGCCGAGCTCAGCACCGGGACCTACGTCGAGGAGGGCACGCTGCTCGACGTGGTCGACGAGTTCGCGGCGGCCGACGCGGTCACCGCCGTCACCGAACGGCTGGTCGTCCCCAGCCAGCTCGACGCGTCGACGCCCGACGAGACGATCCTGGTGCAGGCGCGCATCGTCGGCATGCCGTTCGACGACCCCGGTTCTTCGCGGTTCGTCGACGCCCTCTGGCTGCGTGACGGATCGTTCCCCGACGGCTCCGAGATCGTCCTCGAGGCCAAGTTCGCCGACTTCTACGACCTGCCTCCGCAGGGCACCGTGACGATGGCGGGGGGTCGGGTCGTCGACTACGTCGGCCTCGGCGCCGGTCCGGAGGACTTCTACGTGACCGGACCTGAGGGGTCGATCTTCGCCCAGGGCGACTACGCGATCGTGTACACCTCGATCGAGTCAGCGCAGCAGCTCGCGGGTCGGCCCGGGGAGGTCAACGACGTGGTGTTGACCCTCGCCGAAGGAACCGACCGCGATCGCATCGAGTCCCAGCTGCAGGCCGCGCTCGACGCGGCGCCGGGCGTGAGCGCCAGCGTGTCCGACCAGGACGACGTCGAGGCGTTCAGCGTGCTCTACGAGGACATCGAGAACGACGAACAGGTGTGGACGATGATCTCGATCCTCGTGCTGTTCGCCGCGGCGCTCGCCGCCTTCAACCTCGTCAGCCGCATCGTCGAGGCCCAGCGCCGCGAGATCGGGATCGGCATGGCGCTCGGCGTGGCTCGGCGCCGGCTCGCGATCCGCCCACTCATGGTCGGCGCCCAGATCGGGCTGCTCGGCACCATCGCGGGGATCGGCGTGGGACTCCTCCTCGGGTGGCTGATGAAGGGACTGTTCGAGTCGTTCCTGCCGCTGCCCGAGTGGCGGACCCCCTTCCAGTTCGGCGTCTACGTCTGGGCTGCGGTGCTCGGGTTCGGGATCCCCGTCGTGGCCGCGGCGCTGCCGGTGTGGCGGGCTGTCCGAGTCGAGCCGATCGAGGCGATTCGCACCGGCCATTTGACGGCCCGCTCCAGTCGGCTGACCGACTGGACCAACCGGCTTCGGCTGCCGGGGTCGAGCCTGTCCCACATGCCGATCCGCAACGTCCTCCGCACACCCCGACGGACGCTGCTCACCGCTGTGGGGGTGGGTGCGGCGATCACCGCACTCGTCGCCGTGCTCGGGATGCTCGACAGCTTCGGGCGCTCGATCGACCGCGGCGGCGACGAGGTGACCAAGGGCGACCCCGACCGTGTCCTCGTCACGCTCGACACGTTCTACCGCGCCGACGATCCGGTGGTGGGCGCGATCGCCGGCACGGACGCAGCCGGCCGGGTCGACCCGGGCCTCCGGATGGGCGCCGTGGCGCTCGGTCCCGACGGTGCCGACGGCGACATCGACCTGTTGCTCGAGATGCTCGACGTCGACGCCGCAGCGTGGACGCCGACGATCGTGGACGGTGCCGACGGCGACGGCGGCATCGTGTTGGCCCGCAAGGCCGCCGACGACCTCGGTGTCGCGCCCGGCGACACGGTCAGCATCCGGCACCTCGCGCTCGGGCCCGAGGGGCCGTTCCAGGAGGTCTCGGAGATCCGCGTCGACGGCATCCACCCGAACCCGATCCGCAACTTCGCCTTCGCCGACCTCTCGCTGGCCGAGCAGTTCGGGCTCAGCGGTCTCGTCAACCTCGTCAACGTCTATCCGGCGGGGGATGCCGGTCGGGGCGACGTCCAGGCGGCGGTGTTCGGTCTGGAGGGCGTGACGTCGGCGCAGGCCGTCGCTCGCTTCGCCGAGATCTTCGACGAGGCGCTCGCTCAGTTCGTGCCCATCCTCTTCGTCGTCGCCGGCTTCGTCCTCGTCCTCGCGATCCTGATCGCCTTCAACTCCAGTCGGATCACGGTGGAGGAGCGCCGCCGCGAGCACGCCACCATGCGAGCCTTCGGGTTGCCGGTGCGGTCGGTCATGGGGGTCGTCGTGAAGGAGAGCGTGGTGGTCGGCGTGTTCGCGACCGCGATCGGTCTCCTCGCCGGCGCGCTGATCCTCGAGTGGATGCTCGAGTCGCTGGCCGAGAACTCGCTGCCCGACCTCGGGATCAGCGTGTACCTCGCGCCGCAGACGCTCGTGATCGCACTCGTCGTGGGCGTGATCGCGGTGGCGGTCGCACCCCTGTTCCTCGTCCGCAGCCTGCGGAGGATGAACGTGCCCGACACGCTGCGCGTGATGGAGTGAGCACGGGCGACCGTCGGAGTGTGACGGCTCACATCACGCCGGCGGCGATCGCGAACGAGATCGCACCGAAGGACAGTCCGTCGGTGATCTCCCCGGCCAGCAGCAGCTCGCGCACCTCCACGCGGTCGATCCACTCGATCCGGGCCGCCTCGTTGCGGTCGTCGGGTTCACCGCGGTGCACGGCGTCGGTGGCGGTGAAGATGTGGAACGTCTGGTCGAGCAGCCCGTTCGCCGGGTGGAACGCACAGAGGGGCGTCAGCGCCTGCGGCTCCCAGCCCGACTCCTCGAGCGTTTCGCGTCGCGCGGCGTCCTGCGGTGACTCGCCGGGATCGATCCGGCCCGCCGGGATCTCCCAGCCCCAGGTGTCGGTGATGAACCGGTGCCGGTAGAGCAGCAGGACGCGATCGTCGTCGAGCACGATGGTGCCTGCCGCAGCGTGTGGCGTGCGGACGACGTGGTGGTCCACCTGCGTGCCGTCGGGCATCACGACGTCGGCGACGACCAGCCGCACCCACTCGCTGTCGTAGACGACCGACTCGCCGCGGTGTACCCACGTGCCGTCGGGCACCTCGGGCATCGCGGGTGGCCCGGGCCCGGCGGTCAGCTGCCGGCCGAGCGGATCGCCGCCCACACCTTCTCGGGCGTGCACGGCATGTCGATGTGGCGGACACCGAGGTGGCTGAGCGCGTCGACGACCGCCGAGTGCACGGCCGGCGTCGATCCGATCGTGCCGGACTCGCCGATGCCCTTGGCGCCCAGCGGGTTGACCGGTGTGGCGGTCTCCATCGGCACCCGCTCGATCTGGGGGAGCAGGTCCATCGAGATCATGGCGTAGTCGGCGAGGTTCGACGTGATCGGGTTGCCGTCGTCGTCGTAGCGGACCTCCTCGTACAGCGCCTGCGCCGTCCCCTGCGCGATACCGCCGTGCACCTGCCCGGCGAGCAACATCGGGTTGAGCATGGTGCCGGCGTCGTCGCACGCGATGTGGCGCTGGTGCTCGACCTCGCCCGTCTCGGTGTCGACCTCGACCACTGCGACGTGGGCGCCGAACGGGTAGGTCGGCATCGACGCCTTGAACAGGTGCTCCTCGACGAGCTCGTCGCTCGCCTCGGCACCCAGGTCGGCCCAGGTCTTCGCGACGGCCGGCGCACCCGCGACGTGGAACGATCCGGTCGAGGTGTCGAGCACGATGTCGGCGACGTCGGCCTCGAGCAGGCGGGCGGCCACGGACTTCCCCTTCTCGACGAGACCGATCGCGGCCTCGTTGACGGCGACGCCGCCCTGCTGCAGCGAACGGGACCCCATCGTGCCCAGGCCGACAGGGGTGAGGTCGGTGTCACCCCAGACGAGCGTGAAGTCGTCGATGTCGATGCCGGTCTGGGCGCTGGCGATCATCGACCACGAGGTGTCGTGACCCTGGCCGTGCGGCGAGGTGCCGGTGTAGATCGTGCCGGTGCCGTCGTCGTGGATCTCGATCTTGGCCGCCTCGCTCATCGGCGGGATGCCGCCGGTGATCTCGACGTACACGCTGACGCCGATGCCGAGTTGCTTCGTGTCGCCCGCCTCGCGGCGACGGGCCTGCTCGGCCCGGAGTCCGGCATAGTCGGCCTGCTCGAGCGCCCTGTCGAGGCTGGACTCGAAGTCGCCGCAGTCGTAGGCCTGACCCATGGGCGTCGTGTAGGGCTCGGTGAACTTGGGCACGAGGTTCATGCGACGGACGTCGACCGGGTCCTTGCCGATCTCCAACGCGAACAGGTCCATGGCGCGCTCGGCGGCGGCCGTGGCCTCGGGCCGGCCGGCGCCGCGGTATGCGACGATGGGATTGGTGTTGGTCGCCACCGAGATGCAGTGGCACTCGACGTTGGGCGTGTCGTACACCGCCGAGGCCATGCCGCGCGTGAACAGCGCACCCAGGATCGTGCCGATCTCGCAGAAGCCGCCGGCGTCCTGGTAGAGCTCGAGCCGGAGGTGCGTGACCTTGCCGTCGCGCGTGCCGCCGGCCGTGATCTTCTGCAGCTGGGCGCGACCGTGACCGAGGTTCATCATCGACTCGCTGCGGGTCTCGCGGAAGCGGACCGGGCGGCCGACCTCACGTGCCAGCACCCCCATCAGCAGCTCCTCGGAGTAGCACCCGATCTTGGCGCCGAAGCCGCCGCCCACGTCGGGCGTCATGATGTGGACCTGCTCGGCCTCGACGCCGCACGCTCCGGCGATCGGCTCGACCGAACCCTGGGCGTGCTGGGTGGACAGCCAGATGTCGAGGCGGCCGTCGACCCAGGCCGCGGCCGCTGCGCGGGGCTCGAGCGGGCACGGAGCGACGCGCTGGTTCATCACGGTCTCGGAGACGACGACCTCGCAGTCCTCGAAGAACTCGGGCCCCGTGTTGGCGGCGCCGCCCATCATCGTCGAGTCGAACACCGCGTTGCTGCCGGCGTCGGGGTAGATGTGGACATCGCTCGCCAGCGACGCCTCCAGGTCGATCAGGGCGGGCAGCTGGTCGATGTCGGCGTAGATCGCCTGGGCCGCGTCGGTGGCCTGCTCGTACGTCTCGGCGAGCACGGCGGCGATCGGTTCGCCGACCCAGCGCACCTTGCCGCTGGCGAGCAGCGTGCGGGCCACGGTCGGGTTGAAGCCCGACGGCGTCGGCTCGAGACCGAGGCTCTCGGCGGTGTAGACACCCACGACGCCGGGCATGCCGACCGCGTCGTCGATGTCGATGGAGTTGATCGTGCCGTGGGCGACGGCCGAGCGTGCGAACACGACGTGGAGCGCGCCGGCGAGCCGTTCGTCGTCGAAGTCGTCCGTGTAGACGCCGCCCGTGGTCAGGAACTTCGGGTCCTCCTTGCGGAGCACCTTCTCTCCGAGCACGCTTCCTGCCACCTGTGAACCCCCTGGTCGAACTACCGGTCAGCGACTGTCGGCACCTTAGCGAGCGGGCCGACCGGGTGCGGTAGCCAGCTCGGGTCGATCGGGCCGGCTCCGGTGCCCGCCGGTTCGGTCAGGGCGTGGGTGCTGGCGCCGGCTCGTCGGGCGGGTTGGAACGGAGCTCGACGATGTCGCTCACCAGGCTGTACGGCCACCCGTCGGGCAGGTCGGTCGGTACGGGCGGCAGGTCGAGCAGCGATTCGCGGCGCTCGCCGGCCTCGACGAAGCCCAGCTCCTCGCGGGCCGCCTCGCGCACGCCGTCCGGGGTGGCGAGCCGTTCGACCTCACGCCGGAGGTCCTCGTTGACGGTCTCGAGCTGCTCGAGCTGATCGCTGCGCTGCTCGATGCGCTCGTCCTGACCGAAGTAGGTCTGGATCGGCAGCAGGAACAGCGCGGCCGCGAGCGCACCGGCGATCCCGACCGCGACCAGCGCCAGCAGCACGTTCGAGCGTCGCCGGCGGGCGATGCGGCGGTCGATGCGGATGGGCCGGCTGAGATCACCCAGCCGGCTCCGGTTGCGGTCCGAGGCGCGCGGGGGTGTCTCGGGTCGCTTGACGGTCGACGTGCCCTTGCCGCTCACGAGAATCAAGTGTGGCAGGGCGCACGAAGGAGGTGGTGACACTCACGCGCCGCAACGTGCCTGGCACCAGCAGCCGCAAGCGCGTCGCACGGCGCAACTGTCACCACCGTTCGCCGCAACACGTCAATGCGCGAGTTGTCCCTGGCACCGGCAGACGCAAGCGGGTCGCGCCCCGCAACTGTGACCACCGCTCGCGGTGGGTGCGCTCAACGCGGCGCGAGGGCGGCCCGTCCGCGGAACGCGGCGGCCTCGCCGAGCTCGGCCTCGATGCGGAGCAGCTGGTTGTACTTCGCGACCCGGTCGGAACGCGCTGGCGCCCCGGTCTTGATCTGACCGCAGTTCGTGGCGACCGCGAGGTCGGCGATGGTGGCATCCTCGGTCTCACCCGAGCGGTGGCTCATGACGGCGGTGTAGGAGTGCCGCGTCGCCAGCTCGACGGTGTCGAGCGTCTCGGTGAGCGAGCCGATCTGGTTGACCTTCACGAGGATCGAGTTGGCGACGGTCTGGTCGATGCCCATCTGCAGTCGCCGGCTGTTCGTGACGAAGAGGTCGTCGCCGACGAGCTGGCAACGGTCGGCCACGGCGGCGGTGAGCTGTGCCCAGCCCGCCCAGTCGTCCTCTTGCATGCCATCCTCGATCGAGACGACCGGATAGGTGTCGACGATGCGGGTCCAGTAGGCGGCCATCTCGTCGGCCGACAGCACCTTGCCCTCGCCCTCGAGGTGGTAGGCGCCGTCGCGGTAGATCTCACTCACAGCGGGGTCGAGCGCGATCGCGATGTCGTCGCCGGGGGTGAAGCCGGCCGCTCCGATCGCCTCGATGAGCAGCTTGATCGCGTCCTCGTTCGAATCGAGGTCGGGTGCGAAGCCGCCCTCGTCGCCGACGGCGGTGGCGAGGCCCTTGTCGTGCAGCACCCCCTTGAGCACGTGGTACGTCTGCGTGCCCCAGCGCAGTGCCTCGCTGAACGACGGGGCGCCGACCGGCATGATCATGAACTCCTGGAAGTCGACCGAGTTGTCGGCGTGTACGCCGCCGTTGAGCACGTTCATCATCGGCACCGGCAGCACATGGGCGTTGGTGCCGCCGACGTGCCGGTAGAGCGGCACCTCGAGGTCCGCCGCAGCGGCCTTGGCCACCGCCAGGCTCGCGCCGAGGATGGCGTTCGCGCCGATACGACCCTTGTTGTCGGTGCCGTCGAGCGCGAGCAACTCGGCATCGACGGCACGCTGGTCGAGCGCGTCGAAGCCGTCGAGCACGCCGGCGATCTCGCCGTTGACGAACCCGACAGCCGTCTGGACGCCCTTGCCCATGAACCGATCGCCGCCGTCGCGGAGCTCGACGGCCTCGTGCTCGCCGGTGCTGGCACCGCTCGGCACCGCGGCACGGCCGGCGGCGCCGGAGTCGAGGATCACGTCGACCTCGACGGTGGGATTGCCGCGGGAGTCGAGGATCTCGCGGCCGGCAACATGAACGATCTCACTCATGCGCGCCACCGTACCCGTGCGGGGGCGGCCAACGGCAGGGCCGAACGTCTCGTACTCAGCAGCATGGAGCCCGCTCGCACAGACGCCCATCTCGCCGGCCGACCGCGTCGTCTCACCGAAGTGGGCGAGCATCGAAGCGGAGCGGAGATGGCGAGCTCGGGAGGCGAAGCAGCGCCTGTCGCCAACGGCGATCGCGCCGCGACGGTCGCGCCCGGCGAGGAGCGCAGCGGGAGCGAGCACCGAGCTCGGCAGGCGTCGAGCTACCAGCTCGACCGCGGCGAAGTCCGATCGACACGGCACCGCGGCTCGGCAGGTGTCGAGCCGCTAGCTCGACCGCGGCGGACTCCGGTCGGTCGTGATGGCGATCTCGCCGGTCACGTCGGAGACGACGCGCTCGTCGGGGGCTGCTTCCAGCATCGCGGTGTAGTCGGCGAGCGCCTCCTGCAGCTTGACCTCGCGTCCCAGCCGCTCGCTCATGTACCAACGGTGCTCGAGGAGATGATGGAAGATCTCGGCGGCCTCGAGTCGCCCGAGGAGCTGCGGCGGGATCGCTGCGATGGTCGGCTCGAACACCCGGTCGAGCCACCGCACGGCCGCGACGTTGAACGGGATCGGACGGTCGGACTCGGCCTGGAGCCAGGCGCCGTAGCTCTTGATGTCGTCGAGCATGCGGCGCGCCTGGTTCTCGCCGGCGATCAGGCCCGTCAGATTGGCCAGCCGCTCGGCGTGGTACCCGTGCTCGACGACCGTCGGCACGTAGCGGAGCGACGAGCCGTCCTCGTTGCTGATGACCTCCATCTCGTCGACGTCGAACCCGAGGTCGTGCAGCCGGTCGAGCCGCTGCCGGATCGGCATCACGTCCCCGAGTGCCGCCGTCGACTCGGCGTGGAGCTCGTTCCAGAGCGCGTTGTAGCGGTCTTCGATGGCGAGTGCGAACGGGATCGGGTCGATCTCGTCGGCCAGCCGGCCTGCGGCCTGGAGGTCCATCAGGCCCCCGGCGACGTTGTCGGTCGCGATCATGATGTCCATCGACCGCTGGCCGTCGGTGAGCTCGTCGTGGCGCTCGGCCGTCTCGACATCGATGATGTACGCCTGCAGTGCCCCTGCGTCGCGCCGGAACAGGGCGTTCGACAGCGAGCAGTCGCCCCAGTAGATCCCCTCGAGGTGGATGCGTACCAGCAGCACGACGAGGGCGTCGAGGAGCCGGTCGCCGAGGTACGGGATCTCGAGCCCGCGTCCCATCAGCAGCGAGCGATAGGGGAGTGCGTAGTCGAGATGACGGGTGACGATCATCCCGTCACCCGCCGACCGGTTGGTCACCACGGCGACCATCTCGGCGGTCGGAAGCCCGTCCTCGTCGATCTCGCGAAGCAAGCGGTACTCGTGGAGCGCAAGGCGGTCGGGCAGCTCCTTGACGACGTAGGAGACACCTTCGAATTCGATCAGCTTGACGACGTGCCGGTGCAGGCCGAGCACCTCGTGCACGTTCGACATGTCCCAGGTCTCGAGGGGTTCGCGAAAGGGGAGGTCGGCGATCGCGGCGTGTTCGGCTGGGTGGGCGACCTGGACCCGCATGGCCGTCAGTGTGCCAGCCTTCCGACCGGGCCGCCGCTCGTTCGGCACAAACTCAAGAAACCGTTCAAGCCCGGACCGATGCGCGACGATGAGAGGAGTGTGGGAGTGGAAGATCTGATGGTCGCGGACGGGCCGGCACACGCCGGCGCGTCGACGCCCGGGAAAGACGACGCGCGCAGCTCGATCACGCGGACCACGATCACGCCGGCGCCCGGATCCGAGGCCCCTGCGGAGGCGGCGACGGCCGAGGCCAAGCGTTCGTGGCTCGATCGGCTGCGGCCGGCGACGCACGGCGAGCTCGCCGCTGCCCAGGAGCCCTACGGCGCCGCCAGCATCCTCCGGTTCACCATGGCCACGATGCTGGCCATCCTGTGCCTCCTGACCGTCGGTGGTGCGATCCTGATGCTGCTGCTCTGGCAGCAGGAGCGTGCATCGGGCGTCCTGACGAGCCAGCTCGATCGCACCTGGGATCTCTTCGACATGCTCCGCCAGATCGAGCGCTGGCTCGCCCTGGCGACGATTCCCGTCGCCGTGGCGTGGATCGCTGTCGCCACGGTCAACGTGCGGCGCGGCACCGGGCAGCGTCGCAGCCCGATCGTCGCAGCCCTGAGCCTGCCCTTCGGACTGTTGGGGATCTGGATCGTCGGCTCAGAGATCGTCGCCGAGGCCGACGACGCGCTGGGCGAGGGCGCCGGTTTCGTCCTGCAGGCGATCTTCATCGCCGTCCCCCTCATCATGCTCGAGCGGGTGACGAGCGCGGCCGAGGCCAAGCACCGCCCGCTGCGTGTCGCGGCGATGATCTCGGTCTGCTTCCTCGCACAACTGCAGTTCCTCGGTGGCCTGTCGACCATCGACCAGACGAGTGGGTCCGACGAGTGGGGGCGCCTCGGTGCGTACATGGTGATCGGTGGCCTCCTCCAGGTGCTGGGCGCGCTGGCGGTCAACGAGGCCGCTCGGTCGATCGAGGACGGCACGCAACACCGCTACACGCTCCGCAACCGGTTCGGCGAGTCGCTGCTCGCCGAGGCCGAACGCTGACGACGGCTCGTCGGCGCGAGTCGACCTGCACCGTCCCGCTCAGACCCGCTTGATCTCGTCCCACAGCGCGTCGAGGGTGCCGAGATCGGCGTCGTGCAGGTCGATCGACCGCTCCGCGGCGAGCAGTTCGACCGATTCGAACCGGCGCCGGAACTTGTCGGCGGCCGCACGCAGCGCCGCCTCCGGATCGACCCGCAGATGCCGAGCGACGTTGACCACAGCGAACAGCAGGTCGCCGAGCTCGTCGCGCGACTCGTCGTCGTCGCCCAGCGCGTCGGCGAGCTCGGCCGCCTCCTCGGCGATCTTGGGGAGCGCACCGTCGACGGATGGCCAGTCGAAGCCCACCTTCGCGGCCTTGCGCTGCACCTGGTGCGCGTAGCTGAGCGACGGCAGCGAGCCGGCGACGCCGTCGAAGACCGACGTGCGACCCTTCTCGGCTCGTTTGATGGCCTCCCAGTTGGCGAGCACGTCGTCGCTGCCCTCGACGTCGACGTCGCCGAACACGTGCGGATGGCGTCGCACCAGCTTGTCGTGGATCGCGGACGTGACGTCGGCGATGCTGAACCGCCCCTCCTGCTCGGCGATCGTGGCGTGGAACTCGATCTGGTAGAGCAGGTCGCCGAGCTCCTCGATCAGGTGCTCGTCGCTCGCCGGGTCATCGGGGTCGAGGCCCTGGATCGCGTCGACGAGCTCGTACGACTCCTCGATGAGGTACGGCACGAGCGACGTGTGGGTCTGCTCGATGTCCCACGGGCAGCGCTCGCGCAAGGTCCTGGCCAGGTCGTGGAATCGGACGTAGCCGAGCCCGGGATGGGCGCCGAGCTCCGGGACGTACAGCGACGTGAGGTGGTCGGCCTCGAGCGCTCGGTCCATGTCTGCCCAGGTGGTGGTGACGATGCGTTCGTCCTCGGTGCCGAGGGCCTGGAGCAACGTGACGGGCGTCTCGGCGAGCGACGTCCCTGCCGCGTCGCCGACGACGTCGACGTCGTCGATCGAGAGCTTGATGTCGCTCAGCACCCAGTTGGCGTGGGTGTGCGCGACGAGGAGGGGTCCCGACGCGTCAGCTCCGGATCGTGCGAACTCGTGGCCGTCGACGAGGCGGACGCCGGCCTCGACGGGATCGATGCCGAGTCGCGCCCAGACCAGGTCGAGGAACGACATCGCCGGGAGCACCTCGGTCGTCACCCGTTCGTCGTCGAGCAGCAGGCGAACGGTGCGCTCGAGCACCAGCGGCGAACCCGGGACGGCGTAGAGCACAGCGCCGTTCGAGACCGCCGACGCGACGAGCCGCTCGACGATCTCCTCGTAGACGTCGTCGAAGCGGTCGGCCGCTTCGTACACGTCGTCGAAGGATGTCGCGTCGGGAACCAGGTGCGCGGTGGGATGCACCGACGTTCGCAGGAAGCGCGGCTCGATGCGGTCGACGGCGTCGAGCGTCTCGCGGGTGACGTGCGACTCGCCGCCCGGGCCCAACCCGACGACGACGATGCGCGGACGCGGGTCGTTCACCCGACTAGCCGAGCGGGACGACGCTCAGGTCCTCGGGCGAGAACGCGCCGAGCTGCGGATCGACGGACACGTCGGCGGTCATGGCGAGTTCGAGCACGGCGTCGATCAGCGACGGATCGGTCGCCTGGGCCAGGCTCATCAGCTCGAACCCGTTGACCTCGTCGACCGGCTGCATGCGCACGACGAGGGTCAGCCCGTCGGGTGTGGCCACCGTGCGATGTGGATCGGACGGTGACATGCCGGTGAGCTGGGTGATCGACTCGCCGAGGGATTCGGTGGGTTGGCACTGCGCCCGCGCCGCGTTCGGGAGGTCGGGTAGCTCGGCGGCGAGGATCGCATGCCAGTCCTCGCCGGCGTCGAGCCGGTCGACGTACGCCTGCGCCTCGTCGATGTTCCCGACCTGGAAGAACGACAGGCACCAGATGCCCGACGTCTCGCCGCCGGCCTCGTACCGGTCGATGAGCCCGACCTCGCGGATGAGCTCGGTCGCGATCCAGGTGGCGGTGATGGCGCGGGCGTCGTCGGCCACCACCACGGCGTCGTCGATCGGCAGCCCGAGCTTGGACGACCGCTCCTTCAACTCGTCGTGGCTCAGCTCGGCATCGCCGACCCGCGCAGCCACGTCGTCGTCGCCGAGCGTCGAACAACCGGACAACGCCAGCGCCGCCGCCGTCAAGGCGAGCGCGAGGCGGGTGGGGGAGCGTCGGATCACGGCGCACAACCTACCGGCCGCGCTGCGCCGGCTCCGCGCCGACCTGTCACGCGGCGCCGTCCGGGATCAGCTCCTGGAGGAATCCGACCAGGAACGTCGCTGCGTCCTGCCCGCGCGGGATCGGCACCACGAGCTGCCGGAGCTCCTCCTTGTGGATCGCGCCCTTGGCGATCCGCTTCAGCCGGGTCGCAGCCGACAGCTTCAGCTCGAGTGGCGCCAGCCGGGCCTGGTTCTCCGTGATCTGGAGGTCGACGATGCCGAGCCGGTTGCACTCGGCCCGGAGGCGGCCGACCATGAGCAGGGCCTCGGCCGGCTCGGGGAGCGGGCCGTAGCGGTCCTCCCACTCGGTGCGGATGTCGTCGACCGCGCCGTGGCTCGTGACCTCGGCCAGCCGGCGGTACGCCTCGAGGCGCAGTTCCTCCTTCGAGACGTAGTCGACCGGCAGGAACGCGTCGGAGGGCACGTCGAGCTTGATCTCCGACGGCGTCGGGATCGGCTCGCCCTTCATCTCCGCAACGGCCTCGGTGACCATCTGGCAGTACAGGTCGTAACCGACGGCCGCGATGTGGCCCGACTGCGCCTGACCGAGCAGGTTGCCGGCGCCACGGATCTCGAGGTCGCGCATCGCGATCTTGAAGCCGGAGCCGAGGTCGGTGGCCTCGCCGATGGTCTTGAGCCGCTCGTACGCCTCCTCGGACAGCACGGTGTCCTCGGGGTGGAACAGGTAGGCGTAGGCCCTGCTACCGCTGCGGCCGACGCGACCCCGTAGCTGGTGCATCTGACCGAGCCCGAGCAGGTCGGCGCGCTCGACGACCAGGGTGTTGACGGTCGGCATGTCGATGCCGGACTCGATGATCGTGGTGCAGACCAGCACGTCGTAGCGGCCCTCCCAGAAGTCGACGACCACCTGCTCGAGCGTGCCCTCGTCCATGCGGCCGTGGGCCACGGCGATGCGCGCCTCGGGGACGAGCTGCCGGAGGCGGGCGGCAGCCGTGTCGATCGAGCGGACCCGGTTGTGGACCCAGAAGACCTGCCCTTCGCGGAGCAGCTCGCGGCGGATCGCCTCGACCGCCACCCGCTCGTCGTACCCGCCGACGTAGGTCAGGATCGGCTGCCGGTCCGCGGGCGGTGTCTGCAGCAGCGAGAGGTCGCGGATGCCGACGAGCGACATCTCGAGCGTCCTCGGGATCGGCGTGGCCGACAGCGTCAGCACGTCGACGTTCGTCTTCAGCTTCTTGATCTGCTCCTTGTGCTGGACACCGAATCGCTGCTCCTCGTCGACGATCAGCAACCCGAGGTCCTTGAACGTGACGTCGGCCGCGAGCAGCCGGTGGGTGCCGATCACGCAGTCCACCTCGCCGTCCCTGAGGCCTTGCATGACCTGCTTCGCCTGGGCGGCCGTGAGGAACCGCGACAGCACCTCGACGCGGATCGGGTACCCGGCGAAGCGATCGGCGAACGTGTTGCCGTGCTGGCTGGCGAGCAGGGTGGTCGGGGCGAGCACGGCGACCTGCTTGCCCTCCTGGATGGCCTTGAAGGCCCCCCGGATGGCGACCTCGGTCTTGCCGAACCCGACGTCGCCGCAGATCAGGCGGTCCATGGGGAAGGGTCGCTCCATGTCGCCCTTGAGGTCGTCGATCGCCGTCCGCTGGTCCGGCGTCTCGACGTACGGGAACGCATCCTCCATCTCGCGTTGCCAGGGCGTGTCGTGGCCGAACGCATGGCCCTCGGCGTTGACCCGCTTCTGGTACAGCACGACCAGCTCCTGCGCGATCTCGCGGACGGCCGAGCGGACGCGTCCCTTCGCCTTCGCGAAGTCGCTGCCGCCGAGCCGATGCAACGTCGGGGCCTCGCCGCCGACGTACTGGCGCAGCGTGTCGATCTGATCGGACGGCACGTAAAGCTTGTCGCCGCCCTTGTACGCGACGAGCAGGTAGTCGCGTTCGACGCCACCGATCGATCGCTTCACCATCCCCTCGTACTTGCCGACGCCGTGCATGTGGTGGACGACGTAGTTGCCGGCGTGGAGGTCCTCGAACGTGGTCGTGCCCTCGCGCCGCCGCGGGCGCGCCTTGCGGTGGGCGCGGCGGCGGCCGGTGAGGTCCGACTCGGCGACGATCGCGACCTTGGCGTTGGGGATCGTGCAACCGCGGTGGAGCGGCGCGACGACGATGCGACCGCCGGGGGATGCGAGCTCGAGCGGCGGCTCGATGCCGGTCGTGCCGACGACCGGGAAGTCGAGGCCCTGCTCGAGGAGGATCTCGTGGAGGCGGGTCGCCGATCCGGCGCCGTCGGCGGCGACGGTCACGCTGTAGCCCTGCCCGATCAGGTCGATCAGCCGGTTGCTCAGCCCGGAGCCGTCTGCGCCGACCGGGCCCCAGCCGGACGCCTGCACGACGGGTGTGTCCGGCGAGTCGGGTGACGAGTCGATCGTCCAGAACGAGCCGGTGGCCGACGAAGACAGCAGACGGTCGACGTCGGCGTGCAACCGCGGGATCGCCTTGTCGGGGTCACGGGCCCATGTCGATGCCAGCGCCTTGGCGAGGTCGTCCTCCTCTGCCTGCAGGTCGATCGCACGGTCTCGCATGCGCCCCGGCTCTACGAGCAGAACCTTGGCCTGATCGGGGAGCACGTCGGTGAT
>JAAUYD010151748.1_pt1 | contig 34551 bp, 27 predicted proteins | sample 7278101 | NCBI WGS metagenome assembly JAAUYD01 (sample SAMN14350128, study PRJNA611818) | marine sediment metagenome | isolation source: surface marine sediment (0.6m) | place: French Polynesia: Moorea | collected 2018-08
CGGCCGCGAGGTCCATCGCCGTGTAGGCGCCGAAGCTGTGACCGACGATCATCACGTCGGCACCGGCCGGCACACCGGCCGCCTCCATCGCGTCGATCACGGTGGTCGAGTACTCGTTGACCGTCGTGTCGTCGCGCAGCGCGGCCTCGAACGCGTAGCGCATCTTGCGGACCGTGTCCTCGTCGTTGTCGGCCCACGCGTCGTAGGTGTCACGTGCGCCGTCGGGCACGCCGGTCAGGCCGTCCTCGCGGACCCGCTCGATGAACTGGTCGAAGCCTTCGGACAGGTCGGTCACGCCGGGGAGCACGACCACGTAGCGGCCGTTGTCGAGCGCACGGATCTCGACCTCGTCGCGACCGATGCGCTCGCCGTCCGCGAACCCCTCCATCGCGGCGAGCACCGCATCACGCCCGTCGCTCGGGGAACCGAACAGCTCGGGCCGCAGGCCGTCGACGGGCGCCGCGATCGGTGTCGAGTCCGGCGGCGCGTCGGACCCACCGAACACGTCGGCAAGGACGTCGGTGAAGCCGCCGACCACGTCGTCGACCACCTCGTCGAGCGCATCGCCGATGCCGGCCAGCACGCCGGTCACCGCATCGACGACACCATCGACGACGCCATCGACGGCCCCGTCGACGACGCGTTCGTCCGTCTCGCCGGTCGAGCGGGCGGGCGGGCCGGCCGCTGCGGGGGCACCGGCGAGCACAGCCGTCGCCGAGCTCGCCCCGCGCTGCTCGGCTGCATGCTCCTGCAGTCGCGCCCCGAGCTGGTCGAGGAACACGCTGACGCGACCCAGCGCCGGCGCCGACGTCGCACGCCAGTCGGCGCGAGCCAGCTCTGCGTCGGGGCCGGACCATCCGGCGGACATGAACGCGGCATCGAGCTCGGCACGACGGTGCGCCAGCGTCTCGGCGGATGCCGAGAAGCGGTGAGCCGCGTCGCTGAGTGCGTCGGCGTCCGCTCCGTACATCGATCGTGCTCCTTCGAGTGGGTTGACGCTGCCAACGTACGGACGCCCCCGATCCCGCACCATGGGGAGCACTCCCCGCGGGGCCGAGCGTGGAGCACCGCTCACCGCGCTGCGTCAACCGCACCGCCGACCGCCGTTCGGCCCAGCGCACACAGCGTCAGCTCGCGCCCGTCGGCGCCGATCCACCGCGACGACCGAGCGGACCGACACCCGTCAGAATGCCGCGTCGGCGACGTCGCCCACCACCCGGCCCGCAGCATCAGCTCGCGCCCGTCGGCGCCGACTCACCACGACGACCGAGCGGACCGACACCCGTCAGAACGCCGCGTCGGCGACGTCGCCCACCACCCGGCGACCAGGCACGAACGCGTAGCACCGGTACGCGCGGTCGCCGTCGCCCCAAGCTGCTGCCGTCGGGATCGTGACGGCGAGCTCGAGCCGGCTCGCCGCGGCCTCGATCCCGACGAACGAGGCGAACTCGTCGGCGCACGCCGAACGGGCCGAGTCGAGCACGATGTCGCGATCGAAGTCGGCCTCGGCCACCTCACCGATACCGACGCGCTGCAGGTCGTGCGGTTCTGCGCAGTCGACCGGCGCGAGCTCGAGATCGGCCTGGACGAGGCACTCCCCGAGCGCACCCGGCGGCCACTCGAGCTCCATGACGTCGACGAGCTCGGCAGGTCGCTCGACCAGCTCGATCGACGTGTCGCCGGCTGGCGGCGCCGTGCTGATCGTCGCCGCCGTGCTGATCGTCGGCTCCGTCGTCGGTGCCGTTGTCGTCGGTGGCGCCGTTGTCGTCGTCGGTGCGGTCGTCGCCGGCGAGCTCGTCGCCGGGGCGGTCGGGGCCGCGATCGGTCCGTCGTCATCGCCGCTGGGCCACAACACGAAGCCGGCGACGGCAGCGGCGACGACCAGGCCTCCCACCACGATCCAGGGGCGGCGGCTCGTGGTACGGCGCCTGGTCGGCCGCGCCGGCGGTGCGGGTCGCGACGCGGTCGCGTCGTCGGGGTCCGCGGGCCAGGGCCGCTGCACCGTCGGATCCTCGGCCGGCACGGCCGCCGCAGCGCCCGCCAGAGGTCGGTCGCCGGCGGTCGATGCTCGCTCGGACGCGCCATCGGCCGACCCGGCCCGACCTGCCGTCGTTCGCTCGTCGGTCGGCACATCCCCGTCGGCGGACCCCTCGCCGCCGAGGCCGCCCGCCGAGTCGGGAGGGTCGAAGGCCAGCGCCCGCTGGCGCTCGTCGACCGACCAACCGAGCCGCTCGAGCTCGTCGAGCAGCGCGGCGGCCGTGGGCCGGGCGGCGGCGTCGGGTTGCAGGCACCCGGCGATCACGGCATCGAGTGCCGCCTGGTCGGCGTCGTCCGAGGGAGGCGGCTCCCACGGCGCGAGGCGCTCTTTCAGCGTCGGTGGCGCGCCGCGGGCGAGGTGCAGCAGCGTGGCGCCGAGCGAGTACACGTCGGATGGCGGGCCGACCTCGATCTCGTCGTCGAGGTCCTCGGGACTCGCGTATCGCAACGAGAGCGCGCTCGTGCGGGCCCGGAAGTCGTCGGTCCGCGTGAGGGCGGCGATCCCGAAGTCGCACAGCTTGACCTGGCCGTACGCATCGATCAGGAGGTTCTGCGGCTTGATGTCGCGGTGCACGATGCCCTGTTCGTGAGCGGCGACCAGCGCCGCCGCGGTGTGCCGTCCGACCAGCACCGTCTCGGCCACCGAGAGGGTGCCGTCACGGCGGCGCATGAGACCGGCGATCGATCCGCCCGGTGCGTACTCCATGACGAGCGCCGGGCCCTGCTCGAGCTCGAGCAGCTCGAGCAGCTGGATGACGTTGGCGTGTCCGGCGAGGGCCACGAGCGCCGTGAGCTCGCGCCGCGTGCGGTGCCATGCGACCGACTCGTCGGAGACGTCGCGCAGCACCTTGATCGCCACCGTCCCGCCCGTCGACCTGCGGGTCGCGCGGTAGACGTCACCCAGACCGCCGTGTCCGATCTGCACGATGTCGGCATAGCCGGCGATCTCGATCATTCGGGCAATGCCACCTGCACCTTGCGCACCCGCCCACCTTGCACCATCAAGCCGCGGCCGGCCGGGAACTCGGCCCGCGTCGTCCGCGGGAACGGCGTCTTGAGGAGGGCCTCGCCGTCGATCTGATCGGGTTGCAGCACGATGCCGCTGCGGTTGACCTTGATGGCCTGGAGCAGCGGCCACGATCCGGTGAGGCTGCCGGTCTCACCCTCCGCGATCACGAACGCTCCGGCGTCGCGGCACGCCCGGATGAGGTCCTGGAGCGGCAGGTCGGCGCCGGTGTTGAGCAGCTCGCCGATCGCCTCGACGACGACCACCACCCGCTCACCGGAGACCGACGCGAGCCGCTCGGTGAGCCGCTCGGCGAGCTGCGCGATGTCGAGCTCGCCGGTGGCCAACGCAGCCCAGGTCACGATGTTCGTGAGGGGCGAACGACGTTGGCCGAGCAGGACGAACTCGGTCTCGGGTCGCGCCGTCGCGATGCTCGTGATCAGCGTCGCGACCGCCGTGCTGGTGCCGCTCTGCGGCGCGCCGGCGACGAGGAAGGACGGGGTCGACTCGACGCCGATCGCCCCGAGTGTCTCGTCCCACACCCCGAACGTCGGTGCACCGTCGACGGTCGGTGGCAACACCGAGAGCGCCACTCGTTCGGGCAACGACTCGATGGGCGGCGCCGCCACGACACCCGCCTTCCGCATCGACGCCGCGAGGCGATCGATCGCGGCGGCCTGTTCGGCGACGTCGCGTTCACCACCGATCACGGCGACCTGCGTTTCCCGGCCGTCGACGAAGCCACGACCGGCAGGTGTCTGCGGTCCGAACGCGTCGGCCGGCGCGTCGACCAGCGCGTAGTCCATCTCGTTCGCGAGCCGGAGCACGAGCTGCTGCTGGACGGCCGACGCCAACGCCGAGGAGATCGCCGTCGGCCGATCTGCCGACAGGACGAAGTGGACGCCCACCCCGCGGCCGTCGGCCGCGAGCGTCTGGAACATGTCCCACCACCGGCTGAGCATGCCGCCCTCGTACTCGGAACGGAACGTCCCGACGCCGTCGACCAGCACGATGACGCGTGGCTCGTCGGTCGCACCGGTGCGGCGCCGGTACTCGTCGATCGTCGCGGCGTTCGACCGCGCGTACCGGATCGCTCGCTCGTCGACGGTCTCCTTCAGGTGGCGCAGCAGACGTTGCAGGCGTTCGGCGTCGTCGCCGGCGATGACGCTGCCGACGTGCGGGAGCGTCTCGAGCATCTGCAATCCCCGCGATCCGAAGTCGAGGCCGTACACCCAGCACGGACCGCCGCGCGCCGGTGCGAACCCGGCGGCGACGGCGATCGAGCGCAGGAACGTGCTCTTGCCGCTGCCGCCGGTGCCGAACACCGCCAGGTTTCCGGCAGCGTCGGGGTGCAGGCCGACCTCGGGCTGGGCCTGGCTGTCGGGGTCGTCGACGACGCCGAAGACGAGACGGGTGTCGGTGCGCTCGGTCGGCAGCGCCTCGAGGCGGTACGACTCGGCCAGCTCGGGCAGCCAGGGACGCCGCGGCGCAGCGAGGTCGAGCGAGTCGGCCGCGTCGTTGATGTTGGCGACGATCCGCCTGATGTCGGTCGGGCCGAGCTGCGTCGCCGGAGGCTGCTCGGGTTCGGGGAGCTCCCACGGTTCGCTCGGACCCATCCGCAGCGGGACGATCGCGATCGGGTTGGCGGCGACATTGCCCGCGCTGTGACCGCCGACGTAGGCGGACTGGAACGGGGTGACCCGGCCCGGCCCGCTCTTGACGATCGCCCGGCCGGGGATCGCCGGATCGAACAAGGCGGCCTGATCGGTCCCGATGACGTCGACCGAGTCCTCCTCGTCGGCCATCCGCAACGCGATCCGCAGGTTGGTGTTCGCCCGCAGGTTGTCCTTGATGACGCCGGCAGGGCGCTGCGTCGCCAGGATCAGGTGGAGGCCGAGCGAGCGGCCGCGTTGGGCGACGTTGACCACGCCGTCGACGAACTCGGGTACCTCGTTGACGAGCGCCGCGAACTCGTCGACCACGATGACCAGGCTCGGTGGGCAGTCGGGGTCGTCGCGACGTTCGAGCTCGAGCAGGTCCTTCGCCCGCTTGCGATGGAGCAGCTCCTCACGGTGCCGGAGCTCGGCGTCGAGCGACGTCAACGCCCGCCGCACGAGGTGCGGGCTGAGATCGGTGACCAGGCCGACGCAGTGAGGGAGCCGGACGCAGTCGGCGAAGGCCGCGCCGCCCTTGTAGTCGACGAGCAGGAACGTGACCCGTGAGGGGCTGTTGTTGGCGGCCATGCCGAGCAACCAGCTCTGGAGAAACTCCGACTTGCCCGAGCCGGTGGTGCCGCCGACGAGCGCGTGTGGCCCGTGCTCGCGCAGGTCGAGGTGCAGCGGACCGTCCGCGGTCTGACCGACGATCGCCCGCAGGCCGTGGTCGTGCCGCCGCGGCGGGGCGCCGGGCACGGCGATCGAGCGGCTCTCACGCCACGGGTCGGTGACCGCGTCGACGGCGGTGGCGAGCTCGTGACCGGTGATGTCGACGAGCGCGACCGACCGCGGGAGCTCGGACTCGACATCGACGGTCGCACCGGCGTCGACCATCGGGCTCAGCGAGCGGGCCAATCGGTCGATCGCCGCGTGACCGGCGGGTTCGGGCCGGAGGTCGACCACCGCCTCGCCCCCCTGTACGAAGCCGGCGCGGCCGGCTCCGGTGTTGGCGTCGACCTCGACGAAGGTCCGGCAGGCGGCGGGCAGCTGCTCGACGCTCGGCGCCGACCACACGAGATGGACGCCGACGGCCGGTCCGCGCTCGGCGATCTGGACGAGGCGGGCGCGGTCGACCGGAGCATCGTCGTGGACGAACGCGATCACGGTCGGGATGGTCGGGGTGTCGTCGCTCTGGCGGCGGCCGGAGCGCTCGTCGATCAGGGCCTCGAGATCGGCGACGACCCTGACGCCGTCGGCGGCGTTGGTGGCGAGGCGGGCAGGCGCCGTGTGCGGCAGCCACTTGATCCAGTCCCAACCGTCGGCCGGACCGATCGCCGCGAGCGCCAGCTCGGCCGGCGAGTGGAGTCCGACGAACTGGGCGAGCAGCCCCCGCACGATCGGGGCGGCCGCATGGTCGGGCCCGCCGACGCCGACGTTGCCGCATCGGGCGACATCGGCGACGATCGGCACGCCCGACAGGTGGGAGAAGCGGGCGACGGTCTCGTTCAGCTCTCGCCAGAGGTGCGGCAGCGTCTTGTTGGTGGTGGGCATCTCGACGGTGTTCCGCGAGGGTTGGGTGCCGAGGCCGAGCCTGATCTGCCCGAACGACGCGTGTTCGGGCCGGCGGGTCCAGACCAGCGGTGCCCGCACCTCGACGGCATCGAGCACCGAGATGACGCTCGGGTGCTCGCGTCGCCGGGCCGTCCGTTCGAGCTGCTGGGCGTACTCGAGTTGTGCGGCGAGGTCGGCGAGCGAGGCGCGGAACTGCGCCGTCTCGTGCTCGAGCTGCTTGCGGTTCGCGACCCGGTTCTCGAACCAGCCGCCGATCATCATGATCGGGCTGAGCGCGACGAACAGGATCGACAGCGTGCTCCGCGTGACCGCGTAGATCATGCCGGCCATCATCAGCGGCGCCAGGAGCGACACGATCGGGAAGCGCTGCCGACTCGGCGGTTGCGGCGGGTCGGGCGCCACGAGCTCGACACCGGCGTATCGGGGGTCGAGCCTCGGCGAGCGGTTGAACGCGATCTGGTTGTGTTCGGTCGGCGCGCCGTTGGCGTGTGTCGTGACCGACACGGTGGTGTCGCCGAGCGTGATCCGGTCGCCGGTACGGAGCACGGCGCGGTCGATCGTGCGACCACTCATGACGAGCCCGTTGGCCGACGACTCGTCGACGATCTCGACCGAGTCGGCGACGAGCACCCTCGCGTGGCGCTTGCTGACCAAGGGATCGCCGAGTCGGACATCGGCGTGCCGGCCACGACCGATCGACGTGGTACCCGCCGCCAGCGGGAAGCTCGCTGGTGCGTCGGGCCCCTCGTGGACCACGAGGGTCGCCGCCGGCTCGGCCTCGGGCGCGGTCAGCCGGGCGGTCGTCGGTGCCACCGACACACCGGACCGCAGACCGGATGCGGCGATCGTGACGTCGGGTGCGACGACTCGGCGGAGGTGGGATCCGGGTTCGACGACGAGGCCGAGCGCGCAGCCGGGCGGCCACCCGGTGCCGGGCAACCCGCAGCGGATGCGGTCGGCCAGCTCACCGACCGTCGCGTGCGGGTCGACGTCGACCGCGACGTCGTCGGTGTGGCCGTCGACGACGAGGCGCAGCTTGAGGTGCACGAGACCCCCGTCAGCCGCGCCGGTCGACGTCGTCGATCGAGTCGTCGATCGAGTCGTCGGCCTCGCTGCCGGCGGCCGGCGTGTCGATGAGTGCGAGGTCGTCGCGGGTGATCAGCCGGACCGCGAGGGCGTACTCGACGAGCCGGGCGCGGCGGTTGGACGCCAGTCTCCCGGGCTCGCCGTGCAGCCCCCTCACGCCCTGCGCGGCCAGCTTCTGGCAGACGTTGTCGAGCTTGCGGTTGAACTTCGTCGACGTCCAGCCCAGCCGCTGCGCGGCGTCGTTGGACGACGGCAACGACGTGCCGGCACGGCCACCGCCGCGCAGCGCCGGCTCGGCCAGGGCCAGGATCAGCCGCATCTGGTCGGGCGTCATGACGACGCGGCCGATGGTGGTGTCGCCGCTCTCGTTCTCGTCGATCTGGCTGGTCATGAACGACGGGTCCGCCAGCCTGATCGTGAGCTCGTAGGTCGTCGGCCCGGCGGTGAAGCGGACGAGCGTCTCGTGGAACACGAGGGGCAGCACGGCGCCCGGAGCGAGGAACGCCTCGAGCCGGCCGTCGAGATCGGAGACCGTCGCGGTGAGCTGACCCCCGACGTTGGCGAGCAGCCAGATGCCCTGTTGTGACGACAGCGAGAGGAACTGGCGATGCAGGAACCGGTTGTCGTCCTCGATCACGAGGTCGGCGTCGCGGCCGATCGTGAACGGTTCGTGGCGGACGGGCGTCTGCTCGCCGCAGAACTCGACGACCGGCCCCGTCGCGCCGTGCGCCGCGGTGGTCGGAGCGGTGTGGCCCGTCATGGTCTCCCATCCTTCCAGGACGGCGCTCACGCAACTTCCTCCACGACGAACGAGACGTCGCCGCCGAGCTCGACGGTGGCGCCCGGGACGAGGCTGACGGGCTCGCCCGGCTCGATCCGCTGCGGGGCCCGCCCCGGCAGCGTGACGTGGGTGCCGTTCGCCGAGCCCAGGTCGTGGATGAACGCCTGCCAGTGGTCGAGGCGAACCGCCGCGTGCCGTCGCGAGACCGCCGCGCCGGCCACCTTGACGAGGCGAGCCTCGGGGTCGGGTGGCGCGTCTCCTGACTGGGGGTTGCGGCCCAGCACGAGCGGGCGGTCGACCACGACCCGATCGCCGGTCGAGAAGATCAGCACCCCGAGCGGGTCGCGACGGTCGGCGCCTGCCGGCTCGTCGCGCACCGCCGCATCCTCGACCGCACGAACGATCGTGTGACCGAACATCGCGTCGAACGGGTCGCCGGCATCGTCCCCGGTGTCGTCGCCCGCGTCGGCCGGGACGCCGGGCCGCACCGCGCCACGTGGACTCGACACCGGGTCGGCCGGCGCCTCGTCGAGCGACCGCGGCCGCAGGTCGACCCGAATCGACTCGGCGGGCACCGTGCCCTCGGTCACGGTGAAGTCGTGCGTCGTGCGGGCGGCGCCCGGCACGGCCACCTCGAGCGAGCGAGCGCCGTCGAGGCGGACCTCGGTGGTGACCCCGGCCGGCACGTCGACCGGTTCACCGTCGAGCACGACCTCGAGCGGGCCGCGGACGTTGAGCATCGCGCCGCCGTGGTCGACGGTCAGGGCGGCGATCGCGCCGGGATGCTGCTCGACGAGTCGGGACACGTCGTGCGTCGAGACCGGACCGCTGGGTGCGTCGGCGAGCACGACGTGGCCGGGCCCGGCGACGGCCACGCCCTGCCCTGGCGAGAACCGGATCGGGCTCATGCGACCGCTCCCCCGACGTCGACGACGAGCGCCGACGCGTTGTCGGGAGCGGCGCCGTCGAGCACGAGATCGAGCAGGCGGCGCGCGGCGTCGACCGGCGCTGGCAGGCCTGCGAGCACCCGTCCGATGGTCTGCGGGGTGAGCTCGCCCCACAACCCGTCGGAGCACAGGAGCAGTCGCGCCCGGCCCGCAACGAGCACGATGTCGGGCTGCACCGGCCCGTCGGCGCCGAGCGCGCGGGTGACGACGTGGCGGTGCCGGTGCGTCGTCGCGTCGGCCGGTGCCAGACGACCGGCCGCGATCAACTCCCGCACGTAGGAGTGGTCTTCGGTCAGGAGCGTCAGACGCCCACCCGCGAGGTGGTAGCACCGCGCATCGCCGACGTGGAAGACGGCGGTCACGGGGCCCGTGCCCGTGTCGATCTCGGTGGCGCCGACCACGGTCGCTCCCATCCCGTCGGCGCGTTCGGCGCGGGCGTGCGAGACGACGGCGTCATGGGCACGCTCGACGACGGCACGGACCTCGTCGACCGATCGCGGACGTCCGGCCTGGGCGATGGTCTCGATGGCGACGGCGCTCGCGAGGTCGCCGGCGCGATGGCCGCCCATGCCGTCGGCGACGACATACCAATCGGGCCCGACGAGCGCGGCGTCCTCGTTGACGGCGCGCCGGTGACCCCGTGACGAGGCGACGGCACCGAGGACACCGACGGTCGTGTCGATCGGCGCACGCTCGACCGGGCGCGGCGCGCCCGGGCGGACGGTGGTGGCGTCGCCTCGCTGGTCGGGTGCCACGGCGGCACGATTCGGCATGCGTTCCATGGTGCCGCCCCACGCCGGCGACCGGAATGGGGACAACTCCCCGCCCGACCTCCGCCCGACCGCCGCCCGGGTGTGCGCGGCTCAGGCGCAGGCGACGGTGTGGTCGGGCCCGACGTCCTGGCTCAGCATGCGGGCGTACGCACCCTCGGGTCCGTCGGCGCGGGCCGAGCAGGCGTCGGAGTCGAACGCGAACGGGCCGAAGAACACCACGTAGATCGGTTCGCCGTCGACGTCGGGCGTCAGCGACGGGCACGTCTGGTCGGTCCGCAGGTAGTTCGAGCCCGGGTACGCGTCGAGCACGTCGCCGATCCCGACTGCGCTCGCCTCGGTGCCGATGGCCGATGCCAGCACCGTGATGTAGCTCCCGTCGCAGCCGGGCTTCGACATCGGTTGGCCCGGCACGCCGAGATCACCCGCCACGGCATCGGGGCCGGCGGACTCGGCGGCGGTGACCGGCACCGTCGTCGGCGAGGTGCTCGACGTCGTCGACGTGCTCGAGGTGCTCGACGTGCTCGGCGTGCTCGACGTCGTCGTCGACGTCGAGCTCGGTGCTGTCGAGGCCGCGACCGCATCGGTGCTCGGCGGCACGCTCGGCATCGGCGCCGGTGTCGTCGTCCCCGCTGCATCCGACACAGGGACGGTCTCGGCCGATGTCGTGCTCGGCGCGGCCGCGTCGTCGTCGCCGTCCTGGCCGCTCACCAGCACCCAGACGATCACGCCGACCAGGAACACGAACACGACGCCGATCACGGCGGGCATGTTGACGTTCCAGCGCTCGCCCGACGCCGGAACCCCGGGGTAGGGGTTGCTCATGGCCTCCAGTGTGGCAGCGCGCCCACACCGACGGGTGGCGGCCGCGTCAGATCCGCACGGCAGGCAGCAGGCGATCGGCGACCGCGGCGTAGATCAGCACCATGCGGTCGGGCACGCCGTCGGCGACCACCAGCCGGCGGATCCGGTTGAGGGCGTGCGGGCGGGGCACGCTGATCAGCACCTGGTGGGTGGCTTCGAGCGTCATGTGGTTGGTGATGAGACCTCGGACCCTGAAGAACGCATCCGACGGCAGCCCGGCACCGGCCGCCGGCTCGAGGCCGATCGTTCGCGTCGACGGGCGCCAGCCGTGGCTCGTCTGACGCAGGGTGGCGATCGGTGCACCGTCGAGCAGGACGGGGAGGCCCGGCGCGAGGAGGTCTCGGATCGCCGCGCGATCACCTGCGGGAGCCTCGATCTCGACGGTGGCGCCGTCGGGTGCCACCGCGCTGATCCGTTCGGGCGTGCGGACGATCTCGAGCGGGCCGAACGGCTGATCGCGGTACGCCATCAGGGGCGCGGACGGCGTCGGAGCGGCCATTCGCGGCTCGTCAGGCTGCTTGCTCGGGGCGGGAACGGCGGCCGGTGACCACGTCACCCAGTCTCGCAGCTACGTCGACGACCGTGCTCGGCGCGACCGTGATCGAGGTCTGGCGCGCGTCGTCGTCGAGGGCGTCTCGATCGACGAGCCACACGCCCTCGGATCCGGCACAGATGAACGTGATCGACTCGTCGGACTCACCGCCCTGCCAGCTGCCGGTGGCTCGGACGACGTGCTCGGCGTGCTCGAGCACGGCGGACAGATCGGCGCTGGCGGCGATCGAGGTGACGCGGCGGTCGCGGGCCAGCGAGACGATCGCATCGTCGACGACCCCCGCAGTCGTCTCGATCGCCGGCCGTCCGGACACCGGCAGATCCGGTGAGAGGCCGACCGCCTGCAGCAGGAGCTGCGGCAACAGCTCGACGTGCGTCGCCGTGATCGTCAGCGTGCCGTCGCCGGCGTCGTCCGGCCGGTGCTCGGTCAGCGTGGCCCGACCCGAGCGGTGCCAGCTGACCATCAGGGGCACGACGCTCGGGCCGGCGAGCCGCTCGATCGCCACCGCCCGGTCACCGGCCACGGATGTCACGGCGAGCGCAGCCACCGTCGGGTGCACCGTTCCGTCGGCGACGAGGCCGGCCTCGACCCATTCGGGTGGCGCCGTGTCGGCGGGGTCGAGGCCGGTGACGAGCCGGACGAGCCGGCGCAGCTCGTCGTGGGACGCGGTCAGTCGCTTGCGGGTCGGGTCGTAATGCATGAACGTCTCCTTCGTGTGTCGGTCGTTTCTGGTCGCCGTGCAGGTCGTCGGACGGGTGCCGGGTCAGCCGAAGATCCCACCGACGAAGCCGGTGACCCCGCCGCCCACGTCGCCGAGGAAGCCGGTGCCCGCGTCCCAGGCGCCGCCGACGAGATCCGAGCCGGTGCTCCAGGTATCGCCGAGGAAGCCGGTGCCGGCATCCCAGGCGCCGCCGACGAGATCCGAGCCGGTGGTCCAGGCGTCGCCGAGGAGACCGGAGCCCACGTCCCAGGCGTCGCCGAGGAACTCGGTGCCCGCATCCCAGGCCCGGTGGGCGAACGCGGTGATGTCGTCCCAGTGGTCGACGATCTCCGCGCCCGCCCACACGAGACCGGTGCCGATCACGAGTGCGGCGGTGACGGGGGTGGGTGCGATCAGGAACGCCGTGGTCGAGGCGGCGAAGCCGGTGCTCGCCCAGTCGGCGACGTAGCCGGCGCCCTCGTCCTGGAACGCCGTGATCGGGTTGCCCTGCTGCCAGATGTTGTGGATGCCGTCGGCGGTGGCGATCACGCCGCCGGCGACGCCGAGCCCCTTGAGCAACGTGCTCGCACCCGGCGACGTCAGCCACCGCCCGATGCCGGCGAGTGCCGGCACCCGTTCGAGTGCGTTGGCCAGCGCCAGGCCGATGCGGCCGTTGTTGAACAGCGGGATCAGGTCGGGGTCGGCACCGTTGAGCAGCCAGGACGTCACCCGGCTGACGCGCAGCAACCCGGCACCCAGCTGGCCGAGCGGGAAGCCGTCGTCGCCACCGCTCCACAGGTTGACGAGGTCACCACCGAAGAAGTCGAGCAGTTCGTCGAGGACCCCGTCGACGACGTCGCCGAACGCGCCCGGCCCGCCGCCGAGACCAACCGCGCCGGCACCCGCACCCGCACCCGCACCCGCACCGATCAGGACGCCGCCGGAGCTTGCTCCACTGCCGACGGCGCTCGCCGCGAGCTGATCGGCGGCGTTGCGGTCGAGCTGCACGGCGGCCTCTCGGAGGTACGCAGCGGTGCCGCCCATCCGAGGGCGGTAGGTGCCGTTCCAGTGCCCGAGGAACCGGGAGGCGACGCCGCCCATCCAGGCGACCGAACGGAGCTGTGACGTGAGGGCCGTGGCATGCCCGTCGAGCTCGTCCGCGGCGAGTCGGAGGTCGTGGGCGGCGCGCTGCAGCTCGCCGGCGTCCGCACCGACGATGGTCATGGTGATCCCTCCTGGTCGTTGGTCGGGCGGCGTAGGAGCCGCCCGACGAGTGCCTCGAGCTCGGCGGAGCTGGTCGGATGCAGGTCGCACGGCGTCGCCGGGTCGTCGACGCGACCGGCGACCAATCCGTGCGCGATCGATCCCACGGCCCAGCGTTCGGTGCTGCCGCCGCCGGTCAACGACAGGACGAGCACGGCGTCGATGCCCGGACCGAGCGACACCGGGGACAGCGCCGTGAGCCGCACCGCCTCGACGGGAGCGGTGGCAGGTGACCGAGGCAGCCCGCCGGCGAGCGAGTCGGCGATCGCCATGACGAGGTCGGCAGCGTCCCGGCCGGCGCTGACCGAGCCGACGACGGGATCGTCGTCGGACGGGCTGACCGCGTGGGTGACGAACGCATCGTCGGTGATCCAGCCGTCGATTCGACGCATGCGGTCCGGGGTGACGGCGAGGAGGCTCACCCGCTGCGACGCTCGCCTGCAGACGGTCCGTGCGATCTCCGCCGCGCCGAGCAGCGCGTCGTCGCCGGCCAGGTCGCGACGGCTGGCGGTGAACGTCGCAGCGGGCTGGAAGGTTCGTGCGCTCATCGGTTCGCTCATCCGCCCAGCCATGATCCGAGCCCTCCGAGCCCTCCGAGCCCTCCGAGCACGGCACCGCCGACGTCGGATGCGAGGTCGTCGACCGCGTCCGCAAGGTCGCCGGCGCGGTCGTCGAGCCAGTCGACCGCGTCCCCGGCGAGGTCGACCGCACTGCCGGCGACGTCGACGGCGGCCGCGCCGACGTCGATCAGCAGGCCGAGGCTGTCCTTGATGTCCTGATACACGTCGACGGCACGGTCCGCTCCCCAGTCGACGACGTCGACCGCGTCGTCGAGCGCCTCGAACGCTTCGCCGGCCAGCGCACCGGCGAGCTCACCGGCGACCCGGCTGACGACCGGAGCGAGCAGGGCTCCGAACGCCGGGACGAGCGCGGTGGTGACCGTGGCGGTCAGGAAGGTGACGCCGTGTTCGATGCCCTCCTCCACGCCGAAGCGCAACGAGGCGTCGGCGAGCGCGTGCACGATGCGTTCGTCGAGCGGGAGTTCGGGGTGGTCGACGACGTCCTGGAGGAGGTCGACGACGAACTCGCCGGCGTCGATGGCGACCTCGGCGGTCTTCAGGAGTTGGACGAACGTGTCGTCGTTCAGGAGATCGATGATGCGGTCGGCGGCGCCGTGCTCGGCGAGCTGCCGGAGGTGGTCGGCGACGGTGGCGAGGTCCGCGCGGGCCGTGCCCAGCTGGCCGAGCGTCGCCTCGACCTGGCCGAGGCGGCGCTCGAGGTCGTCGGCGGTGTCGCGGTGGTCGCCGGCCGGCGCCGTCGTCGGGCCGGGTGTCGCCGCCGGGCCGGGCGCTGCGGATCGACCGGACGCACTCGCCGCGCGCTGCTCGGCGGCATTGGCGGTCAGACCGCCGGCAGCCTCCCGGAGGAACTGCGAGGTCGATGCGACGCGGGGCCGATGGCTGCCGTGCCAGTGCCCGGTGAACCGGGTGGCGACGCCGCCCACCCAGGCCACGGAGCGGAGGGTGGCCGTCAGCGACGCCGACGACCCGTCGAGCTCGTCGGCTGCGGCGCGGAGTCGGCTCGCGGCTCGATCGAGTTCGTCGGGGTCGGCGCCGAGCACGGCTGCGCCGGTCGGGGTGCTGGGTGTTGGCATGGCGTCGTCTCCGTTGGGCTACGACCAGCGTCGTGAGGCCTGCTCCTGACGGTTGGCGTGGTAGTAGGCCTCGTTCGAGGCGTTGGAGAGCTCGCCGGTGAGCTGCATGAGGCCGGGGCTGTGCACCCGGCGCCACTCGTCGACGAACCGATCGTGGTCGCTGCCGGTCCACGGCAGGTTCTCGACCGTCGCCGCCAGCCGCTGGCGCGTGGCCTCGATCTCCTGCTTGCGGCGCCGCAGGGACCAGGCGAACCCGCGGAGGGCGGCGATGTCTGCTCCGACGATGGACATGGTGTCGGTCTCGAGTCGATGGCGGCCGCGATCAGCGGCTCGACGCCTGCTCTTGCTCGTTGGAGTTGCGCATCGCGGTCTGCGACGCCTGCTCGAGTCCGGCGACGACGCTGTTGAGGGCGGCGGTGTGCTGACCGGTCCACTCACCGTGGAACTGCTCTCGGTCGGGGCCAATCCACGGCGTCGAGTTCAGCTGGCCGGTGAGCTGCTGGGTGATGGTGCGGATCTCGTCAGCACGCGTCTGGAGCTGTCGCGACAGCACTCGCACCTGGTTGATGTCCATGCCGGTGAAGTTGCTCATGGGGTGTCCTTTCGTGACGGTTGGTGTTCGCCGACGCTGTTGGTCGGTGGTGTCCGTCACCGTAAGGACGCGCGTCCGCCGTCGGAATGGGGAGCACTCCCCTCCCCCACGCGAGCGAGCCGACGAACAGACGAACGCGTGAGGTTCTTGCGGACTATGTCCGCAGATTCCTCACGCGTTCATGGGACTCACGCGTTCGTGGGAGGGGTTCGGCAGGGTCGCAGCGACCGGCCGTGACACCCGCTCAGTAGGTTCGCAGGTGCGGCGACGGCCGGATCGGGCACCAGATTCCCCCACCAACCTCACCGTGGAGGCCGTGAGATGCCACATCTGTCCCCGACCCTCGCCCGGACCGTCTCGAATCGCCACGGCGTGGTCACCGTGGAGGAGTTGATCCGAGACGGCTTCACGTCGAACTCGATCCGCCGGCTGGTGTCGAAGGGTGCTCTCGTCATCTGTCACAGCCGCGTGTACCGGTTGGCATCAGCGAAGGAGACCTTCCTCTCGCGGTGCGCTGCCGCCAGCATCGCGGATCCGTCAGCAGTCGTCACGGGCGTCGCCGCCGGCCGCCTGTGGGAGTTCCGTCACATCCGACACGTCGAGCAACCGATCGTGCTCGTCGAACACGACCGCTCGCCGCTGAACCGAGGCGTGCTGATCCGACGCACCAACGTGCTCGAGCCAGAGGACTGGACGCTGCGGCCCGACGGGATTCGTGTGGCGAGCCCGACGCGTGCGTGGTTCGACTGCGCCCGCGACATGACCGACGAACGCTTCGAGCGGCTCACCGAATGGGTGCTCGACCATCACGCAACCGTGCCTGCGCTGTGGCGGACTCGTCGACGGCTGAATCATCGGGGGCGCCCCGGCTTGGCGCGAGTCAATCGAGTGCTGAGCCAGCGAGAGGCATGGCAACGCCCCGCTGGCTCAGGGCTCGAACTGATCGTGCTGAACGCCCTCGAGGCGAGCGGCGTTCGCGGCATCGTCCGCCAACACCCGATTCGGCTGCCCGACGGCGTCGTCATCCACTGCGACGGTGCGCTGCCCGACATCCGATGGGCCGTCGAGATCGATCACGTGACGTGGCACGGAGGCCGTCTGGACGCGCAGCGCGACAAGGGGCGCGATCGGAAGCTGCGCCGCGTCGGCTGGGACGTGGACCGCGTGACCGACGTGGAACTGCGCGAGCGCTTCGACGACACCATCCGCGAACTCGTCGACATCATCGCCGAACGTCGCAGGCAGCGGGCCGCGTGACCCGTCGCCAATGGCGGCCGCAACGCGTGAGCTTCTTGCGCACTATGGCCGCAAGAAGCTCACGCGATCGGAACCCGGGGAGGCGCTCGCCGTCAGCCGCCGGTACCGGCCGCGATGGCCGCGTCGAGCTGGGTGCGGTCGACGCCGCAGTCGGTGCCCGCCTGGATGACGACGTCGAGCGCGGCCGGATCGGACGCCAGCAGCAGCGGCACGAGTGCGGCCTCGCCGCCCTCGAAACGTTCGAACGCCGTCACGATCGTGCAGTGGGCGGCGTTGCCGGCCACCCCTTCGGCGGTCAGCAGGTCGTGCAGGGCCGGACCGAACGTCGTCTCGGGGGCCGTGTCGGGGAAGCCGGCGGGATCGATCGCCGGGCCCGCCGGTTCGGTGGTCTCGGGTGCCGCGGTCGACTCGGTCGACGGCGGCGGCTCCTCGCCCTCCCCCAGTGTGGTGGTCGGCGCCGGCACCGTGGTCGTGGTGGTCGTGGTGGTGGTCGTCGTCGACGTGGTGGTCGTGGTCGGCAACGGCACCGCAGCGAACGCGACCTCCGACGACTCGCCGGTGCCGGTGTCGGCCGATGCGTACACGGCGCCGACGGCACCGACGAACGCCACGAGGCCGACCCCGGCGGCGACGGTCTGGTCGCCGGGGAGCGGCGCCGCGAGCTTGACCGCCGCCGAGGGGTCCTCCTGCGACTCGGTGCCGAGCCAACCCTTGGTGTCGACCCAGACCATCATCGGCGGCATCAACACGAGGGCGCTGAACAGGGCGATGGCGACGTTGAGCGTCACGATCAGCCCGAAGTCGCGCAGCAGCGGCAGCGGCGACGCGACCAGCACCGCGAAGCCGCCGATCGTCGTGACCGCCGACGTGAAGAACGCCCGGCCGGTACGGGCAGCGGCCGTGTCGCTGGCGTCGCGAGGCTCGAGTGCGCTCTCGCGCTCTTCGAGGTAGCGCCCGAAGATCAGCACCGAGAACTCGGTGCAGGTCGCGATCACGAGCGGGCCCGACACCGTGGTCAGGGGACTGAGCTCGATCCCGATCAGCGCGACGATCATCGTGGACGCGCCGACCGCGAGGAACACCGGCACGAGCGCGAGCAGCGCCCGACTCAGGCTCCGGAAGCGGAGCAGCAGGAACAGCGCGGCCAGCGACAGTGCGAGATAGGTCAGCTCGGCCCGGTTCGACGAGAGGTTCTCGAGCAGGCCGACACCCACCGTGGCGAGACCGGCCGGGGTGGCGCTGACGGCATCCTGACCGTCGGGCAGGTCGGTGAGCAGGATGCTGTCGGCGTCGAGTTCGAGGGCGGCGATACGGGCGTCGAGGTCGTCCTTCAGATCGTCGACGAGCACCGCCCGCTCCTCGAGCCCGGCCTCCGCGATCCGCAGGTTGACCTGTGCGGCCGTCGGGACGTAGTCGGCCGGGTCGTAGTCGTCCGGCAGCGGCTCGGGTGGCGGCGGGAACGCCAGCGCCCGCGCGATCGCGGGTGTTCGGCTGGCCGCGTCGGTCGATGCGCTGACGATGTCCTCCTCCGAGGGTGGGATGACCGTCGCCCCCGGGATCTTGATGATCTTCCCGAGCGTGTTGACGTAGCTCGACGAGGAGACGACGAGCTCGCGTTCCTCGGCGGCGATGGTGAAGTCGTGGATCAGGTCGATGACGTCCTGGTCGAAGACGTTGTTGGCCTTGACGACCACGCCGAGCGTGGTGGCGAAGCCGGTCTCCTCCTCGAGCCGGTCGACGTCCTTGACGACCTCGCTGCCCTGATCGATCCACTTGATCGGGTCGGACTCGATCTTCATCCGCCCCTCGACGAGCACGCCGCCGACGAACAGGAACACCGACAGGAGCAGCAACCCGAGCCCGGCCCTGGTGGGCAGGCCGCCGAGCTTGACGACCACCCGCTCGACGAGCGACGGGCCGCGCTTCTCGGTCGGCGCCGACCACTCGCGGATCCCGAGGATCGATGCCGGCAGCACGATGCCCACGGCGACGAGGATGATGACGCCGATCGCGAGGAGGACACCGAAGTCGCGGATCATCGGCACACGGGAGAGCTGCAACGCGAGGAACGCGACGACGCCGGCGAGCGTCGCGGCGATGAGCGGCGGCGCGAGGTTGGCGACGGTCTCGGCGATCGGGTGCTCCTCCTTGTCGAGCACGACCTCCTCCTCGACCCGGTTGTGGATCTGGATCGCGAAGTCGATGCCGAGCCCGATCAGGATCGGCAGCCCGGAGATCGTCACCAGCGACAGGTCGATCCCGATGAGGCCGAGCAACGAGAACGTCCAGACGACGCCGACGAGCACGGCGAGCAGCGGCAGCAGGCGCCAGCGGACCCGGAACATGAGCGCCAGCACCACCATCATCACGACGATCGCGATCGCGCCGAGCGTGAGCATCCCGCCCTGCAGGTAGTCGTTGATCTCCTTGAGGTAGACGGGGGAGCCGGTGACCGTGAAGTCGAACCCTTCGAACGATGCGGTCTCGAGGATCGCGAGGAGGTCCTCCGTCGCCGCCGACTGGTCGTCGAGGCTGAGGTTGCCGTCGAGCACGACGCCGCCGACCGCGGTCTGCTGGTTCGGGAACGTGCTGGCGAGCGAGAGCCGGATGCCACGGTCTGCGTCGTCGGCGGGCGGCTGTGGCTCGCCGTCGACCATCTCGAACCCGGTGTTGTCGAAGATCAGCAGGTCGACGTACTCGGGGTTGGGCTCGACGCCGCCGACCGCGTCGTCCAGGAATCGCTCCTCGGTGGGGATCAGGCCGCGCCGGGCGAGGCTCATCGTGATGTTGTCGCCCCGGGCCGCACTGCCCGCCTCGTCGCGCTGAGGTGCGGCGAGCAGCGCCGCCTGGCCGGCGCCCGAGAGCAGCGCATCGCTGTAGGTGAGCGACGTGAGCGGGGTGATCGCCGAGAATACGTTGTCGACGCCGGCGAGCTCGACGTTGAGGCGGCGCAACTCGTCGAGGTTGGCGCCGGCGTAGAGATCGGAGACGTCGTTGCCCTCCTGCGCGGAGAACAGCAAGATGACCGTCTCACCGCCGAAGTTGTCCTGGAACTCGACGTTGTCGATCGCGATCTGCGAGTCGGGGTTCAGGTAGCTGTCCTGACCTGTTGCGAAGTCGTTTCTCGTGAGTCCGATGGCCAAGACCGCCGTGATCACGATGACGACACCCATCACGATCTTCCAGTGCTTGCCCAGCTGGACCCCGGTGGCCCTCCAGAAAGATTCCATGAAGGGACCATACGCCACGCGTGCGGACGGCCACCATGGGTGAAAGTCCCATGTCATCGGTCACAGAAAGCGGGCGCCGCCCACGACACGACGGCCGACGGCGCGGTACGATCGAGATCAGTCGGGAGGCGGGCTTCCGGCACCGAGCGGGAGACGCAGCACCGCGCACACCACGCGTCATGCAGAGCGACCACGAGACCACACGCCACGAACGCGAGCACAGCGCCCGCTCACGAACGCGGGCGGACAGCGGTGCCACCTTCGTCGAGATCCTCGTCGCCATCGTACTGACCGGGCTCGTCGTGATCGCCACCCTCGCCGCGCTCCGCGCGACGATCATCGGCACGCGCCTCGAGCGCGACCACTCGAAGGCCCAGCAGTGGCTCCAGTCCGCGGCAGAGGTGATCGAGGACCAGAACTACGGCGAATGCGACTCCGTGCCGCTCTCCGGACCACAGATCCAGTCGAACTACCAGTTGGCCGTCGACGCCGAGGCCACTCGGCCGTTCGGCTTCGCCGGCGCCACGATGACCGTCGGGATCCCCGACGTCTGGGACGGATCGCAGTTCGTCGCGTTCGGCTCGCAGACGACGTGCTACGACGACGTGCTGCTCCGGCAGCAACGCGTTCAGATCGAGGTCACGAGTTCCGACGGTGAGATCATCGAGTCGGTGCAGGTCATCAAGCGCGACCGCCCTGGAGCGAACCCGTGAACACGGCACCGGTGGATCGCTCGCCGCGCGACGGCTTCACGCTCATCGAGGTGGTCGTGGTCGTCACCATGATCGCGGTCATCGGTGCGGTGCTGGCCGCCACGTTCGTCGTCATCGCTCGCACGACACCTGCCAGCGCCAATCGAGTCGACGATGCCCGCTCGCTGCTGAACCTCACCAACTGGCTCCCGCAAGACGTCGGGTCGACGTCCGAATCGGGCTTCAGCAGGGGCGACAACCCGACCGGATGTGACAGCGGCACCGTCCCCGCGTCCCAAGGATTGCTCGAGCTGCAGTGGTCCGAGGGTGCGACCACCTATGTCGTGAACTACCGCTTCGTCGACGACACCGCCGACATCGGCTCGATCGTCCGGTACTCGTGCCTGCTCGGCGGGCCTGCGACCGCGATCAACATGACGGCACCGCTGCAGAAGATCCCCGGCGGCACGCAGTCCGAGCAGCCCGCGCCGGTCGACATCGTGCTCGAGCCGACCACGATGGCGAACGGCATGCCCGGCGTCCGTGGCCTCCAGTTCGAGGTGCGGGTGGTCGACGACGACGGGGTCACGCAGCGCGAGTTGCTCAGTCTCGACGTGTACACCGCGAACGTGGTGACGACACTGCCACCCACGACGACCACGACGACCGCACCGAACAGCGCACCGATCGCCTACGACATGTGGGTCACGATCAACCTCGACGCCGCTCCGTTCACGATCACCCTGCCGGCCGTCGACCCCGACGGAGACAGCATCGCGATCTCGGCGCCCGACATCGTCGCCGACCCCGAGCTCAACCTGACCATCGGTGCCGGGCTCGACATCGACGTCCAGGCGCTGACCAGCCTGGGAGCGATCAACAACGGCACGTACGAGTTCTTCTACAAGGTGGCCGACACGTCGTCGGCGCTCTCCAACGAGGGCACGGTCTCGGTGTTCGTCTTCAACGTCCCCACCCCGACCACGTCGACGACGCTGCCGACCTGCACGGCGTCGTTCGATCCGGTGACCCCGACGGACCCGTCGACGATCTCGCTGAGGCCGAACGGCAGGCTGCAGGACGACCTCACGATCAACATCACCACGAACGGCAACTGCACCCCCTTGGTCGTCACGTTCGACCCGATGCCGAACGACGCCAACATGACGCCCGAGGCGATCGCGTTCGGGGGCTTGACGTCGGTCACGATCGACAAGAACGCCTACACCTGGGACGCGGCGGAGACCAGCTTCGAGTTCACGCTGCGACAGGGCGCGAACGGTCTGCCAGAGGACACGCACACCGTGGCGGTGGTGCCGTGAGGATCCGACGCGACCACGGCACGGTGCTGCCGCTCGTCCTGGTGATCGTCGTCGTGCTGTCGCTCGTGGTGATCAGCGTCGCGAAGTACTCGGCAGCCACCCTTCGCCAGGGCCAGGTCGTCGAGGCCTCCGCCGATCGTCTCGCAGCAGCCGACGGCGCGACCGACAACGCCCTCGAGGCGATCGACCGGGGGTCGTCGCCGTGCACGATCACGGCCCTCGGCGCCAGCGGGTACACCTACCCGCTGGGCGACACGGTCAACGACATCGACCCGTCGATCACGTGCCAAGTGGTCGGCGGCCAGGTCAACGCCGTCGACTCGTTCGCCGTCATCATCACCGGCGACGGTGGACAGACCGGGCCGCTGCTCGAGATCACCAACGGTGGCTCCTCACCGCAGGCCCAGAAGGTGTTCGAGGGCCCGGTCTACCTGGCGCGCACGCCTCGCGCGAACGCGCCGAACCAGACGATGGACTTCTCGGCGACGCTGACGCTCAAGGACGGCGACCTCTGGTACAGCAACCCGACCTGCCCGGCGACTGACGTCGACCTCCCGACGCAGCTGACCATCACGCCTGCCGGCTACACCACCAAGTGCCTCACCGACGACTGGTTCACGCTGTTCGGCTCGCGCAAGCCGCCGGTTCCAGCGGTCGCCGCGCTCACGCCGCAGGCGTCGACGACGCCGACGCCCGACGCCAACGGCTGCTACATCTGGCCCGCCGGCCGCTATTCCTCGCCACCGCAGCTCGCGAATCAGAGCTACAACTACTTCGAGTCCGGCGACTACTTCTTCGACGACATCGGCACCTGGCAGCTCGCGAACACGTTCGTGCTCGCCGGCTACCCGGGCAGTATCGGCCCCGGCATCCCGGGATACAAGAACAGCGACACGTACGCAACCAACCCGTGCCGCAACGCCTGGAACTCCGCCGCCGACCAGAGTGGGGCGGCGTTCTTCATGGGTGGCACCAGCAACATCGACCTCACCAACAACTCCGCGCTCGAGATCTCCGGCCGCGCCCAAGGCGCCTACAACGTCGGCCTGCAGGCGCTGGACGCCGCCGACGCCGGGGCCCTGGCCAGCACGATCACCGGCGACGGTCGCATCGTGCTGTCGAACTCCGGTACCAACAAGCAGCTCTCGATCCAGGGCCTCGTCTGGGCGCCCCAGGCCGGGCTCGAGTTCGACCTGATCGCCAACGATGCGGTCGCGGCGCTGACGGGCGGGGCGGTCGTGGCAGAGCTGAGTGCCGGCGCCTCCGCGCAGGCCAACAACTTCGTGATCCGCGTCGACACCCAGCCGTCGACGGCCAACGTCGAGCTCACGGTGACGGCGACCAAGGAGGGCACCACGAAGGTGCGCACGCTGATCACCTACCGAACCGACACCGAGTACGCCGTGCTCAGTCGACGTGTCACCGAGATCACTCCGGAGTAGCGCCTGACCTAGGCTCCGCTCGTGTCATGGGAGGAGCTGGCCCGCGGAGTCGAGCTGCCGTTCGATCCCGAGCTGACGATTCCCGAGCTGCACCCGTACCGGCTCGACGTGCCGAATCCGCCCGTCGTGGACGACGTCGAGAAAGCCGCCCGCGCCGCAACGGTCGAGACGTTCACGGGCGAGGTCGCCCATGCCACGACGATTGCCGTCGGGGCGGGGTCACGAGGGCTGACCGGGCGGGTCGAGATGCTGCGCGGCACGATCGCTGCGCTGCGCGAGCTCGGCGCCGAACCGTTCGTCGTGCCGGCGATGGGTTCGCACGGCGGAGCCACGGCCGAGGGCCAGCAGGCCATGCTCGCGTCGCTCGGCATCACCGAGGAGGCGATCGGCGCCGAGATCCGCTCGTCGATGGAGACCGTCGTCGTGGCCCGGACGCCCGACGGCGAGCCCGTGCCGCTGGATGCGAACGCGGCCGCTGCCGACCGGATCCTGCCGGTCAACCGGGTCAAGCCGCACACGTCGTTCCACGGCCCGATCGAGTCGGGCTGCACGAAGATGGCGATCGTCGGGTTCGGCAAGCAGCCGGGGGCCGCACGGTTCCACGCCGCCACGCCCGACCTCATGTCCGGCCGGCTGGTCACCGCCGTCGACGCCCTCCGCGCCACCGGGCGGCTGCTCGGGGGGATCGCATCGGTCGAATCGGCTGCCGGTGAGGTCGTCCGCGTCGAGGGTCTCACGGCCGACGGCGTCGGTGGCGAACCGGAGCGTGAGCTCACCGCCTTCGCCCGGACGCTCGTGCCGGCGCTGCCGTTCGACGAGATCGACGTGCTCATCGTCGAGCGGGCCGGCAAGGACATCTCGGGGCCGGGCATGGACCCGAACGTCACCGGCCGGTTCTGGGTGCACGGCCTCGACGACCTGCCGTCACCGACCGTGCGTTCGATCGTGCTGCTCGACCTGACCGAGATCACCGGGGGCAACGCCAACGGGATGGGGTTCGCCGACTTCATCCCGGCGTCGCTCGCCAACAAGGTCGACTTCCGGACCACCTACGTCAACTGCTTCACGGCTGGGCCGGCGGGCATGCGCCGCAGCCGCCTGCCCATGGTGCTGCCCGACGAGGAGTCGTGCATCAAGGCGGCGCTCTCGATGTGCGGGCGGGCGCCGGGCGAGCCGCGGCGGGTGGTGCGCATCCCGTCGACGCTGCACCTCACCGAGTGCCTCGTCAGTGAAGCCCTCCTGTCATGACAACGTGCCGTGTTCGTCAGCAATCGATCCCGGCGGAGGCCATGTTGATCAAATATTGATGCCATAACGTTGCTCGCCCCAAGCCTTCGCAAAGCTTGCTCAGGGTCGGCGATCCGCCGCCGAAACACGAGGTGTGACCGCTCGTCCCAGCGCGACCACACGTGACCGCGGCGTTTCGATGATCGAGATGCTCGTGGCGATCACGCTGATGGGCATCGTCGTCGTCACCGTGCTCGTCGCGATGCGAACGACGACCAAGGCGGCGGCCATCGACCGCGACCACGCGATCGCATTCGCGTGGCTGCAGGCAGCCTCGGACGAGGTCTACCGCCAGCCTCGCGTCCCCTGCGACAGCGCCACCGACCCGGTGTCGACCTACAGCACCTACGCACAGAGCGCGGCCCGACCGAACCAGTGGCCCGTCTCCTCGGGGGCGACGATCGCCGTCACGAACGTGGAATACCTGGGTCGAGCCTCATCCTCGGACCCGTTCGAGTGGGATGCCACGTACTGCTTCGAGGGCAGTGGATACCTCGACAGCCCGCTCTACACCCAACGGGTCACGATCGAGGCTCGCAACCCGAGCGGCGAGATCGTCAAGACACTCCAGATGGTGAAGAACGAGGGGTGATGACGACCGTGGACGACGGCCGCAGCGACGACGGCTTCACGCTGATCGAGACGCTCCTCGTCATCTCGCTGCTGAGCGTCATCGTCGCCGGCATGGCGACCGCCTTCATGGTGATCGTCAGGACGGCACCCGACACCGAGATCCGCATCAACGATGCCCGTTCGACGCGGGGCCTGGCGACGTGGCTGTCCCACGACACGACGTCGACCCCTCGGTTCCAGCCGGAGACTTCGCAGGGCGGGATCGACATCGATCCGACCGATACCGGCACGAACAATCGCTGCGGTGGCGCTGGGACCAACGTGCTGCACCTGCGATGGGTCGAGGCGGGTTTCACGACACAGACGTTCGTGGCGAATTATCGATACGTCGTCGATGGCGACGAGGCCCGCGTCGTGCGGTACACGTGCTCACGGTCCGGCGCCGCAGCGTTCGGTCCGGCCCACGAGCAGAACCTCACCTCGGGACTCGAGCCGGGTTCACCGCCGATCCTGGCCTTGAACCGTGTCGATCCGTTGGATCCGAGCTCCGACGTCGAGTCGATCGACCTGACGCTCACGGCCCAGAGCGGTGAGCAGGTCATCGTCCAAACCGGTTCTCGTAACCCGACCCAGTTCTTCCCGTGATGCGCCAGCAGTCGCCCCAACCCCATCGCGATCGCGGGTCTGCACTGCCCCTGACGCTCGTTATCACGATCGTCCTGGCGCTCGTGGTCGTCGGCATCGCCCGCTACTCCGCGGCCAGTCTTCGGTTCGGTCGGGTCGCCGAGGACCGCAGCGACCGACTCTCGGCCGCCGACGCCGGCATGCGCTACGCAATCGACCAGCTCAAGCTGCGCAACGCGGGCTGCATCCTCGACACGCAGGAGGCGGTGCTCCCCGGCGTCGACGCCGACTTCAACGACGCGACCGCGGCCGTCGTCTGCGAGCGCGTCACGAACGGCTTCGAAGGCATCGCAGCGTACGCCGCGGTGATGACCGGCGAGGGGCTGTCCAGCACCGACGCCCTCTTGCTCTCGGCGGGCGGCGCGAGTGTCGACAAGGTGCTCGGCGGACCCGTCTTCATGTCCACGGTCGAGGACACGTCCTTCGCACTCAACGCAGCGGTGCGCATCGAGAACGGTCCGCTGCTCTATTACGACAGCTCGGGCACCGTGCCGTGCAGCTCCAAGAAGCCGAACGAGCTGGCCCCTGTCAGCGACGGCGACCTCGTCTTCTCGCCCGAACTGATCTTCGGGCCCATCTGCGTGACCGTGCCGTGGACCGACCTGTTCGACAGCCCCGAGGTGCCCGACCTGACCACCCTCACGATCCGCGACGGCGCGGCGCCGCTGACCGACCCGAACGGCTCGTACCAGGACATCTCTGGCGCCGGCGGGTGCCGCGTCTTCGAGCCGGGCCGCTACATCACGCCACCCGACGTGCAGAACCGGGACTCCTACTTCCGGTCCGGCGTGTACCTGGTCGACCTGCCGGCCGGCAACGAGACCTTCGAGGTCGTCAGCTCGGTCGTCACGGCGGGCGGCGTCAACCCGCTCGTCAGTAGCGACAACGAGATCGGCGGGCAGACGAACCGCTGCCTGCAAGTGCAGGACGACGACGAGAGCCTGGGGCTGTACGGCGCGACGTTCTACCTCACCGGCGGGTCGCACATCGTGGTTCGGCAACAGGGGGCGCTGGAGGTCCACGCGCTGCAGCAAGGCACGGACTACGTCAGCATCCAGGCGCTGTGCGACCCCGACCCGAACGGCAACGGCACACCGGAGGCGATCGAGTTCGAGACGATTCCCGGCGAGCAGGACGGGTACTGGTGCAACGCCGACGGCGACGGCGGGACCGGCACGTTCAGCACGCTGACGGCGCCCGCGCCGACGAGCCTCGACACGATCATCTACACCCGGGAGGGCAACAACCGCGAGATCGCCACCCACGCCCTGGTGTACGCACCGCTCGCGGAGATGGAGTTCGGCAACGCGACCAACACCGCCGACCAGAAGCTGCTCGGCGGTCTGATCGTCGCACGGCTGAAGCTGCAGTCGTCGGCGTCGGCAACGAACTTCGAGATCTCGGTTCCGACCAGCCCGATCACCGCCAAGATCCAGCTCACCTCGAATGCCTACAAGCGCGGCAAGACGACGATTCGGGCGGTCGTCGAGTATCGGCCGTACGAGGACGACATCGATGATCGGGTCCGCATCAACTCCTGGCGAGTGTGCGACATCGACTCGTGCTAGCGGTGGCCGGCGACCCTGACCTGTGGTGCGCCGGGCCCGGCATGCCACCGGCGAGGCGCGACGACGAGAGATGTGCCGTGTGCACGTTCGAGGACGCGGGAACGAGGCCGGCGGTCTGCTGGGGCTCGCGAACAGCGCACACGTTGGTGGACTTGGCACGAGTCGGGGTGCGCACTCACGTGCCGAAGCCGAAGCCGAGGTCGGGCGCGGTCAGCAGCGGGGCGTAGGCGACGCCCGCCGCCTCGCACATCGCTGCGCACGTGCCGCCACGGTCGACGATCAGGCTGACGAGGACCGGCTCGGCGCCGAACTCGCGCACGATGTCGACCGCCTCCATCAGGGACGTGCCGCGGGTGGTGGTGTCCTCGGTGATCACGACGCGGTCGCCCGGCTCGAGCGCGCCCGCCAGGCGGCCGGTCACGCCGTGTCCCTTGGCCTCCTTGCGCACGCTGAAGCTGCGCAGCTGTCGGCCGCGCGTCGCAGCGATCGCGGCCACGCCGAACGCGACGGGGTCGGCGCCCATCGTCAGCCCGCCGATCGCCGTCGCATCCTCGGGTATCACTTCGAGCATCGCGTCGGCGACGAGGATGATGCCGTCCGGGCGACACGCGGTCTGCTTGGTGTCGAGGAACCAGGTCGACGTCGCGCCGGACTTGAGCGTGAACTCACCGCGCTTGACCGAGTGCTCGAGCACGTGGGCCCGCAACGCGTCGAGCGGAGGGGTCAGCTCGGGAAGCTCGCCGTGTTCGCTCACGACGCCGACCGTAGTGCCGCGGGCCGTCGCTCGGGACTCTGCGGCAGACAACACGACGTCCGACGTCCAGATGACTGCCACAGAGACCCCGACCCAACTCTGCGGCAGACAACACGACACCCCACGTCCAGATGACTGCCACAGAATCGCAGCCCGCGCGATCGCGTTAGGTTCGGCGGCATGCAGCTCGCCGATCTCCGCATCTTCACCGAACCGCAGCAGGGTGCCACGTACGACCATCTCCTCGCGATCGCGCGGCGCGCCGAGGACCTCGGCTTCGGCGCCTTCTTCCGCAGCGACCACTACCTCAAGATGGGTGACGTCTCCGGGCTCCCCGGCCCGACCGATGCATGGATCACCCTCGCCGGCCTGGCGCGCGACACGAACACGATCAGGCTCGGCACGCTCGTCACGGCCGGGACGTTCCGGATGCCCGGTCCGCTCGCGATCTCGGTTGCCGGCGTCGATCAGATGTCGAACGGGCGAGTCGAGCTCGGGCTCGGCGCGGGCTGGTACGAGGCGGAGCACACCGCCTACGGCATTCCGTTCCCGTCGCTCGGCGATCGCTTCGACAGCCTCGAGGACCAGATGGCGGTCATCCACGGGCTGTGGAACACGCCGGACGGCGAGACGTTCACGTACGACGGGGCGGTCTGGGGCGTCACCGACTCCCCCGCGCTGCCCAAGCCGGTGCAGGCGGGCGGGCCGCCGATCATCGTCGGCGGCGGTGGCAAGGTCCGGACACCACGCCTGGCGGCCCGCTACGCAGCCGAGTTCAACATGGGGTTCGCGCCGGTCGAGCGGTTCACCGAGCAGCTCGCGACGGTTCGGGCGGCCTGTGAGGCGAACGACCGCGACCCCGACTCGCTGATCTACTCGATCGCGCTCGTCGCCTGTGTCGGCGGCGACGAGGCGGAGGTCGAGCGGCGTGCGGCCGCCATCCTTCGCGAGCCGGCAGAGCTCCGTGAGCACGGTGTCGCCGGGTCGCCGGACGAGGCCGCCGCGACGATCCGTCGGTACGTCGATGCCGGCGCCGATCGGGTCTACCTGCAGATCCTCGACCTCGGGGACCTCGACCACCTCGACCTGATCGCCGGCGAGGTCGCGTCGCGACTCAGCTGACCGCGAGCACTCACTCCCACCGGATGCCGAGGTGATCGAGCGCGTCGTCGAGCACGTCGGCGAGCAGCGGGTCGCGAAGCCCGGCGTGCTGCAGCTCGTCGACGTCGGGCAGGTCGGGGAGCCGGGCCGCGTCCGGTGCGCGCAGCAGCATCGAGATCGCCTCGGCCTCGGGATCGGTTCGCGGGTGCAGCTCGATCACGTCGGCGACCCGACCGCCGTCGGCGTCGTCGCGCTGGCGCCGCCGGTCGGCGAGCCTTTCGGCGGCAGTCGATCCTCCGACCGGGCCGACCCCACCGGCCGGGCCGACCCCACCTGTCGGATCACCGACCGGATCGTCGACCTGGCGCGCCGGCCGCGCGCTGTGCCGCCACCGGTCGACGAGCGTCGGTTCGATGGCCACCTCGTCGGACAGGGTGAACATCGCAGCGACGGCGTGCTTGCACGCCTCGGTGCCGGTACCGGCGTCGTCGGGACACGTGCACTGCACCCAGAGCTCGCGCTTCGACGGCACACCGCTGCCACCTGCCGCCTCGATCGTGACGACGTAGGGCTCGGCCCGCCCGCCCTGCACCTCGGCCGTGACGGCCCCGTGGCCGACGACGATGTCGACCACGGCGTCGTCGGCCCAGTACCGCTTGCCCCGCGCCAGCCGGCCCTGATCGCTCAGCTCGGCGGCGAGCACCTTGATCATGGTGGCGAACAGGCGACCGGGAGGGTTCGGCCCGTACGGCTTGCGGGGTGTGCTCACGCGCCGCCCCCTCCGATTCGTGCCGATCCAACAGCGGATACCGCGTGCGCGGTGTCCTCACCCACCGCCCCCTCCGAACGGCGCCGATCGAGCAACGGACCGAACGTCTCGCAGGCGGTGCTCACGCGCCACCACCTTCCAGCAGCACCAGCTCGGCGAGCTGGTCGGCCGACAGCTCGGACAACCAGGCCTCGCCCGAGCCGACGACCGCGTCGGCGATCGCCCGCTTCTCGTCGATCACCTCACCGATCCGCTCCTCGACCGTTCCCTGGCAGACCAGCTTGTGCACGTTGACCGTCTGGCGCTGCCCCATCCGCCAGGCGCGGTCGGTGGCCTGATCCTCGACCGCCGGGTTCCACCACCGGTCGTAGTGGATCACCTGGCTGGCGGCCGTCAGGTTGAGGCCCGTGCCGCCCGCCTTCAGCGACACGACCAGCAGCGGTGCACCCCCGCCGGCCTGGAAGTCGCCGACCATCCGCTCGCGGCCGGGGCGCGGCACGCCACCGTGGAGGAACGCGGCATCGAGATCGAAGCGCGCCCGCAGATGGATCTGGAGCAGGTCGCCCATCTCGCGGAACTGGGTGAAGACCAGCGCCCGCTCGCCCACGTCGAGCAGCTCGTCGACGAGCTCGTCGAACCGGTTGAGCTTGCCGGAGCGCCCGGCCAGCCGCGAACCGTCCTTGAGGGCGTGGGCGGGGTGATTGCAGATCTGCTTGAGCCGCATCAGGGCGGCGAGCACGCGACCGCGGCGCTGCATGCCCTCGAGCTCCTTCGCGTCGACGAGGAGTTGATCGACGACCTGCTGATAGAGCGCGGCCTGCTCCTTGGTGAGCTGGGCGTAGGCGATCTGCTCGATCTTGTCGGGGAGGTCGGGCAGCAAACGGCGATCGGCCTTGGTGCGGCGGAGCACGAACGGTTGGGTGAGCCGGCGGAGCCGAGCCGCCACGTCCGCGTCGTTGCGGCGCTCGATCGCGGTCGAGAACTCCTCACGGAAACGCTGCTGGCTGCCGAGCAGGCCCGGGTTGACCGCATCGAGGATCGACCACAGCTCGGACAGCCGGTTCTCGACCGGCGTCCCGGTGAGCGCCAGCTTCTGGTCGGCCCGCAGGGTTCGCACGGCCCTGGCGGCCTTGGTGTTCGGGTTCTTGACCATCTGCGCCTCGTCGAGGACGACGGTCGTCCAGTCGACGGCCGCCAGCGCCTCGATGTCGCGCGGCAGCAGGCCGTACGTCGTGATGACGATGTCGGCGTCGCCGAGGCCGAACAGCGCCGGTTCGCCCTGCTGCCGGCTCGAGCCGTGGTGGACGACGATCGTCTGGCCCGGCGTGAAGCGGTGCGCCTCGGACTCCCAGTTGTGCACGACGCTGAGCGGGCACACCACGAGGTGCGGGCCGTCGCGTTCGAGCAGGTGGGCGAGCGTGGTCGCCGTCTTGCCCAGGCCCATGTCGTCGGCGAGGCAGCCCCCGAGGCCGACCCGGGCGAGGAACTGCATCCACGCCAGCCCCCGTCGCTGGTAGTGACGGAGCTCGCCCCGGAACCCCGCCGCCTCGACGACCTCGTGCAGGTGCTCGTCGGGCAGGCCGTCGAGCAAGGACCGCACCCAGTCGTGGCCGATCGGCTCGGTGGCGGCATCGCCGTCGTGCACGAGCTCGACCGGCACGGCCTCGTCGGCGGCTGCACCGAGACCCGCCGACAGCTGCAGCAGCTCGATCGCACCGATGTGCGTGCGATCGGCCACCTGTTCGCTGAGCATCGCCCTGGCGCGCCGGAGACCCGCCGGGTCGATGCGCACCCAGCGGTGGCCTGCGCGCATGAGGCTCACGCCGGCTGACTCGGCCCGGGCCAGCTCGGCGTCGGTGATCGGCGTGTCGTCGATCAGCGCCGTCCACTCGACGAGCGCCTCCTTGCCGAACCGGCTCCGCCGATCGTCGGTGGGGGACTCGGACGCCGTCCCGCGAACCGAGACCTTCGCCCGGACGAGATGCTCGGGGCCGATCAGCTCGACGCCGAGCCGTTCGAGCTCGGCAGGTGTGATGTCGATGAAGTCGTCGGCCTCCTCGAGGTCGAGCTCGACCGAGGCCGGCTCGGCGACGTCGGCGAACGGCCCGAGGCCCGGGACCGCCGGGCCCACCGACGCCGCCAGTGCCGAGATCTCGTCGGCGAGTGCCGGCAGCCGGCCCGATCCTCCGGCCAGGTCGTTCGCCCGAGCCGTGGCCGCCCAGACGTCGGCCGCCGTGCACCACCGACCCGGATCGGCATCGTCGACGAGCTCGAGCTCGACGAGCCACGGATCGCCCGGATCGTCGGGGATCGTCAAACGGATGCGGCCGCGCACGACCGGCTCGCCCGCCAGCCGCCGCCGATGCCGGTCGAGCGTCCGCGACAGGTCGGCGACGGCGTCGTGGAAGTCGTCGCTGCCGGACCGGATGACCGGATCGGGCTTGGCGAGCGCTGCGAACACCGCACGGATCGCCTGCACGTCGACCGACCGCTTGCGCCCGAGATCGGGCCGCCACCCGCCGTGATGGAGCACCGCGCGCCCGAGGCCGTCGACGAGCGACGTGACGATGTCGGCGGTCGACGCCGACGAGCCGTTGCGGCAGATCGCAGGTGCGCTCGCGGCGGCGTGCGCCAGTGCATCCCGATGCAACTCGTCGAGCACGGGTCGCCATCGTGCGACGGTGAAGGGGCCCTCCTCGACGACCAGCGGCGTCACCCGGCGTGCACCGACCAGCCGAACCGCGAACTGGGTGAGCCGGGCGAACCACGCCAGGGAGGCGGAGAGCTCGTTGCCGGTCGGTGTCTCGGACAGCCAGACCGATGCCCCGAACGCGTCGAGCTTGACCACCGGCACCGATCGCTGACCGCCGTCGGGCAGCTCGATCTGGAGGCGGCTCAGCTCGCCGTACGAGATCGGCGAGTCGTGCCACCCGCCGTCGCCCTCGCCGCTCCACCGGCTGCGGCCGAATCCGCCGTACAGCCAGGCGGCGGACGCCGGCGACTCACCGTTCCACCCCCACACGTGCAACGCGCCGGACCGCCACGTCCCCTGTGCGATGTGCGGGGCACGTTCGCGGGACATACCCCGAGGGTATCGACGGGCTGTGCTGCCGTCGCGCCGGCTCCTGACCGACCCACCGCATCGGTCCGTTCGGCGCGTCAATACACTGGCCGTCGTGGACGCGCCCCGGTACGAGCCGTATCGAGACGTCGCCGCCGAGCCGTTCCGCTGGCGGCTCGGGCTGCGCCCGCTCGACCTGCGCGACTGGTTGGAGGTCGACGAGCACCGTGCCGCCGACCTGGCTCGCAAGCGCGCCGTGATGGCCGAGCACCCGCACACCGCCTTCCGTGTGCTGCCCGACGTCGAGACCGAGAGCGCCGAGGTGCTCGCGGCGGTCGTCGAGCACCTCGCCGAGCATCACCCCGACGTCGACCTCGCCCGCGAACGCGAAGCGGTTCGATCGCTGCATCCCCTCGACGCCGCCGGCCGCCTCGTGCAGGAGGACCTGGTGATCATGGTCGAACGCGGAGGCCGGCTGATCTGCGGCGGCGGCAGTGTCTGCTTCCCGAATCGGTGGGATCTGCCGTCGAAGGTCGGGCGCTCGATGGCCGAGATCCACGCGCCGGTGCCCGGCCTGAACGATGCGCTCGGCGAGCCCGTCGACCAGGTGCTGGCGCGGCTCGCTCCGGGTCGTGCGTACTGGCGGCTCGGCTGGGGGATCCTCGACACCGACGAGCTGTACCAGCCGCTCGACGGCACGGCGCCCGCGCGCCCGGCCGCGGCGGCGCCGATCGACCATCACCTGCGCGTCGAGCGCGAGACGCTGCGCAGGTTCCCCGGCTGCGTCCTCTTCACGATCCGCACGCACCTGACGCCCCTCGCCACGCGTTCGGTCGACATCGCTGCGCTGTCGGCCGCGCTCGACGCGATGCCCGACGACGTCGCGCAGTACAAGGAGCTCGACCGGGTCGGCCCGGCGATCGCCGCCTGGCTCCGCGAGCCGTGACCATTCGACGGCCGCGACCACTCGCCGGTCGGCATCGTGCGGCCGTAGTGTCCTGCTGATGGATCACGACGCCGTCGCCCGGGCGATGTACGCGCGAGACGCGACCGCCGACGCGTTCGGCATCGACCTGGTCGAGGCGAGCCCCGAGCGAGCGGTGGTCACGATGAAGGTGCGGCCGGACATGTGCAACGGCCTCGACGTCATCCATGGTGGGATGACGTTCCTGCTCGCGGACAGCGCGATGGCGTTCGCCAGCAACTCGACCAACGAGCGCGCGCTCGCGTCGTCGGCCGAGATCGACTGGCTCGCTCCGGCCACGACGGGCGAGCTGCTGACGGCGACGGCGCATCGGCGAGCCGCGGCCGGCCGGACGACGCTCTGGGAC
>JAAUYD010177527.1_pt1 | contig 34518 bp, 24 predicted proteins | sample 7278101 | NCBI WGS metagenome assembly JAAUYD01 (sample SAMN14350128, study PRJNA611818) | marine sediment metagenome | isolation source: surface marine sediment (0.6m) | place: French Polynesia: Moorea | collected 2018-08
ATCCGGACCGACCCGGTGCGGGTCGAGGACGGCACGGTCTGGACCCGGCTCGACTGACCCGGCCGAGCCCAGGACTCCCCGGGCGCCGGTACGGCCCCGCTCGTCGCACCCGCCGGGACGGTCCGCGCGGTCGCCGTCGACGCCGGCAGCGGGCGGCCGCCCGTTCACCGGCCGCAGCGCCCGGCGCCAAGCGCGCCGACTTGGGCCGGCAGCGTCACATGCGGTATAGTCGCGCAGTCGGATCGATCGACAGATTCGTTAAAGTTTCAGAGACTTAGGCCGATCCCGGTAGCAGACGTACGGAGGCTCCCTCGGGAACTCCTGGTTTTTTTCCGACTCGGATCTCGAAACATGCGTTTTGTGCTGATTCTGCTCGTCGCGCTTGCGCTGACCCTGACCTGGCAGTCGACGATCCTGGCAGGCGGCGACACCGATCCCGCACACCTTGTCGACTAGCGGACAAGCGGACGCGGAGGCCCCGGCAAACGCGCCTCGGCAACGCCGGGCCGGCGTGTAAAGGGGTACCGTCATCGGCTGCGGATCGCCGCGCATGCTGTCGCCCTTGCCCGACCCCGACGACAGCCGCATGCAAACGAGAACGAGGAGGAAATCCCCACATGAGATCCAGAATCTGCGTGCCGGCAGGCGCCGCCGCCCTTGCCATCGCATTCAGCTTTAACGCCCTTGCCGACGACCTGACCGTCGGCATCACGCGCTCGATGGACAAGTTCGAGGGCGTCATCAACGGCAAGCCGATAACGATCATGCGCAACCAGGACCAGACCGCAACGGTCAACCCGGCTTTCGCCAAGACGTCGCGCAAGTGCCCACCGTTCTGTATTCAGCCGTTCACGCTCGCTCCCGGTGTCGAGACGATCGGCGAGGTCGAACTGATCGGGTACATCGAACGCATGGCAAACGGCGATGACTCGATCCTGCTGATCGATTCGCGCACGCCGGATTGGGTCAGCAAGGGCACGATACCGGGCGCCGTGAACATCCCGTGGACCCGGCTCAACCCGGCCAGGGGTGCCGATCCGATCTCGATCGGCGAGATCATGACCGGCGATTTCGGCGCCCGCGAACTCGAGGGGCTGTGGGATTTCAGCAGCGCCAAGACCCTGGTGCTGTTCTGCAACGGCAACTGGTGCGGCCAGTCGCCGAACAACATCCGCAACCTGATGCGCTTCGGTTACCCGGCCGACAAGCTGAAGTGGTATCGCGGCGGCATGCAGGACTGGGAGATCCTCGGCCTGACGACGGTCAAACCCTGATTACCGGCGCCGCCGGCGTCGCGGTCCGTCGCGAAACCCGATCTGTCCCGACCGGCCGCTGACCCGGCCGCCGTGCGACCGCGCAGCCGAGCCAATGGGCATCGTCGCCATCGCTGCTACCGGGGCCGTCGCTGTGGCCCGCCGCGATGACCGCAGCCGGCGCGACGGCGTCCAGCGCGTCGCCGACCTGGCCGGCGGACTGGTCGACCAGGATTCCGCCGAGGCGGCGGAGACGCCGCAAGATTCCGCTGATGTGGTGCCGTCGGTGCGACACGAATCCGCCGGCCTGTCGCGCCACGACCGCCGGTCGGCGGTCCTGCAGATCGACGACAGCCGTCGACGCAAAGGCCTGGCGGCCGATGTCGCCGATCAGAAATAGCGCGTCAGCCGCAACTCGACATAATCGTCCTGGCGCAGCCCGAACACCGGGTCGTCGTCGTCGACGTTGCTCCACCACCTGGCCTGGACGTCGACGCGCCAGTCGTTGCCGATGCGGCGGCTGGCCTCGAGATTGAGGAAGCGGGTACCGTTCTGCCAGTCGCTGACGACCCCGGCCAGCACCTCGGACCCGTCGACGTCGTTGACCACCCAGCGCACGCCGGCAAAGACGTCGCGATTGAACGGCGTCGTCGCCTCGGCGCCGCGCTCGTCCCACATCAGCTCGAACAGCGTGCCGAGGTCGGAGCTGCCGTCGAGGATGCCGTAGAAGGTGTACTCGAAGCCGCCGGTCGCGGCGGTAAAGGTCTCGCCCTGCCCGCTGCGGCGCAGGGCCTCGAGCTTCCACAGCCAGTTCTCGACCGCGCCCTGCAGATCGACACTGGTCTGGTGGATCACGACGTAGCGTGGAGCGAGGACCGGCCGGCCGTCGTCGTCGAGCGCCGGCAGCAGCATCGGCTCGCGGCCGGTGCCATGGAAATGCGCGATCCCGAGGTCCCAGTCGCCGAGGTTCTTCGACCAGCGCACGGCGACGTCGGGGTGGTAGGCCTCGCGGTCGTTCTCGAAGCTCGCGCGGTCGGCGTCGATGCGCGGCTGGGTGCGCGGTCGGCCGTCGCGCGACGGGAACTGGCGTTCGCGAAACCACGGCATCACGAACAGGTCGACAACGCCCCAGTCGCGCTCCAGCGACACCTTCAGCATCGCCTGCCCGAGCTTCTGCTCGCCGTCTGGGTTCTCGAGCACGTCGGTCTGGTTGATGATGTCGACCAGATGAAAGACCTCGGTCACGCCCCAGAACACCTTGTCGAGACCGGCGCGGATCTCGAGGCCGTCGTCGGCATAAATCCACACCGCTTCGCGCAGGTCGACGTGCGTGCGCTCGTCGTCATGCTGGTCGACGCGGGCGAACGGCTTGACGGTCAGGCTCTGCCTGTCGTCGTCCCACTGCCGGTAGTACTCGACGTTGCCGCTGATCGACAGGTTGGCGCCATGCTGCGAACCGTCGAGCGGCGACGCCGGGAAATTGCGACCCTCGAGTGCGATCTCGCCGCGCCAGGTCTCGTCGGCCGCAGCGGCGGCCGCGACGGTAATCGCCGCAACCGCCAGCAGCGCGCGGCCGTGCCTCATTTGACGCGCTTGAGGCTGTTCTTCGTGAAATCGCCGTCGGTCAGACCGACCCGGAACTCGTAGCCGCGCCACGTCAACAACGTCGATTTGCCGGTCTGGTGATTCTCCATGTACATCTCGTCGGCCCGCCAGTAACGATCGAGGTACTGGCGGTAACCGCGGAACACCAGGGTCTTGAGCAGGCTGTCCTTGCGATCGTAGTACTCGATCTTGATCGGCCGGTACTCGGCCTTGTCGATCCAGACCAGCTGGCGGCGATAGCCCGAGTTCTCGTCGACCGGGTCGCGTTCGATCACGAACATCGGTTCGCCGTCGAGCACGTCGTCTTTGACGAAACGGTAGGTGTATTTTTCGACCTCCTGCGAGGCCAGGTCCTCGTATGCGAACTCGCTGCCCATGAACGGGCCGGACTTGTTGCGCGACGCGATGCGCTTGACCCGCTTGAGCGCCGGCAGGTAGAGCCATTGGTCGTCGGCGTCGACCTTGTGCGAGAACGTCAGCAGCGCCGTGCCCTTCACGTCGCGCGGCTGATCGAAGATGATCATCGTCTTGTCGCCGTCGTTGTCGACCTCGAGCGAGCGACTGCGCATCTCGCGCGTGCTCTCCTCGCCGTGTTTGTTGCGCAACAGCATCGTCAGCTCGGCGCGAAAATCGTGGAAGCCGGTGTCGCGCCGGTCGGCCTCGACGGCGATCTCCAGACCCTTTTCGATATCGCTTTGCGACCATGCCGCGGCGCTGAACAGCGCCAGGCTAAGCAGTAGAAACAGCCGATTCGCGCGCATGCGCACCTCCTCCAAACTTCATCAACAACGGCGGCAGGAACAGGAAGTCCGCGAACAGCGCCAGCGCGATCGTGATTGCGGTCAGTAGGCCCATGCCGGCGTTCAGCTCGAACGTCGACAGCGCCAGCACGCCGAAACCGATGATCAACACCAGGGACGTCACCCACAGCGCCATGCCGACGGTCGAGAACGCGTAACGGACCGCGTCCTCGCGAGACAGGCCCTGCTCGCGCTGGGCGCGCAGGTACTTGCTCAGGAAATGCACGGTGTCGTCGACGACGATCCCGATCGTAACGCCGGCCACGACCGACAGGGCCAGCCCGACCTGGCCGACCAGCAGCCCCCAGAGCCCGAACGCCATGCCGATCGGCACCAGGTTGGGGATGATGCTGAGCAGGCCGATGCGCACCGAGCGCAGCGCGAACAGCAGGATGCCGGAGATCAGCACCAGCGCAATCGTCGTGCCCTTGAGCATCGAACGGATGTTGCGATGACCGATGTGCGCGAACATGATCGCCGAACTCGCACCGTCGACGCGCATCGACGGCGGCGCGTTCTCCGTCAGCCACCCCTGGGCGCGGCGCTCGAGGGCCAACAGCTCTTCGGTCGACGTCGTCTCCAGCGTCACCGTCATCCGCGTCGCGGTCTTGGCGACGTTGATCTGGTTGTTCAGATCGAGGCCGAACGGCAGCGAGAACTCGTACAGCAGCAGGTACTGGGCCGACAGGTCGTTCGCGTCGGGCAGCCGGTACCACGCCGGATCGTCGCCGTGCATGTTCTTGTTCAGGCGTTTCATGATGTCGGTGATCACGTTGACATGCATGACGCCGGGCTGATCGCGGTACCAGTTGGCAAAGGCCTCGACATTGCGCAGGAACGCCGGATCGGAGATCTTGCTGTCGCCGTCGGTCGGCAGCGAGTACTCGATCAGGTAGATGCCGGTGAGGTTCTCGGTCGCGAAATCGGTATCGGCACGGAACGAAACCTCTTCGTCGAAGTAGTCGACGAACACGTCGTTGAGGCGATTGTTGGGCAGCTGCGACACCAGCCCGACGATCACCAGCAGCATGCCCCAGAACAACGGCTGCCGGCGGCGGATCACGAACTCGGCGAAACGCTCCATCGTCGTCAACCGACCATTGGTCTGTGCCGGCGCCCTGACCGGCAACAGCATCATCAGCGCCGGCAGGAACAGGATCGACAGGAAGAACGCGATCATCACGCCCATCGCGGCCATGTTGCCGAGGTCGCGGAACGGCGGCGCATCGCTGAAGTTCAGGCTCAGGAAGCCGATCGCGGTGGTTATCGATGTCAGGAACACCGGCGCCAGGTTGATGCGCAGGCTCTCCAGCATCGCGTCGAAGCGGCCGAGCCCGCGGCGCAGCCCCTGCAGGAATATCACGAGGATGTGCACGCAGTCGGCGACCGCGAGCGTCATGACGATGACCGGCACGCTGGTCGTCGGCGGGCTCATCTGGATACCGATCCAGCCGGTCAGACCCATCGTGCCGACGATGGTCATGACGATCACCAGCGCCGTGCCGACCGTCGCCGAGACGCTGCGCAGCATCAGCGCGAGAATCACCAGTATCAGCACGAACATCAGCGGATACAGCGTCTTCATGTCCTGCTGCGAGGCCTCGGGGAAGGCGTTGTTCATGATCACCATGCCGGTCAGGCGCACGTCGACCGACGGATCGCGGGCGCGCACACGCTCGGCGAGCTGGTTGGCGAACTTCGCGACCTCGGGGACCTCGGTGAGTTTCTCGCCCGGCAACTGGATCGTCACGTTGACCCCGGTGACGTGCTTGCGCGGCGCGATCAGCCGGTTCTGCAGCAACGGTTCGGCAACCGCGATCCGCCCGGCCTCGGCGATCGCGTCGGCGTCGAGTCCGGGCGCCCCGGAGACCAGGTCGCGGACCAGCAGGTCGTCGCCGTCGGCGCTGGTGTGCTGGAAATTGCTGATCGAGTCGACGCGAATCGAATACGGGATCTGCCAGGCCTCGCGGGTCAGCCATTCGACTGTCGCGAGCGTCTCCGGCTTGAACACGACGCCGTCTTTCGGCGCGATCACGAACAGCACGTTGTCGTTCTTCGTGTAGGTATCCTGCAGTGCCTCGAAGGCCCGCAGCTGCGGGTTGTCCTCGCTGAAGAACATCCGGTAGTCGTTGCTGAACGTGATCAGGCGTGCACCGGATCCCACGGCGGCGATCAGCAGCACGGTCGCGACGATGGCCCACCAGGGATGTGACAGCAGCAGACGGAAGAAACGGTCGGACACGATTCTCGCAGTCCTCGGTCGGTCAGGTGCGGTTCTGCAGCGTGCGCAGATAGGCGACCAGGCCGTCGCCGCACTGCCTGAGGATCTCGGCGCTCTGCGCGTTTTTGGCCATGCCGATGCATCCCTCCAGCGACGCGACGATGAAGGTCGCGGCGGCACGCGTGTCCACCGAGACCTGCAGCAGACCGTGGGACAGGCCACGGTCGAGTGCCTCCTCGATCGCCGCGCGCCAGGCCTCCAGCGCCAGCGCGATGCGCTCGCGGAAACCGGCATCGACCGGCGACATCTCCTGCGCAAGGTTGTTGATTGGACAACCGAGCGCGACATCGGCGTCGGTCATCTGCGCACCGGCGTCACGGATGATGTCGATCAGCAGTTGCACCGGGTCGCCGTCACAGGCCTGCAGCGGCTCGATCCACAGCGTCCGCATCTCGGGCACGAAGCGCTCGTCGAACACGGCGTAGCCGAGATCGAGTTTGCTCGCGAAATGGTGATACAGCGCACCCTTGGTCACGCCGGTTTCGGCGAGAATCCGGCTGACGCTGGCCGGTTGGTAGCCGCGCCTGCGGATCTCGCGGGCCGCGGCATCGAGCAGTGCCGCACGGGTATTCGCACTGTGCGGGTGGCGGGCCGGTGCGGCGGTCATGACGGCAATATTGGCGCAAACATACCGACCAGTATGGATGGGAATGCGCTGCTGTCAAGGCGGGTGCACTGCCGAACCGCCATCCCTGCTGCAAGGCCGGAAAAGCGCCGCCAAGATATGCCAAAATCGCGGCCCGTTTCGCCGATATCGTCACCGTGTCACTAGCCGTCCCACCGATTCCGAGCCCGCAACAGGTCAGCGTCCGCTGGGGTCGGACCGTCGGCGCCGCGGCCGGCTGGGCGATCGCCGGCGCCGTCAACGATGCCGCGGCGCCGCTGCTGGTGGTCACCGACGACGTCCAGGCGGCCGCGAAGCTGAGCGCAGAAATTACCTTCTTTATCGACGATAAGTCGCTGCCCATTCTCTCTTTTCCTGACTGGGAGACCCTCCCCTACGACGTCTTCTCGCCGCTGCCGGAACTGGTCTCGCAGCGCCTGCTGACCCTCCACCGCCTGCAGCAGCTGCGCCGCGGTATCGTCGTCGTGCCGGTCGCGACGCTGATGCAGCGGCTGCTGCCGCGGGCGTTCCTCGACGCCAACAGCCTGCTGCTGCAGGTCGGCGACCGCCTCGATCTCGACGGCTTCCGCGGGCGCATCGAGGCGGCGGGTTACCGCTGCGTCTCGCAGGTGATCTCGCACGGCGAATTCGCGGTGCGCGGCTCGCTGCTCGACCTGTTCCCGATGGGCAGCGACCAGCCGTACCGCATCGATCTGCTCGACGACGAGGTCGATTCGATCCGCACCTTCGACCCGGAGACCCAGCGCACGACCGAAAAGACCGAGCGCATCGCGCTGCTGCCGGCGCGCGAATTCCCGCTCGACGACGCCGGGGTCGCGCGCTTTCGCGCCGCCTACCGCGAACAGATCGAGGGCGATCCGCAGCGCAGCCTGGTCTACCGCGGCGTCACTGACGGCAATCCCCCCGGCGGCATCGAGTACTACCTGCCGCTGTTCTTCGACGACACGGCGACGCTGTTCGACTACCTCGACGCCGATTGCCTGCTGATTCGCGACCAGCACACCCACGACGAGGCCGAGCGCTTCTACGCCGCGGTCGGCGAGCGCTACGAGCAGCGACGCTACGATGTCGAACGCCCGCTGTTGCCGCCGGAGCGCCTGTACCTGACGCCCGCCGAGCTGCGCGACCGCCTCGCAGCGATGCCGAACGTGGTCACGACGACAGGCAGGATCGACGCCGAGGGCACGTCGGCGATCGACCTCGCGTGTCGGCCGCTGCCGCCGGTCGGTATCCAGCCCAAGGCCGCCGAGCCCGCCGCGGCGCTGAAACAGCTGCTCGCCGACCCGGCGCAGCGCAACCTGTTCGTTGCCGAGACCGCGGGCCGCCGTGAGGCGCTGCTCGACCTGCTGCGCGGCTTCGACATCCGCCCGGTGCCCTACCCGGATTGGCATGCCTTCGTCGCCGGCGGTGCAGCGCTCGGCATCACGGTCGCACCGCTCGAGAACGGCCTGTGGCTGCACGCCGACCGCCTGCGGGTGATCCCCGAGACCCTGCTGCTCGGCGAGCGTGTCCGCCAGCGCCGCCGGCGCAAGGGCCCGGACGCCGACCAGGTCGTGCGCAACCTGGCCGAACTGGCGATCGGCGCGCCGGTCGTGCATGAGGAGCACGGCGTTGGCCGCTTCGTCGGCCTGCAGTCGCTCGACGTCGGCGGCCAGCGCAGCGAGTTCCTTACCCTGGAATACGCCCGCGGCGACAAGCTCTACGTACCAGTCGCGTCGCTGCACCTGATCAGCCGCTACACCGGCGCATCGCCGGAGGCCGCGCCGCTGCACCGACTCGGCAGCGACCAGTGGGAGAAGGCGCGGCGACGCGCCGCCGAGCGGGTGCGCGACGTCGCCGCCGAGCTGCTCGACATCTACGCCCGGCGCGAGGCGCGCCAGGGCACGGCGCTCGACTGTGTCGACGACGAGTACCGCCGTTTCGCCGCGGATTTCGCGTTCGAGGAGACGCCCGACCAGCAGCAGGCGATCGATGCCATCGTCGCCGACATGGCGTCGCCGAAGCCGATGGACCGCGTGGTCTGCGGCGATGTCGGCTTCGGCAAGACCGAGGTCGCGATGCGCGCGGCGTTCATCGCCGCCGATGCCGGCAAGCAGGTCGCCGTGCTGGTACCGACGACGCTGCTCGCCCAGCAGCACTACCAGAACTTCGCCGACCGCTTCGCCGACTGGCCGATCAAGGTCGAGAGCCTGTCGCGCTTCCGCTCGGCCAAGGAAAGCGGCGCGGTGCTCGACGGCCTGCGCAACGGCCGCATCGACATCGTCGTCGGCACACACAAGCTGCTCGGCGACAACGTACGCTTCAAGGACCTCGGCCTCGTCATCATCGACGAGGAACACCGCTTCGGCGTGCGTCACAAGGAGCGCCTGAAGGCGCTGCGCGCCGAGGTCGACATCCTGACGCTGACCGCGACACCGATCCCGCGTACGCTGAATATGGCGATGTCGGGCCTGCGCGACCTGTCGATCATCGCCACGCCGCCGGCGGCGCGCCACCCGATCAAGACCTTCATCAGCCAGTGGAACGACGCGCTGGTGCGCGAGGCCTGCCAGCGCGAGATCAACCGTGGCGGCCAGGTCTACCTGCTGCACAACGAGGTCTCGACGATCGAGAAGACCACGGCGAAGGTCGCCGAGCTGGTGCCGGGCGCACGCGTCGAGTTCGCGCACGGCCAGATGCGCGAGCGCGAACTCGAGCGCATCATGCGCGACTTCTACCACCAGCGCTTCAACATCCTGGTTTGCACGACGATCGTCGAGAGCGGTATCGACGTGCCGTCCGCGAACACGATCATCATCGACCGCGCCGACAAGCTCGGCCTCGCCCAGCTGCATCAGTTGCGCGGGCGGGTCGGACGCTCGCACCACCGCGCCTACGCCTACCTGATCGCACCGCCGCCGAAGGCGATGACCGCGGACGCGCGCAAACGCCTCGAGGCGATCGAGTCGCTCGAAGAGCTCGGCGCCGGGTTCACGCTGGCGACCCATGACCTCGAGATCCGCGGCGCCGGCGAGCTGCTCGGCGACGAACAGAGCGGGCAGATCCACGAGATCGGTTTCACGCTGTACACCGAGATGCTCGAACAGGCGGTACAGGCGATCCGTGCCGGCCGCCAACCGGAACTCGACCGCCCGCTCGACCACGGAACCGAGGTCGATCTGCACATCCCGGCGCTGCTGCCGGACGACTACCTGCCCGATGTCCACGTCCGCCTGATCCAGTACAAACGGATTGCGTCGGCGGCATCGGTCGACGAACTGCGCGAGCTGAAGGTCGAGATGATCGACCGCTTCGGCCTGCTGCCGGAGCCGGCGCGCAGCCTGTTCGACATCACCGAGCTGAAGCTCCACGTGAAGCCATTCGGCATCCGCAAGATCGAGGCCGGCCCGCTGGGTGGCAAGATCCATTTCGACAGCGCGCCCGATATCGACCCGATGCACCTGATCACGCTGGTCCAGACCCGATCCGACACGTTCCGGCTCGACGGCAGCGAACGGCTGCGCTTCTCGGCCGACCTGGCCGATCCGCAGCAGCGTACCCAGAAGGTCCGCGGACTACTTGACCAAGTCCTCGGCATGCAGTGAAGTGACGGCCATGGACACCAAGCCGAGACTCCGCCGCGTGCTGTCGGCGCTGCTGCTGGCCGTCAGCGCGATCGGCGTCACGAGCGCGTCGGCCGACGCCTACCGCTTCGAGATGGTGATCTTCGAACGGCCCAACGCCGCGATCGGCGAGGCCCCGCCCGACGCCGCAGAGCCCACCGTCGACAACGCCGCTGTCGGCCGCCTCGCACGCTTCGCGGTCGGTGGCCGCAAGCTGGGCGGCGTCGCGTTCACGCTGAAGAAGAAGGGCATGATCGTCCACGAGCACCTGGCCTGGGTGCAGGAGCCGCGCGGGCGCAACAGCAAGGCCTGGTACAGCGTCGGTGACGGCCGCTTGAGCGGCGTGGTACGGGTCACGCGCGGCCGCTTCCTGCACGTCGACGCCGACCTGCTGCTGCGCGACGTGGCCACGGCGCAGCCGCTGCGCGCGCGCCTGTACCGGCGCATGCGCAGCGACGAACTGCACTACCTCGACCACCCACGGCTCGGCATCGTGATCCGCGCCGACCGCGTCGAGGAACCGACCAAGCCGGATGCCGCCGACGCTGCGGCTGGCGAGCCCAAGCCGGCCGAACCGCCGCGGAGCGTGCCGCCGGTACAGCAGCCGGGTTGAGCCGCACGATACGGCCTGGCGATGCTTGGTAACACCTGCGCACTCGGCCTGACACGACGCTGTCAGACTCCAGCTGCAGACTCCCAACCCCAATCCCTGGGTAGCAGTATGTGGAGGCCCACAATGAAGCTCGCTGAACACCTTCTCGACGGCCTGAAGATGGTGGCGCTGTGCGGCGCGATCGCGCTGGTGGTCTGGTCGATGCCGGAGTACCGAGGGCTGCACGCCCAGAACGCCGACACGGGTGCGGACACGACGACCGATTCGCGCCAACCCGTCACCGGCCGGTAAGCCGTTGCTGACGGAATCCGACAACGGTCGCCGCTTGCGACGCACAGCATCAACGCTTCAAGCGGGCCGCCGACAGACGCGCCGGAGATGCGGCGGCGTCCACGTCACCCGGCATGGGTACACGCAGGGAATCATGGCCGAGCGATGCGCCGGCAAGCGCGGCTTGCCGGCCGTCCGAGTCGGCAGCGCGGCCACGATCGCGTCGGACGTCCCGTTCGGCGCGCACTCGGCCGCCCGCTGAACCTCACTGCGTCGATCTTGTAGTGTCTCCGGACGTTCCTGGCGACACGCCCCCAGCGCGAGGCATTCACCCTTGCCTGGTGTTCTTCGAACGCTTGCGCGCTCGTGAACTCTTCGTAAACGGCGAATCTGTGGCGGTGCCGCGGGTCTCTTTCCACGCGGAACGCAAGACAGCCTTGTTCTTTTCTCGTCAACTCGACATGTTCGGGCAACGCCGACACGACCGCGGCCAGATCGCTTTCCGGTACCTCGATGAATCCTCGCACAATCACTCTGGACACAAACGCACCTGTATGACCACCCCGGCGAACGCGAGCCAGGCCCGGCTAGGCGCCGCCGGTGACGCGGTATTGGTAAAGGCGTGCCCGCGCAGGCGCGCAGTGTTGAGCCCAACAGCGAACACGAAGTCGGCTTGACTGCTATCGCGTCAGCGCCCTTTGTCGATGTGGGTCGAGAATGGTCGCGCTGCGCTTCATCGCGCAGGCCGACGACGTGGTAAGCGAGCCAAACGAAAAAACGGCCTAGGACCTTTCCTAAGCCGTTGTTTTTGTTGGCGTCCCGTAGGGGAGTCGAACCCCTGTCGTCGCCGTGAAAGGGCGATGTCCTAGGCCTCTAGACGAACGGGACGTGAAACCGCGTTGTTTTGGTGGAGCCAGGCGGGATCGAACCGCCGACCTCAACACTGCCAGTGTTGCGCTCTCCCAGCTGAGCTATGGCCCCGCGAACGAGGCGCGTATGGTATGCCAGCGGCCTGCGCTTGTCCAGCTTGCAGACGCAAAAGCTCCGTCACCGACTGGGCCTCATCCCGCCGCTTGCTTGCCCCAGGAATCGCGCAGCGAAACGATGCGGTTGAACACCAGCGCGTCGCGCCGGCTGTCGACCGGATCGATGCAGAAATAGCCTTCGCGCTCGAACTGGAAGCGGTCGCCGACCGCGGCGTCCGCGAGCGCCGGCTCGACATAGCAGTCGCCGAGCACACGCAGCGAATCCGGATTCAGGTCGTCGAGGAAATCGCCATCGCGGCCCGGCTCCGGCGAGCGGAACAGGCGGTCGTACACGCGCACCTCGGCGGACACGCCGCGGGTCGCCGAGACCCAGTGGATCACACCGCGGACCTTGCGGCCCTCGGGATTCTGCCCGAGCGTGTCCGGGTCGTAGGTGCAGCGCAATTCGACGACCTCGCCGTCGGCATCCTTGACCGCCTCGTCGCAGCGGATCACGTAGGCATTGCGCAGCCTGACCTCGCCGCCCAGCACCAGGCGCTTGAACTTCTTGTTGGCCTGCTCGCGGAAGTCGGCCCGGTCGATATAGACCTCGCGGGTCAACTGCAGCTCGCGAGAACCGAGCGCGTCGTCCTTGGGGTGGTTGGCCGCGGCAAGCGTCTCCTCGCGGTCCCCGGGGAAGTTCGTGATCACGAGCCTCAGCGGATCGAGCACGGCCATGCGGCGCGGCGCTGTCGCATCGAGGTCGCCGCGGATGCTGTTTTCGAGCACGCCCATCTCGACCGTGCCCTCGGACTTGGTGACGCCGATCGCCTCGCAGAAATCACGGATCGCCGCCGGCGTGTAGCCGCGGCGGCGCAGCCCGGCGATCGTCGGCATACGCGGGTCGTCCCAGCCCGAGACCCGCTGCTCCTGGACGAGCTGCGTGAGCCTGCGCTTGCTCATCACGGTGTACTCGAGGTTGAGCCGCGAGAACTCGATCTGCCGCGGATGACACGGGATCGTGATGTTGTCGAGCACCCAGTCGTAGAGCGGTCGATGGTCCTCGAACTCGAGCGTACACAGCGAATGAGTGATGTCTTCGAGCGCATCCGAGATCGGGTGCGTGTAATCGTACATCGGGTAGATGCACCACTCGTCGCCGGTCTGGTGGTGGATCAGTCCGTGGCGGATGCGGTACAGCGTCGGGTCGCGCATGTTGATGTTCGGCGACGCCATGTCGATACGCGCACGCAGTGTGCGGCTGCCGTCGGCAAACTCGCCGGCGCGCATGCGCTTGAACAGATCGAGGTTTTCGTCGACCGGTCGGTCACGATACGGGCTCTCGCGGCCCGGCTCCTTCAGCGTGCCGCGGTACTCGCGGACCTGTTCGGCCGTGAGATCGCAGACGAAGGCACTGCCTCGCTCGATCAGCTCGACAGCAAAGCCGTACAACTGCTCGAAATAATCCGATGCAAAGCGCAGTTCGTCCCAGTCATAGCCCAGCCAGCGGACGTCGTCCTTTATGGCCTCGACGAATTCCTCTTCCTCTTTCGCCGGATTGGTGTCGTCGAAGCGCAGGTTGCAGGTGCCGGGGTAGTCGTCGGCGATACCGAAATTGAGGACGATCGATTTCGCATGGCCGATGTGCAGGTAGCCGTTGGGTTCGGGCGGAAAGCGCGTGTGAATCCGTTCGTGCTTGCCCGACTGCAGGTCGGCATCGATGATCTGCCGGATAAAGTTGGTCGGGGCGTTGTTGTCGGCGCTCATGGCGTGCCGCTTACCTCGTCAGGTGATTCATTGGGTGGAACGGATGCGTTCGATCGCCTTGTCGATGCGGCGCACCGTCGCGTCGCGGCCGACCAGGAACAGCGTCAGGTCGAGATCGGGTGACGGTGCCCCGCCGGTGATCGCGACGCGTAGCGGCATCGCGACCTTGCCGAAACCGACGCCAAGCTCGTCGACCGTGGCCTGGACAGCGGCATGGATCGCTTCGCGGGCCCAGTCGCCGAGGCCGGCCAGCCGGGTCCGTGCCGCCAGCAGTGCATCGTCGGCACCCGCCTTGAAGGCCTTGCCCGCGGCCTTGGCGTCGAAGCTCTCGAAATCGCGGTAGTAGAACGCCGAGATCTCGGCGAGCTCGATCAGCGTACTCGCGCGCTCGCGCTGCGCCTCGATCACGGCGGTCAGCGCCGGGCCTTCGGTCGGGTCGATGCCCAGGTCACCGAGGTGTGACGACAACAGGTGGGCGATCCGCGCCGGGTCGGAATCCTTGATGTACTGCTGGTTCAACCAGCGCAGTTTCTCGGTGTTGAACGCCGACGGCGCGCGGTTGACGCCGTCGAGCTCGAACAGCTGGATCATCTCGTCGACCGCGAATATCTCCTGGTCACCGTGCGACCAGCCCAGCCGCACCAGGTAATTCAGCAACGCTTCTGGGAGGTAGCCGTCCTGCAGGTACTGCATGACGCTGACCGCGCCGTGACGTTTCGACAGGCGTGCGCCGTCGTCGCCGAGGATCATCGGCACGTGCGCGTAGTGCGGCACGTCCCAGTCCAGCGCGCGCAGCATGTTGATCTGGCGCGGCGTGTTGTTCAGGTGGTCGTCGCCGCGGATCACGTGACTGATCGCCATGTCGTGATCGTCGACGAAGACCGTCAGGTTGTAGGTCGGCGAGCCGTCGCTGCGGCGGATCACGAGGTCGTCGAGCTCGGCGTTGCCGACCACGACGCGACCACGGACCAGGTCGTCGACGACGACATCGCCGCTCAGAGGATTGCGGAAGCGAATCACGTGCGGTTCATCGGGGCTGACGGCGCGGTCGCGGCAATGACCGTCGTAGCGGGGCTTCTCCTTGCGCGCCAGCTGTTGCTCGCGGATGCCGTCGAGGCGCTCGCGGCTGCAGTTGCAGCGGTATGCCAGGCCCTTGTCGAGCAGCCGCCCGACGACCTCGTTGTAACGCTCGAAGCGGTGGGTCTGGTAGAACGGGCCCTCGTCGTACTCGAGGCCGAGCCAGGTCATGCCCTCGAGGATCGCGTTGACCGACTCCTGCGTCGATCGCTCGCGGTCGGTGTCCTCGATCCTGAGCACGAACTTGCCGCCGTGGCGGCGCGCGAACAGCCAGGAAAACAGCGCCGTTCGGGCACCGCCGACGTGCAGGTAGCCGGTCGGGCTCGGCGCAAAGCGGGTTCTTATGGTCATAGAGGTACAGCGAACGAAATCAAGCCTGCGAGTTTAGCAATTGCGCTGCAATTGACCAGCGTCGGGACAGCCTCTAACATTCGCCTCCTCGCCACAGCGGGGCGCGTAGCTCAGTGGGAGAGCACTGCCTTCACACGGCAGGGGTCGCTGGTTCGAACCCAGCCGCGCCCACCAATAAATTTCAGTATTTGGCGCTGATTTTTAAACCAAATCCAAGGAAGGTCAAAACGGGATGGCAGGGTCTGGCCCGCCGTCCCCGCACAAATTAGCGCCCGCCCGAGGCGGGCATGTAGCGTCTGGACGCCCTGCGCGCTGGTATCGATGCCTTCCATGAATCCGGCGCCGGCGATGAGCGTATCGCGCGCCTGGTCGACCCAGTGAGTGCGCGCCCCGACGGCTCAGTTGTTGCGCCGGTAGCCATGCGATTACTTCGGCATCCACGCCCCCGCCGACTTCTCGCGCGACCAATTCGCCATCGCCACGCAATGCGGCTGCAGCTGCAGCACGATGCTGGATAGTCCCGGCCGGCCGGGCTACCGGTGCTGGTGCTCCGGGAATCGTTGCACCATGGGGATCATGGCGAGCGTACGGCCGCGACGCGCGTCATTTTGGCTGCCGCCGCCAGAACGCCATCGACAACGTCGGGACTGCTGGCCCAGTCTTGATCAACAGGCTAATCTCCACCAACAAACAAACAACAGGGAAGATCGAAATGTACCCATTGAAGACCGTGCTCGTAGTCTCCGCAGCTTCACTCCTGTTGGCGAGTTGCCAGTCCAATCCGAGTAAACCGCTGACACAGCTTGACAAGGCTCAGGTCGAGCAACAGATCCTGGGCAAAGTTCACGAATCCTGCTTGCGTAGTCGGATGGAGGCCTCAAGCATCCAAGACTTCTCTACGCGAGGGAAATACAAGCTAACGATAAACAGAGGTCGAAACGCCGGGACCTACGCAGGGAATGCGGTGCTGGACGCAACGGGTAGCGTTCGAGTCTCCGATCACAATGGTCCGTACGGTTCGGACTTCGTCTTGGTATTCAAAACCGATGGCGAGAAGATCCTGATGGATAGAGACCCTCCACATCCCGCCGGCAGAGATTACCTCTGGGTGAACTGCCCGTAACCGCAACCGGTCATCACGCCGGTGTCATCCACCCTAACCTCCTCGCCCGGCGGCCGGTACGGTCGGCGTGAGACCACGCACACGGCCACCGCGGCTGCGCGTCGCCGTGAACTCAGGCGCCGTATCACGAAGTGGCATGTCATTTCTCGATTGCTTGCTCGTGAGTCCATACTCTCGAAGACCAGAGTGTCCGGATAAGTCGGGGCGGTTCGATGGCCCTACAAACCGATCCGGTGGATGCCGAGAGTCATCTGGGATTGGGGAACAATCTGTGGGCGTTGGGGCGTGCCGGTGAGGCCGACGAACATTATCGGACAGCGTTGCCATCCAATCCCGCGCACTTCGAGGCGGCGTTCAATCTGGCGATGCTGCATGTGCATCAGGGCGATATCGGTTTAGCTGCCCACCATTATCGACTCGCCATCGACAACGCAATAAACCACCGCCACAAGCACTGATGCGTAGGCGAAAATTCCTGCGATTCAAAGCACCTGCGTTAGCCTCAGATTGAGTCGTAGGTGTAACCATAGCGGACCATCAGCGGTTCCAACCGCTCGCGAATCCCACCCAGGTGCTCCGAATAGTTGCGCCACCTGTTGACCGCCTTGGTGTTGATGGATGCGTTCACCGCTTCGTAGCTGGGCGTGAATACGGCGCGATTCGGCTGTGACGGCGCCTCGCCGCTCAAGACATCGACCGGGTCCAACCCCAGGAAACTGAGGATCTCCGTCAATGTTGCGGACGGATCCGTAACCAGCTCCTCGTACCGGTACTCCAGATAATCTGGCTGCACGCTGGACTTGTACCGCTCCCACAATTCGAATGTATCCCGATACAGTTTGGCCGTGTCGTCGATATCGAGGAAATGCACCATTGAGTCGTTGAGCTTGAAGTATTGAATGAAGCAGCTCAGACAGACGTCCAGCGGATTTCGCAACGCAAACAGTACCCGCGCATTGGGGAACAGGCGCAACGCAAGCGGGAGGAACCAGGTGTTCAGCGGCATTTTGTCGACGATATGCCCATTCTCCGGAATCTCGGAGATTCCCAGATTCGCAAGATACACCTCCCGGAGCCTTTCGAGCTGGGATTCGTCCAACTGATCGATGCCGGCAGGAAAGCTGTGCCGGGTGCCCAGCAACTCCGGCATCATCAGCGCAGTCTTGCTGAGCGCGGGCGTCTCCTGGGTTGTGACAACCCGGGGATGGCGAGCGAGGAGTTCCTCGACCAGGGTTGTACCGGAGCGCGGGAAGCCGCAGAAAAAGGTGATCTGCGGAAGGACTTGTGGCTCATCCTGAGTCGCTGCCGCAAGCGACACGGGTTTCCGTGCGTCACTCCATCGACCGCAGGCGGTGATCAGTTGCCTGGCCCAGCCTTTGTTCAGCGAAAGACGTTTGGCTTCCACCCCCATGAGCCGGTTCGCGCTTTCAAAAGCCGACCAGGCGGCTTTGTAGTCTCCCTGCTTGTCACGGATTTTGCCAAGTTCCTTGTGGAGTGCAGCAGCCTGATCGGCGGAGCGCTTCTTCCGCAGGCCTCGTTCGATCATATCCGCCGCTTCGTCAAGTTGGCCCAGGCGCCGCCGCAGGCGGCCCGCCAGGACAATCAATAAAGGATGGCTCTGCTGCGCTGAACCGATCAGCGGCTCGACGATACTCCATGCGCGGTCCAGCTGATTGGTACTTTCCAGCATCTCACCCAGGCCCAGGGCGATTTCCTGATCGGTATATCCGCGCTCCCACGCCCGTTCCAGGACTGTCAATGCCAACGACCACTCGCGTCGGGAACGCAGCCGTTGGCCCAAGTTTCGGTAGGCCGCAGGGAGGTCCTCAGCGCCGAGGTTGCCATCCAATGACGCCAGTCCTTCATCGATACCCCGGGTCAGGATCGTTGCCTCTGCCAACATCAGCGCCGATTCGGAATGCGACCGTTGCAGCCTGATGGCATTGCGCAAACAGGGCAGTGCCTGTTCCGGCAGATTGATCAACAGATACAGCCGCCCCAGGTGGAAATGGGCCTGAAAGAAGTCAGGGTCGAGTTCCAGGGCACGACGCAGGGCGGACAGTGCATCCGGAAAGCGATTCAGGCCGGCCAATCCGATTCCGAGATTCGTGTGCAGATCGGGCAGATCGGTGCGCTGACTGATGGCACGGGAGATCAGCGTCACCGCCGGGTTGTATTGATTGTTTCCCAGCTCGACCGCTCCAAGCAGCTGCAGTGCATCGAAGTGATCCGGGTCCTGCTTGAGAATTCTGCGATACAGATCCCGGGCCGCGTCGAGCTTTCCGTTCTGGTGGAGCTTGAATGCCTTGGTGAGCAGAAAGCCCACATCTTTGATTGCGCCAGGGCGACTTCTGCCCGGCTTCTGCTGAGCTGTTCTGTTACGTGCTTTGTGAGCCATGGAGCGGTGCAAACGGGACGTGAGATTGGGATCGAGGATAGACAGGCCATACCAAGATGTCGAGCTGCGGTCGCATGCTGCTTGCTGCGATGAAACGAGTGGCCGAGGAGGCCAGCTTGGTTTGACCGGAGAAGAGGACGCCCAGGCATAGCCGCACTCATAAAGTGAATTTTTCACACGACCGGCCAGCATTTATTACCGTTGATGTCTGCACAGGCCCCAACTACAACTAAACAAAATAAACGCAGAAGAATATTTCGGTTTTGGCTACTTGCCCGCCATCGAAATGCGGGGGCTGACCGGCGGTTCCATTCAGTCAGCGAACAATACGGCGCCGATTCCGTACCGTCCGACAATGCCAGCACACCAGGTGGAGGGACTGCCATGACCATCCGATGTTTCTCGATCCTTTTCGCAGCACTTCTCGTACCTTTCTCGATCCAGGTCTCCCGCGCGGACACGGCACCCGTTGCCTACAGTGACGCAGGCTTCCACGCCGGCGCCGCCGACCTGACACCATCGGAACGTGCCGGGCGCGAGATCTGGTACAAGGCCACCGCGGGCAATGACCGCTTCCATACCTACGTGTTTCAACAGCGCATGGGGGTCCTGATCGACTGGTGGCGTGTGCTGCGCGCAGACAAACGCGGCGAACGCTTCAAGATCTGGGGTTTGGTCAACAACCCGGGCTGCTGTAAACCGGGCTCACCCGGTTGTCCGGCCAAGAGCCTCGAAGAGACATTCGGTTTCGACTGGTGTTACGGCGACGACGAACTGCTCAAATACGTCGGCAAGCAGGGCTATCGGGATCCGGCCTGCGACTTCGTCGACCCACCGATGCCAGGCGACCACCCTCACAAGGACAACGCCCTGCGCGAAGACCCCTGCCATCTGGCATTCGGCACGTCGACCGGCGCGATGGGCCTGCGCAAATTCCCCAATCCGCGCTTCGATGCCGATGCCTGGCGCAAGGTCAACGGTGGCAAGCTCGGTACCTGGGAAGGCTTCGCGCGCCGCATGTCGAACGACCGCGATGTGTCCGACTACCAGGCCAAGAAACTCGCCGACGGTTCGGTTGAGCCCCCGTTTCTGGTCGGCATGGCCTGCGGCTCCTGTCATATCGCGTTCGACCCGACCAACCCGCCCGACGACCCGGAGAACCCGAAGTGGGAGAACCTGATCGGTGCGATCGGCAACCAGTACTCACGCCTGTCCGAGTTGATGGTCTCCGGCATGAGCGAGGACAGCCTGCAATGGCAGGTCTTCTCGCACACCCGCCCCGGTGCCGTCGACACCTCGGCCGTGCCCACCGATCAGGTCAACAATCCGGGCACGATCAACGCCCTGGTAAACGTGCTGCAGCGCCCACGCTTCGAGGACGAACTCATCGATCGCTGGCGGGCGACCAACCGCTGTCCCGACGGTGCCAACGAACGCGAGTGCTGGTGCGAAACGGGCAAGAGCGACAAGTGCTGGAAAAAGGGCACCGAACGCGAGACGGTGTTTCACATCCTCAAGGGTGGCGAAGACTCGGTCGGTGACCTGCTCGCCGTGCAGCGCGTCTACATCAACATCGGCTCGTGCTCGGAGCAATGCTGGCTGAACCACCTGACCGATCTTTACCAGGTCGATCCGCAGCAGCGCAATTTCGGCCAGACACCGTTCGATATCGGTCAGTGTCGCCGCGACTGTCCGAACTTCCGTGCGATCGAGGACCGGGCCCACGATGTCATCAGCTTCCTGCTGTCGAAGGAGGCCTATTCGACGCCTCTGTGGAAGGCGAAGGGTCATGGCGACCTCGACGACTGGATCGAGGCCCTGGATCAGGAGCACGGTCCGGGGACGGTCGACCGTGGCCGACTGGTGTTCGCGCAGAACTGCGCGCGCTGCCACTCGACCCAGGGCGGCCCGGTCGAGGCACGCGACTTCCACAAGGCATCGCAGGTAGCCGGGGTGCGCGAGGACTGGCTGGGCAACGACCAGTCGACGCCGGCATCCGAGGTCGGCACCTACGGCTGCCGCTCGCTGCACTCCAATCACATGCAGGGGCATATCTGGGAGGAGTTCGCGTCGGAGACCTATCGCGCACGTGAACCGGACGCCAACCTCGCCGATCGCACGGGTGGTGGTCGCGGCCATTACCGCAACATCTCTCTGGTCGACCTGTGGGCGCATGCCCCGTTCATGCACAACAACGCGATCGGTCCCGAGCTGTGCGGCAAGCCCAGCGATCCGAATGACGAGTTCTATCGCTCACCGTACGTGGACGCCGACGGCAAGCGCCTGAGCAACCCACCCGCCTGCCTCGCCTACGACCCCTCGGTCGACGGCCGTTACCGGCTATTCAAGGAGTCGGTCAAGATGCTGCTGCATCCGGATCAGCGGATTCCCAAGGTCACCCAGATCGATCAGCCGATACGCCGCGCCATCGGACCCAAGTTGTGGGACGGCGAGAGCGAAAAGCTGATCGGGATCGAGATCGAGATCCCCGCCGGGACGCCCGCCGGTCTCTATGGCAGTTTCCAACACAAGGAACTGTTGCGCGACATGGTGCTTTCGGTGCTCGATGAGGAAAGACTGCAGGAGCGCATGGTGCAGCGCGTCGGACCGAGCGACGCGCAGAACGCCGCCGGCGAGATCAGTGCACTGACCAAGGCGGTGATCGCGAATCCGGAGCAGGTGATCGGCATCGCCGGTGACAGGTTGCCACTGCTCAGTCAGCTCTACAGCACCTGCACCAGCACCGTCGAGAATGCCGGCCATCGATTCGGCGAAGACCTGTCGGCAGACGACAAACAGGCCCTGACGGCCTTCCTGGCCACCCTCTGAGGGAGATCCATCATGCGCTACAAACACCTACTCGCAGCAGCGGTCGCGGCCGTCATGATCAACGGCTGTAGTGACGTCTCGCCGCCGGACGTTCCGTTCCTCGGACACGGCGACAGCTATGAAACCAAGCCGGACCTGGCCCGAGTCGAGCACGAACTGCCGCTCGGTCCGGACGACCTGATGAAGCTGACGCCGCAGAACCTGGCGACCCTGAGCCAGGAGCAGATCGACCAGGTCTATGCACGCCTGACCGCCGGCCCGATCCCGGACGGCGCCTACAACGGCAGCTTCTTTTTCGCCGATGGCGGCGGCGCGAAACGCCTTTCCGAACTGATGGGCGGCCTCAAGGGCCTGGCGGTGCGCATCAAGCTCGGCGCCATCGAGGATATCGGGCAGATGCTGTGGAAGGGCAAGGTCTTCTATCGCGACGAGCGCCTGTTACGCAACATGATCCAAGACCGCAAGCTGTTGAAACTTGTGATCGACAATCCCGACGAGCTGCCCAAGACCGACATCCCCGGACGCGAGATACTCGGCCTGTTCCAGGACGACGCCTGGCTGCTGTTTCCCGCCAAGCTGTACTGCGGGCAGAGCCTGTTGGACTCGAGGCGCGAATCGATCATCATCGACTACGCATTCAATGACGAGATCGAAGGTTACCGCGAGCGCCCGGACTTCCTCGCCGGACGCCGCGGACTTAAGATCCGTGACGAGATCCGCATGGTGCGACCCGGTTTCTACCTCGGTCGCGCCTACATGGGCCACGTCTTTCTACTCAACTTCACGCTGTACAACGAAGACGTCGCCGAGGCCGGCAACGCCGATTTCATCGAGACCGGCGTCGTCGCCGAGGACTGCTGGCAGGGCAGCCAGACACCCGGCCGGCTGGCGGCCGTCGGGGGCTGAGGGAAAGGGGAATGCTGCGGTGGGCAATCGACGACCCCTAGTGTTGGCGTGCGTATGGGCCTGGCTGACCTGCGGTGTCGCCTGTGCCGATCCGGTCTGGGTGACGGATCCCAACAGGCCGGGGCCCGACGCGCCGCCGCTGGGACGTTCGCTGTTCGATCACCTGACCAGCCGGGACGGCCGCCAGGTCGTCCCCTTCCCCTTCGAGGCACTGCTGGCGTCGCTGCAAAGCCGCCTGGCTGTCGAGGGCGCCTATCTCGACCGGCCGCTGAAGAAGGTCCTGATCCCCCTCGGGCGTTCGCTGCAGCGTGACGCGGCCGCGCCGGCCTTTTTCGAGTCTCCACGCGTCGTCGTCGCGGTCGACAGCGAACCGCGCGGTGGCCCTGGCGGGTCCGGGATGCTGCTGCGTGACCGCCTGTTCGTTGCCTACCTGGAGGCGGCCGATGTCCTCGAGATCATCAGCTACAACGAGGACGCCGCGCGCTTCGAGTTTCAGGTGGTGACCGACTACCGGCATGGCGGCAGCCCGCGGGTGCGCTATGCGCGGCGCACGGTCTGTACCGCCTGTCATCAGAACGCCGCGCCGATCTTCGCCCGTCCCCTGTGGGACGAGACCAATGCCAATGCCGGCATCGCCGGCCAGCTCGCGCTGATCGGTGCGGAGTTCTACGGATTGCCGGCAAAAACCGGCGTAGACGTCGCCTACGCCATCGACAACGCGACCGACCGCGCGAACGACTTCGCCCTCACCCAACGCCTCTGGGAATCGGGCTGCGGAAACGGGAAGCGCGGTGCGCACTGCCGCGCCGCCATCCTGACCCGTGCCATCCAGTTCGCGCTGACCGGGCGTCGCGGTTTCGAGCATGGCTCGCACGACTACCGGCACGCACTGAGCTCCGTGCTGGCCAGGACTTTTGCGCGCGAATGGCCGGACGGCCTGCTGCTGCCCGACGCCGATATCCCAAACCGCAAACCCCTCGCCGACGTGCCGCGGCAGGTAGCAGCCCGGCAGCCGCTGTCCGCCCCGCAATTGACCCGGCGAGCCGACGTCACGGCCCGCTTCGAACCCCTGGAGGCGCGCGCGGCGAAGACCGTCTGGACACCGGATCCGGACGCCGCCGCCCGCCGGGCGATCACCGGTATCAGCGACTTCCTCGCCGCCACCGATATCCGCCGCATCGACGCGCATCTGGCGCGAGCCGATGTCGAGTCGTCGACGCTGGCGACCAACTGCCGGATCGGACAGCGCCGGCAGGCCTCGAAGCGGCGCATGAAACTCGACTGCCAGGGTCCGGACCTGGCTTTCCGGGGGATCGTCTACGTGGCGGACGCCGACCGGTCCCTGAGTGGACGTCTGCGCGACGTACGTATCCACGGCGAGGCGCTCGGCGATCTCGTCGTGGGCGGACGCAGCGACGACGACAACGCGCTGCTGATCCGGCTCACGCGCAATGATTCGCCGGGCGGCATACGGCTGAGCAACGGCGACGCCGTGGATGTGCTGACGATCGGTCCGAGCGGCAGGCATCCGGGCCCGGCCAGGGCCGAACAGCGGATACGCCATGACTTCCCATCCCTGCAGCAGGCGATCACCCGGCTTGCGCACGACGACACAGGTCCGTTCACGGCCGGCCCGTTTGTCCGGTCACGCGTGCTCGCCCCCGTATTCGACGCCATCGGTCCGGTTGACGGCACCGCGTGGTGCTGCAGCGGCGACGCAGGGTTGCCACCACCCATCGTTGAGCATTCCGACGCAGGCAACGGCGATTCACTACTCGCCCCGTTCCTGCAGGTCTGTGCGGCCTGCCACCGCTCCAGCGAACGCTTCCCACCGAACTTCCTCGCCGGCACGCCGGCACAGGTGCGGCGCGGCGTCGCGCAGTGTGCGCAACGGATCCAGTACCGACTGGCGATGTGGGACGTCGATCACGGTCATCGACCCAAGTCCCCGATGCCGCCGCGCAAGTCAGTGGGGCTCGGTGACGCCGAACTCGAGACCTGGACCCGGGGCCCGCTGCAACGACTGAAGACCGCTCTGTACGAGATCGCGGCGAGCGAACGACTGCCACTGCAGGGCCACGACCGGGTCGTCGACACGCCGTACGCAGAGCTGCGATCGTGCCTGCCGACCTCCTAGGGACATCTGCACAGGGGTTCAATCATGACGACGGACAAGAGCAAGACAGACAAGCGCAGGCGGTGCCCTATCGTCGTGGTGATAACCGGCCTGGTGCTGATCCTCGCGGTCGGCTCGCTGACGCTGCGTTTTCTGCGCGACGAGCCGGTCGTCTACGACGATCCGGTCGAGCACTTCAAATACGGCTCGACCGGCGGCGAACGCAACCTGGGCTTTCCCTACTGGATCTGGAAGGTGCTGCCGGATGTCTGTGGCGAACACCTCCCCGGTGACGGCTTCGAGGCGGTCGGCATGATCTACGAACCGGGTAAGGATCTCCCGGTCGGCATGTCCAAGCGTCGCCATATGGGCATCGACCGGGTATTCCTCAACTGCGCGGTCTGCCACAGCTCGACAGTGCGCACCGCGGCCGATGCCGATCCCATGCTGGTCGTCGGCATGGGTGCCAACACACTCGACCTGATGGCGTTCCAGAAGTTCATGCATCGCTGCATCGGCGACCGGCGCTTCACGCCGAGCCAGATCATTCCGCGCATCGAGGCGGCCGGCGCCGACCTCGACCTGCTCGACAAGTACGTCGTCTATCCGCTCGCGGTGCATCTGATGCGCGATGGCGTGTCCGGCCTCCTCGGGCGCCTGCGCTTTGTCCATATCCAGCCCGACTGGGGACCCGGCCGGGTCGACACCTTCAATTCGGCCAAGGCGCTGTTCAACTACCCCATCGAGGACCTGCGCAACGACGAACTCCTGGGCGCCGCCGACTTCCCGACGATCTGGAATCAGGCGAAGAAACAGGGCATGCAGCTGCACTGGGACGGCAACAACGCGCGTGTCGAGGAACGCAACCTGAACGCCTCGTTCGGCACGGGCGCAACACCCCGCCTGATCGATCACACATCGATCGCCCGCATCCAGGCCTGGAACGCGACGGCCACACCACCCGCGTTCGGCGATCATTTCGACATCGACAGCTCCAAGGCGGCACGCGGCAAGGTGATCTATCGGCAGTACTGCGCCGACTGTCACGGCGCGAGCGGCTCGGATTTCTCCGGCAGGTACGTCGGCCAGGTCGTGCCGCTCGACGCGATCGGTACCGATCCCTACCGCCTGCGTTCCTTCACCCCGCAGCTGGCACTGAACCTGGGTACCCCGTACGCCGGTACCGAGTACCGTTTCCGCAGCTTCCGCAAGACCTTCGGCTATGCCAACGCGCCGATGGATGGCATGTGGTTGCGCGCGCCCTATCTGCACAATGGCTCGGTGCCGACGCTGTGGGACCTCATGCAACCGGTGTCGAAGCGACCCAAGACCTTCTGGCGCGGCAACGACCGCTATGACCCGGTCAGACTCGGCTTCGCCACCGACGTCGCCGAGGAAAACGGACGTAAGTTCTTTCTGTTCGACACCTCTGTTCCGGGCAACGGCAACATGGGCCACGCAGGCGATCAGTACGGCACCGGGCTAAGTGACGAAGACAAGTGGGATCTGATCGAATTCCTGAAGACCTTCTGACGGGGGAACCGGCCATGATCAAGATATTCAGACGACTTCCCCGCTGGCTGCAGCTTACCGGCATCGTACTACTGACCCTCGCCGTCGTCGTCGGCTATATCGGCTGGGACCGCTTCCTGCGCGTGTATCCGGAGCAGCAGTTCGACGACCCGGTGGAGCGCTTCAAGTACGGCTCGATCGGCGCCGAGCAGGATGCCGGCATACCCTACTGGATCTTCTACGTGTTGCCGCGCGTGTTCGCCGACAAACTGCCCGGACCCGGCGGTTATGCATCATTCGGCGTGGCCTGGGAACCGGGCAAAGAGCTGCCCATCGGGTTCACCAAGCGACGCATCGGGTTCGACCGTGTCGCCAACAACTGCGCCGTATGCCACACGGCGAGCTACCGCACACAGCACAACGCCAGCCCTGTCCTGGTTCCGACCGGCCCCAACCATACGCTGGACCTCGAGGCATTCTTCCGCTTCCTGGTCGACTGCGCCAAGGACCCGCGTTTTCATCCCGACACCCTGATGCCCGAGATCAACCTGGCCGCCGACCTCGACTGGATCGACCGCCTGGCCTATCGCTACCTGATCATCCCGATCACGCGCAAGCGCCTGATCGAGCGTGAACAGCAGTTCGAGTGGATCTATCGGCATGACTTCCCGGAATGGGGTCGCGGGCGCGACGACGCGATGAACCTCACCAAGTACTTCATGATCCGCTGGCCGATGGACGACAGCTTCGGCCCGACCGATATGCCATCGATATGGAACCTCGGGAAGTACCGGCACGAACTCGATCACCGTATGAACTTTGCCGGCGACAGCCATGACGCCTACTCCGTGATCATCGATTCGGCGCTCGGCCTGATGGGCGCCGAGCCGAAGGATAAAGACGATTTCCTCGGCCATATCGACTGGCTGCATGATTACCTATCGAACAAGCCCGCACCCAACTACCCCTTCGAGATCGACCAGGCCAAGGCCGCGCACGGTGCACGCCTGTTCACCCAGCATTGCGCTGCCTGCCATACCAGTGAACGCACCGGCACCATCATCCCCCTCGCCGAGATCGGCACCGATCGTGAGCGCATGGACACCTGGAACGAAAAGGCTGCTGCCGAGGCCAACCGGGTCGTCGAGGACATGGACATCGAGCGCAGGGGACTGGTCGAGGCGCCGATGAGCGGATATGTCGCACAGTTTCTCGACGGCATCTGGTTGCGCGCGCCCTATCTGCACAACGGCTCGGTGCCGACACTTCACGACCTGTTGCTACCACCTGCCGAGCGCCCGCAGCAGTTCTACCGCGGTTACGACGTCTACGATCCGGGCAGGGTCGGCTATGTCACCTCCGGGGCCGAGGCGCAGCGCGCCGGCACCCTGCACGACACCAGCGAGCGGGCCAACTCCGCGCAGGGGCACGACTTCGGAACCGCTCTCGCAGACGACGAACGCTGGGCACTGGTGGAATACCTGAAGACCCTGTGATCACCTGTTGGATCACTTGCAGGCCAGACTGCGGGTCGAAACCTACTCCCATGCCGGCAGACGTTGCGCGGCGCACTGCCGGCACAGGGCTGCATCAGCGACCAGCCGGCCACGTCCCTGCGGCCGGCAGGCACTTCGTTCAAACGATGTTGCCCGGGTCTATCCCGTGTCCTCGGGCCACCCTTTCGCCAAAGCCCGGATCCGCCCGGGTGGAGAGTGCGACCTGGCGCCGCTGGATGTCTCGTGGCACACACTGCACTGCGGCGACGCTATTGCCGATCAGTCGCTACTGTGCCTCGGCATCCATCAAACGGCACAGGTCTCCGGCCTGAGTGCAACTTTCATTGGCGTAACGATGATCGTAACGATCGGCATCGCCGTCGATGTGCAGCGGTGGTTCGGTTCCGGAGGCGTCATCCGCCGGCCCGCCGAATCTGTTTGGCTGGTAGACGGGCGCGCTGCGTCCGTTGCCATAGAAGCAGGCCTGGCCGTCGCGTTGGCAGCTGTGTATCGGGCAACGCGGCCCGCTCACGTCAGTCTGCGTGTGAGTGACGCCAACGCGATAGCGATGGGCATCGGGGGTCGTTGCGAGCGCGCTTCGGGTGGTGATGCCCGCTTTCCAGCGAGAACCCGGCGTCGCCGCAGGCGACGTCACCGGCATGCCTGATCTTGCGATCTGGACGGGCCGACTTCACCCAAGTTCGAGACCGCGCCGCTGACGCCCGCAGGGACGCAAGCAGCGGCTTCAGGGGTCGTGAGGCGCAGCACCCCCTTCGATTGGCGTTCGACATTGCGACCGCCGTTCGCTGTCACTTCAAGCGCAACAGCACCAGGCCCAGTTTCGGCAGGTTGACGTAAACGCGTCCATCGGCCTGCGTCCAGGGTTCGTAGAAGGCGTTGCCGGCGCCATCCCAGCCGTCGAAGGCCGCATCCTGGCTGCACAGCACCTGCGTCCATTGGCCGGACTGGCCGTCGGTTGCGACGCCATAATCGCGTTCGCTGAAGCTGCGCTCGCCGAGGTTGGCGACGCACAGCAGCAGATTGCCGCCGGCCCATCGTTTGAAGGCGATGACCTGGTTGTCGGCGTCGCGGTGGGTAACGATCAATGTGTCGCTGCGCAACGCCGGGTTGTCCCAGCGCACCCTGTTGGCTGCCGCCACCAGACGGCGCATCGGCATCCCGAGCGAGTCGCCGGCAATCGCCCAGTCGAAGCGGTGATCGCCGTTGTCGTCGCGCGTGTCGTGCCAATAGCCCCAGCCGACGCTCGGCGACCCCATGTGACACTCGCCGCCCATGAACAACATCGGCGTACCGGGCATCGCGATGTTCAACACCCAGGCCAGTCGACAACGCGCCCTGGCGCTCCAATCGGCGCGGCCGCCGAACTGGTCGACCAGATAACGATGGCGCGCATCCCACTTGCTCCTGCCGTCCTTGGCGTTGCCATTGCGGTCATCGCCGACATCGTCGTGCGAGCCCATCGTGTACTTGACCAGATTCCAGGCATGCTCGAAGCCGTCCCAACCCAGCACCGAGGCCACCTTGTCGACCGGGTTGTGCCCGGCGAGTGCCCGCTGGACTTCATGGTGCGACGCGGCCGACCAACTCGCATCGAAGTTCCCGACACGGGTGATCCAGGGATCGGCTGGCAGATGTTCGGCGATGAGGTACTTGTCCGGATAGCGGTTGCGCAGGCGCCACAGCACCTCGCGCAGGTGATTGCCGTCGATCTGGGTGGTCACGTCGAAACGCAGGCCATCGGCGTTGTAGTCATCGAAGTACATGCAGGCGTTCTGGAAGAAATACTCCTGAACCTCGCGCTTCCACCAGGCCGGACCACGCCCCCAGTCGGTCCATCTCCCGCCTTCGAAATAGATCCCACCCTGGTTGCGTGGGCCGCGGTAGCCGTCGTACTCCCACAGTATGTTGTCACCCGGCCCGGCATGGTTGTAGACCACGTCGAAGATCATCGCCAACCCGTGACGGTGTGCCTGGTCGACCAGCTCACGCAGCGCGCGGGGCGATCCGTAGGCCGACTCCGGCGCGAAGAAGGCAGCCGGGTTGTAACCCCAGGAACGGGTCATCGCGAACTCCTGCACCGGCAGCAGTTCAATGGCGCTGAACCCGAGTTCGGCGATATACGACAGCTTGTGCTGGACGTCGGCGAAACCGGCCAGTTCCTTGTCGAGGTGGTCGTTGCGACCGGCGAAGGTACCGCAGTGGAGCTGGTAGATCAGAAAATTCTCGAAACGCGGCGTCCGGTACGGCGTCCAATCGTAGCTCGGGTCGACGACGATCGAGGCGTTTTCGCTGGCGTGGTTGTAGCGCGTCAGTTCCGAGTGGAGGACATCGCGTGCCGCGGCATCCAGGCGCTGGAAGCATTCGCCGTCGAGATCGAACTCGTAGCGATACAGGCGACCCGCCGTGACTCCGGCCGCGAAGCCTTGCCAGTATCCGTCGTCCGACCGATCGAGCTCGATGGCCTCCACCGGATCCTGGTGATCCCAGGCCGTGCCGCTCTGCAACACAACGCGTGCCTTCTGCACGTGCGGCGCCCAGACCCGAAAACGACAACCACCGTCGGCCAGTACAGCGCCCAGCTCTTGCTCCATGATCGCTCCTCCCTTGCGTTGCCGAATGCCCATCCGAGGCAGGCCGCCGCCAGCGTCCCGGGCCTCACCTGTGCGTGCAGACGCCGCGAGTATCCGCGCGAGCCCTTGCGGCAGTGTTACCGGACGAGGCCGACGCCCGCGGTCGACAGTTACCTGAGTACCACGATTGCACCACCCCGGTACAGGGCAAGACTCCCGGACGGCATGAAGTCTGACCGGGCCGGTGGGCGGCCGGCGGTCTCGTTTATCGGTCAGGCGGACTTCGCCCGGGCGGCGACAGCGGTCTGTTCGGCATCCACCGTTTCGGCCTCGTCTAGGCCGCTCATGCCGCACCCATCTGCCTGCAAGCAACCGTCTACGCAGCGCTGTCCGGTACCGCCGGCACGGATCAGCCTTCGCCGTTCGTGACGTTGTTGCGGCTCAACGCCGTTCGTCTGCTCGCGTCAGAATGGCCGAGCACCCTGACGTGGAAGCTCGAAGGTTGGGTGCGGACGCGTGCTTCGGCCGAGCGGTCCGCGATGATCGGGCCAGCGACATCAATCGTCCGCATATTCGGCGGCAACAGTTGGCGAGACCCGACCGCAGCCGCCGGTGCCCCGATCCAACTGACGGTAGGAGCACGCGGTGTCCACGCGCAGCGCGTGGCCAGTCACCTCGCCCCTACCGCTTCGACAATCGCTGCGGGTGACTCCCCATGGATCGGCGAATCGGCGAGGCGCGGGTCGGCGGCGATCGTCGCGGGAAGACCCATCAGCTGCGACGCGCCTTCGGTCCGATAGCGTTCTCGGGCGACCTCGACGATACGGCAGATGATTTCGGTGAACGAATAGCCTGCCGTGGTGGCCGCCTTCACGAAAGACCCGGTCCAGCCCAAGGTCGCGATGGAGTTGATCTCGAGAATGTACGGTTCGCCCGCGTCCGATATGCGGATATCCACCCTCGCATAGTCGCGGCATTCGCAGGCCAAAAAACAGGCGATCGATATGTCACGGCAGCGTTGCGCAAGGCCATCGTCAAGCGGCGCCGGACAGATCTTGCCGGGTTCGCCCTCTTTGGTCTTGAACTTGTCCTCGTGGGTCAGCGCCGTATCCGCGCGCCCGCGGAAATCAATCTCGACGATTGGCAGGCATTCGACCGGGTTGTTGCCGATCAGTGCCACGTTGACTTCGCGCCCCTCGATGAACTCCTCGACGAGCGCTCCCTGCTTGTAGGTGACGACGATATTGTTGACCGCCTCTGCGAGCTCGCTGCGGGTGTTCACGATGGCAAGACCGAAACTCGATGACTCGTGGCGTGGTTTGACGATGAGTGGGTATCTCAGACCGCCGGTGTCGTCCTTCGGATCGACCATGACACAGAATGCCGGGGTCGGGATTCCGGCGGACTGCATCAGCACTTTTGCCACCACCTTGTCGAGGGCGAGCGCGTGCCCGAGAGGGTTCGCGCTCGTGTATGCGATCCCCGCCATTTCGAGCATCGCCGGCACATGGGTGTAACGCGCATCCCCCTGGATGCCGTACGCGAGGTTGAAAACGATACCGCCCGGCTCACCGGTTCTCGAGTGCGCAGGGATGTATTCGCGCAGCCCCGGCAGGAGCGACATATCCCCCTCGAAGAGGCGTACCTCGTGTCCGCCGTCGCGCAACGCGTTGATGATCCGCTGGACCGATCGCCGACCGTATTTCTCGGGGCACTCCCGACCCAGGTGCGCGATCACGTTCGTATGCGAGCGATTGCGCACGATGGCCACCTTCAGCGCGGTCGTGGTCGAGAACAGACTCGGCAGGGCGAGGCCGCTCAGCTTCGCTTCCTGCTCCTGAAAGAGGCGCAGATCGAGAAACTCCGAGATCAGCAGGATGGCCGCAATCTGCGCCACAGCAAGCTCCGGGAACTCGAGCAGCACCCCTCTGACCGGGACAAGGTAGCCTATCGAGGCCATGATCAGTGCGAGAACGACGGTGGTGAACGTACGCCACTGCGCGGACTGAATCCCTTCGCGTTCGGCGGTGCGCGCGATGCCCTCCGCCAGCAGTGCCAGGACGATGACCGGAAAGAACATCACGCTCCACAGGCTCTCTTGCTGCAGCCAGGGGCCGGCGATGAGGGCTAACACCATGATGCCCGCGACGAGGCCCAAAATCGTCGAGACCCGGGCGAAGTAAGGCAGACCAATGTGCTTCAGACGCGGGCGCACCAAGACGACGACACCGAGCGCCAGCACAATGAGCGCGAGGCTCGGCACGATTCCAGTCAGGTAGAAGCTCAGGGCGATCAGGATCGAACGGAACCCGAGTACGCGAATGCCCAGGGTCAGACGTGCCAGCACGGCCAGCAGCGCGCACGTCGGGACGAAGATCAGGCTGAATATGTGGTTGCGCGTCTCCTCGTGGGCGCTGCTCAACGAGAAGACCTCGGTGAGGCTGCCACCGAGAACCCGGAGTGGGTCCAGGAATGTCCCCGGGGTAATGAAGCCCGGCAGTGCCAGGATTCGGGTTGCCACCATCAGGAACGGCACGACCACAAGCAGCAAGACCAGCCACAGCCGCGGCCCGGTGAGATTGCCTTTCGGACGCCAGAAGCGCGTGGACGAGCTGCCGGAGCTGCCGGCGGCGGCGGGCGAGCCCGGGCTCGTGATGCGCAACGTCGACGCTCCCGCGTCAGACACCCCCACGGTGGCCGCTGCCCCCTGACGGTAGTCGTAGACATTGTCGCCGGACGGCGGGATATGGGGCGTGTTCATCGTTGCTCGACCCCGGGGCGCACGCATCGCGGCCGTGTCATCAGCGAGGCCCGATCAGCATTGCCGTCGATGATGTCGGTAGCGCAGACGGCGGCTCCGCGATGCTGATCCCCACCACCGCCGAGAGTCCGGGTACCAGGTCGCCCTGCGGGTCGTCGATCGCGATACGGACGAGAAACACCGGTGAGTTCCGCATTCGGGAGTGGACCGGCTGCGGGACGTCGGATTCGGGGACTGCGAAGTCTGGGGCCATGCCGACCGCCTCGACGACACCGTTGAAGACGCGGTCTGGAAACGGCTTTACCGTGACGCTCGCGGCATTTCCAACCTTCACGTCGGCCAGATCGGCTTCGTCGACCCACGCTTCGACCCAGACGCGATCGCCGATCCAGACGGACACAACCGGGTCCCCGACTTCCAACGACGTCCCCGGCTCAGCGAGCCGCCGCACCACACGACCATGGTCGGGAGCGCGGATCACGGACTTCTCGAGGGCCGCCTGTCGCTCGGCGAGTTCGGCGCGCGCGGTCGCCACGCGCGACTCGAACACGGCAATCCCCTGCTCGCGCACACGGAGTCCTTCGTAATCAACCACGGCCGAGCTGTGCACGGCCTGGGCGGCTTCCCATTCGGCGCCGCTGGATCGGTGGGCGGCCTCGGCCTCCCGGATGTCTTCGCGCGACGTCGCACCGACGCCGGCCAGCGACGCCAGCACTTCGTACCGCTCGCGCGCGTCGTCAGCCTCGGCCTTCGCCGCTGCCCGCTGCGCGCGTGCCCGGGCGACCAGGCTGGTCAACCGTCGGCGCTCCTGCGCGATCGCCAACCGCTCGATCTCGAGTTCGCGGCTGGCCTGCTCCAGCTGCGCCTGAGCAGACCGTACCCGGGCCTGCAGCTGCAGGTCCCAGAGCCGCGCCATCGGCTCACCGGCCTGGACACGGTCGCCGTCGTCGACCCGGATATCGGCCACAACGCCATCCAGCGGGGCACCCATGTACGTCACCTGACCGCGCACCCAGGCGTTGTGCGACACCACGTTGCCTTGCCGATATTGCAGCCACAACACCAGCGGTGCGCTCAGGGCGAACACCAACACGGCGATCGTCAGCACCGACAGATAGCGTCGCAGCCTTCGGCGCCAGCTCGCCGGGTCTCCCGGAGGCGTGGCGTTCTCGGAGGCCGGTTCGATTGCCGATTGGTCACTCATGGCACATCCTCCAAAGTGGCGATGTCGTGGACAGCCTTGTCGACCGGCGGGCACGCGGCGGGTCGATCGCCAGGCGGTCGCGGCAGGCGATCACGCCGACCGATGGACCATGGACCCAAGGTCCGAAACGGGTCCGCGCAACCCGAGGCCTGCGCCGAGAGGACTTCGCTGCGGGCGCGGTTGACAGGTCCAAGGTCCGCGTCGGTTGCCAATCGGCCGAACCACTGTCTGCGCGAATGGATCATCTTCGTCCTCTTCCTACATCGGCACATCGCAAGCGGCTGATTGAAGCATCCAGCGCAGCTTCGCATCGGCCTCGCCGGCACTTCAGTCGCCGACCGGTGGTTCTCCTGCTGGTTGGGTCATTGCCCGG
>JAAUYD010100504.1_pt1 | contig 34478 bp, 31 predicted proteins | sample 7278101 | NCBI WGS metagenome assembly JAAUYD01 (sample SAMN14350128, study PRJNA611818) | marine sediment metagenome | isolation source: surface marine sediment (0.6m) | place: French Polynesia: Moorea | collected 2018-08
CAGATCGACCTCGGCCACCGCGAGTGCTGCAAGCACATCGGCCCCGACGGCCGCAAGCAGGACTGCCCGTACTGGCGGCCGGAGCTGATCCTCGACTGAGTCCCCTCGCCGCTGCGTGAGGTCACCGTCCGCGATGCGGACGACATCGGCCCGCGCTGGCCCGGCGGCCGCCAAAGACTATACTTGCGGCAACGGCCGGCGACCGCGTACCGACCGCGGCCAGCCCGGTCCGAAGCCCAACCCCCGGCAGTCATTCCACGATGCACACCGCTCGCCGCAAGGATTCAGGCCAGCTCTCGACGACCAGCGGCGTGCTTCTGTTCATATTGCTGGCCATCGTCGGCCTCGGCCCGGCGGCACTCGCCGCGCCGCCGGAACGCATCAGCATCCAGCTCAAATGGACCCACGGGTTCCAGTTTGCCGGTTATTACGCGGCGATCGAGAAGGGCTACTACGCGCAGGCTGGACTCGATGTGACGCTGCGCGAGATCGACCTGCAGCGCGACATCGTCGAGCAGGTGCTGAGCGGTGAGGCCGACTATGGGACCGCCGACAGTGGCCTGCTGGTCCACCATCTGCGCGGCGAACCGGTCGTGCTGGTCAACCAGATCTTCCAGCAGAGCCCGCTGGTGTTGGTGACGCGCGCCGATTCCGGCATCGTCAGCCCGTACCAGATGATCGGCAAGCGCATCGCGTTCGATGCGTCGTTCAACCGCGACATCCCGCTGATCGCGATGCTGACGACGACTCTCGGCGACCTGGCGCGCGTCGAGCGGCCGCCGTTCCCGGCCAACGGCTACCAGGCGCTGCTCGACGGCGATGTGACCTAGCGCGCTGGATAGCGACCCGTTGCGTCGACGTCCCTTTCGTCGACCCGGCACCCCATCGCGGAGCGATTCTGGCGGTGAATCGCAGTATGCTTTGCGCCATCCTCCAGCCATTCGATCCGGAAGCCGGTTTGTCCCCTGCCCCGCCCGACGCGTCGCAGTCGACCACGCCGCAACTGCAGGCCTGGTGGATCGGCGTTCGCCCGAAGACGCTGACGCTGGCCGTGGTTCCGGTCGTCGTCGGCAGCGCGATGGCATGGCATGACGGTGGCGCGTTTTCTGCGCTGCCGTTCGCCGTTACGCTGGTCTGCGCGCTGTCGATCCAGGCCGGCACCAACCTGTTCAACGATGTCTACGATGCCGCGCGCGGCACCGATGCGGCGGATCGCGTCGGGCCGACCCGGATCACCGCGGCCGGCCTCGCCAGCCCGCGGCAGGTCAAGCGCGGCGCGTGGCTGGCGTTCGGTCTGGCGTTCATCGGCGGTCTGTACCTGGTCGCGGTCGGCGGCTGGCCGATCTTGCTGATCGGCCTGGCCTCGCTGACAGCCGGCTGGGCCTATTCGGGCGGACCGCGGCCGCTGTCGCACACGGCCTGGGGCGAGGTGTTCGTCGTCGTGTTCTTCGGTCTCGTCGCCGTCGGCGGCAGCTACTACCTGCAGCGCGGCACGCTGACATCGGCCGCGCTCGGTGTCGGGCTGGCAATGGGCCTGCACGCTGCCGCTGTCCTGCTGGTCAACAACCTGCGCGATCACGCCAGCGACCGGCGCGCCGGGCGACGCACGCTGGTTCACGTGACGCGGCCGGCGCGTGCCTATTGGCTGTACGGGTTGCTATTGCTCGGGCCCTTTCCGTTGCTGGCGTTGGTCTTGCACCCACAGGGCATCGGCGCGGCCTGGCTCGCCCTGCCGGTCTGCCTGTGGCTGGCGTGGCGCTGCACGCGCCTGCCGCCGAGTCGGCAGATGAACAGCCAACTGGCGCTGACCGCGTTCGCCCAGGTACTCCTCGGCGCGCTGTTGTCGATCACGCTGCTGACGGGCGTCACGGCGTGATGCCGCCATCCACGTTGCCGGACCGGCCCGGGACGCGGACATGATGCAGGCGCTGTTGCCGGCCGGCCTGGCGTTCATCATGTTCAGTCTTGGCCTCGGCCTCGAGGTGGCCGATTTCCGACGCGCGCTGGGACGTCTGCACACCGTGCTGCTGGGCCTGTTGGCACAGACCGTCCTGCTGCCGCTGACCGCCTTCGTCATCGCGACCGTGCTGGCGCTGTCGCCCGAGGCCGCGGTCGGGCTGATGATACTGGCGGCCTGTCCCGGCGGTGTCACCGCCGGCATCGTGACCTATCTCGCGCGCGGTGACACGGCACTGTCGATCAGCCTGTCGGCGATCACCAGTCTGCTGGCGTTCCTGACCGTGCCACTGATCGTCGGCGCCAGCCTCGCTCACTTCCTGCACACCGGGTCCGCGGTCGCCGTGCCGACCGGCCAGCTGTTCGGCGGCCTGGTCGTCGTGACCCTGCTACCGCTCGGTCTGGGGCTCTGGCTCGGCGAGTCCGGTCGTCTGCGCGCCGCACAGCGCCGGGTCGTGCACAGAGCGGCGACCGTCGTGTTCGTGCTGATCGTCGCAGCGACCTTCGTCGTCCACTGGCCGGCGATCACGCACCACCTGCCGGCGCTCGGCCCGGCGTGCCTGCTGTTGAACGTGGTCACGATGCTGACCGGGGCCGCCGTCGCGGCCGCCGCGGGACTGGCGGGCGCGCAGCGCGTCGCGCTGGCGATGGAATGCGGTATCCAGAACAGTGCCCTGGGCATCACCGTGGCGCTGAGCCTGCTGGCGCAGCCGGCGCTGGCCGTGCCCAGCGTGGTCTACGCGGTGCTGATGAACGTGACCGCGGTCGGTGTCATCGCGTGGCGACGCTGGCAGCCCGCGGCATCGGCGGCGTGACCGCCGCGGCCGCCGCCGGCCCGGCCGGGCAACGAGCGCGGGATCGAACGACGACGTCGGCCACCGGGTGAACGCGCGGTCAGACGGCTGCCGATACGCTCGCGTGGATGCTGCAGCAGTCGGGCCACGCCCGGTTGGCAGTGATCTGGTACCAGAGCGGTCTCGGTCGCATCGCTGCGAGTCCTGCACAACCCGGATCGTAGCCGACGCTGTTCCATTCGGATCGGTGCACGGGCGCGCTCGCTGACGCCGGGTCTCCTGTCCGGCGGCGGCTACGCTGTTCGTTGCGCTACCAACTGGCGTCTCGGCGGCTGCGAACACCACGGGCGTCCCGCATACCGCTTCGACCTGGAGGTCAGCCTGCCGGCTGTCCCCTGTTGGGTAGGTTCACGCCGCGTCGCCGGCCGCCGCAGCAACGCGGAACACGCAACGCGGCGCGCCGGCCGCCGCACACTCGAGCTCGTCGACGCGCAATCGGGCATCGACGAGCCCGCGGAACAGCCGCTCGAAGCTCGCCGCATAGTAGTCGCAGACCGGCGCGTCGCCAACGGTGCCGCGGGCCAGGGGTGAACCCTCGATGCCGATCAGCATCGCGTCGCCGCTGCGTCGATAGTGCAGGCTACCGCTGCCGACGAAGGTCCAGGCGTGTCGGCAGATCGCCCGTGTCAGTACCGACATCGCCAGGGATCGGGGCAGCGCACGGATCGACAGGCGCACCACGCCCGGTATCCGGTGCCGCTGCACGTACTCGCCGGTCAGCTCGCCGGCGCGGCGCGCGACCGGGCGGTAAGCCGCCATGCCCAGGCGTTGCCGCGCAACCGCGTGCAGGCGGATCACGTCGCGCTCGTCGACCATGGACTGCGGCGGCTGCGCACGGTAGTGCTGCATCGCGCACTCGGCGAACAGCGCATCGCAAAAACCGCTGTCGGCCAGCTGCGTCAATGCCTCGGCCATCCGGGTAATCGCGTTCGGACCGATCGTTGCGATCTGCGCGGTCGACGCGGCGACGCGCTCGGGTGCGGCCAGTCCGATCGCGCGCGCCATCAGGACGGCAGGCCGCGCGCGGCGCCGTCGCCGTCGACCGGGGATTGGGTCAGCGCCTCGAGCGTGGCCTCGTCGAGCTGTGCGTCGCCACCGCCACACGCCTTGATCACGTCGCCCCTCGCATTGGCCTTGCGCTCGATCGCCTGCAGCCGGATCGCGGCCTTGCGCTCCGACTTCCGGCGCTGCTGCTCGACCAGCGCCTCCCAGTCCGCGGTCTGAGCCGGCGCGATCTGACGCGACGCATCGAAATGGAAATCGACACGCTTCTTCGACTGCGGTCCCCAGTAACCGACCTTGCCGAGGTCGTAGAAGGTGCGCTGCACGCCGGCCTTCAGAAAGGCCTTCAGGCAGCCGAGCAGGTAGCGGCGCCGATAGCCGGTGCCGCGCCAGGGGTAATGGAACAGGGCCTTGATCATGTAGAAGCGACGGTAGTTGGCCATGACGCGGTCGAGCAGGGTCGCCCGGTCCATCGCCGCGGGACGCATGATCGGGGTCACGAAATTGTACTTCTCGAAGTCGAACACCTCGACCTTGTCGCCGAGTTCCTGGAACAGCGGCGAAAACGGCCACGGCGTGTACATCGACCAGTTGGCGAGATCTGGATTCCATTCGCGCGCGTAACGGTAGGTCTCTTCGAGGGTCTCCTCGGTCTCGTTGTCGAGCCCGACGATGAACTGCGCCTCGGTGAAGATGTCGGCCTCGCGCAACAGCTGGATCGCGCGGCGGTTCTCTTCGACGCGGGTCTCCTTGTTGAACAGGTCGAGCTTGAGCTGGGCCGCGGCCTCGGTACCGAGCGACACGTGCACCAGACCCGCCCTGCGGTACAGCGACAGGTAGTCGGCGTCGCGCATGATGTCGGTCACGCGGGTGTTGATGCCCCACTGCACCCTGTCGGGAAGGCCACGCGCGATCAGTTCCTCGCAGAAAGTCACGAACTTCTTGCGATTGATCGTCGGTTCCTCGTCGGCGAGGATGAAAAAACCGACGCCGTGTTCGTTGACCAGGGTCTCGATCTCGTCGACGACGGCCCTGGGGTCACGCACGCGGTAGTCGCGCCAGAACTTCCATTGCGAGCAGAACGAACAGGTGAACGGACAACCGCGGGCCATGTTCGGTATCGCGACGCGCTTGCCCAGCGGGATGTAGATGTACTTGTCCCACTCGAGGATCGACCAGTCGGGCACCAGCCCGTCGAGGTCCTTGATGGTCGGCGCCGCCGGCGTCGCGATGATCTCACCATCCCGCCGGAACGCGAGTCCCTGGATCTCGCGCTGCGCCGACGGCCAGCGCCCGTCGGCGACCGCACGCACGAACTCGAGGAAGACCTCCTCGCCCTCACCGCGCACGATGGCATCGATCCACGGCGCTTCCGACAGCACCTGCTGGTACATGAAGGTCGCGTGCACGCCGCCGAGCACGGTCACGCTGGCGGGATTGACCTCCTTGGCGATCTGCAGGGCCCGTTCGGCCTTGTAGATCGACGGCGTGATCGCCGTGGCGCCGACGATATCGGCATTCGCAAGACGCAGGCGCGCACGCAGCGCGTCGTCGTCGAGATCGTTGGTCATCGCGTCGATGAACTCGAGATCGTCGAATCCGGCCGCCTTCAGCGGACCGCTGAGGTAGGCGACCCAGGCCGGTGGCCAGTTGCCGGCGATCTCGGCACCACCGGAGTGATAGTTGGGGTGAATCAGGACGATGCGCATCGTGCGCCTCCCGGCGGGCGGCCTGGCTGGCGTCGCCGGCGCGGCGACGAGTGTCTTTGAATAATGACAGTCTAGTTGTCTATTATTTTTGACACAGGTCAAGTGCACACCCGTCGGCGGCCGCAAACGGCGACATGATCGGACATCGGGGCGCCAGTCGGTACGGCACGGTAGACAGCGACCGGCGGGCAGGCGCCGGGACGACGTGCCGCTACTGCATGCTGCGGAACAGCAGCATCAGACGCTGGGTTTCGGTGAACTCTTTGAGCAACTGTCGCGGCCCGGCGCCGCTCGCCAGGAAATCGCTGAACCCCGGCAGACGGTCGACGTCGACGCCGTCCAGTTCGACGAAGCCCATGCGCCAGTCGCTGAACTCGCGGGTCGCGGTCGGCCCCTGGAACAGGACCTCGACGCGATTGTGGCGCGGGTCGCGTTCGATGCTGCTGAAGATCTGCATCACCTGTTCCTGGTTGCCCTCCAGCACCTGGAAGAACGAGTCCTCCCGGTGCAGCAGCAGCCCGGTGACGCCGTTGGCCTGGTTGCGGGCGCGCGCCTGCTTCAGCAGCGCGACCAGATCGTCGGCCGACAGCGGTCGGGTTTGCGTACTGACGTAACCGAGGTGATAGAGCATCAGGGGGGTCCCGGTAGTGGGTGGTGTCGGCCAGCAGGTCCGGGCCGGTTTGCCAAGTGTACGCCTATCCCGCTGTTTCTGCACGGATAATTCGGTTCGTCCGACGCCGGCGGGCAGCGCGCCGACCGGGCTCCACGGCTTGTTGCAGCGCCGATAGTCAACTATAGTTGACAATATTCAGTGTACTGTCCATTGTACATCAGTGTAGCCCGGATGCCGAACCCGGCCTGCCGGTCCATGCCCACGCCATGCCTTTCAAGGAGTCACCGATGACCGAGCACAGCGCGCCGCAGGCCACCAACAGTACGACCGATCAGGCGCGGCGGGAGACGCTGCTGACGCCGCGCTTCTACCGCACCGACTATGCCGCGCTCGATCGACTCGACATCGCGCCGGTCAGGGCCGAGTGGGACGGGATGATGGAGGAGTTTCGGCGCGACAAGAACCGCGAGCACTTCCGCAAGGACGTGGACTTCGACGCCGAGACGCACGCGATGTCCGATGAGCTGCGCGAGGAGTTCCTGGACTTCCTGACCAGCTCGGTGACTGCCGAATTCTCCGGCTGCGTGCTGTACAAGGAAATCGAGAAGAACGTCGCTAATCCCGAGATCAAGGAACTGATGAACGCGATGGCGCGCGACGAGTCGCGTCACGCCGGCTTTATCAACCGTTCGCTGAAGCACCTCGGCATGGCGGTCGACCTCGGTCTACTCAAACGCGCGAAGAAATACACCTACTTCCGCCCCAAGTTCATCTACTACGCGACCTACCTGTCGGAAAAGATCGGCTACGCGCGCTACATCACGATCTACCGCCACCTGGAGAAGCACCCGGAATACCGCTTCCACCCGATCTTCAGATGGTTCAAGGAATGGTGCGACGACGAGTTCCGTCATGGCGAGGCCTTCGCGCTGATCATGCGCGCGAACCCGCGCCTGCTGCGTGGCATCAATGTCGCGTGGATCCGCTTCTTCGTGCTCGCCGTGTACGCGACCATGTACGTGCGCGATCACAGCAGGCCGCAACTGTACGAGGCGCTCGGCATGGACCCGACGGAATTCGATTACCGGGTGTTCGACATCACGACCGCGATCAGCCGGCAGATCTTCCCTCTGACGCTCGACACCGACAATCCGAAGTTCCGCGTCGGGCTGGAACGGCTGCGTGACATCAATCTCGCGGTCGAGGCGGCGAAACAACGCGGCGGCGTGCGTGGCGGACTGCGGCGCGCGGCGCTGGCGGGCAACGCCGCGCTGGTGTTCGCCCGGCTTTACCTGCTGCCGGCGAAGCCGAACGCACTGCCCGAGACGGTGCGTATGGCACCGGCCTGGTAGCAGCGCCGGCGGTAACGGCTCGCCGCTCCGGGTGCTGTGGACCGCCGGCCATGTCCCCTGGTGATCTGGCAGCGGCGGCGGGCGGACGCCGCTCAGTCGCCACCGATCCGGTAGCGCGCGAGCTTGATATACAGGCTCTGCCGGCTCAGGCCAAGCACCTTGGCCGCGGCACTGCGGTTGCCGCCGGTCATCGCCAACGCCGCCTCGATGCAATGACGCTCGACGGTGCTCACGGTCTCGCCCACCAGCATCTTCAGCGTCGACTCGCCGAGCCGGCCGGTCAGCGACTGCAACAGCTGCCACAGCTGGCGCTGCTGCCGCTCGACGTCGGTCTCGCGGAGCCCGTCTGCCGGGTGGCAATCACGACGCGCCTGGCGATCGACGTGATCGCCCGCTGGATGCTCCACTGTGCTCACGCCGGGCATCGCCTCGCGTAGCGTGGCCCGGCGATCGGGCCGGCGCGGTTCCGGGTCGATGCGGGTCCGTCAGTCACGACGGACCTCAGGGACGAACGACGCCGAACAGGTGTGCAAGGTCCTTGAAGAAGATCCGCATGTGGGCTGCGGGCTTGGCACGTACCAGGCGCTTGTGCATATAGGCCTCCCAGGTGAGGTATTGGACGTCCGGGTCGCGACAGATGCTGACGAAGCGTTCGCGGCGACGGTCGTTGGCATACCAGAAGCGCTGCATGATCCCGAGCACCCAGAACACCTTGCCGTGACTGCGCATGAAGCGCCGGCGCGCGGTCTTCAGCGCCGCCGGATCGGCTGTGTCGAGGAACTGCCCGACCGCATCGGCGGCCATCCTGCCGCCGGTCATCGCGTAGTAGATGCCCTCACCCGATGCCGGCGCGACGACGCCCGCCGCATCACCGGCGAGCAGCACATTGCGGCCATCGTCCCAGCGCTTCAGCGGCCGCAGCGGGATCGGGGCCCCCTCGCAGCGCACCGTCGCGGCATCACCCATGCCGATGTCATCGCGCAACGCGCGGACCGCGCCGCGCAGCGAGAAACCGCGCTGCGCCGTGCCGACGCCGATGCTCGTCTTGTCGCCGTGTGGGAACACCCAGGCATAGAAGTCGGGCGACAGCCGCCCCTGGTACCAAACGTCGCAGCGCTGCGGGTGAAAATCGCTGCCGGCGCCGGCGTCCGGCGACGCGACGATCTCATGGTAGGCGGCGACGCACGGCATCTCGTCGGCGCCCGGGATGCACTGCCGGGCGACCGGCGAGCGGGCACCGTCGGCGCCGATCAGCGCCTTGGCCTCGACTTCGCGGCTGCTGCTTCGACCTTGCGCATCGCTGAACGAATAGCGGACCCGCACCTGGCCGTCGCCGGTACGCTGCAGCTGCTCGAACGTGCCGAGGCGCACGTCGGCACCGGACGCCCGCGCGCGCTCGCGCAACCAGGGATCGAAGACGTCGCGATCGACCATGCCGACGAAGCCGCCGTCGATCGGCATATCCACCTGACGCCGCTGCGGCGAGACCATGCGCGCCGAGCGAATGCGCGCGACCAGCAGGTCGTGCGGGATCGCGAACTCGTCGATCAGTCGTGGCGGAATCGCGCCGCCGCACGGCTTGATCCGGCCACCGCGCTCCAACAACAGCACGGCACGGCCGCGCCGCGCCAGATCGGTCGCCGCGGTGGCACCGGCCGGGCCGCCGCCGACGACAACGACATCGAATCGCTCGATTGCGGACATGGGTTCGCTACCTCCCCTCGGCCACTTCGGCGAAATCCGCGTCGCCGAACAGGCCGATTTCGTGTTGCGCCGCCGGCTGTCGCGGCGGATGAACCGACACGGCCAGGACCGCGGCGGCGATGAACAGGCCGCCCTCGGCACAGAACACGATCGCGTAGGCGACCTCCGGCGCGGCAAAGAACAGCTTTGCGGTATCGACGGCGACGGTGCCGAGGAAACCGCCGAGTCCGAACGCGATCGCCTGGGCAGCGCCCCACAGCCCCATCCGCAGGCCCTCGCGATTCTCCCGACCGTGACCGGCGAGCGCCATCATCGATCCGATCGCGGCGACCGCGAAGGCACCGTTGGCGACGCCCAGCGCGAACACGCTGGCATTCAGTGGCCAACCCGGCCCGACGAAGCCACCCGCGGCGATCACGAACAGCGCGACGGCAGATGCGGCGCAGCCGCCGATGGTCCAGTGCCGGAGCAGCGTGCTGCGATGGCGCTTGAGCAGCGTGCCCGTGATCGCAACGATCAGCATGCCGAGCAGCACGCCCGCGTGCTGCACGCCGGAGAGCTGCGTGGATTCACCGGGCGTCATACCGAACACCAGGCCGGCGAACGGTTCGAGAATCAGGTCCTGGGCGCTGTAGGCGAGCATCGACACGAACACGAAGACCGTGAAGCGGCGCGCCTCCTGTTCCTGCCAGACACCGGCCAGCGCAGTGCGAAACGGTATCCGCCTGGCGCGTTGCGACCCGGCGTCGTCCGGCCCCGGTTGGCGGTCGACTTCGAGATTGCGCATCGCGAGCACGGTCACGACGACCGCGATCGCCGCTACCGACGCGGTCACCAGGACCAGGCGCTGCGGTGAGAACGGATCGAGGAAATGCCCGGCCACGCCGGCCGTCACCGCGAAACCGACGATCATCATGACCCAGACGATCGTCGCCGCCGCGGCACGTCGCCCGGCGTCGACGCGCTTGGCGAGGAACACCAGCAGCGACGTGCCGCAGGCACCGACACCGAGTCCGATCAGCACGAATCCGAGCAGCGCGACCCCGCTGCCCCATACCGGGTCGACACCCATCAGCGCGGTACCCAGCGATGCCGTGACACCACCGGTCGCCAACACCAGCATGCCGCCGATGATCCACGGGGTACGCCGCCCGCCGACATCCGAGCCATAGCCGAAGCGCGGCCGGCTCATCTGGATCGCATGGTGCAGCGCGACCAGGGCACCGGGCAGCATCGCCGGCAGTGCGAACTCGACGACCATGACGCGGTTCAGCGTCGACGTCGTCAACACGACGATCGAGCCCAATGCGGCCTGGATCAGACCGAGGCGGACGATGCCGAGCCAGCCCAGGGATGCGGCACCGGACATCAGCCGCCGGCTCCGACCAGCGCCCGGACCGCGAACGCGCTCGCCAGCATGCCGAGCACGTACAGCGAGACGCCGGTGGCGTTGTACCACGGCGCGAACCGGCGCGGGTCGCGCAGCAGCCGGCGCATCGCCACGAGCTGCGCCAGCAGCACGCCGACGACGAGCAGCGCGAACGGCCAGCTCCCCCAGTACAGGAGCAGACCGGCGACGAGCAGTTGCGGCACGGCCATGGTCCAGCAGGCCAGGCGGGCGGCCCGCGCCGGACCGAGCCGGACCGGGATCGAGCGCACGCCCATCTGCCGGTCGCCGTCGATCGACTTGAAGTCGTTGAGCGTCATGATGCCGTGCGCGCCGATGCTGTACAGCAGCGCCAGCAGCAGGATGCGGCCGTCCGGCAGCGCACCGCCGATCATCACCGCGGCGCCGGTCACCCAGGCCAGGCCCTCGTACGAGATGCCGACCGCGGCGTTGCCCCACCAGCCGTTCAGTTTCAGTCGCAACGGCGGCGCGCTGTAGGCCCAGGCCAGCAGCAGGCCGAGCACGGTCGCCGCGAACACCCACGGGCCCAGCAGCACGCCGACCGCGAGCGCGAGCAGCGACCAGGCGATGGCGAAGTACAGGCCCCAGCGGCCGGGGACCCGGCCGGACGGGATCGGTCGCTGCGGCTCGTTGATCGCATCGACATCGCGGTCGAACCAGTCGTTGACGACCTGGCTGGCGCCGCAGACCAGTGGCCCTGCGAGCAGGATGCCGAGCACGACGATGCCCAGCTGACCGACGACCGCTTCGCCGGACGACACGACGCCGCACAGGAACGCCCACATCGGCGGAAACCACGTGACCGGCTTCAGCAGCTCGAGCAGCGCAGACGCTGCGGGGCGTTGCCGTGAGCGGCTGAGAGTGGCCGTCGATTGCATGCAGTGTAATCTAGACTTGTCTATTGGGCATGTCAATCTAGATTGTCACTCGACGCATGCCGGAGACCGCGACCGCGGCCGCGCTGCCGACGCCAGGCCAACCGGGCCGCTGGCGGCCGTGCCGTCGCCGCACGGGCGCTGGCGCAGGAACCGCGGCGCGCCCGACCGGACGCCGCCGCGCAGGCGCGGTGTGCAGGCCGGGCCGATGGCCAAAACCGGACCAGAGACCGCGCCGCCGCGTGGCCCCGACCGGCGCGTGCGCTGCGCGGGTCGTGGTGTGCGGCGGCGCGTACAGGCCATCCGCAGCGGCGCTGCGCTGGCCGCCGACGTGGCGTCCCGGCGACGTCGCGCCGGCCGGAAAGGGCCCTAGTCTTCGCTGCTCTTGTCGGCGAGGTTGTAGCGGTTGAGCTTGGCGTACAGCCCCTGGCGGCTGACGCCGAGCAGCTCGGCGGCCGATGCCCGGTTGTCACCGGTCAGTTCCAGCGCGGTCTCGATACACAGTTTCTCGACCAGGTCGGTCGATTGGCGGACCAGGTCCTTGAGCGGCACGCGGCCGACCTGCTGGGTGATCTGTTCGACCGATCTCGGCAGCGGCGGCGCGCCGGCCGCGTCGCCGGCGAGTCGGCGGCCGACGTCACGGATGAAGAATGCGAACCCGGCGCGATCGCCGTCGGCATAGCTGCCGACCGAGATCTCGACATCGGTGGTCATGCCGAATTCGCTGCGCAGCTTGGTCGCGAACAGCCGCACCGACTCGTGCTGGCGGAGATTGTTCAACAGCACGCTGAGGTCGACGCCGCTGCGCCCCAGCCAGCGGTCGATCGAACGCCCGATGACCTGTTCCTCGGACGCCAGCTGGGCGATCTCCAGGAACGTCTGGTTGACGGCGCGGATGTGTCCGTCGGTGTCTGTCAGCACGACGGCGTCCGGCGCGTGGCGCATCACGCCGTCGATGCACGCCGCCGCGTCGTCACCCGGCGCGGCGGCGGGCTGGTCGGCCAACGACAGGCGAACCAGGAAGCGCGCCTCGTCGCCCTGGCGCAGCAGGGTCGCCGACGCGCCAAAGGTCTGGCTGCCGGTGGCGGCGCGCAGGCCCGCTACGCTGCCGCGGCCCAGCGCACTCGCCTCCTGCAGCATCTCCAGCAGGGCCGCGCTGCCGGCCTTGTCGAGGCCCGTCGACAGGGCCTTGCCGACGATCGACTTGCCGCCGGGCGCCAGGAGCTTGTCGGCGAGCGGATTGGCCTCGAGCACCCGCCGGCTCAGCTCGTCGACGATCAGCAGCGGCTCTCCGGCCATCTGGAACAACAGTCGATAGCGCGCCTCGACGTGACGCAACCGCCAGTAGTCCTGCTCCAGCGCCATCTGCGCATCCAGCACCTGTTGCTGCAACGCGGCCACGGCACGCTGATCGCGGCCGAGCAACGCGACCCGGCCGTCGCCGAACACCGGCACCGCGCCGTAGCGCACCGGCAGCTGCGAACCGTCCGGCAGCCGGTGCACCAGGTCGCGGACCACCGGGCCCGGGCCCTGGCCGTTGGCGACATGCAGCAGCTCCTCGGCCTTCTGCAGGCTGTCGTCCGTTACCGTGTCGACCAGGCGCTTGCCGACCAGCACGGCGTTGAGTTCGCCGTGCAGGTCCGGGTTCGAGAATGTCGCCGCGTTGATCTTGCCGCGTTTGCTGACGACCATCGCGACATCGACCGCGGCCTCCATCAGGGTTGCCAGGTCGGACCCGTCGATGTCTCGGAAAACGGATTTCTTTTTTGACAAATCGGGGTACCGGTGCGGGTTTTGCGGACAGAAAGCGGAACAAAGCCGCACATTCTAAAGCAAATCTGCAGCTCACAGGAAAAGCGATATCGACAGTTAAGCCGTCGCGTCAGCTGATGTCAATCTTGATAGACTTCTCATACTGTCATGTTTGCTTGACATCAAAAAACACCGCGTCTAAATTCGGAGGCATCGTCGTCCGTCACCAGGCACCGCGCATGCCCGCTTCCGCTGCACCAGTCCCACCGCTGTACACCGCGGCGCAACGCCGCCGCCGCGATGCGTCGCGCTGGACGGTCGTCCAGGGCGTGCTGGCGCCGCTGCAGTTCCTGGTCTTCGTGGTCAGCCTGGTGCTCGTGCTGCGCTTCCTGATCAGCGGCGACGGCCTCGCGATCGCGACCGCGTCGGTCGTCGTCAAGACCCTGCTGCTGTACACGATCATGGTGACCGGCGCGATCTGGGAGAAAGACGTCTTCGGCCAGTACCTGTTCGCGCGCGCGTTCTTCTGGGAAGACGTGTTCAGCATGCTGGTGCTGGCGCTGCACACGGCCTATCTGGTCGCGCTGTGGTTCGGGCTGTTGGGCGCGCACGGCCAGATGTGGCTCGCGCTGGCGGCCTACGCGACCTACGTGGTCAATGCCGGGCAGTTCCTCGTCAAGCTGCGGACGGCACGCCGCGAGGCCGGCACCGACATCGCTGCCGGCGCGGCCAGGCTCGAGGGCGCACGATGAGCGGCCCGCTGCCGACCGCAATACACAGGCTCTCCGCTGCAGGCTGCGACTGCGGCCCGGACCTGCACCAGGAACACGGCCAGCGCGCGGTGTTCTGCGGCCTGACATCGATCGTCTGGCTGCATCGCAAGATCCAGGACGCGTTCTTTCTCGTCGTCGGATCGCGCACCTGCGCCCACCTGATTCAATCCGCCGCCGGCGTCATGATCTTTGCCGAGCCGCGCTTTGCGACCGCGGTGCTGCAGGATCGCGACCTCGCCGGCATGGCCGACTGCAACGACGAACTCGACCGCGTGGTCGCCCAGGTCATCGCGCGCCGACCCGAGATCAGGACCCTGTTCCTGGTCAGCTCGTGCCCGTCCGAGGTGATCAAGCTCGACCTCGGCACGGCAGCACGCCGCCTCGGCGAGCGCTATCGCGGCCGCGTGCGCGTCGCCGCCTATTCCGGCAGCGGCATAGAGACCACGTTCACGCAGGGCGAGGACAGCTGCCTCAAGGGCCTGGTCAACGAGCTGCCGGCGGCCACTGCCGCGCAGCGCTCGCTGCTGATCGTCGGCGCCCTGCCCGACATCGTCGAGGACCAGTTCCAACGCCTGTTCGACGAACTCGGCATCGGCCCGGTGCACTTCCTGCCCGGTCGTTCGAGCGCCGATCTGCCGGCGGTCGGCGCCGGCACCCGCTACCTGCTCGCGCAGCCGTTTCTCAGTGACACGGCGCGCGCACTCGACAAGCGCGGCGCGCGGGCGCTCGACGCGCCGTTCCCACTCGGTGCCGAGGGTACCGCGGCCTGGCTGGCCGCCGCGGCGCAGGCCTGGGACATACCCAAGGCACGGTTCGACGCCGTCATCGCGGCGCCGCAGGCACGGGCGCGACGCGCGCTCGCGCACCACCGCGAGCGGTTATCCGGCAAGCGCATCAGCTTTCTGCCGGATTCCCAGCTCGAGCTGCCGCTCGCGCGCTTCCTGCACCGCGAATGCGGTATGCGACTGCTCGAAGTGGGCACGCCGTACCTCGATCGCCACACGGCGGCCGCGGAACTGGCGCTGCTGCCCACGGGCGTGCGCGTCACCGAGGGCCAGGACCTCGACCGCCAGCTCGACCGCATCCGCGCGGATCGCCCCGACCTGACCGTCTGCGGCCTCGGCATCGCCAACCCGCTCGAGGCCGAGGGCCTACGCACCAAGTGGTCGATCGAACTGACGTTCACGCCGATCCAGGGCTTCGACCAGGCCGGCGATCTGGCCGGCCTGTTCACCCGCCCGCTCGACCGCGAACAGCGACTGAGGTTCTGACCCGGATGGAGCTGACTTTCTGGACCTACGAAGGCCCCCCGCACGTCGGCGCGATCCGCGTCGCGGCGTCGATGCGCGACGTCCACATGGTGTTGCATGCGCCGCAGGGCGACACCTACGCCGACCTGCTGTTCACGATGATCGAGCGGCACGGGCAGCGCCCGCCGGTCAGCTACACGACCTTCCAGGCGCGCGATCTCGGCCAGGACACCGCGGCACTGGTGATGCGCGCGCTGCGCGAGGCCGCCGAGCGCTTCCGGCCGAAGCTGATGCTGGTCGGCGACTCGTGCACGGCGGAACTGCTGCAGGACCAGCCGGGTTCGCTGGCGCGCGGCGCCCAGCTGCCGATGCCGGTGATCCCGCTCGAGCTGTCGGCGTACTCGCGCAAGGAGAACTGGGGCGCCAGCGAGGCCTTCTATCACCTGGTGCGCGGACTGCTCGGCGGGCGTGCCGCGGCGCCGGACGGGCAGCGGCCGCCACGTGGCCACGGCGAGCGCCCCAGTGTCAACCTGCTCGGCCCGAGCGCGCTGGGGTTCCGCTGCCGCGACGACGTAATCGAGATCCGCCGGCTGCTCGCCGACGTCGGTGTCGACGTGCGGGTCACGGCGCCGTTGGGGGCCAGCCCCGAGGACCTGTTGCGCATCCCGGACGCCGACGCCAACGTCTGCCTGTACCCGGAGGTCGCGAGGACCGCGTGCGGCTGGCTGCAGCGCACCTTCGGCCAGCCGACGATTTCGACGGTGCCGATCGGCGTCGGCGCCACCTGCGATTTCCTGCGCGAGGTCGGCGAGGCCACCGGCGTCGACGTCAGCCACGCGGTCGACGCGGCCCGGTCGCGGCTGCCCTGGTACTCGCGCTCGGTCGACGCCACCTACCTGACCGGCAAGCGCGTGTTCATCTTCGCCGACGCCACGCACGCCGTGGCCGCCGCGCGCATCGCCCGCGACGAGCTCGGTTTCGACGTCGTCGGACTCGGCACGTATTCGCGCGAACTCGCCCGCGACGTGCGCCGTGCCGCGCAGGCGTACGGCGTCGAGCCGCTTATCACCGATGACTACCTCGAGGTCGAGAGACATATCGCCGAGCTGCAGCCGGAACTGGTGCTCGGCACGCAGATGGAGCGCCACATCGCCAAGCGTCTGGGCATCGGCTGCGCGGTGATCTCGACACCGGCGCACGTCCAGGACTATCCGGCGCGCTATTCGCCGCAGGCCGGCTTCGAAGGCGCCAACGTGATCTTCGACAGCTGGGTGCACCCGCTGATGATGGGCCTCGAGGAACACCTGCTGACGATGTTCCGCGACGACTTCGAGTTCAACGACGACCGCCTGCCGTCGCATCTGGCCGCGCACGACGCCCAGGGCCTGCGCCCGGCGGCCAACGAGAGCCTCGCCGACCCGGACACGGCCGCGCCGGGCTGGGAATCGGCGGCCGAGCAGGAGCTGAAGAAGGTCCCGTTCTTCGTCCGCGGCAAGGCGCGTCGCAATACCGAGAAGTTCGCACTCGAGCGCGGTGTCGACATGATCAGCGTTGAGACCCTGTATGAAGCCAAAGCCCACTATGGCCGCTGAGCGCACGGCGATGCGCGTCGTCATCGTAACGCTCGACAACCACTTGAGCGGCGCGCTCAAGCGCTGTGCCGCGACGCTCGCCGCCGGGCACCCCGGCCTGTGCCTGACGATGCATGCCGCCGTCGACTGGGGGCACGATTCCGCGGCACTGCAACGCTGCCGCGCCGACATCGCCGACGGCGACATCATCATCGTCACGATGCTGTTCATGGAAGAGCACATCCATGCGGTGCTGCCGGCACTGACCGCGCGCCGCGACGCCTGTGACGCGATGATCTGCTGCATGTCCGCGGCCGAGGTCATGCGCCTGACACGCATGGGCCGCTTCAGCATGGACGGACCACAGAGCGGGCCGATGGCGCTGCTGAAACGCCTGCGCGGCACGCGCAACGGCGGCCGCAAGCCGGCCGGCGCACAGCAGCTCTCGGTGCTGCGCCGGCTGCCGCGCATCCTGCGTTTCATCCCAGGCACGGCCCAGGACCTGCGCGCCTATTTCCTGACCCTGCAGTACTGGCTGGCGAGCTCCGAGGACAACCTCGAGAGCATGGTGCGCTTCCTCGTCGACCGCTACGCCGACGGCCCGCGCGCCGCGCTGCGCGGCAGCCTCAAACCGACGCTGCCGATCGCCTACCCGGAGCTCGGCGTCTATCACCCGCGCATGCGCGGTCGCATCTCCGAACGGTTGCGCGATCTGCCGCGCCGCAAAGGTCAGACACGCGGCACCGTCGGGCTGCTGATCATGCGCTCCTACGTGCTGGCCGGAAACACCGCGCACTACGATCACGTGATCGCGGCGTTCGAGGCACGCGGGCTGCGCGTGATCACGGCATTCGCCAGCGGCCTCGATGCACGTCCCGCGGTGCGCCGGTACTTCATCGACGACGGCACCGTCAACGTCGATGCCGTCGTGTCGCTGACCGGGTTCTCGCTGGTCGGCGGTCCCGCCTACAACGATGCCAGGGCCGCCGCGGAACTGCTCGGCGAGCTCGACGTGCCGTACATCGCGGCGCAGCCGGTCGAGTTCCAGAACCTCGAGCAGTGGGAGTCGTCCGAACAGGGCCTGACGCCGCTCGAGGCGACGATGATGGTCGCGATCCCGGAACTCGACGGTGCCACCGGCCCGATCGTGTTCGGCGGTCGATCCGACGCGCCGGGCGCCGACGATGCGAGCCCGATGCAGGCCCATCCCGAGCGCGTGGAGACCCTGGTCGACCGCGTCGAGCGCCTGATTACACTGCGCCGCTCGGCGCGCGCCGAGCGCAAGCTCGCCGTCGTGCTGTTCAACTTCCCGCCGAATGCCGGCAACGTCGGCACCGCCGCGCACCTGTCGGTGTTCGCATCGCTGTACAACACCCTCAAGGCCCTGCAGCACGCGGGCTATACCGTCGACGTGCCGGACGGCGTCGACGCACTGCGCAGCCGGCTCATCGACGGCAACGCCGCCGAGCACGGCATGCATGCCAATGTGCATGCCGCCATCGATGTCGACGACCACGTGCGCCGCGAGCCCTGGCTGGCCAACATCGAGGCGCAGTGGGGCCCGGCACCCGGCAGGCAACAGACCAACGGCCGCTCGCTGTTCGTCCTCGGCGCCCGGTTCGGCAACGTCTTCGTCGGCCTGCAGCCCGCGTTCGGCCACGAGGGCGACCCGATGAAGCTGCTGTTCAGCAACAGCTTCGCGCCGACCCATGCGTTCACGGCGTTCTACCGCTACCTGCGCGAGGATTTCGCCGCCGACGCGGTGCTGCACTTCGGCACCCACGGCGCGCTCGAGTTCATGCCGGGCAAACAGGTCGGCATGTCACGGCATTGCTGGCCCGACCGCCTGATCGGCGACCTGCCGAACTTCTACCTCTACGCGTCGAACAATCCGTCCGAGGGCATGATCGCGAAACGCCGCTCGGCGGCGACGCTGATCAGCTACCTGACACCACCGATTGCGCGCGCCGATCTGTACCGCGGCCTCAGCGAGCTCAAGGCCTCGATCGAACGCTGGCGCGGACGCTGCGACCCGGGCGAGGCCGAACGCCGTGAACTGGTCGAGTTGATCCATACGCAGGCCTGCGAACTCGACCTGGCCGCAGCAGACGACGACTGGCACGCCGATCCGGACGACGCGATCGAGGCGCTGCGCCTGGCCCTGATCGAACTCGAGCAGACCCTGATACCGTACGGCCTGCACGTGGTCGGCGAGGCGGCATCGCGTGACCAGCGCATCGACCTGCTGCAGGCACTCGCGCAGGCCTCGCACAACCGGGAGATCGCGCCCGGCGTGCTGGCCGCACTGGTCGACGGTGCTGCCGTCGACGCCCAGTTCGGCGCCGCGCACGGCCTCGGCGAGGACGCCCTGCAGGTCTGCCGCGAACTGGCGTCGGCCAACGCCCTGCTGGCCGACGATCACGAGCTGACGGCGTTGCTCGACGCGCTAGACGGCCGCTATATCGCGCCGGCGCCGGGCGGCGACCTGGTGCGCAATCCCGGGGTGCTGCCGAGCGGACGCAACCTGCACGGCTTCGACCCCTATCGGCTGCCCAGCGCATTCGCCGTGCGCGACGGCGTGCGCCAGGCGCAGGCGCTGCTGCAGCGCCACGTCGACGCCGGCAACCCGCTGCCCGAATCGGTGGCCCTGGTGCTGTGGGGCACCGACAACCTGAAGACCGAGGGCGGGCCGATCGCCCAGGCCCTGGCACTGATCGGTGCCGAGCCGCGGCTCGACAGCTACGGCCGCGTCGCCGGTGCCAGGCTGCTGCCACTCGAGGAGCTGGGTCGGCCGCGCATCGATGTCATCATGACCCTGTCCGGCATCTTCCGCGACCTGCTGCCGCTGCAGACCAAGCTGCTCGCCGATGCGGCCTACCTGGCCGCTGCCGCCGACGAACCGCCACAGCACAACTTCGTGCGCAAACACGCGCTGGCCTACCAGGCAGAGCACGGCTGCGACCTCGAGACCGCGGCGCTGCGCGTGTTCAGCAATGCCGAGGGGGCGTACGGCTCGAACGTCAACCTGCTGATCGACAACGGCCGCTGGGACGAGGAAGACGAGCTCGCCGAGACCTACAGCCAACGCAAGAGCTTCGCCTATGGGCGCTCCGGCAAACCGTCGCACCAGGCGCGGCTGCTCGACGACATGCTGGCCGGCGTGCAGCTCGCCTATCAGAACCTCGACTCGGTCGAACTCGGCATCACGACCGTCGATCACTACTTCGACACCCTCGGCGGCATCAGCCGCGCGGTGCGCCGGGCCCGCGGCAGCGATATCCCGGTGTACATCTCGGATCAGACCAGCGGCGACGACAAGGTGCGCACCCTTGCCGAGCAGGTCGCGCTCGAGACCCGCACCCGCATGCTCAATCCAAAATGGTACGAGGGCATCCTCGAACACGGCTACGAGGGCGTGCGCCAGATCGAGAGCCATGTCACCAACACGATGGGCTGGTCGGCGACCACCGGCCAGGTCGCGCCGTGGATCTACGAGCGGCTGTCGCAGACCTTCGTGCTCGACGCGGAGATGCGCGAGCGCCTCGCCAGGCTCAACCCGGGCGCATCGGTCAAGGTCGCCCAGCGCCTGCTCGAGGCCTGTGAACGCCAGTACTGGAAACCCGACGACGCCACGCTGGATGCCCTGCGGCATGCCGGCGAGGAGCTCGAGGATCGTCTCGAAGGCATTACCGAGGAGGTGGCTGCATGAGCCCGCTGGACGGCATTCCCGTAACCGTCGGCACACCCGCCGGCGCCGCACCACCGGATGGCGAAGGCAGCCTGCAGGTCCACCTCGATGCCGACGTCTCGATGGACCGGGCGAAGGTCTTCGCGGTCTACGGCAAGGGCGGCATCGGCAAGAGCACGACGTCGTCGAACCTGTCGGTCGCATTCTCGAAGCTCGGCAAGCGGGTCATCCAGATCGGCTGTGACCCGAAACACGACTCGACATTCACGCTGACCAAGTCACTGGTGCCGACCGTCATCGATGCGCTCGAGTCGGTCAATTTCCACCCCGAAGAACTGCAGATCGACGACTTCGTCTACGAGGGCTACAACGGCGTCATGTGCGTCGAGGCCGGCGGTCCGCCGGCCGGCACCGGCTGCGGCGGCTACGTCGTGGGCCAGACCGTCAAACTGCTGAAGCAGCACCACCTGTTGGAAGACGCCGACGTCGTGATCTTCGATGTGCTCGGCGACGTCGTCTGTGGCGGCTTCGCGTCGCCGCTGCAGCACGCCGAGCGCGCGCTGGTCGTCACCGCCAACGACTTCGATTCGATCTTCGCGATGAACAGGATCGCGTCGGCGATCCTCGCCAAGTCACGCAACTACGGTGTGCGTCTCGGCGGCGTGATCGCCAATCGCAGCGCCAACACCGACGAGATCGACCGTTTCAACGCGGCGGTCGGGATGCGCCGCCTCGCGCATTTCCCCGATCTCGACGTGATCCGGCGCAGCCGCCTGAAGAAATCGACGCTGTTCGAGATGCCCGCGTCGCCGGAACTCGAGGCGGTACAGCAGGAGTACCTCGGTCTGGCGCAGGCGCTGTGGGACGGTACCGACCCGCTGCCGGTACAGCCGATGAAGGACCGCGATCTTTTCGACTTTCTGGGATTCGACTGATGGCAACGCTGACCTACAAACAGAGACGCTCGGAAGTGGAGCACTACTTCGATCGCACCGCCGCCGAGGCGTGGTCGCGGCTGACGTCGAACGCGCCGGTCGGGCGCATCCGCCAGACCGTGCGCGCGGGTCGCGATCAGATGCGCAACACGCTGCTCGGCTGGCTGCCCGACGAACTGGCCGGCAGGCGCATCCTCGATGCCGGCTGCGGCACCGGCACGCTGGCCGTCGAGGCCGCCCGCCGCGGCGCCGACGTCGTCGCCGTCGACCTGTCGCCGACATTGATCCAGCTGGCCCGCGAACGCATCCCCGCGGGCCTCGGTCGCGGCAGTCTCGAGTTCCGCGTCGGCGACATGTGGGACCCGGAGCTCGGCGATTTCGACCACGTCATCGCGATGGATTCGCTGATCCACTACGACCTCGACGACGCCGTGCGCATGCTGGCCGGCCTCGCCAGCATCGCGTCCCGGTCGATGACGTTCACGTTTGCGCCGCGCACGCCGGTGCTCGCCGCGATGCACGCGATCGGCCGCTGGTTCCCGCGCAGCGACCGCGCGCCGGCCATCGAGCCCGTCGTCGAGGCCCGCCTGTGGCAGTCGCTCGGCACCGCGAGCGGTCTGGCGCTGTGGCGGCGTGGCCGCAGCCGGCTCGTGCAGAGCGGTTTCTACACGTCGCAGGCGTTCGAACTGGAGCGTCTGTGAGGCGCGCCGCCAGCGAACTGACGCGGGCATGGATCGCGCTCGGACCGCGCTTCCTGCCATTCGCCGACGCGACGAGCACGGCGCTGCCGGTCTCGCGGCTGCTGCGCCTGTCGTTGTTCCAGGTGTCCGTGGGCATGGCGATCGTGCTGCTCAACGGTACGCTGAACCGGGTCATGGTGCTGGAACTCGATGTCCCGGCCTGGCTGGTATCGCTGATGGTCGCGCTGCCACTGCTGTTCGCGCCGCTGCGCGCCCTGATCGGCCACCGCTCCGACCACCATCGCTGCTACCTCGGCTGGCGCCGCGTCCCGTTCCTGTGGATGGGTTCGATGGCGCAGTTCGGCGGACTCGCGATCATGCCGTTTGCGCTGCTGGTCCTGTCCGGCGACACGCACGGCCCGATGTGGGTCGCGTACCTGGCGACCGCGCTGGCGTTCCTGTTGACCGGTGCCGGGCTGCACACGACCCAGACGGCCGGCCTGGCGCTGGCCACCGACCTGGCACCGGAGGGCAGCCGGCCGCGCGTCGTCGCGCTGTTGTACGTGATGCTGCTGATCGGCATGGTCGTCAGTTCGATCGGCTTCGCGGCACTGCTCGACAACTTCAGCCAGCTGCGCCTGATCCAGGTCATCCAGGGCGCCGCGCTGGTCACGATCGCCCTCAACGTCGTCGCGTTGTGGCAGCAGGAGACGCGCAATCCGGCACGCACCGCACCGCACCTGCCGCGCCCGCCGTTCCGGGAGACCTGGAACGCGTTCAAAGGTCACGGCAACGCCGTGCGCCTGCTGGTCGCCGTCGGCCTCGGCACGGCCGGGTTCAGCATGCAGGACATATTGCTCGAGCCCTACGGCGGTGAGGTGCTGGGCCTGTCGGTCGCCGCGACGACCGGTCTGACGGCGATACTGGCCGCCGGCATGCTCGCCGCGTTCGTACTGGCGTCACGCTGGCTGGGCCGCGGCGCGGATCCGATCCGCGTCGCCGGCCTGGGCGCGCTGGTCGGCCTGTTCGCGTTCGCCGCCGTGATCCTCGCGTCGCCGCTCGGATCGGCGCTGCTGTTTCGTGTCGGCACCGGGCTGATCGGATTCGGCGGCGGGCTGTTCGCCGTCGGTACGCTGATCGCGGCGATGGCACTGACCGAGCACACCGAGAGCGGGATCGCGCTGGGCGCCTGGGGGGCGGTGCAGGCGACGGCCGCCGGCATCGCGATCGCCGCCGGCGGCGCGATCCGCGACGTCGCGACGCAGCTCGCCGCCAACGGCAGCCTCGGGCCGGCACTGAGCGGACCGGCGACCGGTTACGGGATCGTCTATCACACCGAGATCGGCCTGCTGTTCGCCACCCTGGTGGCCATCGGCCCGCTGGTGCGTCGCCCGGGCGACCTCGGCGACCAGCAGGCGGCGTTGGGCCTGCCGGACTTCCCTGGCTGATATCACCTGAACTACGGAGAACCGACTATGGGAACAGGCGCAATCACCAGCTATATCGACGTCGCACAGCTCGTGCTGTACGTCTTCTGGATCTTCTTCTTCGGACTGATCATCTACCTGCACCGCGAAGGCAAACGCGAAGGCTATCCACTGGAATCGGACAGGTCGAAGCGGATCCGCGTGGTCGGCTTTCCGGACATGCCGCCGGCCAAGACCTTCCGCATGCCGAATGACGGCGGCACCCGCCAGGCACCGCGCACCGATCCCGAGAGCTACCCGCTGGCAGCCGAGCCGACGGCGCGCTGGCCGGGCGCGCCGATCTACCCCACCGGTGACCCGATGGTCGACGGCGTTGGCCCGGCCGCCTACGCGATCCGCCCCGAGGTCCCGGACATGACCTATGACGGCCGCCCGCGCATCGTTCCGATGCGCGTCGCGACCGATTTCAGTGTCGAAGAGCGCGACCCCGATCCGCGCGGCAAGCCGGTCTATGGCCTGGATGACAAGATCGGTGCCACGGTGACCGACATCTGGGTGGACCGCGCCGAACCGCAGATCCGCTACCTGGAGATCGCGACCGACGGCGGCGGCCAGGCCCTGTTGCCGATCAATTTCGTCCGCATCAGCAAGGACGGTGAACGCGTTCAGGTGGTGGCGATCCGCTCCGATCACTTCGCCAAGGTACCCGGGCTGGCGAACCCGGACCAGGTGACGCTGCAGGAGGAAGACAAGATCTGCGCCTTCTACGGCGGCGGACACCTGTATGCCACGCCACAGCGCGCGGAGCCGATCCTATGAACGAACACGAATCAGAACCGGTCCGCGGCCTTCCCGAATACCTCCCGCAAGGTGAGCGCATCGTCTGGCAGGGCGAACCGGAATGGCGCCAGCTCGCGCTGCGGGTGTTTCACCTGCGCAAGATCGCTTTCTACTTCGCGGTCCTGGCCGCTGCGCACGTCGCGCTGACGCTGGCCGACGGCGCGACACCGTTCGCCGCGGCCAAGGGCGCATCGTGGCTGCTGCTGCTCGGCGCGGCCACGATCGGGCTGCTCGGGCTGCTGGCCTGGCTGTACGCGACGACGACCATCTACACGATGACCGATCGCCGGCTGGTGATGCGTTTCGGTGTTGCGCTGCCGATGATGATCAACATCCCGTGGGACAAGATCGATGCCGCCGACCTGAAACGCGACAGCGACGCCCATGGCAGCATCGTGCTGACGCTGACCGCCAGTCGCAGGATGTCGTACTGGCTACTGTGGCCGCACGCCAAACCGTGGCACTTCTCACCGGTGCAACCGATGCTGCGCTGCATAGCGAACCCCGAGGATGTCGCACTCCGGCTGCAGCAGATCGTCGATGGTCAGCACAGTGCCGTGGTCGCGCCCATCCGCAGCGCCGCGCCGCTCGGCACCGGGCTCACGGCCGGCGAGACCGGCCGGCCGCGCGCGGCCTGCTCCTGACGCCGGGCCCGGTCAGTGAGCGATCCCTTCGAGCATCATCCGATCCCGCGCGGCGCGCTGCTCGGCCTGCTGTCACTAGTCGTGATCAGCCTGCTCGCCGTAATCATCGCCCAGGCCGTCGGCTACAAAGCCGATCAGCCGCTACCGGACAGCATCGTCGAGCAGCGCGATCTGCGCTTCTCCGACGGCGTCGACGGCGTCGTCTACGTCTGGGATGCGTCCAACGACCTGCTGCTGGATGCACTGCAACCGGGCACCGAGAACTTCGTCCGCGGCGTGCTGCGCGGCCTGGCACGCGAGCGCCGCAGCCACGCGCTCGACCGCGCGATCCCGTTTCGGCTGGCGCGACACGGTGACGGCCGCTTGACGCTGGAAGACCTGGCCACCGGCAGACGCATCGATCTGCAGGCCTTCGGACCGACCAACGTCGGTTCGTTCAGGCGCCTGCTCGACGCGCAGGTCCAGAGTTCCTGATGTCCGAGTACATGACGGCCTTCGCGTTCGCGCTGTTCCTCTGGTGGTTCGGCACCGGGCTGGTGCTGTTACTCAATCACCTGCCGCGCCGGACCCATCGCTGGAGCGTGCTGATCGTCGGCGTGACGGCAGTCGCCTGCCTGGTCGGCATCGGGGCCGGCAGTTCGGAGACCACGACAGTCGGCGCACTGGTGGCGTTCTCCCAGGCCCTGGTCGTCTGGGCATGGCTCGAGATCAGCTATTTCACGGGCATGCTCACCGGCCCCCGCAAGTCGCCGTGTCCAGCGTCGGCGCAGGGCTGGACGCGGTTTCGGCTGGCGTTGCAGACCAGCCTCTACCACGAGCTCGCGGTCGTGCTGCTCGGCCTGTTGATCGTCTACCTGACCTGGGACGCGGCGAATCGCGTGGCGACCGGTACCTTCCTGACCCTGTGGCTGATGCGCTGGAGCGCCAAGCTCAATCTGTTCTTCGGCGTCGCCAACGTCAACGCCGACTGGCTGCCCGAGCGCCTGCGCTTCTTGACGACCTACATGGGGCGCGGTCCGATCAATCTGTTCTTCCCGCTTGCGGTCACGCTGGCCACGGCGCTGGCGGTGCTGCTGTTCGCCGCTGCTATAGTCGCCGATGCGGCGTTTCTGCGCAGCGCTTACACGCTGGTCGGTTCGCTGCTGCTGTTCGCGGTGCTCGAGCACTGGTTCATGGTTCTGCCGCTGCGCGATTCGACGCTGTGGGCCTGGGCGCTGAAACTCGCCGGCACGACCGTCACCCGGCGACGCAGCTGCGCGACATGACCGCGCAACGCCAGACACCCGGCGGTGCTCGCGTGACCTTCGGCGTCGAAGGACGGACGCCGCAGCGCGGATCGACGAAGGCGCGGCGCGTGCCGAACCACGCGGGCGCCACGTCGATGCCTCATCGTGGCGCAAAACTTTCGACAGATCCGGCCGCATGCGCAGCCGAGAAGTTGTACAAATTCAGACTGTCCATCTATTTTCGAAATTTGACAGAATCTCACGTCCAAACGGCTTGACGGTATGCTAGGTTTGCACGGTCGGCTTCGATTTGGTCCCTCCACACAGCGCGCTCCGGTTCGGCACCCGACTGCCACGTCAAGACCGCGAACATTTGCTGTGCTGCAGGACGCAGGATGGACCCGTGGAAAATAAAGTACCGACCAGGGCAATTCGAGACAAAGCGACCAGGCAGAGCAGCGCCTACAAGAATCGCGTGGACCCGACTGCACCGAGGCATGCGTCGCCGAGGATCGAGCAGGCACTTTTGTTTGCGAAGCCGTATCGCAAACGATCCCGTGACGTGAAGCGAGTCATCGGCCGTACCGCGTGAGCGCGTCTGGCTGGTAATGGACCACCGACGACGTGTGGTCAGGGGAGAGCAATCATGTCGACGACCGGCAGCACAGGGATTCCACGCACTTTGCTGAGCCACTTCGCCTATACCGGCACGGCGCACACCGAAGAGACGCTGTTCGGCAGCGACAACCCGATGGATCCGCAGACCTTCGCGGATGCGCTCGCCCGCAGCGGCCTTCGCACCGACGCCCCGCGCGCCCTCTACGTGCACCTGCCGTTCTGCCCGGTACGCTGCCTGAACTGCGAACAGAACGCCGTGATCACACACGACGCGGCGAAGATCGATCGCTATCTCGCCGGCCTCGAGCAGGAGGCGCGAATGACGCTGCATACCCTCGGCTACCGGCCGCGGCTGCAGCGCCTGCATCTCGGCGGCGGCTCACCGAACTATCTCAACGAGCGTCAGCTGGTGGGCCTGATGGCCATCATCGATGAACACTTCATCATCGACGACGAGACCGACGCCTCGCTGGATGCCAACCCACGACGCTGCTCGCCCAGCCAGCTGGCGCTGCTGCGCGGCCTGGGTTTCGACCGGATCTACTTCGGCCTGCGCGAACTCGACCCCGCGGTACAGCTGGCGATAGGGCGCACGACGTCGATCGCGATGCTGCGCGATGTCTTCGATACGGCGCGCGACGTCGGCTTCGCGACGCTGGGGACCGATGTCCAGTATGGCCTGCCCTGCCAGACCGGCGACGGCGTCAAGCGCACGATCGACAGCCTGCTGAGCCTGTCGCCGGACCGTATCACGTGTTCCGCGTTCACCCGCCGGACCGCGAACCAGGCCCATCAGAACGCCCTCGATCACTGCACGCTGCCGTCACTGGCCGACAAGATGGTGCTGTTCAACACCATCGTCAAAGGCCTCGCCGATGCCTATGCGTGGATCGGCCTGGACAATTTCGCCAAGCACGGCGACGAACTGACGCTGGCGCAGCAAGAACACCGCCTGCACAAGTCGTGGCTGGGTTATTCGTCGCTGCCCAGCGGCGATGTGCTGGGGCTGGGTACCAATGCGATCAGCGATCTCGACGAGATCTGCGTGCAGAACCACGTCGACGTGCGGCCCTGGCAACAGAGCGTCGATGCCGGGCAGTTTCCGGTCCGCGGCGGTTTCCGGCTAACGTCACGACAGCGCACGCAGCGCGACGCCATCCGGGCGCTGCTGTGCAATCTCGAGCTGCACGACTATTCGGACCTGTTCGCCGACGACGACGAAGAGTCGACGTGGAACGGCTATGCCGACCAGGGGCTGGTCGCGATAACGCAGGACACGCTGCGCGTCACCGACGAAGGCCGCTATTTCCTGCCCCACCTGCTGGCGCATTGAACGATCGCCTGAGGCGACCCGGGGCAGCCTGAAGCCGCGCGGCCGCGGCCCTGCGGGTCACCGCGGGCACGGCGTCACCATCCCGCAGGGTTCGCGCCGACGCGTGCCTGCGCCCGATACCGCGGCAGGCCTCTCACGCCGAGCGCGGGCGCATGCCGCTACAGGTACGCGGGCGACTGGGGCAGGATGTCCTCGCATGAGGTCGATGATGTCTGTCGCGGGTGTACGACCGGCGCCCAGGTCCCTGCACCGCCGAATGTCCGCGCGGGAGACGGGTCTATCGGTCACGCCGTCCGTGGACGCGATCACGGCGCTGTCTCTGTCGCGGGCACCGCACGGAGTCGCTGCCGGGGCTGCCGGTCTGTGGCTCAGTGCACATCCGCCCGGCACAGCCGCGCCAGCGCTTGCTGCTGATCGCTGCGCAACCTGCCCCATTCGAGCTTGAACCACGGCGTGAATCGCTCCGGTGCATCGCTCAGCCACGCGTCCAGCGCCGAACAGCTCACCCAGCACCAGTCGGCGATCTCGTTGACGTTGGGGGCGAGCTCCTGTTGGTCGTCGAGTGTCCCCGCGTAGACCGCACACAGCTCGTTCTCGCTGCCCTGGCCGGCGAAATCCGCCGAGTAACGGAACTGGTAGAGGAAGCCCAACTCGGCGCTGACACCGAGCTCTTCGTGCAGCCGGCGCCGTGTCGCCTCGCTGTAGGTCTCGCCTTTACGCGGGTGACTGCAACAGCTGTTGGTCCAAAAACCCGGCCACAGCGGTTTCGCGTCGCTGCGTTTGTGCAGCAATACCTCGCCGTTGGCGTTGAACAGGAAGATCGAGAACGCACGGTGCAACAGGCCGCTGCCGCGGTGCGCGACCAGCTTGTTCTCGTACCCGGTGACGTTGTCTGCATCGTCGACGAGGATCAGCAACTCGTCGTCGAACGAAACCTTTTGCGCCTTGTGCTGCTGCATGTTCGCCCTCTGCGGATCGGCGCAGACCGATCCGGGGATCAGTGAAAAGACCGGTGCAGTACGCTACTGCCGAGGTTGACGAAAAAGAGGTGGCGGATTGCGCGTGCCGCGTTGCGCGGACCACCCGAACCGCCACCTCCGAAGTGGCACTCGCGAAACCGGCTAACTGCGGGCCGGCGGCAGGGGTGCCATCTGCGACGCTGCGGCCGGGGCCGTAGCGGACGATCCCTCGATCCAGTTGTACTTGTCGGAGCTCAACAGGATGAAGTGGATCAATATCGCCAAGGTGAACAGGAACACCGCATTTGCGATCAGAACCCGCCTTGGATCGAATATCCTCCAGATTTTGTACATAACGCTTCTCCAGATTGCTTGGCGGTTAATCCGGCCGCAGCCGGCGTGACCGCATCGCTAGACGTGAGGGTCAGATACCCACCGCTAGAACCAGGGGCGCCACATCCACACCAGGATGTGGGCCACCAGAGCGATGGCGGTGAATCCCAGGAACCCCTTTACGTAGGCCTCGTGGAATTCCTTCGCCTCCTCGTTAGTCAGCCCTGTCAGGCTGCTTTCGTCACTCATAGGTGTTTCCTCTTCGATTGATCATCGGGCTTTCGTGCCATTCGCCTCGCAAGCGAGGAAAGGGCCACCCCTGTGCGCCGACTGCCCATTGCCGATGGGTAGCAGCCGAGACACCGTCTTCGCTTCCGGTCCGGCCGCCCGATGCCATGCCGAATCGAACCGAAGGACTTTGTGGACCGGTCCAAGCGCGTTGCCGGGCGGTCCGGACCGATGGCGGTTGCGCACCTGCCGTCGCCCGCCGACCCGTGGCCAGGTCCAGTCGTCAGTTGCCACCCGCGTCCTTGGCCGCCCTGGCCTTGCCGCTCAGCTTTGCCAGGCTCGGATAATCCTTGAGCATGTTGGCGCCGTAGAGCGGTCGATAGGCACCCTGGTGACAGGTCTTGCAGCTGACCTTCAGCGGATCACCGAGCGGACCCTTGCGCGAAGCCGGCAGGATGTCCGCCGTCGAGTCGATGAACACCTTGTTGATCTCGCGCACCTGGCGGATCGCGTGCCACGCCTTGGTCCGTTCCGGCGGGCTCTGGTCCCAGGCAAAGAAGGAGCGCGAGTTGTGGCAATGCGTGCAGCCGACACCGAGCGAATCGGAGAAATGCATCATCAGGCTGTAGGTCCACTCCGTCTGCTTGATCGACTTGCGACTTCCCTGTGGCAGCGCGGATTCGGAGATGACGCGGATTTCGTTGTCGTCGTAGAGCAGCGGCGTCAGCGGATCGTACGGCAGCGACGCGTAGGCCACCGCCGCCGACGCGATGTTCTGCTGCGCCGGTGCCAGTCCCTTTACGTGCCTCGGGCCAGGGTCGGTCGCCCAGACCTCTGCCGGAACCGGCAGGCCGCGGTGACAGGTGTAACAGGTGACACCGGTGTCACCGACATGCGCCTGCCAGTCTTCGTTGGTGCGTTGGGTCATCGCGATCATGACGCGGGCCACACGTTTCGTGTACAGGCTGTCGTCGGCGAAGTTGGCCTGGTCGTGGCAATAGGCGCAGCCCTGCTCGGGAGAGACCCAGGCCGTGATCGACGCCATCAGGCGCGTGAACTCGGCAACACTCAGGTCACCGAGTATCTGTACGTTCTGGTAGACCTCCGCGGCCTTGGGCCCTGCGGAACTGACCGCCGGCAGCGGATCCGGCGGGATATTGGCAGCGACCTTGTCGGCCAGGATCCGCGGATTGACCACGGCCTCCATCCCCAACCCGCGGTAACCCCTCTGCACCGTGTCGACCGGCGGATGTTCGCAGCCGGCAAGGATCAGGCCGAGCAGCAGCAACGCCACGGTCAGCGAACGGAAACGCCTGTTGTCATCGTTGATCATTGCGCTGCTCCTGCGGCCAGCGGATCCGTGACCGGCATCGGGTTGATATCCGGGTAGGCCGGGGCGACGCCGTGCTTGACGGCCCACAGGTACCAGTTGTCGACGACCGTGCCGGTCAGCAGGATGCCGATGCCACCGGTGATCACGGTCAGCACCGCGAACCACCAGGCCCAGCGATGGATCGATTCCATCGTCGCGTTGAAACCCATGGTCCAGCGCCAGAACAGCGCCGCGCGTTCCGACGCGGTGCCGCGATCGGTGATCTGGTCGACCTCGCGGTCGCCGCCGAAACGGCTGACCGCGAGAATGGTCGCGCCGTGCATCGCGAACAACAGCGTCGATCCGTACAGGAACGCAATCGACAACATGTGGAACGGGTTGTAGAACAGGTTGCCGTAGCGGATCGAGAACGCCGCCGTCCAGTCGAGGTGCGGGAAGATTCCGAACGGCACCGCCTCGCTCCAGCTGCCCATCAGCAGCGGACGGATGAAGCCGAGCACCAGGTACAGCCAGATCGCGGCCGCGAACGCCCACGCCAGGTGCGAACCCATGCCGAGCGCACGCGCCCTGAAATAGGTGCGCAACCACCACAGCAGTATCGACGCGGTCAGGAAGAAGCCGGCGATCAGCCACCAGCCGCCGTCGTGTAGCGGCGGGATACTCAGACCGTACTCGGGCGGCGGCGGCTCGAGCGCCAGCCACGGCAGCTGGCGGACGAACTCGACCGGGTCCCAGTTGACCGAGGCCCACATGTTGAGGCCGATGATCTCGAACGCGACGAGACCGAAGACCAGCGAGAACACGCCGGTCGCGCCCAGGTGGATGGGCCCGATCTGCGCATCGCCGAGCTTGCCGGCCCAGTACGAAAAGCGCTCCCGCCCGACGCGGAAGAACCTGCCGCCGCTGACCGGCACACCGGGTTCGAACGGTGCGCGCACCTGGACGCGGGTGAAGATGTTCTGATACTCAGCCATTGCTTGCCCTCCCCCGGACTAGGACCAGATCGGTAGCTGCAGCCACCAGTTCCACCATTCAGGCCAGCCGCGCGTCCAGAACGGCCCGCTTATCACTATGCAGACCGCGCTCCAGAAACCCGCCGACAGGGCCAGGAACAGGCCGAGCCGGTGAATGCCGAGGGCACCGATCGAGTAACCGATGTCGTCACGGAAGAACGTGTTCTCGTGCTCGCCGCCCTTGACCTCTTCGCCGCGACCCGGGTTGGTCACGGCCAGGATCAGCGAGCCGTGCATCGACAGCGCCAATGTCGTCGTGAAGAAGAAGGTCACGGCCAGCATGTGTGCCGGGTTGTAGTGGAAATGCAGGAACTGGTAACCGACGTTGGAGACCCAGTCGAGGTGGCTGATGATGCCGTACGGAAAGCCGTGTCCCCAGGCGCCGAGCAGCAGTGGCCGAACCACGACCAGGGTTACGTAGGCGAGGATCGCAAAGCTGAACGCGAACGGGATATGCAGGCCCATGCCGAGCTTGCGCGCGATCTCGACCTGGCGCAGCGCCCACGACACGAAGGCGCCGATCGCGCAGATCGTGATGATCTGCCACAGGCCGCCCTCCTTCAGCGGGGCCAGGCCGAGGCCGTACTTGAGGTCCGGTGGCGCGATGTTGATCTGCCACAGGTTCCAGGTCGGACCGATCGCCGCGCCATAGATGATCAGCAGCGTGCCCAGCAGCGCAAAGAAGATCGCGGTCACGCCGAAGAACCCGACGTAGAAGGGCCCGACCCAGAAATCGAACAGGTCGCCACCGACGAGGGTGCCGCCGCGAACGCGGTACTTTCTTTCAAAACTCAACATTGACATGACTCAATCCTCCGGGCCCGCCGCGACGCGGACACCGAATGTTCTCGGTCGACCAGGCAGGCCGAGCGCTCCGATCCGACCGGCGCGAGCCCGGTCCACCCGCTGCTGCCCTGTCCCGTCCGGTGCTTCGCTTGTGTTGCCGACCCGTTCAGCGCACGAATACGAACGGCAGGATCGTGTTGGCGACACGACGCGCCTCGTCGACGACAGACTCCTGCCTGGCCTGGCGCGTCGCAAAGGGCCGCCACGATTTCGGCAACATGCGACCGAGCAGGGCACTGAGCACGAAGAACAGGAAGGTCATGCGGAACAACAGCCTGAACTTCCTGCGATCCGAATCGATTCCCGCCGTCAGGCTGGGATGTGTATGCACGGCGTTGGACATGGTTGTGAACCTCCTGCTGCTGGCTGTTGTTATCAAACTCGCGTGACCGTCGCGTCACGCGGCGTTCCCGGTGGCCAGGTGTTTCCTGGCCGCGGCGACGTGGTGCGTCGTCACGACCTCTTCCCCGGCATCCTGCGCAGTACGCTCCGCTGCATCACGCAGTCGTTTGGCTGTGGATATGCGGACCAATACCGGCACGGCCTCGACGAGGTCGTCGAGGACCCGCTGCGCATCGCTCTCCCACGCCAACTCGCGATGCAGCCGCGACGGTGTCGCGGCACCCTGATCCATCTCGGTGCCGAGCGGCAGGATGTTGTACAGCGCATCGAACAGCGCATTACACACCTCCTGGATCAGGTAGGTAGCACCCGAGTAGCCCATGAACGGGGTGCCGAGATGGCGGCGGATGATCGTGCCCGGCAACGATGCCGGGATGTAGACGGCACGCGACCCGATCTCCGACAGGTACATGCGCTCGTTGTAGCTGCCGAACAGAATCAGCGGCGTCTTGTCGTGCACCGCCTGCCGGATCGTGTCGTTGTCGGGCTTGACCCCGGCCTTGCGGGCAAACACGAACGTGCACGGCAGCCCCATTTCGTCTTCTAGGAAACTGCGCACGCCGCGCGCATAGGTCTCGTTGGCGGAGATCGCGAAGCTCGCGGTGCCGAAGAAATCCTGCGTGACCGAGCGCCACAGGTCCCATACCGGCTTTATCGTCGTGAACTTCTCGCGTTCGATGAACGGCTCGGGATCGAGCCCGAGGAGTTCGCCGAGCTTGCGCAGGAATGCCGTCGTACTGTGCAGGCCGATCGGCGCCTGCAGATAGGGTCGGTCGAGCTCTTCGCACAGCAGGCGGCCGAACTCGCGGTACATGCAGACGTTGACGTCGGCATCGGCGAGTCGCGGAATGTCCTCGAGATGGCTGCCGAGCGGGAACGCCATGTTGATCTCGGCCCCGATACCCTCGATCAAGCGGCGCAGCTCGGCGAGATCCGACCAGGTGTTGAACATGCCGTAGATCGGGCCGATGATGTTGACCTTGGGCCGGGCGTCGCCTTTGCCCGACGCATCCTGCGCCGCGCCCGAGCGCTTGTTGCCGCGACCGCGCCTGCCGTACTTCTCCCACAGCCAGAACAGCGCCCGGTCGGCGCTCTGCCACTGGTCCTCGTCGATCGTGCGCGGCAGGAATCGCTCGATGTTGGTGTCCTCCGGA
>JAAUYD010189047.1_pt1 | contig 34457 bp, 32 predicted proteins | sample 7278101 | NCBI WGS metagenome assembly JAAUYD01 (sample SAMN14350128, study PRJNA611818) | marine sediment metagenome | isolation source: surface marine sediment (0.6m) | place: French Polynesia: Moorea | collected 2018-08
CGGGTCTCGTTGGCGTCGAGTTGGTCGCCGCCGAGTCCGAGGCGGGTGTCGGCGAGTCGTTCGGCGCCGGTGGTGGTGGGGAGCTCGAACGAGGCGGCGTCGCCAACGATGAGGTCGTCGAGGACGAGGTGGACGGGGCCGTGTTCGGAGTTGGTGAAGCAGACCTTGTTGTCGCTGCCGACTTCGACGAAGGCGACGTTGGGGTCGACGGTGCCGGCTGCGAAGTTGACGTTGCTGGTCTCGCCGGCGGCGTCGTCGGAGGAGTGCAGGGTGCCGAACCCGGCCGTGCCGGCGAGGATCGGCGTGATGTTCACGCCGACGAAGTCGCCGGGATCGGCGCCGAACACCGGCACGCAGATCTCCTCGTCGGCGGCCACGATCGCATCGGAGTTCGGGGAGGGAATCGCCGGCAGCGTGGCCTCGTAGATGCGGTAGACGCGCGCCGAGAAGCCGCCCTTCGATCCGTCGAGGTTCTCCGCGAGCGACGACAGCACGATTCGAGTGGCGTCGGCCCGGGAGGAGAACGGCGCGAGGCCGTGGAGTGGACCGGTTGGCAGTTCGCCACCGGGACCCTGGGTGATCTGGATCGGATCGCCGTCACCGTCGCTGTAGAACAGCTGGTCGCCGTCGTACGGTGTCGTTCCACCTGGGCCGGGCAGGGTCGGTGCCGGCTGCTTGATGATCACTCGTCCACCGTTGTGGATCGTTGCCGAGACGTCCTGATGATTGGTCGGCTCGAGGACCGCTTGGGTGAGTCCAGATGGTAGGTGCCGCCGGAACAGGCGTGGCGTGACGTCGACCAGGCCAGGAAGCACCGACGGGTCCGACGACCAGAACGTGACCCATTCGAGGTCGGGCGACGCAGACCACGCGCGAATGAACCCGTCGTGCTCGGCCGGACGCTGCACGGCGGCTCGCACACCGGTCGTGCGGTCCCACCGAACGAATCGGTCCGTCGCTCCGACGCTCGCGTACTCGACCCACGTCACGATCCTGCCGTCGGGAGAGATCCGACCCCGCGCGGAGTTCGTCTCTCCGAGTCCGTCGGGGGTGAGGACCTGCTTCGTGGTCGTGTCGACGAGGAAAGACCGGACGCGACCGAGCGAACCGCTGGTCGCCCAGACCAACACATATCGGCCACGAGCGTCGGCATCGTCGACCTCGGACGGCAGCCACGGGGTCGGGAACGAGCCGAGAGCGTCCGGATCGGTGGTGCCGCCGATCGTCTCCCGGACCAGCTTGTTGTCGGAGATCCGCCACAGCGTGTCGTTGTCGCTGAGTTGCCCCCTTCCCGAGACAGCCGTCGACGCACCCGAGTCCAGATCGACCCGTACCCACTCGTTCGTCCCTACCCGTGCCGTGATCGCGAATCGCTCATCAGGGCTCACGTCGTAGATGCCCCAACCGACGGCCACATGCCGGACAGGAAAGCCTCGTGGCGATGCCTGCGCGGATCTCGAGAGCATCGGAGAGGCGGTCGACAACGCGACCAGCGAGGCGGCGAGCAACAGTCGCACGACAGACAAGCGAGGGAGGGGGCGAACCATGGCGCAGAGGTGTAGCAGACCGGCAGCGACCTTCGTTGTCCCGACCGCGCAGTGTGGGCACCGGGCCCTGCTCACGCCTCGGCGGTCGCTACGCGGCGTCAGGTACGGTCCGCGGCATGGATGCGATCGAGGCGATCATGACCACTCGGGCGATTCGTCGGTTCACCGACCGGCCGGTCGCCGACGCCGACATCGAGACCTGCCTACGAGCCGCTCAGCAGGCGCCGTCAGGCGGCAACGTGCAGCCCCAGCAGTACGTCGTGGTCACCGAACCCGAACCGAAGGCCGTCGTCGCGCAGTGGTACAAGGCGGCCTTCGACCGTTACGAGTCGAGTCTCGACGTGCCACGCGAGTTCCGCGACGACGCCGCCCGCCGATCGTGGGAGCGGACCCGTGACGCCAGCCGCCACCTCGCCGACACGATCCAGGACGCACCGGCGATCGTCGTCTTCCTCCAGGCGAACATCCCCTGGGAGCCGCGCGACGAGCAGGGTTCGATGGACATCGGCCGCCTCGACGCGTCGGTCTACCCGGCCGTGCAGAACTTCTGCGTCGCAGCGCGCTCGATGGGTCTCGGCACGGCACTGACCACGGTGATCCGGATCCACGCCGACGAGGTGCTCGCCGCGCTCGGCGTGCCGGAGGGTGCGTTCGAGATCGCCGCCCTCGTGCCGGTCGGCTACCCCTCGGGCAACTTCGGCGTCGCGCCGCGCAAACCGGCGGCCGCGGTGACGCACTGGAACCGCTGGGGCGACAAGCGCCGCTGAGCCAGCCGCCGATCAGCTGCCGGCGATCACGCCGACGTCGGTGAGCAGCCGCCGGTTGAGCGGATCGAGGTCGAGGCCGGCGATCTCGGCGGGCTCGAACCAGCGCAGCTCGTGCACCTCGTCGTCGCCGTCGGTCGGCTCGCCGGACTCGATCGCCGCGTCGAACACGGTGGCCACGTACGAGCAGAGATCGCCGTTCGGGTAATTGACCCGGTAGTCCGGCCCGCCGACTGCGGCGCGGATCCGGTCGAGCCGCACGACGGTGCCGGTCTCCTCGAGGGCCTCGCGGCGGGCGGCGTCCCACGGCGACTCGTCGGGATCGACCGTGCCGCCGACCGTCTGCCACTGCTTCGTCTGCGCCTCGCACATGAGGAGCAGCCGGCCCCGGCCGTCCCAGATCAGCACCGTGACGCTCGGCAGGAGCACGAGGTCGTTGCCCACCCGCTCGCGGATGCCGCGCAGGTAGTCCGAGATCGCCATGCAGCGGACGATACCGGTGACCGTCGTCGGCGAGCGTCGGGCGGGGAGCGGCGCCGATAGCGTGGTCAGGCCATGTCCGAGACCCCTCACGCCATCGTCACCCCTCGCGGGCCCGCGCGTCGTGACGACCTGCGCAACCTCGCCATCGTCGCCCACGTCGACCACGGCAAGACCACGCTGATCGACTCGCTCCTGCGGCAGGCGGGCGCGTTCCGGGCCAACGAGGACGTCGCCGAGCGGGTGATGGACTCGAACGACCTCGAGCGCGAGAAGGGCATCACGATCCTCGCCAAGAACACGTCGGTGCGATGGGGCGGGGTGACGCTCAACATCGTCGACACGCCGGGCCACGCCGACTTCGGCGGCGAGGTCGAGCGCGCCCTCACGATGGTCGACGGCATCGTGCTCCTCGTCGACGCGGCCGAGGGCCCACTCCCGCAGACGCGGTTCGTGCTGCGCAAGGCGCTCGGCTACGACATGCCGGTCATCCTGGTCATCAACAAGATCGATCGGCCCGATGCCCGCGTCGCCGAGGTCGTCGACGAGGCGTACGAGCTGTTCATGGACCTCGACGCCAACGACGCCCAGCTCGACTTCCCGATCGTCTACTGCTCGGGCCGCGACGGCTGGTCGTCGCTCGACCCCGACGACCGGTCCGGCGACCTCGGCACGCTCTGCGACGTCATCGTCGACACGATCCCGGCGCCGAGCTACACGCCCGACGCCAAGCTGCAGGCGTGGGTCACGAACCTCGACGCCAACCCGTACCTCGGCCGGCTCGCTCTCTGCCGGGTCGTCGAAGGCACGCTCGAGCGGGGCAAGCAGGTCTCCTGGTGCCGCATCGACGGGCGGGTCGAGCGCACCAAGGTCGCCGAGCTGTTCCTCACCGAGCAGCTCGAACGTGTACCGGTCGATTCGGCGGGACCGGGCGACCTGGTGGCCGTCGCCGGCATTCCCGAGATCACGATCGGGGAGACGCTCGCCGACGCCGACGAGCCCGAGGCGCTCCCGACGATCACTGTCGACGAGCCGGCGCTCTCGATGACGGTCGGCATCAACACGTCGCCGCTGGCCGGCCGCGATGGCGACAAGATGACCGCTCGCCTGGTCAAGAACCGGCTCGACGCCGAGCTGGTCGGCAACGTCAGCATCCGCGTCAACCCGACCGACCGGCCCGACGCCTGGGAGGTGCAGGCCCGTGGCGAGCTCCAGCTCGCCGTGCTCGTCGAGACGATGCGGCGCGAGGGCTTCGAGCTCACGGTCGGCAAGCCCGAGGTCGTGACGCGAGAGATCGACGGCAAGAAGCACGAACCGGTCGAGCGGGTGACCATCGACGTGCCCGACGAGCACCTCGGTGCCGTGACACAGCTGCTGGCTGGTCGGAAGGGCCGCATGGAGAACATGGTCAACCACGGCCTCGGCTGGGTGCGCCTCGAGTACCTGGTGCCGGCGCGCGGCCTGATCGGCTTCAGGACCGAGTTCCTGACCGAGACGCGCGGCACCGGCGTGATCAGCCACATCTTCGACGGCTACGAGCCATGGTTCGGCGACATCCGCGCCCGTGAGCGCGGGTCGGTCGTTGCCGATCGCACCGGCCCGGCCACCACCTACGCGATGCTCAACCTGCAGGACCGGTCGTCGATGATGGTCGGCCCCGGCACCGACGTGTACTGCGGGATGATCGTCGGCGAGAACTCGAGGGCCGGCGACATGGACGTCAACATCTGCCGTGAGAAGAAGCTGACCAACGTGCGTGCCGCGTCCGCCGACGAGACGGTCAAGCTCACGCCGCATCGCGTGCTCTCGCTCGAGCATGCCCTCGAGTTCATCGCCGCCGACGAGTGCGTCGAGGTCACGCCGAAGCACATCCGGCTGCGGAAGGTGCACCTCGATCCGCAGGACCGCATCCGCCACGCCAAGCAGCTGGCGGCGACCGCCGGCTGAGGGCATGGCACAGCCCGCCGACGTCGTGCGAGCGCTCTTCGAGCGCATGCAGGCGCGCGATTGGGACGGTGCCGCAGCGCTGCTCGCACCGGACCTCACCGTCGAGTGGACCCAGACCGGCGAGCGATTCGAGGCCGACGGTTTCGTCGCAATGAACCAGGCGTACCCCGAGGGCTGGAGCATCGACGTCGTCGAGACGCTCGGCGCCGGCTCACGAGTCGCCGCTCAGGTGCGCGTCGACCAGCCGCCACACACGTTCTGGTGTGCCGGGTTCTACGAGGTGGTCGACGGGCAGGTCGTGTCCGGCGTCGAGCACTGGGTCACCGCCGGCTCGGAACCGCCGCCCGAATGGCGGCAGCGGTTCACGGCCCCCTGACGACGCCTCACGGGCCGAACGCGTCGTCGCCGGCCTCCGCAGCGCTGTGGACGTCGTTCGCTCCGCCGAACGCGGTGCCGTAGATCTCGGCGAAGTCGGCGAGCAGATCGTCGAGGGGCAGATCGTCGTAGGAGCCGCGGTCGCGGACGTACTCCATGTGCCGGCGGCCGGCCTGGTCGAACGGGTGCATCAGCGCGTCGGCGGTCCCGTCGAACTCCAGCACCTTCACACCGAACCGCTCGCAGAGCTCGATGTTGAACGCCGTGCTCAGCTTGAACCAGCGCGACGTGCCAGGCGCCGCCGGGTCCGGGAGCAGCAGCTCGCTGTAGCCGTGCCACGCGAACAGGTCGGTCCCCATGGTGGCCGAGAGCTTCTCGCTCGTCAGGTGGTTGCGCACGTCAGCGAAGCCGAGGCGGGCGGGGATGCCCAGCCGCCGCGCCGCAGCGGTGAGCAGGACCGACTTCGGGACGCACCAGTTCGACGGCGACGCCACGACCGAGCTGGCACGGAAGGCCGCCGGGTCGTACGAGATGCCGTACGGGTCGTAGCGGATGCCGTCGCGCACGGCGTGGAACAGGGCGACCGCGACCTCGGTCGGATCCGTTGCGCCGGCGGCGCTGTCGCGTGCGAAGTCGCCGACCGCCGGCGAGTCGGCGTCGATGAACCACGTCGGAGCGAGGCTCGGCGCCGTCATGGTCCGACCGTCACCGCTGCGTCGGTCAGGTCGACGGCTGCGTTGTCGTGGTGCCGCACGGTGGCGGCGTCCCAGGCGAGGAGGCCCAGCCGGCACCGCTCCCACCGGTTGCCGGCCACTGCGACATCGGCGGCGCCGCGCTGGACGACACAGCCGCTGTCGCCGTCGCTGATGGCGTTGCCGCTCACCTCGGCGTGCGTGCCGCCGTCGACGTCGATCGCCCGCATCGTGCGCTCGATCGCGTTCCCGATGACGGTGGTGCCGTCGGTGTCGACCAGTTGGATCGCCCACCAACGACCCTGGATCCGGTTGCCGCGCAGCACCGCTCCGACCGTGCCGGTGCAACGGATGCCGACAAGGAAGCCGCTCAGCTCGCAGCTCTCGACGGCATGCCCCGAACCTCCGGACAGGTCGATCGAGCAGTCCCACTGCGATCCCTCGAACGTCGATCGCGTGACCGTCAGCCGCTCGGCGCCGGCGGCCACGAGGCCGGCCGCACGGCACGAGGAGACCTTGGCGCCGTCGCCGGCGACGTCGATGTGCCCGTCGATGTCGCACCCGAGGAGGCTCGAGGAGCCCCCCGCGATGCGGACCACGGTCTTGGGCAGCCAGATCACGCGCTGCCCGCCGCCGACGACCGAGCAGTGCTCGAGCCGGGCGCCCCGACCGAGGACGACCGCGACGCTCTCGATCCCGTCGATCGTCGTCCGGTCGGGCCCGAGCCCCCTGACCGTGACGCCGTCGGGGATGCGGGCCGGTCCGATGTACCGGCCATCGCCCAGCTGCACGATGTCGCCGGCGCTCGCGTCGCCGATCACCGACGCCAGTTCGATCGGCGCGGCGGGCGTCGATGCGAACAGCTCGATCGGCGCCTCCGGCGGGGGCTCGAGGGTGATCCGGTACACGTCCGCGAGGTCGTGTGGCCGCTCCGGCGGACGACGCAGCGCGAGGCCGGTGTCGGTCTGCTCGAACGCGACCGGTTCGCCCTCCGTCGTTTCGACCGTCGTCACCTTGCCCGCCGCGACGGCCAGTGACGGGAACTCGCTGCGCCCCGACACGTCGATCGCGTGCACTTCGCCGTCGACCGTCAGGTAGCGGGTCGATGCGTCGCCCCACGTCGACCAGGGTTCGGCGTCGGCGAGCAGCGAGGCGTGCGCACGAACCCAGCGGCCCGCCTCGCGCAGGCGCTGCGCATGCGCGGCGGGCAGCCTGCCCGACGCGTCGGGCCCGACGCTCAGCGTGAGGTGGCCGCCCTTGGCGACGACCTCGGTGAGCAACGAGACGATGTCGTGGGCGCTGAGGAGGTGCTCGCCCTGCTCGACGCGGTTGTGGCCGAGGCTGCCGCCCAGGCCCCGCCGGTGCTCCCACGGCTGCACCACGACGTCGTCGGGCAGCACGTAGTCGTAGGTCAGCACGCCACCGCTGTCGGCGAACCAGCGGTCGTTGGCCACCAGGCCGGGGTCGATCGCACGGGCGTTCGCGAGCAACTCGTCGCTGCGCCAGTGGCCACCGCCGCCACCCCAGTGCCCGTCGCCCCAGAGCATCCGCGAGCCGTACCGGTCGACGAGGTCGAGCACGTGGGGGTGGACGACCTCGTCGACGTACGGGTCCTTGGGATAGCGCGCGTCGGCCCAATCGAGCAGCGAGTAGTACGTGCCGAAGCCGAGCTCGGCGCGTTCGCAGGCCGCGGCGATCTCGCCGAGCACGTTGCGTCCCGGCCCCTCGACGAGCACCGTCCGGTCGGAGCCGGGGGCATCCCACCAGCACCACCCGTCGTGGTGCTTGGCGGTCATGACCAGGTACGACATCCCGGCATCGCGGGCGAGCGCCGTCCACTCGTCGGGGTCGAAGTCGTCGAAGGTGAGGAACGGGGCGAAGTCGTCGTAGCGCTCGATGTGCGCCCACCGGTCACGGTGATGAGCGAGCGACTCGACGAGCGGCGATGGCTGCAACAACAGGTCGCCGGCATCGGCGTGCACGTGGGCGCGGTACCAACCCGCGTCCTGCCCCAGCGGCGCCCAGGCGGGAACGGATGCCAGGCTGCAATGGGCCAGCATCCCGAATCGCTCTCGCCGCCACCAATCAGGCTCCCCCATTCCCGCCCATCCTCGCGCGCCGTTCGGGGTCCCGACGAGATCGAGCTGGGCCTTCGGCCCGACGCCGCGCCATGGCGGCGCAACCGTGCCACACTCTCGCCGTGGACGTCGCGCTCGATGAGAAGCTCTCGGCCCTCACCGACCGGTTGGACGGCCTCGGCTCGGTGTTGGTTGCGTTCAGCGGCGGCGTCGACTCCGCGTTCCTGGCCGCCGTCGCGCACCAGGCCCTCGGCCCGGACCGGGCCCGTGCCGTCACCGCGGTGTCACCGTCGCTCGCCGGGGCCGAGGAACGGGACTGCCGGGCGCTCGCCGAGGAGTGGGGTCTGAACTGGTCGTCCGTCGAGACCCACGAGATGGAGCGTGCGGCGTATCGGCTCAACGACGGCGATCGCTGCTACCACTGCAAGGCCGAACTGATGCACGTCGTCGCTCCCATCGCGACGATCAGCGACGCGACCGTCGTGCTCGGGGTGAACGTCGACGACCTCGCCGATCACCGGCCCGGCCAGCAGGCCGCCGTCGAGGCCGGCGCGGTCTTCCCGCTCGTCGATGCCGGGTTCACGAAGCGCGAGGTACGCGCCGCCTCGCAGCACCTCGGGCTGCGAACCTGGGACAAGCCGGCGGGGGCGTGCCTCGCGAGTCGCGTGCCGTACGGCACCGAGGTGTCGGTCGGCATCTTGTCGAGGGTCGAGCGGGCCGAAGCAGCGCTGCGCGACCTCGGGTTCCGGCAGTGCCGCGTCCGGCACTACGACGACATCGCCCGCATCGAGCTCGAGCTCGGCGATCTCCCGGCGGCGGTGGAGCGCTCGGCCGAGATCGTCGAGGCCGTCCGCGCCGCCGGGTACCGGTACGTGACGCTCGACCTCGAGGGGTTCCGATCGGGCAATCTGAACGATGTGCTGGCACGCCCGACCGGCGCGTCGCACGCCGATGTACGGTGACGGCGTGCTCGTCGACGGCATCCACCACGTCTCGCTCAACGTCACCGACACCGGCCGCGCGCTCGAGTTCTACGTCGGCGTGCTCGGGCTCTCGACGCTCGACCGGCCCGACTTCCCGTTCGGTGGGGCCTGGCTCGACGCAGGTCACGGCCGCCAGGTCCACCTGATCGAGGCGTCGGTGCCCGCCGACCTGGGACAGCACGTCGCATTCGGCGTCGCCGACATCGACGCCGTGATCGCACATCTCGAGGCGGCGGGTGTCGACGTGCCCGCCGCCAACGAGGTCGGCGCCACCGGCATCCGGCAGACGTTCATCACCGACCCTGACGGCAACCGGCTCGAGTTCACGCAATCCGCCTGATGGCTGCGCAGACGCGGCGCGACAGGCTCCGGCGACGATCACTGACGATCCCGGCTCTCGTCGCCGGGACGGTCCTCCTGACGCTGCTCGTGCCGGTCTGGCTGCCGCTCGCGCTCGTGCTCGATGCGCTGCGGCTGCGGTTCCGCTTCCCGCTGGCGCGGTTGCTGGCGTTCGCCGTGTGCTGGTGCTGGATCGAGACCGCCGGCGTGCACGCGACCGCCTGGCTGTGGCTGACCGGGCGTGCCGGTGACGCGGGCGCCCACTATCGCCTCATGGGCTGGTGGGCCGGTGCCCTGATGAACGCGATCCGGGTGACGACGCGGATCGAACCGCAGGTCGTGGGGGCCGAGGCGCTCGAGGGCGGGAACGCGATCGTGCTCGCGCGCCACGTGAGCCTCGCCGACTCGTTGCTGTCGGGTTGGGCGACCGCGACCGTCTGCGGCCTCTGGCCGCGGTACGTGCTCAAGAAGGAGCTGCTCTACGACCCGAGTCTCGACATCGTCGGTCTCCGCATCCCGAACCACTTCCTCGACCGCACGGCGACCGACGCCGACGCAGAGCTCGACGCGCTCCGTCGGCTGGCCGCTGGTGTCGGACCCGACGTGGTCGCCGTCATCTTCCCCGAGGGCACTCGTTCGAACGACCAGAAGCGAGCCCGTGCGCTGGAGAAGATCGAGGAGTCCGACCCGGAACGGGCCGCGCGACTCGCTGGTCTGCGCCGGTTGCTCCCACCGCGAGCCGCCGGCACGACCGCGCTGATCGACGGCGCGCCCGACGCCGACCTCGTGCTCGCCTGGCACACGGGGTTCGACGGGCTCGACACGTTCTCGGGCATGATCTCCAAGCTGGCGTCGCCACTCCCGCCCGTGCGCTTCGTCACGACCCGCGTACCCCGCAGTGAGGTGCCGGACGGCGCTGCGTTCCCCCGGTGGCTCGACGATCGCTGGTTGGAGCTCGACGCCGCTGTCGATGCGGCGCTCGGTGACGGCACGATCGACGGCGCGGGCAGTCCGCCATCGGGATCGCAGTGAGCACTGAACCGCCGAACCACCGACGGTGACCGCGTCCAGCGTGGAGTCGCGCGGCGCCGCGGACGTCCGAGCCGATCGGAGCAGCCCCGTGTGGCAGGCCGCCCGGTCGCCCCGGGATCGGTTCGGCCGCCCGGCGCCGGGCTGCCTAACGTCGACGCGATGAAGCTCTCGATGTCGATCAACTACTCCGGCGACTTCCACGCCGACGTCCAGCGGGTGCAAGAGCTCGAGAGCGCCGGCCTCGACATCGTGTGGGTGCCCGAGGCATACAGCTTCGACTCGGTGAGCCAGATGGGCTTCCTCGCGGCGAAGACCAGCACGATCAACATCGGGGCCGGGATCCTCAACGTGTACTCGCGGACGGCGACCTGCATGGCCCAGACGGCGGCCGGCCTCGACTACGTCAGCGACGGGCGCTTCGTGCTGGGCCTCGGTGCGTCGGGTCCGCAGGTCATCGAGGGCTTCCACGGCGTCGCGTACGACAAGCCGATGCCGCGGATCCGTGACTACATCAACGTCTGCCGCATGGTCTGGCGGCGCGAGCGAGTGGTCTACGACGGCCCCACCGTGCAGGTGCCGCTGCCCGAGGGGCAGGGGACGGGTCTCGCGAAGCCGCTCAAGCTGATCAACCATCCGGTCCGCGAGCACATCCCGATCTTTTGGGCCTCCTTGATGGGGCTGTCGGTCAAGGCGACCGCCCGGTACGCCGACGGTTGGCTTCCGATCTTCTTCGACCCCGAGAAGTTCCACACGGTCTGGGGCGACGACCTGAAGGCGGGCACCGCCGAGCGGGACGAGTCGCTCGGACAGCTGCAGGTCTCGGCCGGCGGCATGGTCGCGATCGGCGACGAGTTCGCAGGCGAGGCCGCCGACCGGGTGCTCGACATGGCGCGCCCGTCGGTCGCGCTGTACGTCGGCGGCATGGGTGCCCGCGACAAGAATTTCTACAACACGATCTTCCAGAAGTACGGCTATGTCGACGAGGCCGTCGAGATCCAGGACCTGTACCTGTCGGGCAAGAAGGACGAAGCGGCTGCCGTCGTGCCGGGCGAGATGCTGGCCAACACCAACCTGGTCGGCCCGGCCGGCCACGTGAAGGAGCGACTGGCGGCGTACCGGGAGGCCGGGGTGACGCACCTGTCGGTCACTCCGGTGGGCGGCGACCCCGTCCGCACCGTCGAGCAGCTGCGGGAGTTGATCGACTGAGTCGGTTCGGGCTCGCCGCCTCCGCTGCGCGGGCGCTTCGCTCCGCTTCGGCGCTCGCCCGCTTCGGCCATGCGACGCGGTCGACCGGGCAGACGGGCAGCCCAGAGGTCGGGCGACGTCGGGTGGGCGGTGGTTCCCGATCTCGTTTGCAGGCGCGCCGACACGGATGAGACTCTGACGTCGTGGATCGTGAGTCGTGGGACGCCCGCTACGAGACGACCGACTTCGTCTGGACCGACCGGGCCAACGGGTTCGTCGAGCGGCACCTCGCCGACCTTCCGCCCGGTCGTGCGCTCGACCTGGCGGCCGGCGAGGGCCGCAACTCGCTCTGGCTCGCCGCCCGCGGGTGGGCCGTCACCGCCGTCGACTTCTCGTCGGTCGGCATCGACAAGGGTCGACGGCTCGCGACGGAGCGCGGGATCGACGTCGAGTGGGTGGTCGCCGACGTCACCGAGTACGAGCCCCACCGGCCGTTCGACCTGGTGCTGATCGCCTACCTGCAGCTCGCCCTGCCGAGTCGAACCGCGGTGTTGCGCCGGGCAGCGACGTGGGTCGCTCCCGGCGGCTCGCTGTTCGTCGTGGCGCATGATCGCTCGAACGTCGAGCACGGCCACGGGGGACCACCGTCGATCGGGGTGTGCTACGACCTCGACGAGACCGTCGCCGCGCTCAACCCGCTCGCGGCCGACGTGGCCGAGGTGGCGACGCGGACCGTGCCGACACCCGACGGCGACCGCGAAGCCCTCGACACGATCGTGCTCGCCCGTCGGTAGGACACCGGCGCCGGTCGCGGAGCGGGCGGGCTCGCTGCGACTGGTGATCGGCGAATCTGCCGTAGCCTGGCGGACGTGGACGACGACCGAGCCATCGCCGAGGAACCCGGAGAGCCCGATCTGCTCGACCGCGTGTTCGGCGAGGACGAGCGTGCCGCTGCGGCACACGCCGAGTCGCTCATCGTCCACGAGGAGCGACTCGCCGAGCAGCGGCGGTCCGCGATCGATGCGGGGAGGCGAAAGGGCGGCGTCGCCGGCGCCGCGATGGCGGGCGCGATGCTCGCCGTCGCCGAGATCTACGAGGGCCCGCGCAAGGACGACGCACCGGTGACGGTCGAGGCGAGCGGCGACCCGCACGACCTCGACAAGGACGGCCTCGACGTCAGCGTGGGCGACGTCGACGTCGCGGCACCGCCGCTCGAGCGCATCGACCCAGCCGTCGACGACCGCAAGCGCCCGCAGGTCTGACCGTCGACGGCCGCCGTCGACGAGCGTAAGCGCCCGCAGGTCTGATCGTCGACGGCCGCCGTCGACGACCGCAAACGCCCGCAGGTCTGATCGTCGACGGCCGCCGTCGACGACCGTAAGCGCCCGCAGCTGTCGTCAGTTCCCGTCACGCTCGGGGTTCGACGTCGCCAGTCGATCGGCGATCCCCTGGAGCAGCGCCGACGGCGGCGCCCCGGTCTCCTCGAGCACGTCGAGGAACAGGCCGCCCGGAATCCGCCAGACATCGGCATCGGTCGCCGCCGTGACGGTTGCTGCGCGCGGTGAGCGCTCGATCAAGCCGATCTCGCCGAACCAGTCGTCGCGATGCATGTCGGGCATCGAGCGCCCGTCGACCGTCACGCCGAACGTGCCGGCCCGGATGACGAAGAGATCGTCGGCCGCATCACCTTCGACGATGACCGTGGTCCCGGCAGCGATCCGCTCGGCCGAGATCGAGGCGGCGACGCGCTCGAGCGCCGAGCTCGGTGCGCCGTCGAAGAGGTCGAGTGCGGCGAGCACGTGTACCGAGGGCCCCAGCTCGCGGCTGCGCTCGACCGAGCGCCGGGACAGCGCCACCATCGCCGGCAGGCTGCCGAGGCCGGCGACCACGATGATCCCGGCCACTGCGAGCACCGATGCCCGGAGCCCGATCGGGTCGATCACCAACGGGACGGCGAGCGCGCCCGCCAGTCGTCCCAGGTTGGCGGACCCGTTGACGGCGCCGAACACGCGACCGAGCCGTGACGGGTCGACGATGCGCTGCACCGTGACCACCGATGCGACCTCGAACGCCACCATGCCGATGCCGACCGGGACCAGCAACGCCGACGCGAGCCACAGGTCGTCGACGGCGACCAGCGAGCCCAGCGGGCCCGCAGTGAGCACGACCGCGACGACCACGACCACCACGAGCCGGCGCGGGTCGGCGATGCGGCCGGCGAGCGGGATCGCGACGACGGCGCCGAGGCCCACCGCACCGGAGAGGTAGCCGATCGCCGCCGGATCGGCGTCGAGGAAGTCGCGCACCACGAGGACGAGCAGCACCATCTCTGCGCCGCGCACGAAGTACATCGCTCCGACGAGGCTGATCAGCACCCGCAAGCCGGCGACCTTCGGGACGTCGACGTGCCCGTCCTCGGAGCGCTTCGGCGCGGGCAACGGTCGGCGTCCGACGTGCGAGCGCGGCATCCCGCGCAGTGCGCCGGTCAGCAGCGCGGCAACGAGATACGCGGCCGCTGTGACGACATAGCCGGCGCCGGTCGACCACGCCACGATCCCGACACCCACCATCGGACCCACGAACGTCATCACCTGCTTGATGGTGCTGAGGTGGGCGTTCGCCGTTGCGAGGTGACGCTCGCCAACGATGGCGGGTACGGCTGCCGTCAACCCGGGCCGGAGCGGGACGCCCACGACATACGCGAGCGCGACCATCGTGAGTGTGACCGCCGGCCCGGCGCCGACCTCGACCAACACGGCGGCCCCGAGGATGATCGCCGCTCGTACCACCCCGGTGTCGACGAGCAGGCGTCGCACGTTGCTGCGGTCGATCAGCGCGCCGGCGGGCCAGCTGAGCAGCGCTCGCGGTCCGAGCCGCGCGACGACCGCAAGTGCGAGCAGCAGGCTGTAGTTCGCCTCGTCGGCGAACGTGACGACGAGCGCGACCCACAGGACGCCGTCCGCAATGCCCGTCAGCCCCTCGGCTGCATAGAGGACCGGTGCGCCGGACCGTTCCGTGAGCGAGCCTCGCTCGGCTGCTGTACCCCGCATCCCGACCTGTCGGCCTCCGATTCCCACGAGCGGCCGGGTCGACCGCGAGTCGGCGTGGACGTTAGCTCGCTGCCCGCTCCTGAACGGGAGTCTTGGGCTCGAGAGCCGTCGCTCCGACGTAGGCGCCGGGTCGCGCGAGGAACCCGCGGTGCCAGCGGCTCGGGGACGTGGCGATCGCCCTCGGCTCGTCCTCGAACATCCAGCGGGCGAAGTTGCGCCGGCCCCACTCACCGCTCGCCTCGACGACCCGGATCGCACCGCGGGCGCCGACGGGGGACCGCAGGACCGCGCCCAGTCGCTTGGACATCCGGTGGTCGGCGAAGAGGTGGTGCTCGACCTCGCGCTCGTACCGCCGTGCGACGAGCTCGGGTTGCAGTGCCCCGCCCGACACGATCGCCTCGGCAGCGAGGCGCCCGGTCAGGAGCGCCTGCCCGATGCCCTCGCCGGTCATCACGTCGGTGGCGGCGGCGGCATCGCCGACGAAGAGGACCCGTCCCCGGGTGAGTGCGACCTCGTCGACTCGGGCGGGAATCGGCCAGGCGGTGTGCCGGCCCTCGAGCTCGAAGCCCGGCCCGAGCGCGTCGACCACATGGGGTCGTGCGAGCAGGTCGCGCCACAGCGTGGCCATGTCCTGCACCCGGCGCTCGCCGTCGCGGAGCACACCGAACCCGATGTTGACCCGGTTGCCGGGGAGGGGGAACGACCATGCGTAGCCCGGGAGGAGGTCCTCCTCGAACCAGACGATCAGCTGCTCGGCGGCGGGACCGGTGACGTTGCGGGCGTACTGCCGGAACGCGTGCCACTCGCCGCGATAGCTCGGCAGTCCGGCGCCGACGGCCTTCCTGACGGGGCTCCACATGCCGTCTGCGGCGACGACGTAGCGGCAGCGGACGGAGCCGAGCCGCTCGACGGTGACGTCGACGTGGTCGCCGTCGGTGATGTCGACGCCGGTGACCCCGTGTCCGTCGCGGACGGTGATGCCCATCCGGCGAGCGGTCTCGACCAATTCGTGATCGAGCGACATCCGAGGGGCGACGGCCGCGTACATCCCGGAGTCGGGGAGCGGCACGACGACGGTGCGGCCCGACGGCGACCGCAGCACGGCACCGTCGACCGTCTGCCAGCCGTCGACCAACGAGGGGTCGAGGCCGAGCTGCTCGAGCTCACGCAGTGCCAGCGTCGTCAGGCCGTCGCCGCAGCACTTGTCGCGCGGGAAGTGCGCCTTGTCGACGACGAGGACGTCCCGGCCGGCGCGGTGCAGCTCGATCGCCGCCGCGATGCCGGCCGGCCCGGCGCCGACCACCAACACGTCGCACGAGGAGTTCACAGCGTGCAGGCTACGGCTCGGTCGGCTCGTTCTCCTGCCCTGCGCCGAACCTACGATGCCGGCCCATGAGTCGTCTGTGTGAAGGTCGTGTCGCCATCGTCACCGGAGCCGGTCGGGGGATCGGCCGCGAGCATGCCCTCAGCCTCGCCCGCCACGGAGCGAAGGTCGTCGTCAACGATCTCGGCGGTGCCGTCGACGGAACGGGTGACGACCTCACCCCTGCCCAGTCGGTCGTCGCGGAGATCGAGGCGATGGGTGGCGAGGCGATCGCCAACGGCGAGAGTGTGTCGGACTTCGCCGGCGCCGAGCGGATGGTGCAGGCGGCGGTCGAGGCGTTCGGCGATCTCCACATCCTGATCAACAATGCGGGAATCCTCCGCGACCGCATGTTGTCCAACATGACCGAGGCCGAGTGGGATGCGGTGGTCGACGTGCACCTCAAGGGCACGTTCGCGCCGGCCCGCCATGCGGTCGGGTACTGGCGCGAACGCGCCAAGGCGGGCGAGCCGGTGAGCGGCCGGATCGTCAACACCACCTCGGTGTCGGGCATCTACGGCAACCCTGGGCAGACCAACTACGGCGCCGCCAAGGCCGGGATCGCGGCGTTCACCCAGATCGCAGCGCTCGAGGTCGCCCGCTACGGCGTCACGGTCAACGCCGTCGCGCCGGTGGCGTTGACGCGGATGACCGAGAACCTGGGACCGGCTCCCGAGTCGGACGAGGAGCGCGAGGCGCGGTCGCCGATGTGGATCGCCCCGATCGCGACGTGGCTGGCCTCGGAGGAGGCCGGCCACGTGAGCGGGCGCGTGTTCGAGGCGTCCGGCCAGTTCCTCGCCGTGGCCGAGGGGTGGGTTCGCGGGCCGACCACCGACCCGGTCGACGACCCGACACAGCTCGGCCCCGTCGTCGCCTCGCTGCTCGACGGCGCACGGCCGAATTCGGGGATGAACGGCCAGCCCGGCACGTGGCCCCAGCCGGGCGCCGAGCGCTGAACCGTCGTCGCCCTGGCGACCGCCCGCGAACGGGCTGCTACTGGGAGCCGCCTGCGAACGGGCTGCTACTGGGAGCCGCCCGCGAACGGGCTGCTACTGGGAGCCGCCCGCGACTTCCCCGAACAGCAGCTCGGGCCGCACGTTGGTGTAGTTGGGGACGTCGCCCATGATCTTGGCGCCGTGCTCGGCCATCGCCGCGTTGAAGGCGTCCTGGCTGGTGACCGACATCCACCCCATCGCGGCGTACTTTCCATCGGCGATGGACGCTGCGCCCCACCCGTGGCAGTCGTCGCCCACCGCCTCGGCCAGCATGGGCATGTGCGTTGCGGTGTAGTAGTCCATGTCGAACGTGGAGTCGTCCGTGCGTGGGTAGAGGATCGTGACGGCAATCATGCCGCGAGTCTTCCAGACCGGGTGGTCGCCGACCCGCAGCGGAGGTTGACTGGCCGCGATGTCCCCCGACCCGAAGAAGCTGACCACGCTGCTGCTCGACGTCGATCGGCTGGCGGTGGCCGGGGCGTTGGCGGTGGCCGGGCAGACGACCGACGAGCTGGCCGAGCGCACCGGCCTCGATCGCCGCGTGCTGCTGGCGGCGGTCGGTGATCTGCGTGCCGCAGGGATCGTCGCCGACGAGGGTGGCACGTACGTCCTCGATCGAGCTGCGCTGCGAGAGGCGGCCAGGCGTGCCGCCGACCTCGACATCCCGATGGACCCGGTCATCGGGTTCGGCATGACCGCCGACGAACAACTCGTGCTCGAGCGCTACTTCTCGGGCCGCGTGCTCGACGACATCCCGGCGCAGCGGGCCAAGCGCCTCGTCGTGCTCCAGCGACTTGCGCTCGAGTTCGACATCGGACGTCGATACGTCGAGCCGGACGTCAACGAGATCCTCGGTGCGTTCAACCCCGACTGGTCCTCGCTGCGCCGATACCTCGTCGACGAGGGCTTCCTCGACCGCGATCACGCCGACGGCCAGAACGTGTACTGGCGCAGTGGCGGTCGCGTCACCGACCTTCCTCCAGCTTGAACCGACCGCGTACGCTCGTCGCCGTGGGTATGTACAAGACGTTCCGGTCGGTCGTGAGGTTCCGCGAGCTCGAGCTCGATCCGGTCGAGCGGCGGCTGCGTTCGGCAGCGACCATCGAGGACCTCCGCCGGATCGCGAAGCGTCGGCTGCCGAGGGGTGTCTTCGACTACTTCGACGGCGGTGCCGAGGACGAACGGACGTTGGCCAACAACTCGGCCGGGTTCGCCAAGCTCGAGTTCCGGCCGAACGTGCTCCGCGACGTCAGCGAGCTCGACGTCTCGACCACGCTGTTCGGTCACCAGGTCGCGATGCCGCTGATGCTCGCCCCCACGGGGTACACCCGGATGGCCACGTCAGATGGCGAGTTGGCCGTCGCGCGGGCGGCGGCGAGGGCCGGCGTGCCGTACTCGCTGTCGACGATGAGCACCCGCTCGATCGAGGAGGTCGCAGCGGTCAGCGACGGGCCGAAGTGGTTCCAGGTCTACACGTGGAAGGACCGCGGCCTCGTCGAGGAGCTGGTCAAGCGAGCGCTCGTCGCCGGCTACGAGGGCCTCTGGCTCACCGTCGACACCGCGGTGCTCGGCCGTCGCGAGCGCGACGTCCGGCGCGGCTACACGATCCCCCCGAAGATCGGCCTCGACACCATCGTCGACGGCATCATCCATCCCGCGTGGACGTACGACTTCCTGACCCACGATCCCATCCAGTTCGCCAACGTCGTCGGCCGCGACGGCGCCGACGGCAGCGAGGGCATCGACCTCGCCGGCCACGTGATGTCGCAGTTCGACCAGCGGCTCTCGTGGAAGGACATCGAGTGGCTGCGCGGCATCTGGGACGGGCCGATCATGCTCAAGGGCATCCAGACGGTCGACGACGCGGAACGGGCCGTGGCGATGGGCGTCGAGGGGATCGGGCTCTCGAACCACGGCGGTCGACAGCTCGATGACGCCCCGGCGCCGATCGAGCTCGCCGAGCCGGTCGCGCAGCACGTGCAGGGTCAGGCGACGATCATCGTCGACGGTGGCGTGCGGCGCGGGAGCGACGTGGTGAAGGCGTTGGCGCTGGGCGCCGACGGCGTCTCGATCGGTCGGCCCTACCTGTTCGGCCTGGCGGCGGGAGGCGAGCGCGGCGTCGACCACGTCCTGCGGTTCTTCCGCGAGGGGATCGAGCGCACGATGGCGCTGACCGGCCGCACGAACGTCTCCCAGATCGATCGCGACCTGGTGCGCTGGCGCGACTGATCTGAGATGACTCCGACACGACGGATCGGTAGGTTCGAGCGCATGTCGGTGCTCGCTCAACTCCGCGGATTCGTTCGTGCCCTCGCGTCGGGTGAGGGGGCGAGGCGCGGGCCGCGGCACCGCGGCGACATCGTCGCCGACGTGGCCAGCGACGTGCTGAGCAAGACGGGCGGGCGGGCCGTGAGTGGCGGCCAGACGTTCGATCACATCGCAGACGGTGCCGAGAACTACGACAAGTCGTTCGGCAACGAGGACTGAGGTGATCGGGGCCGACCGTCGAGCCGGCCCGCCACCACGCATCTGGCATCTGCCGCCGGTCCCTTCGAGCGCATGTCGGTGCCGGCTCAGCTCCGTGGGTTCGTCGGGGCGTTCTGCTCCGGTGCCGGGTCGACGAGGCGTCCGCCGCAACGACATGACCGGGGACGGCCCGCTGCACGACAACGCGTCGTTCGACGACGAGTGAATCGTCGCGATCAGCGCGGCAGCGCTCGTCGCACGTACTCGTCGAAGTGGGGGATCGCGAACTCGACCCAGCCGTAGCGGGGTGCGTAGATGATCCCCTCGCCGATCAGGCGCTCGCGGAAGGCCGCGACCTGGGGTGTCTGCATGTCCATCGCCGCGGCGACCTCGCCGGACCGGTGCGGTCCCGGCCCCAACGACGACAGGCCCTGCACGTAGGCGACCTCCGACGCCGGGATCCGGGCGATGCGGGCGGCGAAGAACGAGGAATCGAGGGCGTGGTTCGCATGCGGGGCGGCGCGTTCGACGTCGTCGGCCGAGATCGGCTCGTCGAACGCGGTGTTCCACGTGTGGTACGCCCACGTCTGCACGAAGAACGGGAACCCGTCCGACCGGTCGATGATCGCCTCGGTCGCCGCCTCGGCCCACTCGACGCCGATCTCCGACGCCGGCCGCCTGATCGCGCTCGCGACCTGCGCCGGGCTGAGCGGACCGAGATCGGCCACAGCGAACATCCGCTCGGCGTAGGTGGCGGCGCGGGCGACGTCGCCGACGAGGTTGGGCAGGCCGGCGAGGACGCACGCCAGCGGCAACCCGTCCTGACCGCACCGGTGCACGCCGGCGAGGATTCGCCGCAGATCGTCGCGGGCGATCATCTGTGCCTCGTCGATCGCCAGCAGCACGCCCAGATCGTGGTCGGCGGCGGCGGTGGCGAGGTCGGTGATGACGTCGGCGAGCGCTTCGCGATCGGGCGTCGCAGCGGTGCGCTCGACGGTGACTCCGGTCCCCGCCAGCGTGATCGCCACCGACTCGATCGAACGCAGCGCTCGGGTGACCTTCTGGCTGCGGTCGAGGTCCTCGAGGATCCGCCGGGCCTGTCGGAGCAAGCTGCGGAGCGAGTCGTTGCCGCCAACCGCCTCGATCCGCACGACCCGGTAGCCGACGTGCTGGGCGAGTGCGGCCAGCTTGCCGAGCAGCACGGTCTTCCCCACGCCGCGGAGCCCCGTGATCAGCTGATGCTGGCTCGTTCGTGACGAACGGATCCGTTGCAGCGCGACGTCGAACGCCTCGATGATCGCGTCGCGCCCGACGAGCGCCGGGGGAGGGGTGCCGGCACCGGGTGCGTACGGGTTGGCGATCGGGTCGTACCGTTCATCCGACATGCCGTCAGTTTAACGAGATGCGCTAATCCATGGGCAGCTTGGGAAGCCACCTGTCGGCCCACGGCGCCGACGCTGCAAACCGGAGCCCGGCTGCCCGCAGTGCCGCACTACGCTCGCAGGGCGCCCGACGCTGAGGAGCCACTGATGACGAGCATCCACCACCTGACGACCGAGCAGCTCGAGGCCGGCGACGGCCATGCGCGCGAGAGCCCGTCCGACGGCGGCACGGTCGAGATGATCGTCTGCCGGCCCGGCATCGACGAGCGACGAGTGCTCGAGGAGGGCCGGCTCGTCGTCGGCGACGGGCTGGTCGGCGACAACTACCTCGACCGCCCGGCGAAGGGCGACGACAAGCCGCACCCCGAGGCGCAGCTCAACCTCATGAACAGCCGGGTCGTCGATCTGGTGGCCGAGGGGCGGCGCGATCGGTGGTCGCTCGCCGGGGATCAGTTCTTCGTCGACTTCGACCTGTCGGCGGACAACGCTCCGGCCGGCACCCGGCTGTCGATCGGCACCGCCGTCATCGAGGTCTCCACGAAGCCCCACAACGGCTGCGCCAAGTTCGCCGAACGATTCGGCATCGACGCGGCGCGCTGGGTCAACGCCGACAAGGCGGCCCGCCGTCGCGGCATCAACGCGATGGTCGTGCAGGCGGGGGTCGTCCGCGCCGGCGACCGGATCACCAAGCTCGACTGACGCCGTCACTACCGTGGCGGGCCGTGACCGACCCGATCGACGAACAGGTCGACGAGCCCGCCGACGAACCCGAACACGAATCCGAACACGCAGCCGTCATGGAACGACTCGACGTGATCGACCATCCCGATGCCGACGATCCGGCTTCGCCGTCGGCAACGGTGGTACTCGCTCGCGACGGCGAGGACGAGCTCGAGGTGTTGATGATCCACCGGGGCGCCGAGACGGCCTTCGGCGGGATGTGGGCGTTCCCGGGGGGCGTGATCGAGGAAGACGACATCCCGGCCGGCACCGAACCCGACCCCCTCCCGGCCGCACGGCGGGCGGCCGTACGCGAGACGCAGGAAGAGCTCGGCCTGCACATCGACGAGGCGTCGCTGGTGTGGTGGAGCCATTGGCTGCCGCCGGCCGACTCACCCCGGCGCTTCTCGACCTGGTTCTTCCTGGCGCCCGGCGGTGACCGGCACGCCGACGAGCACGTCGCCGTCGATGGTGACGAGGTGATCGTGCACGAGTGGATCGCACCGGCGAATGCGCTGGCCCGCCAGGCAGCCGGCGAGATCCTCATCGCGCCGCCGACGTTCATCACGCTCGAGCAGTTGCATCGTTACGGCGACGTCGCGTCGGCGCTCGCCGCCGCCGATCCGCAGCACTTCGCCACCGAGATCGCGTTCGGATCGGACGGCGTCCGCATCTGCCTGTGGGAGGGCGACGCCAGCTACGGCCTCGGCGACCCGATGGTGCAGGGTCCCCGGCGCCGGCTCGTGATGGACGAGGCCGCGGGCTGGCGGTACCTCAACACGGTCGGTTGATCCAGCGCCGCGTCCACCAACGTTTGCCCCGTTCGCCGGCCCAACGCACCGCTGTCTTCGTTCCGGCGTCCTCGAAAGTGCGCACGACAGTTCCTTCGTCGCCGCGCCTCGCCAGCGGCGCGTTGGACTCGGCGCGCAACAGCGCAGACGTTGCCGGCCAGGGCACTAGCGTCCCTCGTGTGTCGTACCACTCGTTGCGCTCTGCGGCGTCGGCGTTCTCGATCCGGTCGCTCTCGTCGGTCGGTTCGATCAACGGCGTCGGTTCTGCCGGCTCGATCGCCTCGATCGGCTCGGCGGGTTCGATCCTCTCGATCGGCTCGGCCGGTTCGATCCTGTGCCTGGGGTCGGCGGGATCACTGCTGTCGATCGGCTCGGCCGGCTCGATCCTGTCGTTCAACAGCAGCGAATCGATCCTGCACTGGAGCGGCGAGCGAATGACCCTCGGGCAGGTCGCCGCGCTCGCTGCGATGATCACGGGCGTCGGCGTCGCGGCGGGCGCCATCACGGGCGCGGTCGCCCGGGGCCTGAGCCGTCGCGCCTGAGCTCGGGGCACATCCGACCTCGAGCCTCCGGACCACCGGATTCGCTTGCCGTTCAGCGAACGCGGCGCGACTGTGGAATCGCGGCTTGTCCGCGGCGGCAGAGGAGGACCGATGAGATCTCGTTGGATCGCCCTGATCGCCGCTCCGGCCCTGGTGCTGACGGGGTGCGGCGGCGACGACACGACAGCGGGTACCACACCCGACGACGTCACGGATGTGTCGGTGACCGAAGCGCCGTCGACCGTGGCCGAGGCCACGACGACCGTCGCCATCACGACCGTTCCGGCGACGACGGTCCCGGAGACGACCGAGCCTGCGACGACACCTCCGGCGTCCGCGACGACCGAGTCGGTGACCACGACGACGTCGCTGCCCGACGGCCCGGACGGCCCGGACGGCCTCCTGGCGTTGCTCGAGGCGGGCGACGTCACGCTGGCCGCCACGTCGCCCGACGGTGGTGTCTCGGGCGAGATCCTCGACGTCTCGCTCGTCAACGAGACCGACGAGGAGCTGGCCTTCGTCGTGCCGTGCGGATTCGTGTTCGTACCGGAGTACGAGGAACCGGAGGACCCCGACGACGGCGACGAGGGAGGCAGCAGCCCGATCGAGATCAGCGGCGACCAGCGGATGATGGTCGTGCAGGCTTCCGACGTCGTGCTCGGGCCCGGCGGTACGGCGGTCGCCACCCCGTACGTGATGTGCGTCGACAGCGACCGTCCTGCCCCGGAGGGCGGGGCGGTCTACGGCGCCGGTTCGATGACGACCGACGAGCTGCTCGAGCTCGCCGAGTGCATCTGCGGGCGCGACCTCGGTGCGGAGCTCGATCCGATGACCGGAGCGATGAGCCTGCAGCTCGCCGTCTGGGCCGTCGCCGACGGCGAGCTGCCCGCGGTCGACGACCTGTCCGAGATCGAGGGTGCGCTCGGCGACGTGGTCGGCGGTGGGCTGGGTCTCGGCCCCGAGGAGCTCGCCGAGCTCGAGGAGCTCACGGGCATCCCGGGCTTCGACATGGATGCGATGCTCGAACAGGCGATGCGGTTCCTGGAGGACTACCAGACGGGCGCGGCGACCTGGCTGGAGGAGTGCGGCGTCGAGCTCACGGGCGCGTGAGCGCGACCGATCGGCGGTGCGGCGCAGCGCTGCGGCAGGAGCCGTTCCCGAGCCGCCTCAGGTCATGCGGTGGTGGTGGCGGCCTCCGTGCAGGAGCCGGTCGACCCGCCGGTGCGAGATGCTGCGCCCGTCGATGAGATAGGCGAGGACGTGGAACGCCAGGCCGATGCCCCACGCCACCGTGACCCAGTACGCCCACTGGGCACCGTCCTGCCCGACCCACAGGTCGAGGAACCACAGGAACGCGTTGATGATGGCGAACGTGCCCACGTGCCACATGAGATCCTCGAAGTAGCGGGCCTCACGCTCGGCGAGCTGCTCCGGGGTCCGCTGCTCCAACCCTGCCATGACGCACTCCTTCCTGTCGGCTGCGTCCATGGTGCGCCCGTCGCGGGCCGGTGACACAGGGCCACAGGGCCCGAATCGGCCGATGACGCCGGTGGGGAGCCGGGCGCCCGTCAGCCGATCGAAGCGAGGTGCGCGACGACCTCTCCGAGCCGAACGTCCCGGCGGTCACCGGACCGCCGGTCCTTGATCTCGACCAGGCTCTTCGAGGGATCGTCGGCGTCGATGCCTCGGCCGCACACCACGATCGTGGGGACACCGATCAGCTCGGCGTCCTTGAACCGCACGCCCGGTGACACACCCTCGCGATCGTCGAAGAGCACCCGCAGACCGGCCGCTTCGATCTCGGCGGCCAATGACTCGGCAGCCGGCCGCTGTGGTCCGCCTTCCTTGCCGGCGATCACGAGGTGCACGTCGGCCGGTGCGACTTCGCGCGGCCAGCAGAGCCCGAGGTCGTCGTGGTTCGTCTCGGCGATGGCGGCCACGGCGCGCGACACACCGATGCCGTACGAGCCCATGGTCACGGTCACGAGCTGACCGGACTCGTCCTGCACCTGCAGCCCGAGCGCGTCGGCGTACTTGCGCCCGAGCTGGAAGATGTGACCCATCTCCACACCGCGGGCGATCTCGAGCGCCTCGCCGCAGTTCGGGCAGGTGTCGCCGGATCGCACCTCGGCCGCCTCGATCACGCCGTCGGCGGTGAAGTCGCGCCCGTACGTCAGGTCGATGACGTGCTTGCCGGCCTCGTTGGCACCCGTCACCCACCGGGTGCCGTCGACGATGCGCGGGTCGACGAGGAACCGGATGCCCGACGTGCCCGTCGAGCCGAGCGTGCCAGGCCCGATGTACCCCTTGACGAGTGCCGGGTGGGCGGCGAAGTCGGCCTCCTCGAACGGTTCGAGCTCGGCCGGTGCCACCTGGGCCCCGAGCCGCTTCTCGTCGACCTCGCGATCGCCGGGCACGCCGACGGCGAGCGGCTCGGTGGTGCCGTCGGGGTGGCGGAGCTTGACGACGACGTTCTTCATCGTGTCGGCGGCCGTCCACGGGCCGTCCGGGCGGTCGAACTCGCCGTGGGCGTTGAGGTGGTCGACCAGCGTCTCGATCGTCGGTGTGTCGGGGGTGTCGGCGACTCGGGCCGCCGGCGCCCCGTCGAGCGGGATCGGATCGGGAACCGGCACCTCGACCGCCTCGGTGTTGGCGGCGTAGCCGCACGACGGGCAGCGCACGTAGGTGTCCTCGCCGACCTCGATCGGCGTCAGGAACTCCTCGGACGCCGACCCGCCCATCGCACCGGACATCGCGGAGACGATCACGACCGGCAGGCCGAGCCGCTCGAACGTCTTGATGTACGCCTCGCGGTGCCGGTCGTACGAGCGCTGGAGGCCCTCGTCGTCGACGTCGAAGCTGTACGAGTCCTTCATCAGGAACTCGCGGCCGCGGAACAGCCCCGCTCGGGGCCGGGCCTCGTCGCGGTACTTCGTCTGGATCTGGTAGATCGAGAGCGGCAGGTCCTTGTACGAGCCGTAGAGGTCCTTGACGAGGAGCGTGAACATCTCCTCGTGGGTGGGGGCGAGGAGGAAGTCGTTGCCGTGCCGGTCGTGCAGGCGGAACAGGTCGTCGCCGTAGTCGACCCACCGTCCGGACGTCTCGTAGGGCGCCTTCGGAAGCAGGGCCGGGAAGTGGACCTCCTGGAACCCGGCAGCGTCCATCTCCTCGCGCACGATCTGCTCGATGTTCCTGAGCACGATCCAACCGAGCGGGAGCCAGCTGAACCCGCCGGGCGCGGCACGGCGGATGTAGCCGGCTCGCACGAGGAGCCGGTGCGACGGCACCTCTGCATCGGTGGGGTCTTCACGCAGGGTCCGCAGGAACAGGTTCGACATCCGGAGCACGGGGCGACGATACCCGTCGACCCAGCGTGCCGGGCCGGGGGATCGGCCGCCGCTCGACTGCCGTCGACCCGCGCCATGCCGACGCCGAGCGACGACGGGTCTCGACCTCACGAGCGTTCGACGGCGTACGTTGCCCGGGATGGTGGCGATGGATGAGACGTCGGTCGAGCAGTACCTGCGCCGGATCGCGGCCGAACCGCCGTCGGCGCCGACCGTCGAAGCGCTCGCTGCGCTCCAGATGGCCCACCTGCTGCGGGTGCCGTTCGAGAACCTCGACATCCACCTGGGCGTGCCGATCGTGCTCGATCCGGCGTCGATCCGTTCGAAGGTCGTCGATCGACGGCGGGGTGGCTACTGCTACGAGCTCAACTCGGCGTTCGGTGCGCTCCTCGCCGCGATCGGCTTCGGGGTGACGACGGTGTCGGCGCGAGTCGCGGCCGCCGACGGCGAGCTCGGTCCCGACTTCGACCACATGGCCCTGATCGTCGACACGCAGGACGGCGACGAGCGCCTCCTCGCGGACGTCGGCTTCGGCGACGCCTTCACGGTGCCGGTGCCGCTGATCGACGGCGGTGTCCAACCCGATCGCGACCGGCGCGTCCGGCTGGCGAGACGCGCCGGCGCCGACTGGCACTACGAGGAGGATCGGGGAGACGGTTGGGAGGTGCGGTACGCCTTCACGACGGTGGGCCGCGCGTTGAGCGACTTCGAGGCGATGAACCATCATCAGCAGACGTCGCCCGACAGTCACTTCACCCGACAGCCGGTCTGCAGCCTCCTGACGGCCGAGGGGCGGCGCACGATCTCGGGCGACCGCCTGATCGTGACGAACGCAGGTGCGCGCACCGAACGCACCCTCGCACCCGCCGAGGTCGATCGCGAGCTGCGAGAGCGGTTCGGGCTGCAGCTCGCACGCCGCTTCCCGCCGTGACCGCACGACGGATGCGGGATCGGCCCGATCGAGGTCGCCGCCCGGCCGCACCCGCCGACCCCCGGCCAACCGGGGCCGTTCGGGGATATACTCGATTCGCTAATTGATTGAGGTCATCGATCAAGGCGTGGGCACGTCCCACGCCTTGTTGTGTGAAAGGAGGCGAATCGAGATGACGGACACACCCGTGGTGCAGCGCATCCGCGACCTGGTCGACCCGATCGCCTCCGATCTCGAGCTCGACCTCTACGACGTCGAGCAGCGCGGCGGCACCATGCGCGTCACCCTGGACACGCCGCCCGGGTCCGAGGCCGGCATCGACCTCGACAAGCTGGCGCTCGCCACCCGCCTGATCTCGCGTGAGCTCGACCACCAGGATCCGGTGCCCGGCCGGTACACGCTCGAGGTGACGAGCCCGGGCGTCGAGCGGAGCCTGCGCACGCCGGCCCACTTCCAGCGCGAGGTCGGCAAGACGATCAACGTCCGGCTCGCCAACGTCGACGCCGATCAGCGCCGCCTCGAAGGCGTGCTGGTGGCCGCCGACGAGGGCACGGCGACGCTGCGCCTCGACGGCGACGACGGCGGTGAGGTCGAGCGGACGATCGCGATCGACGAGATCGATCGTGCACGAACGGTGTTCGTGTGGGGCCCGAAGCCGAAGCCGGGCGGCAAGGGCGCAGGCAAGAGCAAGGGCGCTGGCAAGAAGAAGAGTCCGAAGCAGCAGCAGTCGAAGAAGGAGTCATCGTGAGCAATCTCGACATGAGCGAAGCCATCCGCCTCCTCGCGCAGGAGAAGGCGATGTCCGAGGAGGACCTCCTGCACGTGCTCGTCGATGCGCTCGCCAGCGCCTACAAGCGCCGGCCGGGTGCCGCCGACGAGGTCGTGGTCGAGGTCAATCCGACCACGATGGACTTCACCTTCACCGCCTACGACCTCGACGAGGACGGCAACTGGGTCAACGAGCGCGACGACACGCCGAAGAAGGAAGAGCTCGGCCGCATCGCGGCCCAGACGTTCCGCCAGGTGATGGGGCAGCGCATCCGCGAAGTCGAGCGCGATCGCAAATTCGAGGAGTACGCGAACCGCGAGGGCGACATCGTCACCGGCATCATCCAGCAGACTGACACCCGGTACACGCTGCTCGACCTCGGGCGGGTTGAGGCGCTGCTGCCGCAGGCCGAGCAGGTGCCGTACGAGCGTCCGACGCCCGGCGATCGTTCGAAGGCGTACATCGTCGAGGTCCGCAAGACGGTGAAGGGGCCACAGATCGTCGTGTCGCGCACCCATCCGGGCCTCATCAAGCGGCTGTTCGAGCTCGAGGTGCCCGAGATCGCCGACGGCATCGTCGAGATCAAGGCCTGTGCCCGCGAGCCCGGCCACCGCACGAAGATCGCCGTGCTCTCCAACGACCACAACGTCGACCCGGTCGGCGCCTGCGTCGGCGCCCGCGGTGCCCGCGTCCGGATGGTCGTCAACGAACTGCGCGGCGAGAAGATCGACATCGTGCCCTTCAGCGAGGACCTGGCCGACTTCGTCGCCAAGGCGCTGTCGCCGGCGAAGGTCAACCAGGTCAACATCTCCGAGGACGGCACGGCGGCCGACGTCATCGTGCCCGATCACCAGCTCAGCCTGGCGATCGGCCGTGAGGGGCAGAACGCTCGCCTCTCGGCCCGCCTGACCGGCGTGCGCGTCGACATCCGCTCCGAGACGCAGGTCGCCGAGGGCGTGCCGGCCGGCGGCTACCTCGAAGAGCAGGTCGAGTACGCCGAGGGCGAGTGGCGTGAGAACGCCGAGACCGGCGAGATGGAGTGGCATGCCGCCGACGGCTCGGTCATCAGCCAGGCCGAGTGGGCCGAGCAGAACGAAGATGCCGAGAGCGACGAGGGCGAGGCCGAGACGGCCGACAGCGAGCCGGCTGCCGCAGCGGCGGCCGAGCCGGCCGCCGACGACGTGAGCGGTGACACCGACGACGCGATCGGCGAGGATGCGGGCGACGACGCAGGTGACGATGCGGCGGCCGAGCCGGCCGACGAGTCGGCCACCGACGCGGTCGATACCGAGACCTCCGGCGAGCCCGACGCGGCAGCGAGCGACGGAGATGACGACGACTGATGGTCCGATCCGCACCTGCATCGGCTGCCGTGTGCGGCGCCCGCAGTCCGAGTTGCTGCGCTGCGTCCTCGCGGCCGACGGTTCCGTCCAGGTGTGCCGTACGGCACCCGGGCGCGGCGCGTGGCTCTGCGGAGCGGGTTGCGTCGAGCCGGCACGACGCCGACGAGCGTTCGATCGGGCGTTTCGCCGACCGGTGGCGCCGGCCGCGATCGACGCCCTGGCCGAACACTTGACGGCCGAGAAGTGATGGAGCGGGTGGGGATCGTCCCCGCCCGTGCGAGACTGAAGCAGACGAAAGGTTGACACGCAGCGTGGCGAAGAACATTCGAGTACATGAACTGGCGAAGGAGCTCGGCATGACCAATGCCGAGGCCGTCGACCTGTGCGAGAAGCTCGGCGTGCCGATCAAGAGCCACTCGTCGTCGCTGCAAGAGGCGTACGCCGACATGGTTCGGCGTCGCGCCATCCGCGACGGATTGACGCGCGACGAGCAGCCCGAAGAGCCCAAGCCCGAGAAGGCCGCCAAGAAGGCGGCCAAGAAGGCGCCGGCCAAGAAGGCCGCGGCGAAGAAGGCACCCGCCAAGAAGGCTGCGGCGAAGAAGGCACCCGCCAAGAAGGCTGCGGCGGCCGAGACCCCCGCCGAGCCGGCAACCCCACCCGCTGCCGAGGCCGCACCCGCTGCGGCGGTCGATGCGGCACCCGCCGCCGAGGCTCCCGCGCCCTCGGCGCCGCCCGCCGAGCCCGCCGCTCCCGCCGAGCCGGCGCCTGAGCCCGTGGCACCGGCAGCCGCGGCCACCGCCGGAGCACCGGCAGAGTCGGAGCGGATCATCTCGAGCCCCGGGCCCGAATCGGCCCACGAGCGGATCATCTCGAGCGGTCGACCCGGCCCCGACGCGCCGCGTCCAGCCGAGCCGAGCGAGCGCGCCGATGCACCGGCCGCCAAGGCAGCACCTCCCAAGCCCGCCACCCCGCGGGCGCCCTCGGGCAAGCCGATCCCGCCCCCGCCGGGCCGACCGGTCTCGTCGAGCGGCAAGCCCATCCCGCCGCCGCCTGGTTCCGCACGTCCGCAGGGTCCACGACCGGGCGGTCCCGGCGGCAGCCCTGGTGGGCGAGCCGGCGGGTACGCCGGCCGTCCCGGCGGCGGTCCCGGCGGCTATGCCGGGCGTCCCGGCGGTGGTCCCGGCGGTCCCGGGGGTCCCGGCGGCCCCCGCCCCGGCGGCGGTCGTCCCAGCGGGCAGCGGCGTCCACCTCGCCGCAGCCGTCGCCGTCGCCGTCGCGACCGCGAGGAGCTGCAGCCGCAAGAGCAGAGCTACACCGCCGCTGACGCGCCGGTGCCCGAAGGCACCATCGTGGTCGAACGCGGTGTGTCCGCACAGGAGTTCGGCCCCAAGCTCAACCGCACCGCGGGCGACGTCATCAAGTTCCTGCTCCAGCACGGCGAGATGCTCACCATGACGATGGGCCTCTCCGACGAGCACATGGAGCTGTTCGCCCTCGAGCTCGGCGCCGACCTCCTCCTCGTCGACCCGGGCCAGCAGCAAGAGATCGAGCTGCAGGCGTTGTTCGACGACAGCGACGACGACGACGAGACGCTGCTCGAGACCCGACCGCCCGTCATCACGGTGATGGGCCACGTCGACCACGGCAAGACCACCGTGCTCGACAAGATCCGTCATGCCAACGTCGTCGACGGCGAAGCGGGCGGCATCACCCAGCACATCGGGGCGTACCAGGTCGAGCGCAACGGTCAGCCGCTGACGTTCATCGACACGCCAGGCCACGCCGCCTTCACGCAGATGCGGGCGCGCGGCGCGCAGGTCACCGACATCGTGGTGCTCGTCGTCGCCGCCGACGACGGCGTCATGCCGCAGACGATCGAGGCGATCAACCACGCCCGCGCCGCCGAGGTGCCGATCGTCGTGGCGGTCAACAAGATCGACAAGGACAACGCCGACCCCCAGCGCGTCCTCACGCAGCTCGCCGAGTACGAATTGGTGCCCGAGGCATGGGGCGGCGACACGATCGTGGTCGAGATGTCGGCGCTCCAAGACCTGGGCATCGACGACCTGCTCGATCAGCTGTTGGTGGTCGCCGAGCTCGAAGAGCTCCGCGCCAACCCGACGGGGCGCGCCAAGGGCATCGTGCTCGAAGCCAACCTCGACAAGGGACGCGGCGCCGTGGCGACCATCCTCGTCGACAAGGGCGACCTGAAGGTCGGCGACGCCATCGTGGCCGGCCCTGCGTGGGGTCGTGTCCGTGCGATGGTCAACGACCGCGGCGACCGGATCAAGACGGCGGGCCCGTCGACGCCCGTCGAGGTGCTCGGCCTGGCGACCGTGCCCGAGGCCGGCGACGAGTTCCGGGCCGCGCCCGACGAGAAGACGGCCCGCACCGTCGGTGAGGCACGCGAGTTCCACCGTCGAGTGCGCGATCAGCGCGGCGACGCTCGCGTCAAGTCGGGGGTCAAGCTCGAGGACATCTTCGATCAGATCCAGGCCGGCGAGACGGCGACCTTGAACCTCATCGTGAAGGCCGACGTGCAGGGCTCGCTCGAGGCGGTCACCGAGAGCCTGCGGAAGCTCGGGCGCGACGAGGTCGACCTGACCTTCGTCCACCGGGCCGTCGGTGGCATCACCGAGAACGACATCACGCTGGCCGCCACGACCAACTCGACGATCATCGGCTTCAACGTTCGACCCGACCGCAAGGCACGCGAGGCTGCCGACTCCGAGCACGTCGAGATCCGCACCTACGAGATCATCTACAAGCTGCTGGAGGACATCGAGCAGGCGATGGTCGGCATGCTGGCGCCCGAGTTCGAGGAGGTCGTCACCGGTGACGCCGAGGTCCGCGAGATCTTCCGGGTACCCCGCGTTGGCGCGATCGCCGGCTGCTACGTGCAGAACGGGGTCATCACGCGTGGCTCGAAGGTACGGTTCCTGCGCGACGGCTCGATCATCTGGAAGGGCGAGATCGCCTCGCTCAAGCGGTTCAAGGACGATGCACAAGAGGTCCGTTCGGGCTTCGAGTGCGGCATCGGTCTCTCCGACTTCCAGGACCTCAAGCCGGGCGACGTCATCGAGACCTACGACGAACGCCAAGTCGCCCGCACCCTGAGCTGAGCCGGTTTCGGCGATCGCGGCGTTGCGTCTCGCCGCTCGTTGCCCGAAGGCAACTCGGGCTCGCCGCGCCTTGCGCTCCCCGAAACCGATCTCAGCTCAGGTCCCTTGAATCGCGGCTTGTCGATGGGGCGTCGTCGGGGCGGTTGCGTCGGGCATGCGAGCGCTGGTCGGTAGGGTCCTCTGGATGGGACGTCGGCGCGGGTCTGGTGGGCAGCGGTACCCGAAGTCGGCGCGCAGCAGCGAGACGCTGCGCGAGGTCATCGCAGAGGAGCTGGTCCGCATCGACGACGAGCGGCTCGAGTTCGTCACCATCACCGGCATCGACGTCGACAGCGAGATGAACCGCGCCCACGTCTACTTCGACTCGCTCGCCGGTGAGGACGGCGACGACGAGATCGTCGAAGCGCTGCTGTCGCACCGGGCCCGGATCCAGTCGTCGATCGCCCGCCAGGTGCGTGCCAAGCGCACGCCGGTGCTCGACTTCCGACCCGACGATGCGCTGCGGTCGGCCGAGCGGATCGACGACATCCTGCGCGAGGACCGTCGCCGTCGTGGCGAGGCGTAGGCCGGCGACCACGCACGGCCTCTGCGTCGTCGACAAGCCCGCAGGCGTCACCAGTCACGACGTGGTGGGGATGCTCCGTCGCCGCTTCGGCGAGCGGCAGGTCGGCCATGCCGGCACGCTCGACCCCAGCGCGACGGGCGTGCTGGTCGTGGCGGTCGGGATGGTCACGAGGCTGCTCCGCTTCGTCGAGACCACCCGCAAGGCGTACACCGGTGAGGTCGTGCTCGGCGTCGAGACCGACACGCTCGACGCCGACGGCGAGGTCACCGCCCGTCACGACATGACCGGGGTCACCGTCGATGATGCTCGCGATGTGGTCGCCGAGCACCTGATCGGCGAGATCGAGCAGATCCCGCCGATGGTGTCCGCGATCAAGATCGACGGGAGGCGCCTCCACGAGCTCGCCCGCCAAGGCGTCGAGGTCGAGCGACCGCCCCGGCCCGTCACGATCCATTCGTTCGACGTCGCCGACGCCCCAGAGGCCGGCGTCCTGTCGATTGCCGTCGAGTGCTCGTCGGGCACCTACGTGCGGACGCTCGCCGCCGACCTCGGCCGGCTGCTCGGCGGTGGTGCGCACCTGCGCAACCTGCGGCGGACAGCGGTCGGCCCGTTCACGCTCGACGAGGCGGGCTCACCCGACGAGTGCGCACTGCTGCCGGTCGACGCCGCGGTCCGAGCGCTGCCGCCGGTCGACGTGGACGACGAGACCGCCTCGCTGATCGCCAACGGTCGGGTCCTGCCGCAGTTCACCGAGGGTGCCGGACCGTGGGCCGTCTTCTCCGCTGACGGCGTGCTCCTCGCCGTCTACGAGCCCTTCCGGGTCGGCCTCGCCAAGCCTGCGGTCGTGTTGCCGACGGCCGTCGACGGGTAGCGTCACGAGCCGTGCTGGTCATCACCGACACCGAGACGCCCCCGTTCCCCGACGAACGCACCGTCGTCACCATCGGGGCGTACGACGGTCTCCACCTCGGCCATCAAGCGGTCATCGCACAGGTGCGTGCGTTGGCGGCCGAGCGCGGGGCGCGCTCGGGGGTCGTCACGTTCAACCGGCACCCGGCGACGATCGTCCGGCCCGAGTCGGCGCCGAAGCTGCTGACCGACCACGACCAACGTCTCGAGTTGCTGGAGGCCACCGGCGTCGACGTCGCCGTCGTCCTCCCGTTCGACGAGGCACAGTCACAAGAGGCGCCGCTCGCGTTCGTCGAACGGGTTCTCGTGCGGTGCCTCCGCACCGAGTGCGTCGTCGTCGGCGACGACTTCCACTTCGGCCGCAATCGAGAGGGCAACGTGGCGCTGCTCCGTCAGGTGGGCGGCACGTACGGCTTCGATGTCGAGCCGCTGGCACTGGTCGACCGAGCCGACGGGGTCGACGAGCCCGTGAGCAGCACGGCCATCCGCCGGGCGCTCGCCGGGGGCAACGTCACGCTCGCCACGGCGATGCTCGGCCGTCCGTTCGAGGCGCGCGGCGTCGTCGTCCAAGGCGATCAACGCGGCCGGCTGCTCGGCTTCCCGACCGCGAACGTCGAGGTGCCGAACCGGGTGTGCCTGCCGGCCGACGGCGTGTACGCGGGCTGGTACGAACGCCCGGACGGCGGCGCACATCCGTGTGCGATCAACCTGGGGCGGCGACCGACGTTCTACGAGCACGC
>JAAUYD010081130.1_pt1 | contig 34455 bp, 31 predicted proteins | sample 7278101 | NCBI WGS metagenome assembly JAAUYD01 (sample SAMN14350128, study PRJNA611818) | marine sediment metagenome | isolation source: surface marine sediment (0.6m) | place: French Polynesia: Moorea | collected 2018-08
GCGCCCTGCGCTCGGCTCGGTGCCGGGTCCGGGAACGACGGAGTAGCCGGTCGCGAAGGGCTGCCGGTGCGCCACCGAGTCAGCGGCGGCGGCGGCGGAGCAGCACGTAGGTGGCGCCGCCGCGCTCGCGCTGGCCGGTGGCGAACGCCATCACGAGGGAGGCGAGGGGCGGCTCGGAGAGCCAGCCGGGCAGCCGGCTGCGGAGCACGGCGTCGCCATCCTCGGAGTGGAGGCCGCGCCCGTGGATCACGCGCACGCAGCGGCCGCCCTCGCCCTGCACGGCGACGATCGCCTCGCGCACCGCCTTGCGCGCCGCTGGCTGCTCGAGCCCGTGGAGATCGACCTCGCGATCGACGGCCACCTCGCCTCGTCGCAACCGCTTCAGGTGGGCGCGATCGATGCCGGTGGCGATGCCCTCGAGGCGCTCGGGCTCGTCGCGCAGGATCTCGAAGGCGAGCCGGGCGCTCAAGCGCCCGCCTCGAAGCTCGCGCGGCTGCGTCGGTAGAGCACGTGGGCGCGCAGCGGATCGCCGGGTGCGAGGCTCGGGTGCTCGAAGTCGTCGGCGGAATCCCGGGTCATGCCGATTCGCTCCATCACCGCGCGTGAGCGGAGGTTCGAAGGAACCGTGAAGGACACGAGCTCCTCGAGCCCGGCCTCGAGGAAGGCGAAGCGCATGACCTCCCGTGCGGCCTCGGTGGCGATGCCGCGGCCCCAGGTCGCCCGGGCCAGGCGCCAGCCGATCTCCACGCAGGGGGTGAAGTGCGCCTCGAAGCGCGGGACGGAGAGGCCGACGAAACCCGCGAAGGGGATCTCGCCCGGCAGCTCCACGGCGAAGAGCCCGAAGCCATGCTCCGCGAAGTGGGCTTCGATGCGGTCGACCATGGCGTCGCTCTGCTCGCGCGTGATCGGACGCGGCAGGAACTCCGTCACGTCCGGATCGGCGTTCAGCGCTGCGAAGGGGTCGCGGTCGGACTCGCGCCACGGACGCAGCAGGAGGCGCTCGGTGCGCAGGGTCGGCGCCGGCTTCATCTCGACCTCGCGAGCTTGCGCCGGCGCCAGGCCACCTGCACGCGGCGCATGCTGCGCTCGATCCACGGAAGGCGCGTCCTCCTGGCGGGCTCCCCAGGGCGGGTGACCGTGGTCCACTCGCCCTCGACGAGCCGCTCCTCGCCTCCGGGCAGGAGCAGCCGATAGGGCGCGTCGGGGTCCTCCACCCGGGCGGTGTCGCTCACGCGCACGAGCAGCGCCTCGCGGAAGCGCTCGGCCACGGCGGCGAGCTTCGGGTTGCGCGCGAGCTCGCCGGGCTCGGCCTCGCGGATGGCCAGATAGGTCACGGCGCCCTCGGTGAGCAGATCCACCACGGCCCCGAGAGCGTCTGGGCGCTCGTCCTCCTCGAGCCCGCCCTGGAGCCACAGGCAGCGGTAGCGACGGCAGATGGAAGGACGCGTCGCGTGGATGCCGCAGCCGGGCGGGTCGCTCGAGAGCTCCGGGCAGGGCGTGCCACCGAGCTTTCGCAGCTCGTCGACGCGCAGCACCCGGCAGCAGAGGGTGCACTCGCCGCACGCGCGATCCGAGGCCACGTCCTCCGGGGCGGCGCGGGCGTCGCGGGGGCGAAGGACGGCCTGGAACTCGCGCGTCAAGCCGCTGCCTCCGTGTGCCCGTTCCCGAAGTGCGAGGGCCGGGAGCGTGATGCCCCCGGCCCCCTTTCCAACCTCTCGAGACTGATGCGCCTAGAGGGTGTTGACCAGTCGCCCGACGATGAAGAGCACGAGCGTCAGGCCGAGTCCGGTGTGGATCGTGCCGGACACCGTCGCCAGGTACTTCTGGCGGGCGCCGGTGCCGATCACCGCGTTCAGCTCCACCGCCGCCATCAGTGCCAGCGCGATGATCCAGTAGATCATGTCGTTGGCGCCGGTGAGGTGATTCTGGAGATGGCTCGCCGATCCCATGAAGAAGAGCATCGGGATGGAGAAGAGCGTGTTGGTGCGCGACGCGCGGCCGGCGAGCGCTCCCTTCTCGGGCGTGCCGGGCACGGGCTCACCGCCCGCGGCGACCTGCTCGGCGCTCTTGATCGCGTAGTCGCGCTGCGCGGGCCAGATGATGAACCACACGTTGAACCACATGATGGTTCCCATCACGCCGCCGGTCAGGATCCGCGTCATGTAGGGATCGGCCAGGCCGATGCCGGCGCCCATCTTGATTCCGACGATCAGCCAGCCGGAGAGGAAGGTGAACATGGCCCCCCAGCGGAACCACCAGAGGGCGTTGGGCACGAGCCCACGGGTCATCAACCCCTTGGCCTGGCCACCCAGCTCGGTGCCGAAGAAGGGGGTCTGGATGAAGTTGAAGTAGTAGAGGACGCCGATCCAGGTGATGCCAGCGAGGAAGTGGACGTAGCGGAGCAGGAACTCCCACCCGTACATCGTCGTGACCAGATCCATGATTCCCTCCAGGTCGATTGCGCCCGACCATTCTATCGGGGAATACCCCCGAGGCTACTCCGGGGACGGTCCTTGCAAGTTGCAAGTCGGCGCCCCGGGGAAGGCACTTGCAACTTGCAAGGACCGTCCCCTCTCCTACCTCTCTCCTAGGTGCGCCAGCGGGGGACTCGCGTGGCCATCGGGCCCCAGCCGAGGCGGCGGGCGAGGGCTTCGAAGCGGTCCGGGTCGGCGCCCTTCCAGGCCAGCTCGGAGGCAGGTACGGCGACGCCCGGCACGTCGCGCACCACCGTCGCGAGCTCGCGCACGCGCAGCGCCTGCTCCCGGTGCTCGGCCAGGGCGGCGGCCAGGCGCTTCGCACCCCGTACGGGTACGCCCGCCCACGCTTCGGGGTCGAGGGGCACGCGGTCGAGGGTCTCGAACGCCTGGAGGACGGCGGCCGCGGCCTTGCGGCCGAAGCCCGGTACCCCCGGGAGGTCGTCGATGGTGTCGCCCAGGAGCGCCAGGTAGTCGGGGATCTGTCCCGGCGTCACGCCGAAGCGCTCGACCACGCCCTTCGCGTCGAGCACCCGGTCGCGCTGGAGATCGTAGAGCGACACCCGACCGTCCTCGGTTGCGAGCTGGGCCAGGTCCTTGTCTGCGCTCACCACCACCGCGCCGGCGCCCCGAGCGAGCAACCCGTCGCACAGGGTCGCGATCACGTCGTCGGCCTCGTAGTTCTCCTTCTCGAAGACCGGAATGCCGAGGGCGGTGGCGACCTCGCGACACAGGGCGAACTGCGGAGCCAGGTCGGGGGGCGGCTCGGTCCCACGCGACTCCTTGTAGGACGGGAAGAGCTCGGTCCGGAAGCTCGTCATCGAGTGGTCGAAGCAGCACGCCAGGTGGCTGGGCGCGTCCCGACCCAGGTAGCGGATCAAGGTGTCGGCGAACCCGTAGGCGGCGTTCGTCGGCGTCCCGTCGGGAGCGTACCGCTCGGGCACCGAGTAGTAGGAGCGGAAGACGTAGACGTGGGCGTCGAAGAGATGGGCTTCGACGGCGTCGCCGGAGAGGCTCAGCGGCGCTCCTCCAGCACGTGGTTGCTCACGATCTCGGCGGCGCGGTTCACGTCGACCTCGCGCTTCTCGGCGCCCTTCCGCCGGAAGATCTCGGCCTGCCCCTTCGCGAGCCCCTTCGGGCCGACGGTGATGCGCCACGGGATCCCCACCAGCTCTGCATCCTTGAACTTGACGCCGGGGCGCTCGTCGCGGTCGTCGAGCACCGCATCGATCCCGTCTCCGACGAGCGTCTCGTAGATGCGCGTCCCGGTCTCGAGGGTCGCCACGTCCTTCGGGTTGAGCACGCTCACCACCACCTCGAAGGGCGCCACGTTGGTGGGCCAGATGATCCCGCTCTCGTCGTGGTGCACCTCGGCGATGGCGGCCGCGCAACGGCCGACCCCGATGCCGTAGCTGCCCATCACGATGGGCACGCTCTTGCCGTTCTGGTCGAGGACCTCGGCACCGAGAGCCTCGCTGTACTCCGTCCCGAGCTTGAAGATGTGGCCGACCTCGACGGTCTTGCGCACCGCGAGCGGGCTGCCACACATCGGGCAGGCCTCGCCCTCCTTGACCTCGCGCAGATCGAGCCACTCCGAGATCTCGATGTCGCGCTCGACGTCGACCCCGCGCAGGTGGAAGTCGTCCTCGTTGGCGCCGGTCGTCATGTCGCGGCGGCCCCGCAGCGCCTCGTCGGCCACGATGATCTGCCCCGAGACGCCGACGCCACCCAGGCTCCCGGGCGACGCGCCGAGCAGCTCGCGGATCTCCTCGGCGCTCGCCGGGCCGAACTCCGCGGCCTCGCTCGCGTCGATCAGCTTCTGCTCGGCGAGGGCGTGGTCGCCGCGCAGCAGCGCGATCACGGGCTTCTCGTTGATCCGGTAGACGAGGGTCTTGATCTGGCGATCCGCGGGAGCGCCCCCCTCGAAGTCGACCAGCGCCTCGATGGTTCGCACGCCGGGCGTCGCGAACTTCTCGGGAGCGTCGAGTCCCGGGCCGTCCTCGACGGGCTCGAGCTGGGAGGTCGCCTTCTCGACGTTGGCCGCGTAGCCGCAGCTCGCGCAGCTCGCGACCCAGTCCTCGCCGGCGTCGGTCTCCACCATGAACTCGACCGACTCGCTGCCGCCCATCACGCCCGACGACGCCTCCACGGCCAGCGCCTCGAGGCCGCAGCGCTCGAAGATGCGGCGATAGGCGTCGAAGTGCTGCTGGAAGGCGTGGTCGAGACCGGCGGTGTCGAGGTCGAAGGAGTAGGCGTCCTTCATCACGAACTCGCGCACGCGCAGGAGCCCGGACTTGGGCCGCTCCTCGTCGCGGAACTTCGTCTGGAACTGGTACCAGATCTGCGGGAGCTCCTTGTAGGAGCGCAGCTCGCGCGCGATCCAGGCGAAGATCTCCTCGTGGGTCAGGCCGAGGCAGATGTCCGAGCCGTGTCGGTCCTGCAGCCGGAAGAGGCTCGCGTCCACGCTCTCCCAGCGGCCCGACTTGCGCCAGATGTCGGCGGGGATCAGCGCCGGCATGCGGAACTCCTGCCCGCCGATCTTCTCCATCTCGTCGCGAACGATGGCTTCGACCTTGTCGTGCACGCGCTTGCCGAGCGGCAGCAGCGAGTAGGTGCCCGCCATGATCTGCCGGATGAAGCCCCCGCGGACCAGCAGCTTGTGGCTGGCCGCCTCGGCGTCGGCCGGGTCGTCACGCAGGGTGGGAATGAAGGCGCGGGTCCAGCGCACGGGATCCTCCGGACACGAAAGGGCTGGAGCGCAGAAGCTAGCAGCACGGCCCGCGGGGCGGGCCGTTGCCGGGGCCCTAGAACTCGGGGCCGTTCTCCGCGGCGAAGGCCCGGAAGCGCTCGGTGATCTGCTCGGTGACCGGCCCGACGCCGCCGCTGGCCGTGGGCTGCCCGTCCAGGGACCCCACCGGCACGATGCCGGCGCCGCTCCCGGTCAGGAACACCTCGGCCGCACCCATCAGGTCGAAGCGCCCGAGACTGCGCTCGCCGGCGGGGATGCCGGCCTCGACGGCCAGCTGCAGCACCGAGCGCCGGGTGATGCCCTCGAGCGCACCGTCGGTGGCGGGCGGCGTGAGCAGCACCCCGCTGCGCACCGCGAACACGTTCGCCACGGACGCCTCGGCGACGTGCCCGTCGTGGTTCAGCAGCAGGGCCTCGTCGGCCCCCTGACGGCGCGCCTCCTGTTTGGCCAGCACGCTGGTCATGTAGTTGAGGCTCTTCACGCGGGGGTCGAGCACGTCGGGCGCCGCGCGCCGGAAGCTCGAGGTGATCATGGAGATCCCGGTCCGCAGCTTCTCCTCGGGGTAGATGCGCACGGCGTCCACGATGCACACCACCCGCGGCTCGCTGCAGGTGGTGGGATCGACGCCGAGGCTCCCGACCCCGCGCGACACGATCAGCCGGCAGTACGCCTCGGGCTGCCCGTGGGCCCGCGCCGTCTCGAGCACGATCTCCCGCAGCTTCTCGAGCCCGCCCGGAACCGGGAGGCCGATGCAGCGCGAGGCGATGCCGAGCCGCTTCAGGTGATCGTCGAGGCGGAAGACGCGGCCGCCGCTGATGCGGATGCCCTCGAAGATGCCGTCGCCGTAGAGGAAGCCGTGGTCGAGCACGGGGATGCGCGCCTCTTCGCCCTCCACGATCTCGCCGTCGATCCAGACCTTCATCTCATCCTCCTCGCACCCGATCACCGGCCGGGGTGACGGGCCGTGCGGGATCCTGCGTGTCCTTGCCGGCGAGCCGGGCGTCGATGCGCGCCACGGCCGCACCGAGGGCGTCCGCCACGCGCAGCGGCGAGAGCGCCGCGACGCGCGCCTCGGGCGCCGCCACGGCGACGGCGCCACACATCTCGGAGGCCTGGTGGATGGGCGCCGCCATCACCCACAGGCCCGGGATCCAGCCGCCGCGACTCTCGGCGCGACGCGCAACGCGAATCGCCGACAGGCGCGGCTCGAGCTCGGCGCGGCTGCGCGGCGTGGCCGGGCCGAAGCTCTCGAAGGGCTCGCTGCCGAGCGGCACCGCCTCCGGGCGCAGCGCCAGGAAGAGCTGGCCGACCGCGGTCGCGTGGGTGGGGATGCGGGTACCCACGTCGGGTGCCGCGCGCAGGAAGCCCGCACCCTCGACCTTGTCGACCACGACCAGGTGGCCGCCGCGCGGCGCACACAGGAAGACCGTCTCGCCGAGCCCCTCCGCCAACTCGAACAGGGCGGGCCGCGTCACGCGAGCAATGGCGTCCCGGCCTTGGGCGCCGAGGCCGAGCGCAACCAGGGCGAAGCCGGGCGCGTAGCGGCCGCTCTCGTCCTGCTCGACCAGTCCGCGGCGGGAGAGCGCGGCCAACAAGCGGTGAGCGCTCGACTTGGGCATTCCCGCGGCCCGGGCCACCTGGGTCACGCCCAGGGCCTCGCGGGACTCGTGGAGGACGAACAGGAGCGCAAGGGCTCGGTCGATGGAGGTCGCGTCGGGGGTCGCGGACATGGGGAGTCGCCCAGATGACTCTTCTTCTCTTCAGATCGCCCGATTCGATCGGGGTTGTTCCGTTATACGGAACTGAATTCGCAGATACGGAACATAGCGACCCCACAGGCCCTCGGCTAGCATCCTCGCAGCCCGGACGAGCCTCCCTCGATCCTCCGAGCCAGTGACCGCGTCCCCCCAACACTCAGACGATCTTCGAAGATCTACGGAAACCACCCCCCGCAGATCAGAGGCGTAAGTGGCCGAGTTCGAGCGCATCGAGAACGAGCAGGACCTCGAAGCGCTTGCCAGGGACCTGATGGGGGAGAAAGTCGTCGCCTTCGATACGGAGGCCGACAGCTTCTACCACTACTTCGACAAGACCTGTCTGGTGCAGGTCGCCACGAGGAAGCGGATCTTCCTGATCGATCCCCTGGCCCTGGGCGGGCCCGAGGAGCTGGCGCCGCTGGGCGCGGTGATGGCGTCGCCCGACATCCGCAAGGTCTTCCACGCCGCGGAGTACGACCTCTTCATCCTCAAGCGCGACTGCGGCTTCTCCTTCGCCAACCTCTTCGACACGATGGTGAGCGCGCAGATGCTGGGGTACCCGGCGATCGGGCTCGCCGCCCTGGCCGAGCGCCACTTCGACCTGGTGCTGCCCAAGGACGAGCAGCGCTCGGACTGGTCGGTGCGCCCGCTCCGCGACAGCCAGCTCACCTACGCCGCCGCCGACGTCGCCCACCTGATTCCGCTCTCCGAGCGCATGGAGAAGGAGCTGAAGAAGGCCAAGCGGCTCTCCTGGGCCGAGTGCGAGTTCGACGCGCTCACCCAGCGACAGTGGCCGGATCGCGAGTTCGACCGGCTCGGCTACCTGCGCATCAAGGGCGCCCGGAAGCTCGATGCGGAGAGCCTGGGCGTGCTGCGCGAGCTCTACCTCGTGCGCGACAAGCGGGCGCGCGAGATCGATCGGCCCCCCTTCAAGGTGCTCGGCAACCGCGCCCTGCTCGAGATCGCAACCGCCGCACCGAAGGACGAGCGCGCGCTGGCGCGCATCAAGGGCGTGACCGACCTGATCCTGCGCCGCTTCGGACGCGAGATCCTGGCCGCGGTGGATCGCGGCATCAAGAAGAAGCACGGCCCGATCCCGAAGAAGCTGACCCAGTCGGGCCCGCAGCGGCGACGACTCGACCGCGGCGCCGAGAAGCGGGTGGCGGTGCTCAAGCGCTGGCGCTCACGCCGCGCCAAGGAGCTCGAGATGGACCCCGGCGTGCTGTGCCCGAACGCGGCGCTCGAGGCGATCTCCTGGGCGAATCCCAAGGAGGGGTCGGAGCTGGCCGAGGTGCCGGAGCTCAAGCGCTGGTTCGTCGAGAGCTTCGCGGACGAGGTGAGCGAGGCCCTGCGCGAGGAAGCCGGAGGGCGCTAGCCGCCAATCCGACCGCTGGAGGTCTCCTGGACTCCTGGAAGGAGCCCGGAAGTAAGAAGGCCCCCCGGAACTTCCGGGGGGCCCTTTACAACCTGTGTCTCGATCGCGCTTCAGGGAAGGCGGGGTGCCGTTCTGGGGGAAAGCGCCTTGTTTCCCCGAAGCTCTCTCGATCCCGGATTCAGAGGTGAGCGCGCCCGATGCCACCTTCCGAATCCATGCCAGGTTGGCTCCACGGACATCTCCATATTCAGGATGCGTGCCAACCCGAGCGGCGAGCCCCGGAAATCGGGCAAAGCCCGGAAGCGGAAGGGTTTTCCAGGTCCGACCCGGGAAACCACCCAGTGGCCGATCGGGGCGAAGTGCCAACTCCGGCTGCAGCACGATTCCACACCGGACTCGCAACTTCGACGAATAATGGAACGATTTCGAGGCCTTATGTCCCAAGAGGGGTCTGCAGCCTGGGGGTGCAGCGCAATCCTGGGTTGCGCGCTCCTGCTGGGCTGCGTTCTGGGCTGCGCGGGAGCCGAGGGGGGCCTGGGCCCGTTCGGCCAGGCGCGACCCGGCTCGGGGGCCACGTCCCACGTCCTCCCGTCTCCCAGCGCCGAGGAGCGCTACTGCGCGTGGTTCGGCGCTCGTCGCGGCGACGTCCTGTACGCCGGGCTCTCCCCCTTCTGGGCCGAGCTGGACCGCGCGGGCGGGGATGCCCGCGGCGACATGCGCGCGGCGGGGCCCCAGTGGATCGGGCGCTTCGACCTGGCCGCCGAACGCTGGCTCGAGCCCCTCGACGCCACGCTGCCGGGAGCCCGGAGCGGGATCTGGGACGTGCTGCCGCTCTCGGACGGGCGGGTCATCTACACGTCGTATTTCGAGCCGGCGGGCATCGTGGACCCGCGCACGGGCGAGGTGGAGCGGCTGCTCTCGGCCGGCTACGGCCTGAACGAGATCGCCCCGGGCCCGGACGGACGGGTGCTGGTGAGCCGCTACGGCTACGCCCCCGACGACCACGCGGCCGTGGTGATCCTCGACCCGGCCGGCCGCGTCGAGCGCGAGCTTCCGCTCGAGAGCCCCGACACCCACGTCGCCGCCGCGAAGAGCCTGGCCTTCGACCCCCTGCGGCGCGAGATCTGGGTCAACACGGACCTGATCCCCGCCGTCGAGGGCGAGATCCGCTTCGACGCCCGGGTGCTCGACCTGGCCGGCCGCGAGCGACTGCGCTTCGAGCATCCCGAGACCCAGTTCATGACCTTCGCGGACGACGGCACGGGCTACTTCGCCGAGGCGGAGGGCAGGTCGCTCCACGCCCGCATCCGCACCCCGGACCTCGCCGACGACGGCCCCCGGGCGGGCCGCCGGGTGCTCCTCGACGACGCCTATCCGGCGGACTTCGACTTCGTGCAGGAGATCCAGATCGCGGACGACGGGTCCGCACTCTTCACGCGCTGGAGCGGGCGGCTCCACCGCGTCTGGCCCGACGGACGCGTGGAGAGCCGCGAGCTCGCGGCGCACGAGGGCGGCGAGCGGGGCCTCGCCTACACGGGTGTGGTTCGCGGAGGCCGGGTGTGTGTCACGCGCTGCTCCGAGGTCGAGGTCGTGTGCCAGAGCTGGGGGCCGCCCGAGGGCTGACGCGGGGTCGGCCGTAGACGGGCTGACGCGGGGTTCGGCCGTAGACGGGCTGACGCGGGGTCGGCCGCAGACGGGCTGACGCGGTCGCTCCAGACGGGCTGACGCGGGGGCCGCCGCAGACGGTATGCTGCGGCCGTGCACGCCGAGCGCCGACAGAGATTCCTGGACGCCCTTTCCCCGGGAGCCGTCGCCATCGTCCGCGGGGCGAAGCTGGTGACGCGCTCCGCGGATACCGAGTACCCCTTCCGTCAGGACAGCGACTTCTGGTACCTGACGGGCTTCGACCACCCGAGTGCCGTGGCCGTCTTCCGCAAGGACGAGAGCCCGGCGTTCACCCTCTTCGTCGAGCCCCGGGACAAGGCGGCGGAGACCTGGACCGGCTACCGACCGGGCATCGAGGGTGCCGTCTCCGACTACGGCGCCGACGAGGCCTACGAGATCGCGAGCCTCCTCCCGAAGCTCGAGGAGATCGTGGGCGGCGCGACGCGCATCCACCACGTGCTCGGCCGCGATGCCACCCTCGACGCGCGGTTGCTCGAGATCCAGGAGACCACCCGCCTGCGTTCGCGCACGGGTCAGGTGCCGGCGGAGGCGTTCGTCGACCCCCGCCACATCCTCCACGAGATGCGCCTGTTCAAGGAGGAGGCGGAGCTCGAGACGATGCGTCGCGCGGCGGCCATCAGCGCCGAGGCCCACCGCGAGGCGGCACGCCTCGCGCATGCGGGAACCAACGAGTACGAGATCGAAGCCGTGCTCGACTACACCTTCCGGCGGCGCGGCGCGAGCGGCCCCGCCTACGGAAGCATCGTCGGCGGCGGCCGCAACGCGACGATCCTCCACTACATCCAGAACGATCAGCCCCTCGTCGACGGCGACCTGCTGCTGATCGACGCGGGCTGCGAGCTCGCGGGCTACGCGTCGGACGTGACGCGCACCTACCCCGTCGGCGGGCGCTATGCGGGCGCCTCTCGCGAGGTGTACGACGTCGTGCTGGCGGCCCAGGAGGCGAGCCTCGAGGCTTGCCGGCCCGGCGCGACGCTCGAAGCGATCCACGACACCGCCGTCCGCCGCCTGGTCGAGGGAATGGTCGACGTGGGCCTGCTCTCGGGCTCCGCCGACGACCTCGTCGAGAGCGGCGCCTACCAGCGCTACTACATGCACCGCACGAGCCACTGGCTCGGACTCGACGTCCACGACGTGGGGGCCTACGCGGTGGAGGGCAACCCCCGCCCGCTCGAGCCCGGCATGGTCTTCACCGTCGAGCCCGGCATCTACGTCGCGGCCGACGACGAGAAGGCGCCCGAGCGCTTCCGCGGCATCGGCGTGCGGATCGAAGACGACGTGGCCATCACCGAGGACGGCCACGAGAACCTGACCGAGGCCATCCCCAAGGCGACCCACGAAGTCGAAGCCTGGATGGCGGACTAGAGGAGCCCCGTGCCCGACATCGAATCACTGCTCTCGGAGAAGCGCGTCTTCAAGCCCGGGAAGGACTTCGCGCGCGCCGCCAACTGGAGCAAGAAGGACGTCGCCGCGCTGCGCAAGGACGCCGCGAAGAACCCCACTCGCTTCTGGGCGAAGATGGCCAAGGAGAACGTCAGCTTCTTCTCGCCCTGGAAGAAGGTGCTCGACTGGAAGCCTCCCTTCGCCAAGTGGTTCGTCGGCAGCAAGCTCAACGTCTCCTACAACTGCATCGACCGGCACCTCGAGGGCAAGAACGCCTGGCGCCGCAACAAGGCGGCGATCATCTGGGAGGGAGAGCCGGGCGACAAGCGGGTGATCACCTACGGCGAGCTGCATCGCGAGGTGTGCAAGTTCGCCAACGCGCTCAAGGCGCTCGGCGTGAAGAAGGGAGACCGGGTCTGCCTCTACATGCCGATGGTGCCCGAGCTCGCGATCGCCATGCTGGCCTGCACCCGGATCGGCGCGCCCCACAGCATCGTGTTCGGCGGCTTCTCCGCCGACGCCCTGCGCGACCGGATCGCCGACGCCGGCGCGCACGTCGTGATCACCGCCGACGGCGGCTATCGCCGCGGCGCCCCCTTCGCCCTGAAGGAGGCGGTGGACGCGGCGGTATCGGGCGACAGCCCCGTCGAGAGCGTCGTCGTGGTGAAGCGCACCGGCCAGGACGTCACCTGGAAGGCCGGGCGCGACCACTGGTGGCACGACCTGATGGCCGAGGCCAGCACGAAGTGCCCGCCGGCCAAGCTCGATGCCGAGCACCCGCTCTTCATCCTCTACACGAGCGGGACCACGGGGAAGCCCAAGGGCATCCTGCACACCACGGCCGGGTACCTGACCCACGTGACCACGACGTTCAAGGCCATCTTCGACATCAAGGACTCCGACACCTACTGGTGTACGGCCGACATCGGCTGGATCACGGGCCACAGCTACGTGATCTACGGGCCGCTGGCCAACGGCGCGACGACCCTGATGTACGAGGGCGTGCCGACCCACCCCGGCCCCGACCGCTGGTGGGACGTCATCGAGCGCCACCGGGTCTCGATCTTCTACACCGCGCCGACGGCGATCCGTACCTTCATTCGCCTGGGCGACGAGCACCCGAAGAGCCACGACCTCTCGTCGCTCCGCTTGCTCGGAACGGTGGGCGAGCCGATCAACCCCGAGGCCTGGATGTGGTACCACACGGTGATCGGCGGCAAGCGCTGCCCGATCGTCGACACCTGGTGGCAGACCGAGACCGGCGGGATCATGATCTCGCCCCTGCCGGGAGCCGTGGACACCAAGCCCGGCTCGGGCACCCTGCCCTTCCCGGGCGTCGACGCCGCAATCCTCGACGACGACGGCAACGAGGTGAAGCCGCCCGACGGCGGTTTCCTGGCCGTGAGACAGCCCTGGCCGGGCATGCTGCGCGGGATCTGGGGCGACAAAGAGCGCTTCCGCGAGGTCTACTGGAGCAAGTGGAAGCGCAAGGGCACCTACTTCGCCGGCGACGGCGCCCACCGGGACAAGGGCGGCTACTTCTGGATCATGGGCCGCGTGGACGACGTGATGAACGTGTCGGGCCATCGCATCGGCACCATGGAGGTCGAGAGCGCCCTCGTCTCCCATCCCGACGTGGCCGAGTCGGCGGTGGTCGGTCGCGAGGACGAGATCACCGGAACCGCCGTGGTGGCATTCGTGACGCCCAAGGCGAACGTTCTGGCCGACGACGGCCTCGCCAAGCGGCTGCGCGATCACGTCGCCAAGGAGATCGGCGCGATCGCCAAGCCCAAGGACGTGCGCTTCACGCCGGCGCTGCCCAAGACCCGCTCGGGCAAGATCATGCGCCGGCTGCTGCGCGACATCGCCTCGGGAAAGGAGACGGCGGGCGACACTTCGACCCTCGAGGACTTCTCGGTGCTCGCCAAGCTGCGGGGCGACGAGGACTGAGTTGAAGCTCCACACCTTCCCCCCGGCGCCGAACCCGCGCAAGCTGAACACCTATCTGCGCGAGAAGGGGATCGAGATCCCGACGGTCTGGGTCAACCTGCTGAAGGGGGAGCACAAGACGCCGGAGTTCCTGGCGATGAACCCCGCCGGCAACCTGCCCGTCCTGGAGCTCGACGACGGCACCGTGCTCACCGAGTCGCTCGCGATCATCGAGTACCTGGAGGAGCTGCATCCGGACCCGCCGATGATCGGCACGACGGCCCTCGAGCGCGCCCAGACGCGGCGGATCGAACGCATCTGCGAGATGGGCGTGCTCGGACGCGTGGCGCGCATCGTGCACAACTCGAACTCGCCGCTCCCGGGAGTACAGGGGAAGACGGCGATCGCGGATCATTTCCGCGAGGAGCTCGAGCCGGTGCTCGCCCGACTGGATGCCGAGATCGGCGATCGACCCTTCGTCGCGGGCGATCGCCCGACCATCGCCGACTGCACGCTCTTCGGCGCGCTCGAGTTCGGGCGCTTCGGCGGAGTCGAGCCCGGGCCGCAGTACGCGAACATCCACCGCTGGTGGGCGGACTTCGCCAAGCGGCCGAGCGCCGAGATCGCGCCGCCGGGCTGAGCGTGATGCGCGTCCTCTCCTTGAACATCTGGCACGACGCCGGACCCTGGGAGGCCCGCCGCGCCGCCATCCGCAAGGAGCTCGAGCGCGTGGCACCCGACGTGATCGGCTTCCAGGAAGTGCTGCTGGGCGAAGGCGTCGACCTCGCGGCCGAGCTCGTCGAGGGGCTCGGCTACGAGACCGACTTCGTCGGCGCCAGCGACTTCTTCGGGCGCGATGGCGTGCGCTTCGGCAATGCCGTGGCGTCGCGCTTCCCGATCAAGGGCCGCAGCGAGGAGGCGCTCCCCGACGCCGACGACGGCGAGCGTCGCGCGGTGCTGAGCGTCGACCTCGACACGCCGTACGGCGACGTCTCGTTCTCGAGCACCCACCTGAACTGGAAGTTCCATCACGGGAACGTCCGCGAGCGGCAGGTGTTGGCACTCTGCGACCACGTGCGCGCGCGCCGCCCCAAGGGCGGCTTCCCGCCGATCCTGGTGGGCGACTTCAACGCCGGCCCCGACTCGGCCGAGATCCGTTACGTCTCGGGCCTGCAGTCGCTCGAGGGCCGGAGCGTCTACTTCGTCGATGCCTGGGACGTCGCCGGCGAGGGAAGCGACGGCATCAGCTGGTCGAACCGCAACGACCACGCCCGCCACTGGCTCGAGCCCGACCGGCGCATCGACTACGTCTTCGTCGGGCCGCCGCGCCGGCCGGACGGGCTCGGCCAGGTGCTCCGCTGCGAGCTCTTCGGCGCGGACCTCGTCGACGAGACCTGGTGCTCGGACCACTTCGGGGTGGTCGCCGACCTGCGCACCGATCCCATCGAGAACCCCGGCGAGATCGCCTAGGCTCCCGACCGAAAGCCCGGAATCCCATACCCCACCCCTGCCTCGCGGGGGCGGGGCGTCGTGCATTTCGGGCACGCCAACGACGCCACGCACGAAGCGCCCCGAGGAGACTCCCGTGACCGAGCCCGCCTTCGGCCTCGACTTCGGCACCACGAACAGCGCGATCGCCCGGGTCGGGCCCGACGGCACGCCGACCCTCGCGTCCTTCGCATCGGACGCCGGCCCGACGAGCACCTTCCGCTCGGTGCTCTACTTCGACCAGGAGGAGGGGCCCGAGACCCGGGTGCGGGGCGGACCCGCAGCCATCGAGGGCTACCTCGAGAGCGAGGAGAAGGACGGCCGCCTGGTGCAGTCGCTCAAGTCGTTCCTCGCGAGCCGGCTCTTCTCGGCCACGAACATCTTCCAGAAGACGTGGCGCCTGGAGGACCTGATCGGCGCGCTGCTCGCGCCCTTGCGCCTGGAGGCGGAGGCCGAGTTCGGCGAGCCGGTGGAGCGGGTGGTGGTGGGACGGCCGGTGAACTTCGTCCACGCCGAGAACGCCGACGACGAGCGGCTCGCCCTCGCCCGGCTCGAGGCCTCGCTCCACAACGCGGGCTTCCGGCACGTGGTGTTCGAGTACGAGCCGGTGGGCGCGGCCTACCACTACGAGCGGGGCCTCGAGCACGACGAGCTGATCCTGATCGCCGACTTCGGGGGCGGCACCAGCGACTTCTCGTTGCTGCGGGTGGGCCCGCGCCACGCCGAGGCCGGGCGCCGGGCCGAGTCGATCCTCGGGCACGACGGTGTGGGCGTGGCGGGCGACGCCTTCGACGGCAAGCTCGTGCGCCACCTGGTCGCGCCCCAGCTCGGACGCGGAGCGAGCTTCGTCTCCCAGTTCGGTCGAACCCTCCCCGTCCCCGCATGGATCTACTCCCACCTCGAGCGCTGGCACCACGTCTCCTTCCTGAAGTCGCGCAAGACGCTCCAGCTCCTGCTCGACCTGCGCCGCGAGGCGATCGAGCCCGAGAAGCTCGAGCGACTGCTCCACGTGGTCGAGGAGGACCTGGGCTTCCTCCTCTATCGCGCGACCGAGCAGGCCAAGCGCGACCTCTCCGAGGCGGACGCGACCACCCTGCGGCTCGACCACGAGGGGCTGTGCATCGAAGCCCCGGTCGAGCGCGCCGACTTCGAGGGCTGGATCGCCGACGAGCTTCTCGCAATCTCCGGCTGTCTCGATCGCATCCTCGACCGGGCCGGCCTGCAGGCCCGTGACGTCGACCGCGTGTTCCTGACCGGCGGCTCGTCGTTCGTGCCGGCGGTGCGGCGCATCTTCGAGGAGCGCTTCGGCCAGGAGCGACTGCGCTCCGGCCAGCAGCTCACCTCCGTCGCCAGCGGCCTCGCCCTACGCGCAGCCGAGGTAGCGAAGCAGTAGGAAGGGGACGGTCCTTGCAACTTGCAAGAGGCCGCCCTGGGGGATGTGCCGGCCCCGCGGGCGGCAAGATGCAACTTGCAAGGACCGTCCCCTCTTCTTCTCCCCTCTACTTCTCGAGGAGGCGGACGAGCCAGGGTTCGTGGCGGCCTTCGTGCTCTTCGGCGTGACGGATGGCGAAGCCGGCGGCCTCGAGGCGGGCGTCGAGGGGGTCGGCGCTCCAGTACTGGAACCAGCGCGGCTCGCCGTAGCGCTCGAGGTCCCAGCCGGCGCCGCGGCCCTTCTTCACGGCCACGTGGGCGCAGCCCCCGGCGCGCAGGATGCGGTGGAGCTCGGTGAGGGCCCGCTCGAGATCGCCCGGGTCGAGATGCAGCAGCGACGCGTTGGCCCAGATGCCGTCGAAGGCGCCGGTCGCGAAGGGAAGCCGCCGCAGGTCGGCCTGTACGCGGGGCCCGCCGTGGAGCGGGGCGCCCTCGCGGAGCATCCCGAGGGAGAGGTCCGCGCACGTGGGCCGCAGGCCACGGGCGCGGAGCGGTGGCAGGTCGTGGCCGGGGCCGCCGCCGGCATCGAGCACGCGCGCGCCGGGGGCGAGCGCCTCGGCCAGGCGATCCATCCAGGGCGCGATCTGGGTGCGGTCCTGGGTCTTGCTCATGAAGCGGCGGGCGACGCGGTCGTAGGTCTCGCGCGTGCGGGCCAGCCGCGGCGCCGCGGCCTCGGCGCTCGAGGGCGGCGCGAAGGGCCCGAGCCGGTCGGGCCAGACGTAGCCCTCGGGCGCCCGCCCGAAGATGCCGGCCCGGCGGATCGCTTCGAGCTCGATCGGCCCGTACACGTGGGGGAACAAGCGGCCAGGCTCGAGGTGGCGTCGCCCTCCGCCCGGAATGGGAGCCGGGGCCTCGACCCGCACCTCGGCGCTCAGCCGGGTCGGGTCGATCTCGAGCAGCCAGATCGGCTCGGGGACGTCTCCCAGGTAGTCGTTGGCGATCGCCACGACGAGGTCCGCCGGCGCGCAGTGGACGAAGCCGTCCTCGGGGAGCCGCGCCGGCGCATAGAAGCCCGCCCGGCAGCCCGCTTCGAGCTCGCTCTCGGGAGCCAGGTGGTAGATCGGCTCGAGCGCCGATCCCTCTGAGCCGGTTTCCCGATCTGAATCAGCCACTTGAGCGAACCTCGCGAGGCTTTGCGAACACGTTCTCAATCCGTGCCGAGAAGCTCGAAGCGGGCCCCGCGGCTCAGCACCAGTGCCTCGGCCAGCTCGGGACGCGAGCGCTCGAGCGGATCGTGACCGAGCAGCCGCTTCACGATGCGACGAATCACGCCCTTGTGCAGCACGGCGAGCACCGTTCCGGCCCGAAGCGCGAGCAGCTCGCTCGTGGCCCGCGCGACCCGCGCGTCGAAGTCCGCGACGCGCTCGCCCTGGGGATAGGCGAAGCCGGGCTCGCTGCGTTGCCAGACCTCATGGAGCTCGGGGTCGCGCGCCCGGATCTCCTCGGCCGTGAGGCCCTCCCAGCGGCCGAAGTCCACCTCGCGGAAGCCCTGGATGATCCGGACCGGCCGGCCCCGCCCGACGATCTCGGCCCCGCGCCAGGAGCGTTGGAGCGGGCTCGCCACCACCAGCTGGCCGGGCTCGGAGCCGTAGCGGCGGAACAAGGCGTAGGAGGTCGCCTCGAGCTGGGCACGGCCCAGTGCCGAGAGCGGCACGTCGCCGCGCCCGTGGAAGCGGATGCTGGACTCGCCCTCGGTCTCACCGTGGCGGACCAGGATGATGCGCTGAACGGTCGACCGGGCCTGCTCCATCGCCGTCATCGGGGCCGGAGCTTGGGGCATCTCTCGGCAGGCCGCGACCTTTGCCTATGTTCCGGCCCTCGGGTGGCGCTCCGCCGTCCGATCCAGTCCTCGGGGGGCGCTCCGCCGCCCGAGCCAGCGGGTAAGGGGCTCGATTCGTGACGTCACGCGCCTGGTCCATGATCGCGGTCCTCGCGATCGCCATCGTCGCGGGCGCGACCCTGCTGCTGCGCTGCGAGGGAGATCCGCCCACCCTCTCGGCACCCGAGGAGGTCCAGGTCGGACGCGACGGGTCGCGCGTGCGGCTCCAGGCGGCCGACGAAGGATCGGGCGTGCGGCACCTGCGCGTGTCCCTGCGCCACGCGGGCGGCGAGGTGGAGCTGCTCGACGCGCCCCAGGACGGGAACCTCGCCCGGGGCGCCATCATCCGTGAGGTCGAGCCGGTCGAGATCGAGATCGACCCCAAGGAGCTGGGCCTCGCCGACGGAACCGCCTTCCTCGTGGTGGAGATCGTCGACTGGTCGTGGGCCTCGCTGCTCACGGGCAACACGGCGGGGCGGGAGATCCCGATCGTGGTGGACACGACGCCACCGCGGGTCTCGGTGGAGAGCGGGCTCACCTACGTCCGCCGCGGCGGAGCGGGGGCCGTCGTCTACCGGGTGAAGGATGCGGATCGCCACGGCGTGATCGTGGGCGAGGACTTCTTCCCGGGCCATCCGCTCGGCGACGAGGGCCGGTCCATCGCCATCTTCGCCGTTCCGCGGAACGCGCCGGCGGATCCTCCGGTCCGCGTCCGCGCCGAGGACGCCGTGGGCAATCGCACCGATTCGCGCTGGGCCGTGCGCCAGCAGGCGCGGACCTTCGACGACGTCCCGATCCGGCTCTCCCAGGGCTTCCTGGAGGGCAAGGTCGCGAGCCTGGCCGGCGAGCTCGGCATCGACTCGAGCGACCTCGTGCTGGCGTTCCAGCAGATCAACCGGGACGAGCGCGCGCGCAACGAGGCCCGCATCCGCGAGATCGTCTCCACCACCTCGCCCACGCCCTACTTCGAGGGCGGCTTCCTGCAGATGCGCAACTCGGCGGTCACGAGCCGCTTCGCCGAGCACCGGAGCTACCTGCTCGACGGCGTCCAGATCTCCGACGCGATCCACTACGGCTACGACCTCGCCTCCACCGCGGGCGCACCGATCGAGGCGTCCAACACGGGCGTCGTCCTCTTCGCCGACACCCTCGGCATCTACGGCGGCTGCGTGATCGTCGACCACGGGCTCGGCATCGCGACGCTCTACGCGCACCTGGCCAGCATCGACGTGAACGTCGACCAGCGCGTCGAGCGCGGCCAGACCCTCGGCCGCTCGGGCGCGACGGGCCTCGCCGGCGGCGACCACCTGCACTTCGCCGTGCTGGTGGGCGGCACCTACGTCGACCCGGTCGAGTGGTGGGATGCCAAGTGGGTGCGCGAGCGGATCGAGGCCCGGCTGCGTCCGCCCACCACCGAGTGAGCGGCGCAGGGCCCGCGCTCCCGTTCTCGGCCGAGCTCGAGGGGCGGCTCTTGCGCCGCTACAAGCGCTTCTTCGCCGACGTCGAGCTCGCCGACGGCAGCGTGGTGACGGCCCACTGTCCGAACCCGGGCAGCATGCGCGGCCTGAACCGCGAAGGCCTGCGCGTACGTTGCTCGTCGAACGACGACCCGAAACGCAAGCTGCGCCACAGCCTCGAGATGGTCCGCATCGGAAGGATCTGGGTCGGCGTGAACACCGCCCGCGCCAACCCGCTCGTGGCCAAGGGACTCGCCGCCGGGGCGATCCCGGGCCTCGATGGCTACGCGGAGATCCGGCCCGAGGTACGCGTCCCGGACTCCAAGAGCCGCCTCGACTTCCGGCTCTCGCAGCATCCCGACGACGCTCGCCCGTGCTGGGTCGAGGTGAAGAGCGTGACCCTGGCCGAGGAGCCGCCCCTCGCTCTGTTTCCCGACAGCGTCACGAGCCGCGGGCGACGCCACGCCGAGGAGCTCGGCGACCTCGTGAAGGGCGGCGAGCGCGCGGTGCTGCTCTTCCTGGTGCAGCGAGCCGACTGCGACGCCGTCGCTCCGGCCGAGCACATCGACCCGGACTACGCCGCGGCCCTGCGCGAGGCCGCGGCACGCGGCGTGGAGGTGAAGGCCGTGCGCGCGCGTGTGGGCGCGCGGGGGATCCGGCTCGAGACCGGCCTGACCGTCCGGCTCTAGATGCTTCGTGCCCCGGCGCGCCGGTAACCCGAGCGAGCGCGCAGCACGGGAGCGAGCAGCAGCAGCGAAGCCTGCACAAGAGAGGGCTCGGGCACCGCCGAGAAGACGAACTCGAGGCCCATTTCGTCGACGGACAGCGGGTCCTCGAAGCGGAAGAAGAGTCCCTCGGCGAACTCCGGTACGTCGGTGCCGATGGTGAGCGAGTAGGCGAGGTCGATGAAGCCGCCCGCGGGAATCACGCCCAGATCCACGGACTGGAAGGACAACGGGATGTCCACGACGGCGCTTCCGTCGAAGCTGGCGCCGATGTCGTCGCCGAAGAAGCGGGCCGAGGTCGCCGAACCGGTGCCGTCGTCGAGCAGCTCGATGAACGACGAGAAGCAGACCTGGTTCGGACACAGCGACTCGGAGATGGATTCGCTCGTCAGCCGGAGATCCAGCGTCAGCGACGCGCCGGGTGCGGAATCGAGGATCAGCTGCCCCCCGTCGATGATGAAGTTGGCGCTGGCCCGCAGATCGACGGAGGTGCGGTTCTCGATGGACGTATTGTCGATCGAGACGCCGACGAGGAGCTGACCGGGGCCCCCTTGATCGCCCTGGATCCCCAAGTTCCCGAAGCGGCCGACGGAGGCCACCAGCCCCCCCTCGGGCTCGTCGATGCTCACTCCGATGTCGGCGGGGAACTCGAGCGGAGGCAAACCGCTGGCGCCAGCCTGATCGAACGCGACCTCGGCTCCCGAGGCGTCCCGGAACGTCGCGCGGAGGTCGTGGACGATGATCGCTTCTGCATCGATGGGGAGGAGCAGCAGGAGCGAGAGCGCGAAGAAGATGGCGGGCCCCTTGCGGAGCTGGAGACGAGGACGGAGACGCGCGGCGAGCAGCAGCAGGGGAAGCAGAACGAGCATGCCGCGCGCCTCCGGCACGGACGAGAAGACGACCTGGATGGGCCCGTCGCCGTCGATCGAGAGCGGGTCCTGGAAGGCGAAGTCGAAGATCTCGGCGAAGCGGGGGACCGTGCTCGCGATCTCCAACTCGTAGCCGATACTGACCGAGCCGTTGGCGGGGACGATTCCCAGATCGATCGACTGGAAGGACAGCGGGATGTCGACGGCCGAGTTGCCGTCGAAGCCGGCACCGATGTCGTCGCCGAGAAAGCTCACGAGAGGCGGGCCACCGGAGGTGCTGTCGTCGCGGAGCTCGATCTTGGACTGGAAGCAGAGCCGATCGATGCACTCGTTGTCCGCCCCCCCGCTCGAGAAGATTTCGAGCTCGAGTGTCAGTGAGGCGCCGGGTGCCGAGTCGAGCCGCAGCCTCCCGCCATCGATGACGAAGTTCGCCGTTGCGCGCCGGGCAACGGGGCTCATGTTCCTGATCTCGGAGTTCGAGACTCCGATGACCCCGCGGAACGAGCCGGCTCCGAACTGGCGCCCGGCGATCCCGAGATCTCCGGCCGGGCCGACTGATGCCGAAGCAGAGATTCCCAGGGTGGAGATCTCTGCGAGGATCGCCCGACCGACGTCTGTCGCCCCCGTCGCAAGGTCGCTGTCACTGGCCACAACAGTGCCGGCGAGGTCGCTGAATTCGACCAGTACGTTGTGGGTGACGAGGGCGTAGGCAGGCTCCGGCGAAGGAGCCAGTAGAAGAGCCCCGATGAGGAGGGGAAGGGCTGATCGACGCAGTGACATGGCCTACCTCCCGGTTCCGGACGCGGGCTGCCGATCTGCCTCCGCGCCCTGCCCCTTCGTGGCCCCCGCGAGCCGAAGGTGGCAGGGGATCCCCAATCCTGGGGATCCCCTGCGAGCCCCCGGCTAGCCTCCGCGCCGTGAAGGACGCCTCCCAGATCCGCAGCGCCCTGCTCTCCTGGTACCGGAAGACGCGGCGCGACCTCCCCTGGCGCCGAACCCGCGATCCCTACGCGATCTGGATCTCGGAGACGATGCTCCAGCAGACGCGGGTCGAGACCGTGATCCCCTACTACGAGCGCTTCCTCGCCCGCTTCCCGGACGCGAGGAGCCTGGCCGAGGCCCCGGCCGACGACGTGATGAGCCTGTGGGCGGGCCTCGGCTACTACTCGCGCGCCCGCAACCTGCAGGCGGCGGCCCGCCAGGTCTGCGACGAGCACGGCGGGCGTCTGCCCGAGGACGTCGACGCACTCCAGTCGTTGAAGGGCGTCGGGCGCTACACGGCCGGGGCCGTGGCCTCGATCGCATTCGACCGACCCGCCCCCATCCTCGACGGCAACGTGATCCGCGTGCTCGCGCGGCTCCTCGACCTGCGCGAGGACGTGGCGGGCGCCGAGGTCAAGCGGACGCTCTGGGCCGAGGCCGAGGCGTTGGCCGAGGGGCCGTCGCCGGGAGATCTCAACCAGGCGCTGATGGAGCTCGGCGCGCTCGTCTGCGTACCCCGCGCGCCGCGCTGCCTCGCGTGCCCCGTGATGGATCGCTGCGCCGCGCGACGCGAGGGCAGCGCGGAGTCGCTGCCGGTGAAGGCGAAGAAGCCGAAGCCGAAGCGCGCCCGCGCGGTGTGCGCCCTCGTGGAACGCGCCGGCCAACAGCGCCGCTTCCTCGCGGTGCGGCGCCCGCCGAGCGGGCTCCTCGGCGGCCTCTGGGAGCTGCCGGGAGACGAAGTCGGGCTGCGCGAGAGCGGGCCCGAGGTACTGGCCCGGGCGCTCCGCGATCGCGTTGGGCTCTCGGTGACGGACGTCGAGGAGGTCGGCCCGGTGCGCCACGTGTTCACCCACCGAAGCCTGCGTCTCGACGTCTACCGGGCGCGCACGGGCCCGGGCCGGGTGGCGCGCGAGGGCTACGACGCCCACCGCTGGGTCTCCCGCACGGCGCTCGACGGCCTCCCCATCAGCGCCGTGGCGCGCAAGGCGCTGGACCTGCTCGGCGACGGCTAGGGCCGCCCCCCGGCCGGGATTCGGCCGGAGTCGCTACCCTCGCGCGGTCCCTGGGAGAACCCGTGTCCAGCCAGCTCGGCAGCCTGCTCAAGATCGCGACCTTCGGAGAGTCCCACGGCGGAGCCGTGGGCGTGGTCGTGGACGGGTGCCCGCCGCGGCTGGCGCTCGAGGCCGCGGACATCCAGCGCGACCTCGATCGCCGCAAGCCCGGCCAGAGCCGGCTCACCACGCCGCGCCAGGAGGAGGATCAGGTGGAGATCCTCTCCGGCGTGTTCGAGGGAAGGACGCTCGGCACCCCGATCGGGATGCTGGTGCGCAACAAGGACGCGCGGCCGAGCGCCTACGAGGACATGCGCGACGTCTACCGCCCCTCCCACGCGGACTACACCACCGAGGCCAAGTACGGCATCCGCAACTGGCAGGGAGGCGGCCGGGCCAGCGCCCGCGAGACCATCGGGCGCGTCGCGGCGGCAGCCATCGCCCGCAAGCTGCTGGCCGAGGCGGCGGGCATCGAGGTGCTCGGCTGGGTCTCCCAGGTGCACGAGGTCGACGCGAAGGTCGACGTGGAGCGCGTCACCCTCGAGGCCGTCGAGTCGAGCCTCGTGCGCTGCCCGGACCCCGAGGCGTCGAACGAGATGATCGAGCGCATCGACGCCGCGCGGACCCGGGGCGACTCCCTCGGCGGCGTGGTCGAGTGCGTGGCCCGCGGCGTCCCCGCCGGCCTGGGCGAGCCCGTCTTCGACAAGCTCGAAGCCGACCTCGCCAAGGGCATGCTCTCGCTCCCTGCGGCCAAGGGCTTCGAGATCGGCAGCGGCTTCGCCGGCACGCGACTCAGCGGCATCGAGCACAACGACGCGTTCGTGCCCGGCGAGGACGGCCGGCCGCGCACCGCCACCAACCGCTCGGGCGGCATCCAGGGCGGCATCAGCAACGGCGAGATCATCCAGCTGCGCGTGGCCTTCAAGCCCACCGCCACCATCTCACAGGAGCAGCAGACGGTGAACCGCGACGGCGAGGCCACGACCCTCGCCGCCCGCGGCCGCCACGACCCCTGCGTCCTCCCCCGCGCCGTCCCCATGGTCGAGGCCATGGTCCTCCTGACCCTCGCCGACCACTGGCTCCGCCAACACGCCACCAACGTCCTCCCCTAGGGATGGGGACGGTCCTCGCCCTCCGGGGTACGGGGACCCATGGGTCGCTCGCGGTAGGATATGGGGATGCCCCCTCGTTCGGCGCTCCTCGCCCCCCTGCTGCTGCTGCTCGGCACCGGCGCCTCCGCCGACATCACGATTCCGTTGCAGGGGATCGTGCCGAGCGGGCCGGAGACGCACTTCTTCCTGCCCTTCGAGGTGCCCGAGGGCATCGTCGAGATCGAGATCCAGCACGACGATCTCTCGACGGCGAACATCCTCGACTGGGGGCTCGACGACCCCGACGGCTTCCGAGGCTGGGGCGGAGGCAAGTCCGAGGCCGCGGTCGTGGGAGTCGACGCGGCCTCGCCGAGCTACCTGCCGGGGCCGATCCCGGCGGGCACCTGGGAGGTGGTGGTCGGCAAGGCGCTGATCGTCGAGGAGCCGGCCCGCTACGACGTGCTCGTCACCCTGCGCACCCAGCCGACCCTGCCCCCCCAGCCCGAGCGCGAGCCCTACCGGCCGGCGCCGCCCCTCGAGACCGGCGCGCGCTGGTACGCCGGCGACATCCACATGCACACGGTGGAGAGCGACGGCACTCCCGAGATCGAAGAGCTGCTCGACTTCGCCCAGAGCCGCGGCATGGACTTCGTGATGCTCTCGGAGCACAACACCACGAGCCAGCTCTCCTTCTACGTCGACGCCCAGCGCAAGTACCCGAACATGCTGCTGATCCCGGGCGTCGAGCTCACGACCTACGCGGGCCACGCCAACCTGATCGGCGTGACCGAGTGGGTCGACCACCGGACCGGCGTGCGCGGCTCCAACATCCGCGACTCCTTCACCCACACCCACGACCAGGGCGCTCTGGTCTCGATCAATCATCCGGACCTCAACATCGGCAACGCCTGCATCGGCTGCGGCTGGATGCACGACGTCGACCCCCTCGCCGTCGACGCCGTCGAGGTGATCAACGGATTCTTCCCCGGCGCGACCTTCTGGGAGGGGCTGCTCGCCCGCGGCTCCCACGCGGCCGCCATGGGCGGGAGCGACGATCACTTCGGCGGACAGGGAAGCGGCGCGCTCTACTCGCCCGTCGCCATCCCGACCACGCGCGTGTACGCCGAGGAGCTCAGCGTCGCGGCGATCCTGCGCGCGATCCGCAGCGGACGCACCATGATCCAGGCCCGCTCGCCGCTCGGCCCGATGATCGAGACCGATCTCTCCGGGCCGCGCGTGCGCGACACCGTGTTCGCCGACCAGGCGACCCTGCGAGCGACGGTCGCCGGGGGCGTCGGCACCACGTTGCAGACGATCCGCAACGGGGTCGTGGTCGATGCGCAGCCCGTCATGAGCGATCCCTTCTCGACCCAGATCACCGTCGCAGCCCCGGCGAGCGGCGAGGATCGCTACCGGCACCAGCTCACGAGCGCCGCAACCGACGCGATCGGAAGCCACGTGTGGCTGCGCGCGCCGCGCAGGACGGTGGGCTGCACGCCCGAGCCGCTCGCGATCTGCCAGCGCCCCGCCCCAGCGGAGCGGAGCGTGCTCGACCTCGGCCGCAAGCGGGGCGGCAAGGAGGACCGGCTGGTCTTCCGTTGGTCGGGCTCGAGCGACGGCCCGGGCTTCGGCGATCCCGAGAACGAGGACGGCTACGCGCTGTGCCTCTACGACGACACCACTCGCGCGCTGATCCACGAGGCCCGCGTTCCCGCCGGCGGCGATTGCGGGAAGCAGCCGTGCTGGAGCGGGGCCGCCTCGGGCAACCGCTTCGCCTACCGGGACGGAACGGCGCGCGAGGACGGCATCCTGAAGATCGTGCTGCGCTCGTCGGGCGGCGCCGCCAAGGCTCTGGTCGTGGGCCGCGGCGACCGCCTCGACCTGCCGCCGCTGCCGCTCCCCCTCCCCCTGCGCACCCAGCTCCAGGCCCAGTACGGCGGCTGCTGGGAGACGACCCACGCGACCGCCCGCGTGAACGACGGGCTTCGCCTCAAGGCCCAGGGGAACTAGGGCGGCCCCGCGGGGCCCAGTGCGGCCCCGTCGTGTGGTGGATGGGCGGCAACTCCCGCCACTGAACGGGTGCTCGAGCCACTCTCGTAGGGCCTTTCGTGCGAAACCCGACCCGGACGGGTCTGCCCGCGCGCTCGGCTCGAAGCGGGAGCCGAGATGACGATTCGCATGATCCTGGGCGTGCTGGCCGCAGCCCTCCTTCTTTCCACCCCGTCGAGCGGACTGACCCTGGTCGCCGACATCGACGCGTCCCAGAGCCAGGCCGGATCGCTCGGGCCGCTGTCGGGCCAGATCACCCTGGAGCTCGGTGAGGCGCCCCCGCCCGCGGCGAACACGACCTTCGACGTGGTGGGCTTCTCAGCGGCCGCCGGCCCCTTCTCCTTCTCCCTCGACCCGGCCTTCGCGAGCCCGGGGCTCGGCGTGCTGCGCCCGGACGGACAGTTCCTGATCCCGACGCTGCTGCTGATCGTCGACGACGGCTCGAGCCCCTTCGGCCTGACCGTGGCCGACGTGACCGGGAGCTTCGCACCGAGCGCGAGCTGTGGTGGCGACCTCTGCCTCGAGACGAGCTTCGACATCGACACGCTCGGAACCGGTGGCGTGCTCGGTGTCGACGTGGTGGGCAGCGTGCCCGAGCCGGTGGGCCTCGCGGCCACGGTGCTCGCGCTCTCGGGCCTCGCCGCGCGCCGGCGGCGAAGCGCGGGACACGTGGGCGGAGCCGGCCTCGTGGCGCTCGCGCTGCTGTCCGGCCTCGCTCTGGGGGCCACCCAGTGCAAGCCCTCGCTCGTGGTCGAGCAGGTCCTCGATCAGCGGCCGGGCTTCCAGGAGCCGAACACCCCGGGCTCCGGCGATGCGCTCGAGTTCACGCTGCCTGCCGGCGGCACCATCGAGCAGATCCTGGGCAAGGGCCCGGACCTGAACCAGGTCGACACCGTGCGCACCCGCGTGGTCGGCGCCACCTCGCCGCCGCGCATCGTGATGATCCTGATCCCGGGCTTCCTCGGCGGCGCCGGCACCTTCGACCCGCTGGCGCGCGACCTCGTGCGGGAGTTCGCCGGGCAGCTCGAGGTCTGGGCCGTGAATCGCCGCTCCCAGCAGGTGGAGGACCGCCGCGGTGGGCTGCACGCGCGCGCCGGTGCCGAGGCCGGCCAGGACGATGCCGAGGTGTTCCAGGCGCTCTCCGAAGGCGTGCGCTTCTACTTCCCCACCGCGGACACGGACCGCGACGGCACGCCCGACGGCGGCTTCACCCTGCCCGACGCCGTTCCCGGCGACGGCCCCTCGGGCTTCCAGCGCCTCTCCCAGGACGATCTGCGCTTCGCTGCACACTGGGGCGTCGACACCTACGTGCGCGACTGGCGCGAGCTCGTGCTCGAAGCCCGTGCGCTGGTGGGCGACGACGGGCTCGTGCTCTTCGGCGGGCACTCCATGGGCACCACCTGGACCGGCGTCTTCGCGGCCTACGACTTCGACATCGGGCCGGGCGTCGAGGCGGGCTATCAGCTCGTGGACGGCCTGTTGCTCCTCGAGGGCGGCGGCACTCGGGGCCCGAGCTCGAGCCTTCCGACCGAGGCGGAGTACCTGGTCGCCATCGACGACTTCGCGAACGGCACCAACGACTTCCTCTTCGACCAGGATCCCGCGACGGACGGCTGCCAGAACCCGGTGGGCTGCAGCAACGACATCTTCCTCGGCGATCTCTTCGGCTTCATCGACGCCGTCGAGCTGGGCGCCGCCGGCGAGCTGAACGGCGTGGCCGGGGCCTTCCAGCCCGACGCCGACTCGATCCTGCAGACGACGCCGATCTTCGGCGGCTTCCCGGTGAGCGTGCTGCTCTCGGCGACCATGACGAACCGGGCGCTCCCGGGCTTCTTCCTGGACGACGACTTCAGCACCAACGCGGCCTTCAGCGCGTCGATCGGCTTCAGCGCCAACGGCTCCAACGTCTTCAACACGTTGAGCGCCCTGGTGCCCGGCGACTTCTACCTGGCCGCGGACGAGGGCTTCACCCGCACGTGGATCAACATCGACAGCCCGCGATTCCAGTTCGGCGCCCAGGACGCCCTCACCTGCCCGCCTCTCGAGCCGCCGCCCGCGCCCTTCCTGGTGGGCCAGGGCACGGGCTGCGCGATCATCAACAACGGCCCCAAGCCGGGGCCGGGTGAGCCCCCGGCCCGCTGGGGCCTCGAGCGCGAGGTGACGGACATCGACGTCCTGATCCGCACCCTCTACGAGACGGGCAACGCGTCGGAGTGGTACTTCGTGAGCGGGCGCCCGGGCATGGACCTCGACTTCGGGCGGGACGCCAGCGCGCTGGGACGCCCCGATCTCCTGAACACGACCCAGAACGCGAACGTCGACGTGCCCATCCTCGGGATCGGCGGTAGCAACGGACTGGCCCCGACCGAGAGCTCCTTCTCGAACTACCTGCAGTCGACCGCCAGCACGGACACCGAGGTCGTGATCCTCGAGGGCTACTCCCACGTGGATCCCCTGAGCGCCCAGGACAACGAGGCCGTCCCGCCGATCGTCGACTGGGCGAATCGCCTGTTGCAGGAGAAGCTGCTGCAGAACTTCTAGACGCAGCGAGTGCGCAAGACCCCACGGGGCCCGACTCCAGTTCCAGTGTCACTGGAACGAAGAGTCCGGTTGGATCAGTGGATGTGTGACGAAGGCCACCTCGGACCGCCGCCACACCCTTCGAGCCTCCCGGACTCCCCGATCGGACCCTCCCCATGCTGCGCACTCCCGACATCTTCCGCTTCGTGCTCGCGACGCTCGCGAGCCTCCTCCTCGCCGCGTCGGCCACCGCGCTGACGATCGACGTCTCCTTCACCGCCTCCACCTACGCCACCACCGGAACGGACGATCACGCGAGCCTGCTGGTGGAGCACGGCCGCGGTGCCGCTCTCGGGTCGGCGCGGGTCACCACGCTCGAGGGCGTCTCGACCAGCGTCTACGCGAGCGGGGAGCGCAACGACTACAGCCTCTGGATGACCTCGACCTTCACCGTCGCCCGCGCGGGCAACTACACCTTCCAGGTCGGCACCGACTGGGGCCGGGGCGGAGCCGCCTCGCTCTTCGACGACAGCCGCGGCGTCTCGGTCGCGGAGCTGGTGCGCACCGACGACATCTGGTGGGCCAACGACTTCGGCCACGCCGACGTCTTCACGCTCTCCGGCAACCTCGACGCCGGGATGACGTACACCCTCTCGCTCGTGGGCTTCGAGGGTTGCTGCGGCGGCGCGAGCACCGTCCGCTTCTCCCACGAGGGATCCGCCTTCGCGGTCTTCAACGAGCCGAACCTGCGCGCCTTCGTGGTGCCGGAGCTGGCCTCGGCGGTGCTGCTTCCGACGGCGGTGGCGGGCCTGTTCGCGGCGCGACGCCGCCGAGACGCGACCTCCTAGGGCAGGAGCACGAAGCCGGTACCGAAGGCCGCCGCGGAGAGCAGCGCCGCGACCAGCGCGAGGATCGCGTGACGATCCCGGACGCCGTGGTCGTGGGCGCGCAGGCGTCGGCCGAGCCACGCCGTCCCGAGGAAGGCCGCGATCGCGAGCAGCCCCACGAAGGCGTGGGCGGTGGCGAAGGGCGGCTGACCGCGGAGCAACACCATCGAGATCGGGCCCCCGGCAGCGCCGATCACGAGGAGCGGGATCACGAGCTTCGCCCGGCGCAGGTGGCGCGGGCGCAGGTCGGGCGCGCGACGCAGGCGGCGCAGGCGCGCACTGCGGATCTCGAGCCCGGAGCGCAGGGTGAGTCCCGCGAGGGCCAGCGAGGCCAGCATCCAGACCGGGTGGAGGTGGGCGAGCCACCAGGCGACGTCGTCGTGGCCGGTGGGGTCCAGTCACTCGACCTTGGTCACCGACTCCTTCGGGAGCCGGGACAGCAGCGAGTCGAGCGCCTCCTGCAGGTAGCCCGCGTCGCGCGATTCCAGGGTGAGGAGCACGTGGAAGGACTCTTCGCCGATCTTCGGATACGAGCCCAGCATCAGCTCGGGGAACTCCTCGAGCAGCTCGTTCAGCGAGTGGGCGATGTCGCTCTCGCGCAGCTTCACGTAGACCCGCTTGAGCAGCACGGGCACGCCCCGGAACCGCGCCCGGATCGACTCGAACTTCTTGCGCAGCAGCTCGGGGATGCCCGGGAAGATGTGCACGTTCTCGACGATCACCACCGGGAACCACAGGTCGCCGGCGTCGACCAGACGCGAGTCCTCGGGGACCATGGCCATCTTGAGCTGGCTCTCGTTGGGCGGCTTTCCCTGGGCCCGCTCCATGCGCCCCGCGATCGACTCGCTGCGCTCGATCTTGCGGCCGAAGGCCAGCGCGATGCCGTCCATGGTGAGATCGTCATGGGTCGGGCCGATCCCGCCGGAGGTGAACACGTAGTCGTACGCTTCGCTCATCGCGCGGGTCTCCGCGGCGATCGTCTCGATCACGTCGGGGATGGTCAGGATCCGTTCGACGTCCACTCCGAGGGCACGCAGCTCGCGGCACAGGTAGGGCGAGTTGGTGTCGGTGACCTTCCCGGAGAGGATCTCGTTTCCGATGATGAGGATTCCGGCCGTCGACATCGGGCCGAGGGTATCCGATCGGCGCGCCCCGCACCGCACGCGGATTCCGGGGTATGCTCCGGGCGTGCCCAAGCTCGAGCTCGTGCGACGGATCGACGGAGAGGCCCGGATCCTCGAGATCCAGGTGCTCGGGGGGACCTCGCTGCTCTCCGCCGCACGAAGCGCCGGCCTGCCGGTCGCCCGGGCCTGCGGCGAACGCACCCTGTGCGGACGCTGCGCCATGCGCGTGATCGAAGGAGAAGAGGCCCTCTCGCCCGAGTCCGACGGCGAACGATGGGCCAAGCGAAGGAACCGCGTCGACCCCGAAGAACGCCTCTCCTGCTGCAGCCAGGTGCACGGCGACGCGCGGGTGACGGCGACGTACTGGTAGGCGAGAGCCTCCGAAGGAGACCCAGGTGGACGGAATCCGCATCGGCATCGGCGTGGGGGACGGCGGCGTCGCCGGCAGCTTCGAGTCGATCCTGCAGCGCTATCGGGCGGCCGAGGAGGCGGGCTTCCACACCGCCTGGACCGCCAACATCTTCGGCGAGGACGCCCTGACCCTGCTCGCGCTCGCGGGCCGCGAGACGGAACGCATCGAGCTCGGGAGCGCGGTCGTCCCGACCTTCTCGCGCCATCCCTTCTACATGGCGCAGCAGGCGCTCACCACCCAGCGCGCCACGGGAGGGCGCTTCCTCTGCGGGCTCGGCCCGAGCCACAAGATCGTGATCGAGAACATGCTCGGGCTCTCCTACGACAAGCCGGCCCGCCACGTCCGCGAGTACGTGAGCGTCATGCGCCAGCTCTTCGACACCGGGCGCGTCGAGTTCCAGGGCGACACCTACGGCGTGAACGGGACCCTCACCGGCAGCTCCTGCGAAGCCCCGCCGCTCCTGATCGGGGCGCTCGGGCCGCTGATGCGGCGCATCGCGGGGCAGCTGTGCGACGGCACCATCACCTGGATGACGGGTCCGCGCACGCTCGGCGACGCCATCGGCCCCGACGTGCGCAAGGCCGCGAGCGAGGCGGGACGCGGCGAGCCGCGCATCGTCGCCGGCTTCCCCGTGTGCCTGACCGACGACGCCGCGGGCGCACGCGAGTCCGCCAACAAGGAGTTCGCGATCTACGGCACGCTGCCCTCCTACCGCGCCATGCTCGATGCCGAGGGCGCGGAAGGGCCCGGCGACATCGCGCTGATCGGCGACGAGAGCCAGCTCGAGGCGTCGCTCCGCGAGCTCGCCGCGGCCGGCGTGACCGACTTCAACGGCGCGATCATGCCCCACGGCGACGACCGGCAGGCCTCGATGCAGCGCACCTGGGACTTCCTCTCGAGCGTCTCCAAGGCATGAGCGGGGTCGACGAGCCGGCTCTCGTGCTCGTCGACCACGGGAGCCGGGCCGAAGAGGCGAATCAGCTGATCGGGGCGGTGGCGGAAGCCGTGCGCGAGCGGATGCCTGGCCGCACGGTGCTCGGCGCGCACATGGAGCTCGCCGAGCCGAGCCTCGACGCCGCCATCGACGACTGCGTCGCATCGGGCGCCCGACGCATCGTGGTGCACCCCTACTTCCTGGCGCCGGGGCGGCACAGTCGCGACGACATCCCGCGCATGGTCGAGGAGGCGGCGCGCCGCCACCCGGGCGTTTCGATCCGGGTGAGCCCGCCGCTCGGCCTCCACCCGGGGCTGATCGACGCCGTGCTGGACCGGGTCGAAGAGGCCTCGTGATCGGTCGATCGCCTCGACGTCGAAGTGCCCGGCCGCGGCTGCGGTGTTCGCCGCGCCGGGGCCCCCGCAAACGGAATGGAGTCCCTGACGGAATGGATCTCCAGAGGGAATGGAGTTCCAGAGGGAATGGAGGTTCAGATGGCGATTCGCGTGATCCAGTGGAGTACGGGCAACGTCGGGCACTATGCCCTGCGAGCGATCCTGAACCACCCCGAGCTCGAGCTCGTGGGCCTCTACGTCCACTCGGAGAAGAAGGCCGGGCGCGACGCCGGAGAGCTCGCGGGGCGGCCCCCCTGCGGCGTCCTCGCGACCAACGACGCCGACGCCCTGCTCGCCATGGACGCCGACTGCGTCTGCTACACCGCGACGGCCGACCTCCGCCCCCTCGAGGCCGTCGAGGACCTGGCCCGCATCCTGCGCAGCGGCAAGAACGTGGTCTCCTCCTCGCTGGTGCCCCTGGTGCATCCCAAGAGCCTCGGGCCGCAGTTCTCGGATCCGCTCGCCGAGGCCGCCCGCGAAGGCGGGAGCTCCTTCTTCACCTCGGGCATCGACCCGGGCTTCGCCAACGACGTGCTGCCGCTGGTGCTCTCGAGCATGTCCGAGCACTTCACCCAGATCCGCATCCAGGAGATCGTCAACTACGCCACCTACGACCAGCCCGAGGTCGTGCTCGGCACCATGGGCTTCGGCAAGCCGCTCGACCACACGCCCATCATCCTCGCGCCGGGCGCGCTCAAGTTCGCCTGGGGCGGGACCATCCGGCTGCTCGCCGAGGGGCTCGGCATCGAGCTGGACGAGATCCGCGAGGAGTTCGAGCGACTGCCCGCGGCGCGCGACTACGAGACGCCGATGGGCACCATCGAGAAGGACACCATGGCAGGCCTGCGCTTCGAGGTGCAGGGCATCGTGGACGGCGAGCCCGTGCTCGTGGTGGAGCACGTGACGCGCATGCACGACGAGGTCGCGCCGGACTGGCCCCAGCCGGAGGGCGAGGGCGGCTACAAGGTCTTCGTCGAGGGCGTGCCGCGCATGGTGTGCAGCCTCGAGATGGAGGACGAGAACGGCGACCACGCCAACGGCGGCGTGGTGCTCACGGCCACGCGGCTCGTCAACGCGATCCCGGCCGTGTGTGCCGCGGAGCCCGGGCTGATCTCGCCGCTCGACCTGCCGCTGATCGCGGGCAAGGGGCTCCTCGCCCGGCGCGGCGCCTGAGCCTCACTCCACGGTCACGCTCTTGGCCAGGTTGCGCGGCTGATCCACGTCGCGACCGAGGGCCACGGCCGTGTGGTAGGCCAGCAGCTGCAGCGGGACCCCCATCAGGATGGGGTCGAGCTCGGGCTCGCTCTTCGGCACGACGAGCGTGGCGTCGACGTCGACCGGGAGCTCCTCGCGGTGGCACAGCGCCACCACCGGACCGCGCCGCGCCCGGATCTCCTGGATGCACGAGACGTTCTTCTCGAACAGGTCGTCGTCGGGGATCACCATCAGACACGGCGTCTCGGGCGAGACGAGCGCGAGCGGGCCGTGCTTGAGCTCCGACGCGGCGTACGCCTCGGCGTGGATGTAGCTCACCTCCTTGAACTTGAGCGCGCCCTCCTGGGCGACGGGATGCCCGGCCGCCCGCCCGATGAAGTAGGCGTGCTCGGCCTGGGCGAGACGTGTCGCCAGGGCCTCGATCTCGGCCTCGCGGTCCAGCACCGACTGGATCTGCGCGGGGAGCGCCGAGAGGCCCTCGATCAGGCGCCGACCCGCCGCGGGCGAGAGGTCGCGCACGCGGCCCACGTGCAGGGCGAGGAGCGCAAGCGCCACGGCCGTGGAGGTGAAGGTCTTGGTGGAGAGGACGGCCACCTCGGGCCCGGCGTGCAGATAGATCCCACCGTCGCACTCCCGCGCGATGGTGCTGCCCA